>Ga0315273_10009732_pt1 | contig 12220 bp, 7 predicted proteins | sample YL17G02_0_MG_FD_205753 | JGI IMG/M metagenome (GOLD analysis project Ga0315273, IMG submission 205753) | Sediment microbial communities from Yellowstone Lake, YNP, Wyoming, USA - YL17G02_0 | ecosystem: Environmental > Aquatic > Freshwater > Lake > Sediment | place: USA: Wyoming | collected... | reverse complement strand
CGGTGACGGCCTTTTTCGTTTTCATGGTTTGCTCATGAGGGCAGTTATCGGCTGGGCAAGTGGTTCCATGTACTACCTCGTAACAATGTTTTCCGATTAAATCGTCAGGCGTGGTTTTCATAGCATCAGCATAGGCTTTGTTAACCCGGACAAGCCTGGAATCTATGTCTTGGACGGAGACTAAATCGCTGATAGAATCGAAAGTTGCCTGCCACTGGCCGGCTGCCTCACGTGAGCGCTCTTCGCTAACCTGGAGGAGTGCCCTTGCCTCAGCTGCTTGCACCCTCTCCCTGTTGTAGATTTGGCTCTGCTGCCGCCGCCAGACCAGTGCCACACCCGCGCCGGCGCCGGTTAACAGGGCGCCGGTGAGCACCAGCATGACCCACAGCATCTGCGTCAACGGCCCGTACACTTCAGCGGTGTCAATGCGGGCAACCATTATCCAGGGTGAAGCGGGGACGCTGCGCACAGCAGCGATCACGTCAACACCGCGGTAGTCCCTGCCGTCTATGATCCCTTCATAACCCAATGCCCCTTTAACTGCCGGTAGCTCCATTTTCTCCAGTGGAACGCGCAGTTTGACTGCAGAGTCCTTCCGGAACTTGAGCTCATTCAGGAAAAGCACGTCATTGCCATCCCTGCGGACGATGAGCGTCTCAGCCGTCGCGGCGGGCGTAGGCCAGCGCTGTAACATTGGGTAGAGATAAGTACCAGGGTCGATGCGCAGGGCCAGAAACCCGATCACACGACTGTCATCGGCCCGGTCAAGGATGGGAACCATGACCTTCAGGTAAACCTTCTGATTTACCTCATTGTAATATAAATCCTCAAAGGCTACCTGCCCTGACTGCAGTATCGCGGACGTGTCCTGGGAAATAAAGGAATCAGGCCGCTCCGGGCCTGCGGGCACCACCATCTTCTTGGCGTACCCGGTGTCAAGCAGCATGACGCGTTCATATCCGCCGCCATCGTGGAATCTGCCCAGCCATGTCCTGATCTGCCCCTCTGCTTCCACGTCATCCGCTTTCTCGAAATAACGCTCTACCAGGGCGGAGAAGGCAGGGTTCTTATAGAAGAGGCCGGCATCTCCCATTAGATCCTGCCTCCAGTGCACCAGTTCCCTGGCTTTCATCTCTCCAATCGAGGAAAGCTGGTTTTCCACCTGAGCCCTGTAATTGCTTGCGTAATCACTGTAATAACGATATCCCGCAACGATGATGCCGGCAGCCAGCAGGATAAAAATCAATACCAGTATCAGCAGGTAGCGGGTATTCTGTTTGTCCTGATTCTTCACAGCCAGTATCCCCCTGCTGCAGCAGGACGAAGCGGGCCGCTGCCTTTATTTACGGTCATGCCCCTCCTCTATTTGAGGCAAGCCCTTTGCCGGAATGCATATTAACATCGCGGGTTTAGCCTGAGATGGCAGCAGATTAACCACCAAATAATACCATAAAATTCCATGCTATGACGGCCAAATAGAATATGCACACAATGGATGCGGTTAATTTTGCCAGGGCAGGGTAGCGCCTGCCGATAACCCAGAGCAGCGCTAAACAGGCCAGGATGCCGGCTACTTTAAGCAGCAGGTAATTGCCTTCGCTAACCAGGTGCGCAGCTATGCGGTTATTCTCACTGGCCAGGCCGTTCATAACAAAGGCCTGCGTTATTATGCCATCCCAGAGCTGCAATTGAGCCATCATGGCAAGCAGGAATAGCATGCGCCCACTGCTGAATTGCGCCTTGCCAATCGTAGCCGTCTTTTGCATGACTGCTGTTACCCCTTAATAAAACCGCAATGAATGAATTGATTATCCATTCTTAGTTTGCGATTAATTCCGACGTTATTAAGCTAATTATTAGACTTTTGGCTCATAAAAGCAAGCCGTTTGGCTCACACCTGCGGAGGGCAGGCAGGTTATGCATTATCTGCATTTTGCGGCGGCACTGCTACGGTCAAGCAGTTCAGGCTTTAATGCGTTATAATTTAGCGGGTGCCCGGCATACAGATGGAACCCGTTTATCCTGTGACATCCTCAAGGCGGTTTTTGGAGATGCTGAAAAATGAAGCTGGCAACTAGGCTCTCGTTGCTGTTTCTGCTGCTTGCCGTGATCCCCTCTGCTATTGTAGGCTTCATAGCATACGATAATAGCCGGCGCACCATAGAGAGCGAGACGATAAACCGCATCATCTCTGCCAATGCCATAGAGAGAAAAGCGGTGGGCGGGTGGGTCCGCAGCAAGGAGCAGGTTCTGGAGTCTGCAGCCAGGAGCCCCCACTTCATCAACAGGTTTACCGTCCTGACAACTTTGAACGACCGGGCAGAGAACAAGAAAGCCATGGAACCTTTCCTGACCCCGGTTATCCAGGGAGGAGGTTTCAGCGAACTTTTCATGCTGCGAGCCAGCGACGGCCTGACGCTCATTTCAACGGACGAGACGCAGGAGGGAATATACAGGCAGAACGAGCCCTATTTCATAAAGGGCAAGAACAATACTTCTGTACACAACGTTTACTCATCTTTGCCGCTTAACCAGCAAATTATGATTATCAGCACTCCCCTGAGGGACAAGCAGGACAACCTGGTGGCTGTGCTGGCGGCGCGTGTCAACCTTGTTACCCTGTCAAGGATCATGGAACCCAGCGGCGCGGTGAAACAAAACGAGGATTCCTACCTGGTCAATAAATTCAATGTCTTCGCCACTGATCCAAGGTTCGGTCAAGGCTATGCCATGAACAAATCAGTTTATACTGAGGGCGTGCAGGCTGCCCTGGCATGGCAGGACGGCGTGGCCTTCTATGATGACTACCGGGACGTGCCCGTAATCGGCGCTTTCAGTTGGCTGCCGGATTTGGAAATGTGCCTGATCACCGAGGTTGAGCAGGCCGAGGTATTTGCTCCTATCTACGCTTTACAGAAAATAATAATCGTCATCGGTATCGGAATCGCTTTGCTGGCCGCCCAGGTTGGATGGCTTATGGCCCGCAGCATAACCAAACCGGTGCAGCGGCTGATTGAGGATACCAGGGAGATAGGCAAGGGCAACCTTGAATACAGTGTAGCTACAGGTGGTAAAGATGAAATCGCCCAGCTCTCGAGGGCTTTTAGCCAGATGGCAAAAGGGCTTAAGGAGACCCTGGTTTCGCGAGATGTACTGGCTGGCGAGGTGGCTGAGCGCAGGAAGGCGCAGCAGTCATTGCAGGAAAGCGAGGAGAGACTCAAGAAAATGGTGGCAGAGCTTGAGCGCTCCAATGCCGAGCTGGAGCGGTTTGCCTATGTGGCCTCGCATGACCTGCAGGAACCCCTGCGTATGGTTTCCAGCTATACACAGCTGCTGGAAAAACGCTATAAAGATAAACTGGATGCCAACGCACATGACTTCATAAACTTTGCCGTAGATGGCGCCAAGCGCATGCAAAACCTGATAGATGACCTGCTGGCTTTCTCCAGGGTCGGCACGCGCGGCAAGCCATTCGCTTCCACAAGCATGGAATATGTCTGGCAGGCTGCCGTGGACAACCTGCAGGTGACTATTAAAAAAGGCAAGGCTAAAGTGACCCACGATCCACTGCCCACGCTGACGGCTGATGAAGGACAATTAGTGCAACTGTTGCAGAACTTGATCGGCAACGCTATCAAATTCCATGCAAAGGAACTGCCCGCGGTGCATGTCTCGGCCCGGTTGGAAAATAATGAATGGGTTTTCGCTGTACAGGATAACGGAATAGGCATAGAGTCCCAGTATTTCGAACGTATTTTCCTTGTCTTTCAACGCTTGTACCGGGAGGAATATCCGGGCACCGGCGCCGGCCTGGCTATTGCTAAAAGGATTGTGGAACGGCATAATGGACGCATCTGGCTGGAATCCCAGCCGGGCAAAGGGAGCACCTTTTATTTCAGCATACCTGAGAAAGGAGAAGAAAAGCCATGGCAGAAAACATAAGCCGTCCGATTGAAATCCTGCTGGTAGAGGATAACCCGGGTGATGTGCGTCTGACCAGGGAAGCCCTGAAAGATGCCAAGGTGCTCAACAACTTGCATGTGGCAGACGATGGTTTTGTGGCCCTGGCCATTCTCAAAAGACAGGGGGAATACAAAAACGCAATCCGCCCCGACCTGATACTGCTGGATTTGAATTTGCCCAAAAAGGACGGCCGCGAGGTACTGGGTGAGATCAAGGCCGACCCTGGCCTCAGACAAATTCCGGTCGTGATCCTTACCACGTCCAAGGCGGAGGAGGACATCCTGAAGACATATGACCTGCATGCAAACTGCTACATTACTAAACCTGTTGACCTTGAAAAATTCATTGAAGTCATCAGCGCCATTGAGGATTTCTGGCTGAGCATCGTAAAATTGCCGCGAAATGGTTGAAACTGACATGGATACAGACGCCGTTAAGATACTGCTGATTGAAGATAATCCCGGCGACACGCGGCTGATTAAGGAAATGCTGTCTGGCACGGAGTTATTTAACTGCGTCCTGGAATGTACTACCCGCCTGTCAACGGGGTTGGAGTACCTGGCCGGGCAGTCGGCCAACATAGTGTTATTAGATCTGGGACTGCCGGACAGCCAGGGGCTTGATAGCCTGGCGAAAGTATGCGCGCAGGTACCCGGGATTCCTGTTGTAGTGCTCACAGGCCTGGACGACGAGGGCATGGCACTGGAAGCGGTGCGCCAGGGCGCGCAGGATTACCTGATCAAAGGGGCCATAAACGGCAGGGCTCTGTGGCGCGTGATAAATTATGCCATCGAGCGCAAGGCATCTGAACAATTGCTGGAGGATATATTCCATACGTCTACAATTGGCATGTATATTACACGGAAAGGCAAGTTTATACTTACCAACCCGCAGTTCCAAAATATTACAGGGTACAGCGCAGATGAGCTTCAGGGTACCAGTTCCCTGGGAATTGTCTTTGATGATGACAGGGATGCAGTCAGGCGCTGCGCTACTGAAATGCTCAAAGGGCAACGTCCTTCAGCCTATGAATTCAGGTACATCACCAGGAGCGGCGAGACATGCTGGGCGCTGGAATCGGTGGCCTCTGTCCTTTACAAGAGGGAACGGGTCTTGCTGGGCAGCTTCATGGATATCAACGAGAAAAAGAAGCTGGACGCTCAAATGCTGATAGCCGGCAAGCTGGCCTCCATCGGTGAACTGGCTGCCGGTATAGCTCACGAGATAAACAACCCGCTCACCATTGTCACGGGCTACGCACAACTCCTTTTAGAAAGTAAAGATGTCCCTAAAGATATGGCTAAAGACCTGCAGAAAATATATGACGAAAGCCAGAGGGTTGTAAAAATAATCCAGAATTTAATGCGTTTCGCCCGCCGCAATAACCTGGGAAAGGACCATGTGGACGTAAACGAGGTGATCGGGCGGGCGCTGGAATTACAGCATTACGAACTGGTGAAAAGCAATATCACGCTTACCACGCACCTGGCCAGCGACCTGCCCCTGCTGATGGCTGATTTCAACCAGTTGCAGCAGGTCTTCCTGAGTATAATGACCAACGCCCAGCAGGCTCTCATGGAGACAAAAGGCAAAAGAAAGATTATTATTACCACAAGCGCCGAAAAGGACTTCATCAGGATATCGATTGCCGATAATGGCCCGGGTATCGCAGCAGATGATATGCCCAAGATTTTCGACCCCTTCTTCACTACCAAGGAGGTGGGCAGCGGTTCCGGCCTGGGCCTTAGCGTTTGCCACGGTATTGTCAGCGAGCACGACGGTAAAATATACGTTGAAAGCACGACGGGTAAAGGCGCGACCTTTATAGTCGAATTGCCGTCGCCAGGCAATGATGTAGATGCCGTAGATGAAAAAAAGGCCGCCAATCTTAACAGGCAGCAGACGGTGACAAAATGAGGCATCCTGGTAAAGGATAGAAGCATGGTTGATTATGAGTAATCAAACGGAAGTAAAAATCCTGATTGTAGATGATGAGTCAGGCATAAGGGATGTCCTTTCCCGCAAACTATCTTCTGCCGGGTTCCAATGCCTGACAGCCCCGGATGGCATAAATGCCCTGAAGCTATTGAAATCCGATCAGATCGACCTGGTCCTGCTCGACGTCACCATGCCGGGGAAATCAGGCGCTGACGTCCTGAAAGATATTAAAGCAAAATACCCGGATATTGCCGTTATCATGGTGACCGCTGTCGCCGATGTGCAGATAGTAATAAGCCTGATGAAAGCAGGAGCCTATGACTACGTCATCAAACCCGTCGAGCTGAATGTTCTCCTGTTTAGCATCGGCAGGGCATTGGAAAAGCGCAGGCTGATACTGGAAAACCGTGAATACCAGCTTCACCTTGAGCAAAAGGTAGCGCAACAAACTAAAAAGATCCGCCAGGCATTCCTCAATGCCATCACATCCCTGGCCAATGCCCTGGATGCCAAGGATAAATATACCCACGGGCATTCTAAAAGGGTGACGGACGTGGCTGTGGCTATCGCCTGGGAGATGGCCATGGCACCGGATACTATAGAAAAGATAGAGCTTGCCGGGCTGCTGCACGACATCGGCAAGATAGGGATAAGTGAGGCGATCTTAAACAAGCCAGCCAAGCTCACCCCCGAGGAGTTCCAACTTGTAAAATTACACCCAGGAATTGGGGAGCATATCCTGGAACCTTTGATCGAAGATAAGGAAATACTGCTGATGATCAGGCACCATCACGAGTATTATGACGGCAGCGGTTATCCCGACGGGCTGTCGGGTGGACAACTAACACAGGAGAAAGGGAACCCTGCAGCCGCCAAAGCCAGGCTAAAAAGGCTGTCACCCGGCACTATGGCGCTTTCGGTGGCTGATGCCTATGATGCTATGACCACCGACCGTCCCTATCGGTCGGCCATGACTGTTGAAGCTGCCTGCGCTGAACTGGAAAGAGGCAAGGGGAAGCAATTTTGCCCCGATATGGTAGATGCCTTTACCAGGCACCTGGCTAACGCGGGGAAAACTATTTAGCCGGTTTATTATCAGCCAATACTGTTTATATGGGGTTTCAAATCACGGGCTGTTGCTCAGAATTAATTTTCATTTATCCGGCTTAGTACAGGGATTCACTCCACTCTCATGAATAGCTTATATTAACTCTTGAAGCCCCCTTCAAATTCAATCAGCCGTTTATACTCTTTCCTGGTTTTTTCCAGAAGTTCAACGGCATTTTCCATGCTGGCTGACTTAGCCTGCATCAGGTCGTTTGCAAAGACATTTAAAGCACCACCCTTTATCAAATGGGCTTCGCGGCCGACTGTTTCTATATCACCGTTCTTGATCGCCTCTTCGATATTGTGCAACTGGACAGGGATCTGCTTGATGAATCCTTGAATGAGGGTCTCCGCAATATTGTAGTGCTCCGCTTAATCAAGCCCCAGTGAGATGATCGATACCGGGGGAGAGTCGAATTGTAAAATGTGCTATCAATAACAGCAGGCTATTCAGGAAAAAACTCTAATTCAGAATGGACTGTAAAGTTGGGTCACCACTAAGCTTTAGCTTTCCTCGATCGGCTATCAATGTATTGTTGAAGACGCTCCCGTGTAGTGAGCCACTGTCCACCAAGCCTTAATGCCCACAGTTTTCCCTTCTCGGCCTGTGTCCTCAAAGTAACCGGTGCGATTGCTGCCAGCTTCGATGCCGTTTTCAGGTCAATAAGTTCATCAACACTGGTAGCTGCCAACTGACCCGGGGGATAGCGCTTACTGGCATCCATGATCTCAACCGAAGACAGGCCTCTATTTTCAGCATAGTTTAGTATTAGCCCGGGTTCTACTTCATTACTATGGCTCAAAGCAGTCTCCGGGTCCTGAAGGTAAATGGTGAGAATATCAACCTCAGGCTCATATTCAATTCTCAGAGCTCCCTTTGGCAACTTCTCTAATCTTGCTTGTGTTACCATATTTCACCTCTATTTGGTTCTAATCAGGGTTATCACAAGAGCGTATGAGCCTACCATAACCCATATTACTCCAAGCTTCCCATACCGAGATTCCCACTTATCTCCATTGTTCCGCCTTTCCCCTGTTTCAATGGCCGTTTTCACATCCCCTGCAGCCAGCCTATATAGCCTTAGCTTGTTCTTGGCATGACGGCTGAACCGTATGTCCATTAGATAAAGTATAAGCGCAATCGCTCATGCCTGTCAATCGAGCCAACCAGACTACTGTAATTGTCCAATCTCAGGAATTCACCCAAAAAAAGTTGGATTTAAAAAAGCAATGAGTGTGGATGCGTCGTACCTCCGGCTGCTGCCAGGTGCCCGTTTTGCTGACGGTGATCCAACTTTAGGGATGCAGGGTAATCCTTTATTCCAGGCTGATAAGCAGGGAAAACTATTTAGCCGGTTTATTATTAGCCAATACTATTTTGTTGCCGCCTTCCTGCTCGGCCTGGTTTAAGGCCATATCCGCCAATTTAATAATTTGCTCCGATGTGTTTCCGTTTTCCGGGAAAATGGCAACGCCTAAAGACAGCGTCAGGGGTTCCTGGTAAAGATCCTGGTGGCGCTTATTAAAATACACCAGGCTTTCACGTATGCCTTCAGCCCTTTGTTTCAGCGTATCAGGAGATATCCGCGGACATATAATGGCGAACTCATCGCCGTTGCCCCTGCATACAATATCGCCCGGGTGGCTGTTGTTTTTTAGAAAATCGCTCAGGTTACACATGATTAAATCCCCCGACTTGTAACCATGTCTATCGTTGAATTTCCCATAGTTATCAATGTCAAGCGTTATCACGCCAACTGTTACGTTATTGCGGGCAGCCTGCCGTATTTCTTTGTCTAAAGCCTGTTCCATGTAGCGCCTGTTATACAGGCCGGTAAGCGTATCCCTGATGGTCTGCTCACGCACAGCTTCCTGCAGCTTTATATTAGACAGGGCAAAAGCCAGTTGACTGGCTACTATCGCCGCCAGGTTTTTGCCTAAATCCGTCAGCATATTGTCGTTGGCATTCTTTTCGGCCTCGTCTTTTTCCTCTAAATGCAGTAAACCCAGTATCTTCCCCTGGGAGATCAGTGGAACGTCCAAGTAGCTGCGTTTCATGGATTTAGTGCAGTGAATGCAAAGCTCTTCAGCATCGCCGTATTTAAAATAATGAGCTTTCCTGCGCCTGATTGCCCAGCAAGCATCCGCAGCGAACGTTTCGTCGCTTTCCACCGTTTTCCCCCAGACCGACGTCAACTCATACATATCCGTGCCGTTTCTCAATAAATACAGCGCTCCGTCAACTGATGGGAACAGCAGCGGCAAGAATTGAGTGATAACACGGTTGGCTTCCTGCATATTTATACAGCTCTGCAGAAAATTGCCCATTGTACTTGTTAAGGCTATATCACTGCGGCACTGGTCCAAAACGGAAAGCCACTTGACTAATTTCTCATTAATTTCGGTAGTGCTGCCCTCGGCGATTTTTGCGTTATTGACCGGTATAAGCACCTGAAAAACAGAGACGGTTTCAGCATTCTCGTTTTTAGTGGCGCTGTATATGGTTTTATACTCGATCGTCTTCCCCTCTTTATCTATTAAAGCCTGCTGACAGGTTACCTGGTCTTTCTCTGACTGGAAAATCTGTTCGACTTCACAATCCGGGCAGGCCTGCTGGTTGCGTTTATAAGCGGCGTAGCAAAAATGATCTTCAATGTTGCCGAAGGTTTCATTAACGATCTTATTAGCCCAGATAACCTTATGCTCCCTGGAGATAATGGAAAAGCCAATACCGGAATTCTGCGCTACTATTGCCAATATTTCTTTTTGCCTGTTTAATTCCCCCTCGAGCCTTTTTTGTTCAGCCATATTTTGAGCCAGAGCCTCCGCTTCCGCAGGCTTGACTTCATTATCGTTGATGGGCGGATCGACTTTTTCATTGCTTGCCTTGCGTTCCTTTCTTAATTCTTCAATCTCGGTTATGTCCTGTGCGACTGTCAGTATCAATTTTTTATTGCCGAAATCCATAACCTGTGATTTTACTTCGACTCTTATACAACCGCCGTTTTTACCAACGTAGTCACTTTGATAAGTGACAGTGCCGCTGTCCAGGAGTTTTCTCATGTGTTCTTCCATATATTCGGCATTTTGGGGATCTGTAAAATCTGCCAGGTTCATATCCATTAATTCTTCTTTAGCATAGCCCAGCTTCACGTATGCCGTTTTATTAATAAAAGTGAAGTTGCCATTGAAATCGTGAATAAATATGGCATCATTGCTATAATCAAGCATTTTTGCTTTGATAATATGTTTTTGTTCAGAAAATTTCACGGCCTGTGGTTCCTGCTCCCTGTCATCCTGTTGTGAAGTTGTGGTGAAAAATATCAAACCGCCGAAAGCTTCAGTGTAGTTTGCCAGTACCTGTAAATCAATACAATCACCGCCCCTGCATTTATGATTACTGCTTAAGTACTTGCTGCCTTCCTTCATTACTTTTTGTATGCGTACTTTTATATCTTCAGGTTTGAGATTGGTATCTATGTCTGAGATTGTCATCTTGAGTAATTCCGGCCTGGTATAGCCTGTCAGCGCGCAATAACTGTCGCTGACATCCAGTATTTTCCCGCCAGAATTTGTTATCCAGAAACAGTGCCCGCTAAAACCCACATTGGACAGCAATTGCGGCTGCACCTGCTGAGCCTCATCATCATCGGCGTTGCCGCTCTCAGTAATATTCTGGCCGTAAAACACTATCCTGTCGGCTTTTTCCTCGCGATTCAGCAATACATTATCCGTCCATCTGATTAGCCTCTGCTCACCATTCTTAGTTACCAGGTGGTTTCTGAATTTGCGGGGAAAGCGTTCGGCATCAAAATCCAGCAAACCCTGTTTTAACTGCTCCGCTTCCTCAGGTGAGGCGAGAAGCTCCCAGAATTTGCGATTTATCACCTCTTTAAAACTGTACCCCGTCGCCAGTTCACAAGCTTTATTGAAGAATATTATGCGGCCAAGGCTATCCAGCATGACTACCAATATATCGCTGGCGGCATTTAATTCACGATATTCAAGATTATTTAATGCTGTAATCATTTTCATACCACCTTCAGTATCTCTTTATCCGCGGAAAAACATGGGTCATACGCGTTGCGGTTTATCATGCCCAGGATACATTCAACTGCGTCAGCATCAAAAGTTGTACCCTTTCCCTGGACCAGTGCATCAGCCACCTCTTCCCTGGCCAGCGCTTGACGATATGCTCTATGGGAAATCATACTGTCTGTGACATCACAAACGCTTAGTATCCTTGTCTCCATATTCAGGCTGCCTGCCGTCAAACCATGGGGGTACCCGGAGCCATCCAGCCGTTCATGGTGATGCAGTATCATGCCGTTGACTGCCGGCGGCAAATTAGCGCTGCCCAATAATTCTATACCCCGTTTGGCGTGTAAACGCACTAAGGTGAATTCACCATCACTTAATTTGCCGGTTTTATTCAGGATCTTATACGGGACCGCCAGTTTACCGACATCATGTAAGAATGCGCCCAGCTTCAACCATTCTATACGGGCGTTTTCCATGCCCAGTTCTTCAGCTACCCTGCTAACCAGTGCTGCCAGGCGCATTTGATGCAACGCCGTAACTGGATCGTGAGACAGCATTACCCTGTGGAAGATATTACCTAAGTCCAGGTAATTGCCATGCAGCCTGCCGTGTGTTATCTGGTTTAGCGAAGCCAGGGTATCCGGGTATAATTGCCTTTTCAGATTCAGGTTTTCTGTATCTTTTTGCTCACAAAATTCCCTGGCCAGGCATTGAATTACCTGGCCCCGTTCCTCTGTTTCAATTTTTCTGAAGCAGAGTTCAACACGGATGGTTCCGCCATCTTTACGCCGGAAGTCGACATATATATGGCGCCCACCCAAATTTTTATAATCACTCAATTCCCTTTGTACAAGCGATTTATACTCATAAGGCAGGATATCGTCCATGCGCATACTTACGACGTCCGCGGCCGTGTAGCCCGTAAGCTCTTCAATCGATCGGCTGGCAAACTCAAAACGGCCCTGCTGGTCAATAACAAATATTGTATCCTGTGTGTTATCGATAATATGCTGCAACCTGCTATGCACTTTACTGGCCTGGTCGCTTTTTCCTATCAATTCCTCCTGTACCTTTCTAATCTCACGAAAACTGAAATGGACCAGGAAAGTGATAATTGCCATGCTGAATAACCAGTCAAGCACCGGTTGCGAGGGAGTCATGCGGGCATCTA
>Ga0315273_10009731_pt1 | contig 12221 bp, 9 predicted proteins | sample YL17G02_0_MG_FD_205753 | JGI IMG/M metagenome (GOLD analysis project Ga0315273, IMG submission 205753) | Sediment microbial communities from Yellowstone Lake, YNP, Wyoming, USA - YL17G02_0 | ecosystem: Environmental > Aquatic > Freshwater > Lake > Sediment | place: USA: Wyoming | collected... | reverse complement strand
TGGTTTTACCGGCTCTTCCCGTTCCTGTTCGACGGGTTCATCACGGTCTCTGAGGCGGTGAAAGGGGAAATACAACGAAGGGATTGGATCCGTCCGGAAAAGATCCGGGTCATCCACAACGGGATCCAGCCAGGAATCTACGATCAAGGTTTCAACGTTTTTGAGATCAAGAAACGCCTCGGAATCGACCCGTCGAAAACCGTCATCGGATCGGTCGCTTCCTTCCGGCCGATCAAGGGGCAACTGTGCCTCGTCGAGGCGGTCAAGGAGCTGGTGGACCAGCACAAGGATCTGCTGGTCGTCTTCGTCGGTCACGACGACAACGAGTATGGGCGCCTGGTGAAGAAGCGAATCGAGGAAACAGGGCTCGCAGATCACTTTATATTTTTAGGGGAACGATCCGATATTCCGGAGATCCTTTCCGTGTTCGATTTGTTCGTCCTCTCTTCCGTGCACGAAGGGTTTTCGAATGCGGTCGTAGAGGCGATGGCGGCGGGAAAGCCCGTCGTTGCCCCAAACAGCGGCGGAAACCCGGAGGCGGTCGAACACGGAAAGACCGGCTTCCTGTATACCCCTTGCGACAGTCGGTCCCTTGCGGAAATGCTTGGACAACTTATTGGCAATAAATATTTATTTATTGCAATGGGTTATGAAGGAAAGATGAAGGTAAAACATTGCTTTCTCCAAGCGGATATGATCCTCGCGAACGAAGCGTACTACACATCGCTGCTCCATGGATCCACGACGGCCCATGATTGAAGCGGTGGTTCACGGTTCCGGACCGACGGACGAACGTTCGGACATCACCTATCGACGCTATGACTTCCAAAAGGAGGGCTGCCTTCCACTGATCCGGTTGAAGGAGGCCGCCTACGGTGCTCCCGTCGAGAGGTCCCGTTGGGAGTGGCAATATCTCCGGTCACCGTTCAGTTCGGAAATCCAGGTCTTCGTCGCGGAGTGCGGAACGGAACTGGCGGGAGCCACGACCCGTCTGCCGTTCGACCTCCGTCGGGGGGAGGGGACGGTCCGTGCCTATTTCAGCGTCGACTCCATGGTGCACCCGGAGTACCGGCGCAGGGGGATCATGAAATCGTTGTATCAGCGCACGGCGGACGTCATGCCCCTTCTGTACTCGAAAGGGACGAATCCGGGGATGTATGACCTTCTGATCGATTTCGGGTACAGGGTCGTGCAACCCAATACGTACCTGGTGAAATACCTGTCCCCATGGAAACTTGCGCTCCAACGGTACAACCTTTCAACTGCGACCCCGGTATTCTCCGATCAGGACCCAAGTATGGACGGGTTCGAACCCGTAAGAACCTTCGGGCCGGAGTTCGACGACTTCTGGAAGAGGGCCGCGGTGGGCTTCCCGGGGATCGTCGTCAAAAATTCCGCCTACATGAATTGGCGATACGTGGACATCCCACATAAAAAGTACCACTTGTATTACAAGGTCAAAGAGGGCAGGATTCTCGGCGCGCTGGTGCTGAGGACGGGAGGGTACGCCTGCTGGATCGTGGACCTGATCTGGGATCCCGGTGCCGGTGACGAGCCTGGCGCCACCCTCCGGACCTGGGTACGGGCGTTGAAAGAACAGGGGTACCTGAAAGTGATCTGCTGGGGTACGTATCGTCCGTTCCGGGACGCATTGATCCGAAACAGTTTCGTCGACCGCGGGACCAGCCCCCGCTTTTCCGTCTTCGCTCCACCTGAAACGATTGAGGCCAACGCCGATGTCGGGAGCCTCCATTTCGTGGACGGCGACGGGGATTCCGAGTATCTGTCATGAGCCGGCGCGGGTCAGGGGGGAAGAAAGGCGACGGGCCCCTGGTCAGCGTCGTGACCGCGACGTACAACCGGGCGCATTACCTGCCCGGCACGATCGAGAGCGTCCTCCGGCAGACCTATCCGCACCTCGAGCACCACGTGGTGGACGATGGTTCCGCGGACAACACGAAAGAGGCCATCGCGTCGTACCTCGAGGACTCGAGACTGAAATACCATATACAAAGCAACCGGGGACAGGCCGTTGCCCGAAATGTCGGCCTCGCCCACGCGAAGGGGGAGTACATCTGCTTTCTGGACTCCGACAACCTGTGGGAGCGGGATAAGGTGGAGTCCCAGTTGGGGGAGTTCGAAGCCCACCCGGAAGCCGACGTCGTCTACGGGGACATCCAGGCGATTGACGAAGAGGGGAAACCCCTGGACATCCCGAACATGACACGGTACTCAGGCCAAATCACGGAAATGCTGCTTCGGGACAACTTCGTATCCTTCAACACCGCCATGATCCGCCGGAGGTGCTACGAAGAGCTCGGAGGGCTGGACGAGCGGATTCGGCGGGCGGACGACTACGAATTTTTCCTGCGTTACTCGACCCGATTCCGGTTCCTGTACGTCCCGAAAGTCTACGTGCAGTACAGGATCCAGCGGAAACAGATCTCGTCCAACAAGGAAGCGCGTTTCGAATCCAACCGGTCGATCCTCGAAAACTTCATGAAGCAACACCCGGAACTGGTCAGTGAAGAGACCCGGAAGACGGCCTGGTGCCATTTCTACACGCGGCGCGGTCGCCATCGTGCCTCGACCGCGAATTATTCGGGGGCACTGGGCGATTACTTCCGGGCGATCGGTTACCGGCCCGCCAATGTCGTCCCTTGGCGGGCCATCCTCCGGATGCTCCTGTTATGGAGACAGAAGAAATGGAAACTGGAAAAGGTATCCTAAAAAGATATACGAAAGGCGTCCTTGCCCGGTTTCCCGTGGTGCGGGGATTGGCTACGATCGCCACGAGGAAACAACCACGGATCTTCGTTTATCATCGATTCGGCAAGGATATCCACTCCGAACCGACCGTAATCGACGCCGCCACCTTCGATTGGCAGGTCCGGCATATCCAACGGAATTTTCGTGTCATCACGCTGGGAGAATATGTCCGGAGTGTTCGGGAAGAAGCGCAGATACCCCGACCAACCGCCATCCTTACCGTCGATGACGGATATCGGGATTTCTACGAGATTGCGTATCCGATCCTGCGGAAACACGGAGTCCGGGCGACATTTTTCGTAACGTTCAATTTCATCGAAAACAATATCTGGCTCTGGCCGGACATTCTTAGTTTTGCTATGGAGAATACGGAAGTGAAAAATGCCTCTTTCCAATACGCAGGGGCCTTGTTCCACCTGGATACGGATACCCCGGCGAGCATCCGTCGCGGGTGGACGATGTTGTCGGATTTCTGCATCGGACTTGACGATCGGGAAAAATGGGCCCTCATTTCCAAACTGCTCGACGACCTCAGGGTGGACCTTCCCAAGGAACCGATCACGAAATATGCTCCCGCCACGTGGGAACAGATCAAGGAAATGAAAGGGCAGGGCATCGAGATCGGATCGCACACCTTGAATCACCCGATCCTTTCCAGGGTTCGGGACGAACGGATCCTCCGGGAAGAAATCGAGGGATCAAGGAAAGCGATCGAGGAGAGGATCGGCGAACGAGTGACAACCTTCTGTTACCCGAACAGCATGCCCGGGGATATCAACGAGAAGGTCGTAAAATTTGCCATGGAGGGTGGATATGAAGGTGCCGTATTCGGGACCGGTGAGTTCTTCGAAGATTTATACCGGCTTCCGAGAATCGGAGTGTGTTCGGACAAGACCGACTTTCTCTGGAAAGCCTGCGGGTTGGAAAATCTCACAGGACAGTTCCGTTTCAACTGAGCCATGATCTCGTACGGTTTATATCTACTCTTGATCGTCAGTTATTTTCTTCACCTGACGGCAAGGCTCCCTTGGTTGGGGGCAATCCGATTCGATCTTGTGATGGTCGCGTTGGTCTTCGTTTTTTCCTTAATGGAGCGGAAACAGGAAACCGACCGCCTGGATCACTCCACGAAATCCCTATGGACAATCATAATTTACATTTTCCTAACCATACCTTTCGTGATGTGGCCTGGGTCGGTCTTGAAAATCGGTTTGGAGAATTATCTCAAGGTCGTGGTTTTTTATTTCTTCACCGTCTCGATCATCCGCACGGAGGGGCGACTCAAGACATTTATCTTAGTGTTCGTGGCCTGCCAGGTCTTCCGGTTTCTTGAGCCTGCCTACCTGCATTTCCAAGGGGAATACTGGGGAAGCGAAAACCCGACATACTGGGGAAGCGGAACGAATTACATGGTAGACGGAAAGTTGGTAAACATGCCCCGTCTTTCCGGAGCCCCCTCCGACGTCATCAACCCGAACCAGTTGGCGTGGATCGTTGTCAGCACCATCCCGTTCCTTTACTACCTGGGCGGGCAAGGCAAACTTCGTCTCAAGATCCTGTCCGCAGCAATTGCTTCTGTCGGTGTGTATACCCTCATGCTGACCGGTTCAAGGAGCGGGATGATATCTCTGATCGTCACATTTATCGGCATCCTGTTCTACGGAGAGGGGAAGTTCAAGAGAACAGCGATCGGCATGATCATTCTGATTCCCCTGGGCATTTTTATCGCCGGGCAATTGAGCCCGGAACTCGGTACCCGTTACTTGTCGACTGTCCAGGAAGGGATCCCGGGATCCGAATCCGCGGAAAAGAGAATCAGCACAGTCGTAAAGGGGTTTTCGACCCTTGGGACACGTTTTCTCCTCGGGCACGGGCTTTCTACCTCTCTTGAAACCAACGCGAATTTGGCAGGGGAAGCAGTAATCTCCCATAACCTTTACCTTGAAATCGCCCAGGAACTTGGCCTGGTCGGGTTGTTCCTGTTCCTCATGTACGTGCGGGGGATTTATCGGAACCTGAAAAATGCAAAATCGCTTTTAAGAGATTCGGTACCCGGGAACCATTGGATGATCGCTTTGACCAATGCGGTCCTGGTGTGGGTTATCATGGACCTGATCTACAGTCTTTCCTGTTTTGGATTGAATAGCTGGGAATGGTACCTTTTCGGCGGGATTTCCGTTGTTTCCCTGCGTGTGGCGAGGCAGAAACAACAGAAACAGGAGCTGATTGCGACGGTGGATCATGCGCCGAAACAGAAAATATTCTCCCCTGCCGCGCTCTGATCCACCTCTGCCATGGATGAACATTTCCCGACAGTCACCGTCATCATTCCCAGCTATAACAGGGAAAAGTATATCCGTGCGACGATCGACAGTGTCCTGTCGCAGACATATCGGAACCTGGAAATCGTGGTGGTCGACGACGGATCAATCGACCGTTCGATGGAAATCCTCAACAGTTACAAAGATCCGATTCGTATCCTCGAACACGAAGGGCGAGCGAACAGGGGACAGTCGGCTTCCATCAACCTCGCCATGGGGTGCACGAGCGGGGAATACGTTGCCATCCTGGACAGCGACGACGTGTGGACAATCGACAAGATCAAAAAGCAGGTGGAGTGGCTCGAGAAACATCCCGAAATCGGGATCGTCTACGGAAACGGACACGCAATCGACGAAAGCGGAAAACTTCTTTACAAGCTCATTCCTCCGGATCATAAGGAGGAGAACGACCCGAGCCGAATGCTCCTGGAATGCCACTTTAATATCCCCTCGAACGCTCTTGTTCGGCGGTCCGCCTTTGAAAGGGCCGGTCCCTTCGACGAAACCTTGAGATCCTCCCAGGATCACGACATGGCCATCCGGCTGCTCGAAGTAACGAAGGCGGCATTCCTCGACGAGCCGGTGTGGTATTACCGTCAACATTTGGACACGCAAAGCAAAAAACACACGAAAAGGCGCTGGGAGAACGGGTTCAAAATCCTGGAAAAGGCGTGCCGTCGCTATCCGTACGGGTGGAACGTCAAACGCCGCCGCCTCGCGGTTTTGCATTTCCGGCTTGGGCAGTGCCTTTCCTCGGAAGGCTTGTACGTAAGGGCCTTCAGGAATTTCCTTCTCGCGGGGATCTTCGATCCGGCACGGACCGTGAGATTTTTGGTGGGAATGGAAAAGGGAAAGGCATAGCAGGCCATCGATATGATCCCCGATTATTACCTGTTCCGTTGGATGCTTCATAAGGTCGATCCTTCACGGTCCCCGCAGAATTCGTTTTACACGGTCCCCGAAGCCGCATTCCGCGATATGGCCCGAAGGATCGAATCGTTGCATCCGGGTAGGATCCTGTACACGTTCGACGACGGCTATACCACGGATCTGGAGATATCTCTTCCGATCCTCGAGGAAATCGGAGCCGTTTCCCGAGGGTGCTTTTTCATTACCACCTCATGGATCGGCAAAGAAGGGTACATGACGAAAACCCAGGTCCGACAACTGGCGAGCCGTCCCGTTTCCATCGGCACCCACGGTCACACGCACGGCTTTTTCGACAAGATGACGGACAAGGAACTTACCGAGGAACTCTCCGTTTCCAGGCAGATCGTCGAGGGGATCACGGGAATACCGGTCGATGCCCTTTCCGTCCCTGGAGGAAAATTCGACGGCCGTCTCACTGGACTCGCGCTTGCCGCGGGGTACAAGAGGATCTTCACGTCCGCACCCCGTGACATGGAGTTCGACGGGATCCGGTACCTCGGACGATATTGCATCAATCGAAGGAACCTGGACCGTTTGCCAACCATTTATTATAATCCGGGTTTCTACCGGACCCTCATAGTGGCGGAGTATGAAGTGAAAAATATCCTTCGAACGCTCCTCGGAGAGAAAAGCCATTATTACCCTTCCTCGATGAGGAATCATAAGTAGATGCCAGGACTATTTTAATTCGATGTGCGGCATCACGGGCATCCTCTATCACGATCCCTCCAAAGTCGTCGATCCGGCGTTGGTGGACCGCATGTGCCTTTCCATTCGCCACCGCGGCCCCGACGAGAAAGGCGCTTGGGTTCACGGGAACGTCGGCATCGGGATGACCCGCCTGAGCATCATCGACCTGTCCGGCGGCTCCCAGCCCATCCACAATGAAGATGAGTCAATGTGGATCGTCTTCAACGGAGAGATCTACAATTATCCGGAACTGCGGAAAGAACTATTCGGGGCGGGCCACCGGTTCTACACCGAATCCGACACGGAGACAATCCTTCACCTCTACGAATCCCATGGTGAGGAGTGTGTCCATTTCCTCCGGGGGATGTTCGCCTTCGCCATCTGGGATTGCGGGAAACAGACGCTGTTCATCGCCAGGGACCGTCTCGGCAAAAAACCCCTGTACTACTATTCAGACGGGAAAAAATTCCTCTTCGGTTCGGAAATCAAAACGATCCTCCAGGATGAGGACGTGCCGAGGGAGATGTCTCCATCTGCCCTGATTCATTACATCCCTTACGGCTATGTACCCGATCCGGAGACCATGTTCCAGGGGATACGAAAACTTCCCCCGGGGCATCATTTGACCTGGAAGGGTGGAGATGTTCAGGTCGGGAAATATTGGGATGTCCGGTACCGGGTTGGGAAGCCCCAATCCGTCGACGCCTGCATCGACCAGATGATGGAGATTTTCAGCGAGGCCGTCCGGATCCGGCTGATCAGCGAGGTTCCCCTGGGCGCGTTCCTTAGCGGGGGGATCGACTCGAGCATGGTCGTCGCCATGATGGCGAAACACATGGGGGAGCCGGTCAAAACCTTCTCCATCGGGTTCGAAAATCAGTCGTACAACGAGCTCAAGTATGCCCGGATGGTTTCGAAACGATTCGGCACGGACCACCACGAGGAGATCGTGAATCCGGATGCGGATTCCATCATCCCGGACCTGGTCCGTTCGTTCGACGAGCCGTTCGCCGACTCCTCGGCGATCCCGACGTTCTACGTCTCCCGCATGGCGAAAAAACATGTAACGGTCGTGCTGAGCGGAGACGGAGGGGACGAACTCTTCGGGGGATACGGCAGGTACAGGGACAGCTGGTTCGGAACATCTTCCAGGTTCATCCCGAAACCGGTGAAATCCCTGTTGATGGGGATGGGCAGATCCTTGCCGGAGTCGTTTCCCGGTGTCAGTACCCTCCGCTACATCGCATCGGACGATGATTCCCGGTACATCTGGAAAATGGCGAAGGGATTGTCGGTCATCCATAAGGAAATATTCAGCAAGGAAATCCAGGAGAGGGTTTCCGGCACGGACCCGGCGCCGGCCTTCCTGCAATACATGAACTCGGTCAACGGCTTGGACAAACTCACGAGACGAATGTACCTCGACCTGAAGACCTATCTTCCCGGCGACATCATGACCAAGGTCGACCGGATGAGCATGGCGGTATCGCTCGAGACGCGGGCACCGATCCTGGACCACCTTCTCGTCGAATTCGCGGCTTCGATTCTCCCGGATCTCAAGATGAAAGGGGCAACCACGAAGTATATCTGGAAGAAGGCCGCAGAGAGGTTGCTCCCGAAGGAGATCATCTACAGGGAGAAGCAGGGATTCGCAATTCCGATATCCTTCTGGATCAAAAAGGAATGGTCGGAGATCGCCGACGAACTGGTTCTCGGTAACAGGGCGCTTGCGAGGGAAAATTTCAACGTGAAATTCTTACGAAATTTCGTCCGTGAGCACAGGAACGGCAGGAGAGACAACAGTTACCTCATATGGACTTTGATGATTCTGGAACTATGGTATCGGGAATATATCGACCAGGCAGTTCATTGATGCGCGTACGATATCTTGGTTGAAAATAATAAATACAAGATTCTCGTTGTATTGCGGTGGCTTGGCGGGATACGGACATTCTGCCGATATGTGTACAACGAATTCGATAAAGAACGATTCGCCTTCACCTTTCTGGCGCCGGATGTTCCGGAGATGCAATACCTGCTCGACGATCTGAAAATATTTGAGATCACCTTTATCCCGGTGAAGTGCGATCCTGCTCATGCCCACCTGGATTGGAAAACCGTCTACAAAAAGATTCTCATGGGGGATTTCGATCTTATCCATTCCCATGGTTTTACGGCGGGAGCTTACAGTGCAATTCCTGCTTACGGAAAAAGGATTCCCCATATCATGACATTACATGAGGTATTTACCGATGGACAATTTTCTGGCTGGAAAGGTCTGCTTAAAAAAAGATTTGTTCATTTCATTTTACCATATATAAATCTTACACATTGTGTCAGTCATTCTGCCGGGGAGAATTATTTCGAATATCTTCCGGAAATGAAAAATAAATGTAAAATGGTTGTAATTCCAAACGGGATCGAAGTGGATCGGTTTCTGAATCCAGAGAGGATGAATCTCAAAAAAGAATTATCATTACAAGATGACACATTTTTAATCGGGTTCTTCGGTCGCTTCATGTCCCCAAAGGGATTCAGATACCTAATCGATGCACTGAACATATTGGTGATCGGAAAAAGAACTTCCCGGAAACCAATGGTGATCGCCGTAAATGACGGGGGATTCCTCAGCGCGGAAAGACGCAGAATTGCAGAACTGGGTCTGAATGAATATGTAACCTTCATGCCGTTTCAGCCGAACCCCGCGCCGGTCATGAAGGGAATGGATGTCATCGTCATGCCTTCTTTGTGGGAGGGTTGTGGGCTGCAGGCTATGGAAACATTGGTTTCCGGAGTGCCGTTTATCGGGACAGATATTCCAGCAATCAGGGAAATGCTGGAAGGAACACCTGGGAAGATGGTTCCGCCGAGAGACGCAGAATCCCTTGCAGAAGCAATCTGCCGGGAAATGGAAAAACCGTCCCGCAAAGAAGCGGAGGGATATATATATTCAGCTGCGGAAAGATTCGACGTTAAAAAACAAGCAAAACAATTAATTGATATAATTAATAACCTCACTCCAAATAAGCAAATGTTGAAACGATAATTATTCACGAGAAATTACAAATAAGAAATACATTACTGCACATTTATTACATATTTGTTAACAATTCATTCGTTCAATATTATAGTGAGCGTAAAAATAAGGGGAAATTATATTCCGATAAATGGCGCATATATTGCTGTGACTACATTGTCCCATGTTCAGGCCAGCGTAAATCTGGTCCAGTTTGGTTAGTTTTAACTTTTAAAAATCCTTATACCATATTTAATCTGGAGGTTGACATGAAAATATTAGCAATAATATTGTATATTTTATTAATCACAACCATTTCTTCCGCTGCCCCCTCCATTGGCAATGTGAGCGGCACGTTCAGTCATGGAAACTCTATAATTATTACTGGTAGCGGATTCGGTACAAAATCCCCTGCGAGACCCTATGTGTGGGCGGACTTTGAAAGTCTTAGCGTAGGAGATGATCCCTCTGCTAATAGCGAATATTCTTCAGGTTCTATTGCAGGAAATGGGGGAAACAGTTACCCTCTCGTGACTAATGCCGATTTGCCCCACCCAAGATCCACCAAGTCCGTTCGCGGTATTCCCTACGACGGGACAAAAAACGCCGCAAGATTATATAGTAATTTGGGGGGTGCTAACAAAGTATATGTATTTATGCGTCGTAAATTCGCGAGTTCAACATGGTTTAATAAAGTAACTAACTATAAATACTGGAGACTTTGGCCGAGTAATGGGGACCAAATCGATGAAGTTGTTGTTTTTCATAACTATTCCGCTCCATTTGTTTATCCATACGGCAACATGGGGACAAGGGTTTCTGTCGAGGGCGGAACTCCTGCAATCGCTTATCAAGATGTGTTTACGCATCCCCCAAACAACCAGTGGAACATCGAAGAATACCTGACATCGAAATCCTCTTTGAACGCAAGTGATGGAGTATTCAAGATGTGGATGAATGGGGCGAAAGCGTTTAGCGAATCAGTTATGAATAGGACTACAGGGTATAACTCAAGTGGCTTTGATCAATTATCGCTTGAAAACTTCTGGACTAATTCGGCTGGCGCAGAAGGCCTCGACAATCCTCCATTGAATGGTTATGTCTATTACGACGACGTATACATTGATACAACTTGGGCACGGGTGATGATAGGGAACGCATCGACGTATGACGCATGTACCCATCGGGAACCATTGATCCCTACCGCGTGGGGTAATGGTTCCATTACCGCATATTTCAATCAGGGGTCCTTCTCTAACGGCCAATCCGTCTATTTGTTCGTCGTCGATTCGAATGGAAACACGTCCCCTGGGAAGACAATAACCATAGGTGGTGCCGCCGACCTTATTAATAAGCCTACACCGAGCCCTCCTACCAATTTAAATATTAAGTAATCCCTGACGAATCGATGACATTAGATCAATAAATCGGCCGATTTCTGCGTTTAGTCAGTCATACCCGGATTTATTGTAAATATAAGAATAATAATGCTTTCACGTCATGCGACTTATATGATAATAGTTGGAAATGAACAAAATCCTTTCTATTCCCGCTGAAATATGAAAGTTCCTCCCAGGCCTGATACCAAGCACTAGGTCTACGTGTTCCGCTCCCACCGCGACAATTCTCCAAATTCCGAGCATCACCGTTTTTGAGAAAGAGTCTTTGTTCCAGATGCCTAAAAGTCACGACCATTAAATATAAAATCCGAACCGGAGAACCAGTTGAATTTATTTAAAATAGAACGGGACAGTCGTGGAATAATATATAAGCCACTCTCTTCAAGCGGCAAATACCCGAATTTTCCCATGACAGAATAAGGTAACGTCATGTGCGGAATCGCTGGGATGTTCATGTTCGACGGGTCGCCGGTTCAGGATGTCGACATCTCCCAGATGTGCGATTCCATTCGTCATAGAGGTCCTGACGACGAGGGACGTTTGGTCCAAGGCAACGTCGGGATCGGGATGCGCCGATTGAGCATCATCGGCGTAGAGGGAGGCCGGCAGCCAATCTCCAACGAAGACGACACAATCCATATCGTCTTCAACGGGGAGATCTACAATTACCTCGTCCTTCGAGAGGAATTGATACGAGGACATCGTTTCAGGTCGAGGACCGACACCGAGTGCATCCTTCATCTCTACGAAGATCATGGAGTTGGTTGTCTGGAACACCTCCGTGGAATGTTTGCATTTGCCATTTTCGACTCACGAGACAACAGTCTCTTCATCGCAAGGGACAGGATCGGGATCAAGCCTCTTTATTATTACGTCGATACGAAAAGGCTCGTGTTTGGCTCGGAGATAAAAGCCATTCTCTCCTGCCCCGGGATCGAACGGTCGATCGACTTTGACGGGCTCGACGCCTTCTTCACCTATTCCTTCATCCCAAACCCGAAGACAATTTTTAAGAATATCTCAAAACTCGAACCGGGTTGCTACTTGGTTTGCCGGGGAAGGGATGTCGCCGTCAAAAAATACTGGGATCTGTAC
>Ga0315273_10009730_pt1 | contig 12222 bp, 9 predicted proteins | sample YL17G02_0_MG_FD_205753 | JGI IMG/M metagenome (GOLD analysis project Ga0315273, IMG submission 205753) | Sediment microbial communities from Yellowstone Lake, YNP, Wyoming, USA - YL17G02_0 | ecosystem: Environmental > Aquatic > Freshwater > Lake > Sediment | place: USA: Wyoming | collected... | reverse complement strand
GCCCCCCCCGGCCCCCCCCCGCCCGCCCCCGCCCCCCCCCCCGCCCCCCGCGCCCCCCCCCCCCCGCCCCCCCCCCCCCCCGCGCCCCCCCCGCCCCCGCCCGGGTAGGGTGTGTCCAAACTTTGTGTCGACCCTTTTCAATTATTGTAGACCCCGCTCCTCTCTACCCACGCCCGCGCCTGATCGCACGTCATGCCTTGTCCAGCAGGGCCCCCTGCTCCACAGGCACCGCCCCGCCCACCCCGCGCTTCGCCATCTCCACCTCAGCGACCAGGGCCTGGCGGAACACCCGTGTCCTGGACACCTTGCCCTCTCCGTCGAAGGACAGCACCGACACCCCGCTCGCCTGTTCTTCTTTTCCTTCCCAAGTCCCGCGCATGACCCACTCCACAAACACGTCGCCCGTGGCGGGCGAGGCGGCGGCCTGGGAGACTTCAAATCGGAGGTCAGGATAGACCCTTCTCATGTGTCTCATCCCTTTCGCTAGCGACGCCCGGCCGATGCGTGGGGGCCGGGACGCCTGCCAGACCTCATCGCACTGGGCGTGCTGGTCGGAGACAAGGGCGGCCAGGAGGGCGTCCCCGCCGGGCGTTGACCAGGCCTGCTCGTAGAGGGCGGTCGCGGTGGCGACGGATGATGATGATGCAGGTTGAGCGTGGACCGCAGCGGCGGCGCCGCGGGCTGGCCTCGCGCCGCATGGCCGGGCTCCAGTGATGGATGAGGGTCCGCCCCTAAGCGAGCAGGTCGACCGCATGAGGCCCCTGGGTGCGTGGGAAAGAGGTGAGGTGGAGGGGCGGGCGCACGCGCGCAAGAGAAGAAGAGAGAGAACTGCGGTCTGCCCATCTCCCCATCTCTCCCAGGGTTCTCCCCCACCCTGCAGTTACCTGTCCCGCCCCTCCTCCGCCCTGGATGCTCACCCTCCTCCCCGCCCTCCTCTTCGCCTGGGGCTTCCTCCTGGTCCGGCCAACCTTGCCCGATGTCTCAACCTGTAACGATACTGACGGCGCACCAGCCCTGGACCGGGTGGCGGTCGTCGTGGTGGACGGGCTGCGCTGGGCGGACGCGCCCGCGGCGTTCACCCTGTCTCTCACCCCGCCGCCAGGCTCGGCCTGGGGCCCTACCCGCCTGGTCGCCCATCCACCCACTGCAACCCTGCCCGCCATCCGTTCCATGCTCACAGGTGGCTTGCCAGCTGGATTTGCGGATGCCGGTGCCGGCGTGGTCTACGGGTCCCCGGCCGTGGCCGAGGACACGTGGGTCGGGCGGGTGCGGGCATGCAATGATGGGAGGAGGGAAGGGGCGCGCGCGCGGGTCGTCGCCTTTGGGGATGCGGTCTGGGGGGCGCTGCTGGGTGGTGAGCGCAGCTTGGACGGTGGGTGGTCCACCCCAGCCTTGGACGTGGGCAGCCTGGACGATTCGCGGGTGTGGGCGTCGTTGAAGCAAGAGGTGGAGGAGTGGTGGTCGGAGGACAAGGCTAAGGCCGGCCACCACCACCCCGCCCCGCCTCGCCCTCGGGTCGCCATCGCCCACGTCAACGCCCTGGACCACGCGCAGCACGCGCGCGGGCCGGGCTCTTCATCCGCTTCAGCGGCCTTAGCTGCCATCAGCGCCAACCTGACTGCCCTGATGCGGTCCCTGACCTCGCCAGCGGCCTGTGCCCAAGGTGGAGACACCCTGCTCGTCATCCTGGGCGACCACGGCGCGACGCGGGACGGCAACCACGGCGGGGCCAGCCTAGACGAAACAGACACCGCTATGTTAGCGGTCAGCGCGCGGGCCTGGTGTGCGGGCGGCGCCGAGGCGCTCTCCCTTCCGCTCCGGGCTGTCTATACGATCGATCTCGCACCAGCGCTGGCGTTGCTGCTGGGCGGCCCGCCTCCATTCTCATCGGTGGGCCGCTTACCGGAGGGTTTGTGGGGCCTCGCACACGGAGAAGCAACCTACCCCCCTGCTTTGCGCGCCAATGCTGCCCAGGTTGGCCAGTACCTGAAAGCCGCTCCCTGGGCGAGGCGGTCGTCGGCCGTACCCCAAGTCCATGCGCTCCTGCAGGCAGGCGAAGGCGCCTGGGCAAGGAATGAGACCGGCCGCGCGGTCCGGGCGTGGGAGGCTGGGCTGGATGGAGCCCGCGACGCGGCCCACGCCAATCACGCCACGTTCGGGCTGTGGCGCATGGGAGCAGGCCTGGTGGGGTTGGTGCTGGTGGCGGCGAGGCGAGTGATGCTGGTTGTCTCGACCACCGCCAAGCAGCAGCCCAGGCGGGCTGCAGCTGATGTTGCCCTTCCCCTGCTCCTGGCCACCGCCCACGCGGCCTCACTCTTCTCCGTGGGCGCTCTGCAAGCTGAGGCATGGGTGGTGGCTGGGTTGAATGCAGCCCTCCTGGCACTGGCGGCGGGCAAACCAACCCCTGCCACCCTCGCCCTCTCGGCCGCGGCCTGGGCCTGCCTGCCCCTGGCGCCCCGCACCGCCGCGGAGGCCATGCACCTAGTGGGGCGGTCAAAACAGCAGCAGACGGCTCTGCCCTGGGCGCTGGCGGCAGCTCAGGCTGGGCTGGTCGTATGCAGCCAGGCACACCCGCCCGCCGCCGTGGGTGTCGCCCTCATGTTTGCAGCCCACACCGCCTTCCACGCGTCTGGCCATTTTTGCGAAGTCGCGGGGTTGAAGATGAGCTTGAGTGGGGGATTACCGTATGGGCTGGCGGTGGGAGTGGTGGCGGCGGACACCCTGGCCCCCTTCTTTGTCGCCGGCGCAGCGGCGAGGCTGGCTGGAAAAGGAAATGGAGTCGAGGTCATGGCCACCGCTGCCCGAACCATCACCCTCTCGAGCGCAGCTCTCTCAGCAGCCTGGCATGCCCGCCACATCCTCGCGCCTTCTGTGTTTGCGCCCAGATTTATGTTTGAGCTGGCTTTCTATGCGAGCGCGGAGATTGGCGGGTGGTGTGCTTCAAAATGATGAAAAAAACAGCCAACACACAACCATTGAAGAATGACCGACCCCACCACCCGCCCACCACTTTCCCTTTCTCACTCACGACAACCCCACCACCCGCCCGTCCTCCGCGAGGTCGATGTCAAAGAAGCAGGGCCGGGTGGGCAGGCCCGGCATGGTCGGCATCTCGCCCACAAGCACCACCAGGAAGCCCGCGCCCGCGGAGGGGCGCACCTCCCGGATGGGCAGGGCAAAGCCCGACGGCGCGCCCTTGGATGCCGCGTCGGCCGAGAAGCTGTACTGCGTTTTGGCCATGCAGACGGGTAGGCCGCCTAGACCCATGTCCTCGCACGCCTTGATGGACGCCACCGCCTCCGAGCTCAGCTCGATGGAGGCCGCCCCGTAAATATTTTGGGCGATCGCCTCGATCTTGGCCGCGATGGGCGCGTCCAAAGGGTAAGTGAACTTGAAGGCAGCCGGGTCGGCCGACTCGGCTGCCTTGATGACGGCTTCCGCCAAGTCCACCGCGCCCGCCCCGCCCTTCGCGTGGTGCTCACATACCACCGCGTCCTGGGCGCCCGCTGCCAGGGCAGCTTCTTTAATGGCGGCCAGCTCGGCCGGCGTGTCCGTGGCAAACCTGTTAATGGCCACGACGACGGGCACCCCAAAACCTGCGGTGTTGGTAATATGACGGGCCAGGTTGGCCGCGCCCGCCGCCACGAGCGCCACCCCCTCCTCCGTGTATGCCTTGTCCAAGGCCCGCCCCGCCACGACGGGCGGCCCGCCGCCGTGCATTTTCAGGGCGCGCACGGTGGCGACGATGACGACCGCGTCCGGGCGCAGGCCCGACGCCCGGCACTTTATGTTGATCGCTTTTTCCAACCCGATGTCCGCCCCGAAGCCGGCCTCCGTGACCACAAAGCCGGAAGACCCCACGGACTTGAGCGCGATGCGGTCCGCCAGGACGGAGGAATTCCCGTGCGCGATGTTGGCGAAGGGGCCGGCGTGGACCAGGACGGGCGTCGCCTCGAGCGTTTGGTATAGGTTGGGGCAGATGGCGTCACGCATGAGGACGGCCAGAGCGCCGGCAACGCCCAGGTCGTCCGCCGTGACGGGCGCGCCCGCCCGCGAGCGGGACAGGATCATCGCGCCCAGGCGGGTCCGCATGTCGGCCAGCGACCCCGTCAGCGCGAGGACGGCCATGATCTCCGAGGCGACGCTGATGTCAAACCCGGTCTCCCGCTCCCTGCCTTTTTCCGTGGGGGCCTGGCCGACCGTGACCTTCCGTAAAAAGCGGTCGTTCACGTCGAGCACGCGGCGCCAGGTAATGGTGGCCGGGTCGACGTCCAGGCGGGCGAACGCGGCCTTTTCCGCCTCGGTCAGCGCGTCCGGGTCGGCCTGGTTCTCGATGCCCAGCTTCTTGAGGCGGGACAGCATGATGGGCGCAAAGGCACGCTTGCCGTCCTTGCCCGGCGGGCACAGCCGGTTGAACAAGGCCGCGTCGGACTGGGTGGACTCATGAAACATCCGGGCGTCCAGGGCGGCCGCGCACAGGTTGGTGGCGGCCGTGATGGCGTGGATGTCGCCCGTCGAGTGCAGGTTGAGCAGCTCCATGGGGATGACCTGGGCGTACCCGCCGCCCGCGGCGCCGCCCTTGACGCCAAAGGTGGGGCCCTGGGAGGGCTGGCGCAGGCAGGCGACCGTCTTGCGGCCGAGGTGGGCACCCAAGGCCTGGGACAGGCCGACTGAGGTCGTCGACTTGCCCTCTCCCAGCGGGGTGGGCGTGATGCCGGCGACAATGACGTACTTGCCGGAGGGGGCGGCGGCCCGGCGGTCCAGGACCGAGAGCTTGACCTGTGCGGCGTTTGGATGGATGATGGATGAGGATCTCTCTCCCTCTTTACAGGCGGTGCCCGGCTGGCTGGCCCCAAACATGGGCGCCCGTAGAGAGGGTAGGGTCGGGGGTGAGAGAGTAGTGCGCGCGCTGTGGGAGATCTGTGCTCCTATTCCTCCCTTGGCGGGCGCCCGCGGGCACACAAACCGGCTCACATCGCACACCCAAGGGCACACATGCATCCCCTTCATCTCCCCCCCACACACGCACCTTGGCCTGGTGCGCCCCGAAGTGGTCATACTCGCCCTCCGCAAGACCCATCATCTCCGCAACCTCGCCAATGGGCAGCGGCCTCGCCGCTTGGGCGATGGTGATGTCCGCTGGGGGGGGGGAGATGATGCCTGCCGGCGCCAGCTTGACGCCGGTGGGTTGGGTGGTCGTGGTCGCCATGTTTGGACACAGTGCGCGCGAGCGGAGAAAAGAGGAGTGGGTGTCGGGCCGCTTGGCTCCGCTCGCAGTTTTCAGTTTTTTCGCTCGGGCGCTTCGCCGCTCTCTCTGCCCCCGCGCGATGGCGACCACCTCAGCCGACGCCCCTGCCGCCCCTCCCCCTCCAGATGATGAGTACCTTGAATTCCTGAGCGCGGCCACGCTGACGCGGCGTGTGGCCAGCACAGGCATGGGCACAGTGTGCGGCGCCGCCCCCAGCTCGTCGCGCTCCTTTTACCTGAAGCCCAACGCGGACGGTGGCGCCCTCATCCTGGCCGCCTCGCGCAAGTTGGAGGCAGACCCCGGGTGCGTGCGGGCCCGCATGATCCGGGCCCGCGCGCTTGCGAGCCAAGGTAAGGGAGGGCGTGTGTGTGTGTTGGAGAGCAAGAGAGCAATTTCCGAATAGCGCGCCGGAAGCTTTTTCGTTGGGTGCCCCGCCCCGGGGGCTCCTGTGGAGGGGCTCGCCCCGTGCGTGGGCGCGATGCGCGGGCTGACATGACGTCGGAGCAAGCGATGGTGGCACGCATGGTGCGTCCACGAGGCCTGCTTGGCGGGCGAGGCCGAAAAACTGCCAAACGACAGCCCAGCGGCGGCGGCGCGGACAAAAATGAAAAAACAAACAGCCCGAACCTCATCACCCCATTCCCTCCACCCAGCCGACCACGCGTCCGCCCTGCGCGACTACGCGGCCGTCATCAAGGCCGACCCCAAGAACTTGGGCGCAGCCGTCGGCCTGGCGGCCGCCCTGGACGCGCTCGGCCGGACTGGCCAGGCGATCGTCGCCTATTCGGCCGTCATCCGGGCCGACCCGGCCCACGTGCGCGCCCTCTTTGCCCGGGGCTCCCTGTACAACCGAGTGGGCGACTTTGAGCGGGCCAACTGCGACCTGGAGCGAGCACTGGAGCTTGATGGCAAGCTGCAGCAGGCGGCGGCAGCAGGGGGTGAGGAGGCGGAGGCGGCGGGCGGCAAGGCTGGTGGTGGGAGCAGCCTCTCCATGGCCGCCCGGGCGGGGCCTGCAGCTGCTGCCGCCCAGGCTGCGGCCACCTCCTCCTCCTCGCCCCCAGCCGCAACAGGCCAAGCTGACCCTACCGCCCGCCACCTCCCTTCACGCCCGCGCTCCCTTTCGCCCGTCGTGATTGCCAAGGCCTCCTTTTCCGTCCCGGCCGCGACCGCGGCGGCGGCAGCGGCGCAGGCGGCGGCGGCGCAGGCCTCCCCCTGCCCGCCCTCCGCGGCCGCCGCCGCGGAGCGCCACCGGGCCGCCGGGTACAAGGCCCGCAAGGAGGGCGACCTGGCGGGCGCGCTGGCGAGGTACACGCGGGCGCTCGCTCTCCACCCGACCCTCTTCGAGGCCCTGTTTGACCGCGCCTTTCTCTACCACCAGCTGGGCAAGCTCGACGCGTCGGTGTCCGATTACACGGCCGCCCTGGCGCTCGCCCCCAACGCGCCCGCCGCAGCCGCGGTCTATTTCAATCGCGGCATTTCCCTCGACTCGAAGGGCGACCCTGCCTCCACGCGCGCGGCCGTCGAAGATTTTACGTCGTCCCTGGCCACCGCCCCGGGAGCTCACGCTGCGGACAGCTACCACAACCGCGGCTACGCGCGGCGCCGGTTGGGGCAGCTGGACGAAGCCGTGGCCGATTATTCTGCCGCCCTGAAGGTCGACCCCGACCACTTGCGCGCACGCCTCAACCGAGCCGCCGTTCTCGCGCGTGTCAATACGCCGGCCAGCCTGGCGATCGCGCGGGCCGATTATGAGGCCGCAGTGAAGATTGATCCCACAAACGTCGGCGCGCACCACCTGTTGGGTGGGCTGCTAGAGCGGGCGGGCCTGGAGCGTGAAGCGGAAGCCGCGCTCACAAAAGCCATCGACGCGGCGGGGCGGGGTGGGGCCGGCGCCTCTTCTGCCGCCCCTTCCCTGCATGCCCGAGGTGCCCTTCGGGAGCGGGCGGGCACCACCTCGGCCGCCGCCCTGGTCGACCTGCGGGCCGCGGCGGCGGCCGACCCGTCCGTCCTGGCCTTTCACCACGCCCTCGCGGCCGCGCTGCGCGGGCGGGGGCGGCACGGGGACGCGGTGGCCGCCCTGACGACCGCGCTGGCGGCCTGCACGGTCGCCGACCCGCCGACCCTGGCGGCCCGTGGCGCGGCCAACCGGCGGTCGGGCAGGTACGGCGAGGCGGCAGCTGACTACCTGGCCGCCATCGCGGCCTCCCCGCCTGCACCCTCCCAGCCACCCCTGCGCTTCCACCAGTGCGCCGGCTTTTGCCTGGCTAAAGCAGGCAACTTCGCGGGCGCGGTCGCTCAGTACGATGTTGTCCTGGGCCCCGACGCGGTTGGCGGCGGCGGGTGCAGCGACCTGCACGCCCGCCTGAACCGGGGCACGTGCCTGTCTAGGCTTGGCCGCCTCGACGACGCGCTCGCTGATTTGGATGCCGTCCTGGCGGCCGACCCGCCCAGTGCCATCGCGGCGGCGGCCTACATGAATAAGGGGAGCTGCCTGGACGCGTGTGGCCCGGCCCGGCGGGAGGAGGCGGTGGAATGCTACACCCTGGCGCTGACGGCGGACGCCGAGGCGGCCGCCGTCGCGGCTGGCGAAGACGAAGGTTGATTTGATATCAAAGGAGAGATGATAACTAGATAACGAGAGAGAATGTGCCGCCCGCGCCTGCCTTTTACTTGCGTTTCTCTATGTAATGAGGAAAAGCGAGAACTGTCCACATGCCCGCCCCACCCGAACAATGGCCTCTGTTTCTTCCGCTCTCTCTCTCTCTCTCTCAAACCGCGGCCGCCGCAGACGAGGAAGACGCACTACCCAGCACCGCCCCGTTCGCCGCGCCGGCCAGGCCGTTGAGCGTGGTGGTGGTGCGATCCAACAAGCTAGTGGTGGTGCCGTTGGGCGAGGACGGCGGCGGTGGCGGGCTCCCGCCACCCCCACCCCCGCCACCATTTGGCGGGAGATCGCGCTGGGTCCCGTCCGCCAGCTCCCCACTGAACGCGCACACGTGCAGCCGGTCCAGGCGGTCCACGGCCGCCGTCCAGGCGACCAGGATGCCGAAGAAGGCGACGGCCATGAAGGGCAGGGAGGTCGCCATGGAGCCCGCGGACGCGACCAGGAGGACCTGCTGAAGGACGGAGCCCGCGCTCTTCCCAGTCTGGGCGCCGACCACGTCGATCGCGGCTTTGCCCTTTGTCCGGCTCTGCTCGTCCAGGCCGATGTACACCATCTCCTCGGCGGGTTTGAACATGGAGAACTTGGCGCCCTTGGCGAAGACCTGGAGCAAGGCGCCCATGGCGACCAGGCCGCCCAGCCAGCGGGCGGCGCCCGGGGCGGCGGCCGCGCCCGCGGTCGGGTGTGCCCACGCAAAGAGGGCGCTGCCCACGAAAAAGGGGAGGCCCGCCACCAGCATGAATTTCGGTGTTGCCCCAGCCACGCCCCGCCACTTCCAGGCCCGGAACAGGGAGGGCGAAAGCAGCATGAGCGACCCCGTCACGATGCCCGTCCACATGGCGACATCCCCCATGACGGCCGAATACGCGGCAGGCGACGGGTGGAGGAGGTGGACCTGCCCCTTCCAGGCGATCTCGATCAGGTTGGCGGACAGGCCCTGGGCGAGGGCCATGACCGCCAGGCACCGGATCTGAGGGGAGCGGGCCAGGAAGGTGAAGGCCTGGCGCAGGGAGGGGTGGTCGGGCGGCGGCAACGCGCAGGCCGGGTCGGGGTCCGTCGTCGACAGGGCCGCCTCCAGGGCAACCTCGCCCGTCTCGGCGGCGCACGCCGCCTTGGCCGCCGCGCCCGGCTCGTCCCCTTCCTCCTCGGGAGGGTACGAGCGCACGATGTGGGCGTGCAGGGCCATGGCCGTCAGCCCGCACCCCAGCACAACCGCCATCATGGCCTGGACCTGGGCGGTGTCAGAGAGGATGCCGTCGGTCACGCGGTGAAACACGCCCAGCGCGCGCCCCGACAGGGTTTGCCCCATGTTGGCGCCGATGCCGAAGAGCGGGTACAGGATGGGCGCCTCGTCCATGTGAGTGGTCTCGTTGGCCAGCCCCCAGAAAAGGAGGGACAGGACGACGTCGCCCCACAATTCCGCCGTGCAGTAAAAGCAGGTGAAGAGCCAGTTGCGGACCATGCCGACCGCGCCGGCCAGGCCCGCGGGCGCCCAGGCCAGGACTTCGGTGGCCATCCCGCCCAAGTGAATGGCTTCGTGGGAGGGGTAGAGCAAGGCAAAGCCCGCGTAGAAGGCCAGGAAGGTCCCCAGCACCAGGTTGAACAGGTGGCGGCGGGCCAGGCGCTGGGTGGCTGCCGAGTAGGCGACCAGGAAAATGATGGAGCAGGGCCAGACCGCGTAGACGGTGAGGAAGGGGATGACCTGGGTGCCGCCGCCAGAGGCGGTGATGACCAGGGAGTTGGCCAGGGAGTCAAGGACCGTGTTGTTGAAGGACATGAAGAAGAAACTAGGACGCGGGGAGATGTGATGAGAGCAGGCAGGCAAGTCGAGAGCGGCGAGGATCGTGGCCGTTGCATGTTTTGCCTTGCGACAGCATGCGTGCTCGTTCTGTTTGCCCTGCGCGCCTCTCCGACCGCCACCCGGGCGCCCGCGCACGCCGCTTTCCCCTCGGCATGCCTTCTCCGCTCCCTCCTCCACCCCCGTGTACACAAAATCCAGCAACTCACAGCAAAATCATGGGGAAGAATTTGCGGGACGAAAAGGGGCTGGCTTTGAACCAGGCCCGCGCGTCGGCAAGCCAGGCGCTGGCCCGGGCCAGCGGGTCGGCCGGCGCGGGCGATGCCGCTGACGCGCGAGTGGTCACCCGTCGGGCCAAGCCCCGGCCTGGGATGGTAAACCCGGCATTGACCGGCCTACGCGGCGCCGGGAGGGGCGCGCCCACAGCTGACACGGGGCTGGCCGACGACCGGAGGAGAGGCGGCCGCCGACTCAGGGTGGTCGCCTGTGGGGCCCGGCCGCTGTGGGAAGGAGAAGCTGACACGCCGCCCAGAGCAGCTGCGCGACCTGGTCCTCCACCCACAGGCGGGCTGGCGGCGGGCAAGCGCCCCAGTCCTGGCCGGGGCGGGCCAGGGCGTGTCTGCCCTGGCCGCATCTGCGCACCCGCAGGCGGCGCCCTGCCTGAGGGCGCCGGTGCGAGGGGGTGGGGCATGCTTGGGTGGCTGCCGACGGCGCGGTGCAGCAAGGGTCGCACCCGCACACGGTCAGCTAATTGGGTGGAGCGGGGCCGGGGCCGCGCGACAGCACACGCCGAACAGGGGGGGGGGGAGATGTGTGACCTGATGGGAAGGTCTACCACTACATCTGTTCTCTAATACCCCTTCATCTCCTCGGCCACCCCGCTCAATTCCGCGGTGACCGCGTCCGCCCGGTGCTCGGGCTGCAGTTTCCAGGCGGTCACGCACACCAAGAACCGGGACCGCAAGGCGTCGCCTGCTAAACATGAGGGGGGGGTGGCGGTGGCGCTCGCACCACCACCCTTTCCACCCATCCGCCTCGTCTGCCTGGCCTCCAAAACCGCCGCCACCTCCTGCGCGATCGCCCGTTTCAGAACCAGCTCCACCGCCAGCGCGCCCGCGACGCGCTGAAAACAGCCGGCCAGTGAGGGCAAAGACAGGACGCCAAAGACGGGGACGCCCGCGGGGTCTCCTGGGGCGGGAGGGACGGCCAGGGACGCGGCGGCGCGCGCAGCACGCTCAGCCGCGCCTTCTGCCAGGGCGAGGGCGCCGAGCAGTAGGGCCATGTGCGTGGCCCCGGTATCACGTAGTTTGGCAGCCGCGCCGGGCAGCAAGGTGGGGGCCAAGTCGGCTAGAACGCCCAGGGGCAGGGCCGGGAGGGAACTGATGATGGGATCGTAGATGGGAGAGGTGGTTTGAGCACGGGAGGGGGGGTGGTAATCGTGCACCAGCCTCTCTCGACCCACTTCTTGTACTTACTCTTCCTGTATGGCCGCATTGCCGACGCCCGCGGCGGCGAGGCCGCCCTGGCGGACGGCGGTCTGTGTGGGATGAAATGATGGTGATGAAAGGTTAGCGGCGCTGGCGGGGAACAGGTTTTGCCCCTTTCGAATGCCTCTCTGCATCCTCATACCTCCCAGTCTTTCACCGCCCGGTTGGCCTCGTTAAGGGCCACCCGGACCCGGCCCTGCCAGGTCGCCCGCCAGGCGCGGACAGCGTGGGGGGTGGGTGGGGTGGACATTCTAAATATGGTGTGTGGGAAAGAGTGAGACAGAGAGAGCAGAGAGGCCGTCACTCTGTTCTCATTTCTCTTTCCGTGTGCGAACCGCGCACAGCGCACGACGCACGCGGTTACGCGCACATCAGGCGTGCGCGCGCGCTCATCCCTCGCCCCGGATCTCGCTTGAGGGCACACACCACACACGCCGAGCCCCACACACGCACACGACGAGAGTGAGAGAACTGAACTGAATCGACGGCGCGGCGGCACTACTCGCGATGGACGACCTCCTCAAGCTTCAGGAGCTGTCCCTGGTCTCCAAGGTGGCGACAGGTGTGTGGAGAGAGGGTGTGTGTGTGCGTGTGTGTGTGCGGGGTGTGCAGTGCGCGCGTGTAGGGCTACGTGAAGAGAGGGAGCACAACGCCAGCGGCGCGAAAACTGAGCCTCCCCCCTCCCCTCTCTCTCATTTTAGAGCTCGAAAACCACCTGGGCATCTCGGACAAGACCATGGCCGAGTTCATCGTGGACCTGGCCAAGGGCGCGGCCAGTGCGGCCGACCTGGGCGCGACTCTGAAGGCGGCGGGCGGGGAGCTGCCCGGCGCACTGGTGGCCACGCTGTGGGCGATCACACAGCGTCTGGGCGGTAATGGTGGTGGTGGGCGGGGTGGTGGAGGCCGCGGCGACGTCGCCGATGCCACCGCCGCACCGAACCCATCCTCCCGCCCGCCCAAAGCGGGAAATGGGCGCTTTCCGGGCCTGGCGATGGGCGACACCCGGGACCGGGCGCAGGCCCTGGCC
>Ga0315273_10009729_pt1 | contig 12222 bp, 6 predicted proteins | sample YL17G02_0_MG_FD_205753 | JGI IMG/M metagenome (GOLD analysis project Ga0315273, IMG submission 205753) | Sediment microbial communities from Yellowstone Lake, YNP, Wyoming, USA - YL17G02_0 | ecosystem: Environmental > Aquatic > Freshwater > Lake > Sediment | place: USA: Wyoming | collected... | reverse complement strand
CCGAAAAATGCGCTCGTACGTCAGTATCAGAAGCTCTTCGAATTCGAAAATGTAAAGTTTCGTTTCACGGAGGATGGGGTGATCGCGGTTGCCAACCTTGCCCTCGATCGTAAAATGGGCGCCCGCGGGCTGAAGATCATCCTCGAAGACCTCATGCTGGATGTGATGTATCAGCTGCCCTCGCAAAAGAAGGTGAAGGAATTCGTAATCACGCGCGAAATGGTCGAAAACAAGGAAATTGTGTTCGCGCTCCTCGAAAAGGCCGGTTAGCTCACGCATGAATCATGAAGACTCCCCTAAGGTGACCGAACGTCTACCCATGATCCCTATCCGGGACGTGGTGGTGTTCCCACACATGATGATTCCTTTCGTCATCGGACGCCCGTCCTCTGTCCGCGCGCTGGAGTTCGCGCTGGAGGGCTCGAAGCGGGTCCTCCTCGCAACGCAGATGGACGCGGCTATGGACGAACCCAAGGCGAAGGATATTTATTCCGTCGGAACCGTGGCGAATATCGTTCAGAGCGTCAAGCTGACGGACGGGAACATCAAGGTTCTGGTCGAGGGAGTGCAGCGCGTGCGCGCGCTGCGCATCGCCAGCGAACCGGGATTCTTCGTTGCGGACGTCGAACTGCTCGAGGAAATTTCGGTCGCCAGCGCCAGGACCAATCTCCTGATCAAAAGACTTCAATCGGTCTTCGAGCAATTCTCCAAGCTCAGCCACCATGTCAACTATGACGCGATTTTGAATGCGATGAAGACAATGGAGGCCTCAAAGCTCGCCGATAATGTCTGCGCAAACCTGCCGGTCAACATCGAGGAAAAGCAGCAGTTGCTCGAGATGGTGGATCTGGCAGAGCGCATCGAGAAGATCAACGAGATCATCGAAGTCGAGATCGAGAAGATCAAGGTCGATCGCAACATCCAGGGGCGCGTGAAGCGCCAGATGGAGCGGGCGCAGAAAGAGTACTACCTCAACGAGAAAATGAAGGCGATCCAGAAAGAACTGGGCCGCAAGGACGAGAAGACCGAACTGGAAGACCTGAAGAGGCAGGTGGAAGCCGCCAAGATGCCCAAGGATGCGCACGAAAAGGCCATCAAGGAGATTCAGCGGCTCGAAATGATGCCTCCGATGTCGGCGGAGTCGACCGTCTCGCGGACCTATCTGGACTGGCTGATCGCCATGCCCTGGAACAAGAAATCGCGGGAGATACGCGATATCAAGTGGTCGATGAAGGTCCTGGAAGAGGACCATTACGGCCTGGACAAGATCAAGGAACGCATCATCGAATTCCTCGCGGTGCGCAGCCTGGTGAAGAAGCCGCAGGGCACGATTCTGTGCTTTGTCGGCCCGCCGGGCGTGGGAAAGACCTCGCTGGGAAAGTCCATCGCCCGAGCCACGGGGCGCAAGTTCGTGCGCCTCTCGCTGGGCGGCGTGCGGGATGAGGCTGAAATCCGAGGGCACCGGCGGACCTATATCGGCGCCCTCCCGGGGCAGATCATCCAGTACGTAAAAAAGTCGGGCGCCAGGAATCCGGTTTTCATGCTCGATGAAGTCGACAAGATGAGCATGGATTTTCGGGGCGATCCGTCCGCCGCGCTGCTCGAAGTGCTCGACCCGGAACAGAACCACATGTTCGTGGACCATTACCTGGACACCGAATTCGACCTGTCCATGGTGATGTTCATCGCGACCGCCAATGTCCTGCACACGATTCCGCGGCCTCTGCAGGACCGCATGGAGGTCATCCATCTCTCCGGCTACACGGAGCATGAGAAACTCGAAATCGCGAAGCGTTTCCTCGTGAAGAAGCAGCTCGACGCCAGCGGCCTGACATCCAACGAAATTCAGTTCACCGACGAAGCCCTGCTCGAGATCATCCGCAAATACACGAGGGAATCGGGAGTCCGGAACCTGGAGCGGGAAATTGCGAACATCTGCCGGAAGACGGCCAAGAAAATCGTTGTCGGGGAGGAAAACCAGGCTGTCATCGACCCCCACACGATCGAAAAAATGCTGGGCAAACCCAAATTCCGGCAACAGGGAGTCAGCGAATCCAACCAGGTAGGTCTGGCAACGGGTCTGGCCTGGACGGAAGTCGGCGGAGAAGTGCTGTTCACCGAGGTGACGCTCATGGACGGCAAGGGCCAGCTGACTATGACAGGGAAACTTGGCGAGGTAATGCAGGAATCCGCCCGGGCGGCCATGTCATTCGTGCGCAGTCGCTCCGCCGCGTACGGAATCGGCCGTGAGTTCTATCGCAAGATGGATCTTCACATTCATATTCCCGAGGGCGCCATTCCCAAGGACGGTCCCTCGGCGGGAATCACGATGGCAACGACCATCGTTTCCGCGCTTACGAAGATTCCTGTGCGCAACGATGTCGCCATGACGGGAGAAATAACCCTTCGGGGCAAGGTGCTTCCGATCGGAGGGGTCAAGGAAAAACTTCTGGCCGCCCACCGCGCGGGCATCAGGAACATCATTCTACCGAAGGAAAATGAGAAGGATTTACAGGACCTTCCTACGGACATCCTGGAATCCATAAATATCACCCTGGTGGAAACGATGGATGAAGTCCTCCAGGTCGCGCTGGAAAGGTTGCCTGTTCCCCAGGGACAAGTATCGGAAATCGCCGACCTCAAAGGCAACCGTCCGAACGAAAACGTCGCGCATTGATGGTGACTCCGTGCTCGGTTCTGGCTTCAAGTGAGGCCAGACGCACTATGCCGGGCCTGACGGGTCTTGATGTTACTCCGGATCTCTCCGCACTCGGCTCGGACGGTTCGGCGGAGAGGCTCGAACCAGTGTTGCATCCCGCGTCCATGCAGGCCGAATTCATTGCGTGTGCTGTCACGGAACAAAATTTCCCGCGTGAGGGAATCCCCGAGATAGTTGTTGCGGGAAGATCGAATGTTGGAAAATCCTGCCTTATTAACCAGCTGGCTGGAAGGAAAGGAATGGCCCGGACCAGCTCCACACCGGGCAAGACTCAGAGTATCAATTTTTACCGGTTTGACGGTGTTTTCTGCCTGGTGGATTTGCCAGGATTTGGCTATGCCAAGGTGGGAAAGACCGCAAGCCGAAAATGGAGCCGTTTGATTGAGCAGTACTTTCGGGTACGTTCAACCATTCGTCTGGTTATCCACCTCGTGGACTCCCGACGGGGGCCCACAGAACTGGATCTGCAATTGGAAGAATGGCTGAATGAGCTCAGGATGCCGCGTCTGATCGTTGCCACCAAGGCCGACAAGCTTTCGGGCAATGAGAAGGCGGTTCAACAGCGCGTGATATCGGCGGCGTTTCACGGGGAGCCAGTGATTCTGGCCTCCGCGGTAACCGGCATCGGATGCAAAGAACTTTGGAATCGGGTGGTCGAAGCCGCCCGAAGCAGATAACCTGCGAAGGAATTCCCCGAGAGTAAAACCTTTAACCTGCCGCATCACTCCCCTCCGGAGGGAAGTTATTTATGTCAGAAACGACGCAACGTCGAAAGGAAAACGGCCGAGAGAATGGCCGGGAGAGTAGCCGCGAGAACCATCGCGGGCGCGAGAATGCCCGCGAGAGCAGCGGTGAGCGCGAAAGCGCCCGCGAGAACGGCCGTGAGCGTGAGAACAGCCGCGAAAGTGGCCGGGAAGGTGCGCGAGAAGCCGGCAAAGAGGCCAGCAAGGACAACGGTCATCTCAACATCCGCGACCTGAAGGAAATGAATATTTCCACCCTGACCCAGGTGGCCAAGGACTTGAATGTCCCGGGCTATACCGGCATGAGAAAGCAGGAGTTGATCTTCCAGATCCTCAAAGCCCAGACGGAGCAGAGTGGGTTGATATTCTCCGAAGGCGTTTTGGAATGCCTGCCGGAGGGGTTTGGCTTCCTGCGCGCGCCGGACTACAACTACCTGCCCGGACCGGACGATATTTACGTTTCCCCTTCGCAGATCCGCAAGTTCGATCTCAGGACCGGGGATACCGTATCGGGACAGATCCGTCCGCCCAAGGACGGTGAGCGCTACTTTGCCCTGATCAAGGTTGAGGCCGTCAACTTCGAGCATCCCGACGCCGCCAAGGATAAAATCTTCTTCGACAATCTTACGCCCCTCTATCCTCACGAGGCGTTCAGGCTCGAGACCGTGGCCGACAACCTCTCCGGACGGGTCATGGACATGCTCGCACCGATCGGCAAGGGACAGCGCGGTTTGATCGTGTCGCCGCCCCGCACCGGAAAGACCATGCTCCTTCAGAGCATCGCCAACTCGATCGCCAAGAACCATCCGGATACCGTATTGATCGTCTTGCTCATCGATGAGCGCCCGGAGGAAGTTACCGACATGCAGCGCTCGGTGCGCGGAGAGGTCATCAGTTCGACCTTCGACGAACCCGCGGCCCGCCACGTGCAGGTGGCGGAAATGGTGCTGGAGAAGGCAAAACGGTTTGTCGAGCACAAGCGGGATGTCGTCATCCTGCTTGACAGCATCACGCGCCTCGCCCGCGCCTACAACACCATCGTCCCGCCCAGCGGCAAGGTGCTCTCCGGCGGTGTCGACAGCAATGCCCTGCAGCGCCCCAAGAGATTTTTCGGCGCGGCGCGAAATATCGAAGAGGGAGGCAGCCTGACCATCATCGCCACCTCGCTGATCGATACCGGCAGCCGCATGGACGATGTGATCTTCGAGGAATTCAAAGGCACCGGCAACATGGAACTTCACCTGGACCGGAAGCTGGTCGACCGGCGCGTATTCCCTGCCATCGACATCAACAAGTCCGGCACCAGAAAGGAAGAGCTGCTGCTGCCGGCGTCCGATCTGAACCGGATCTGGATTCTCCGCAAGGTGCTCAATCCGCTGTCGGTGACCGAAAGCATGGAACTCCTGCTCGATAAGCTCTCAAAGACCCGGTCGAATGCCGAATTCCTGAACTCGCTGGCTACCGGTTGATGCCCGACCCGATGATCGGTTTCCAGTGGGATTGCGGGTGTGAAAGAACACCTGGACCTACTCCGATCGTCCTCAATGGCACCCAGGCTGGAGCATATTAATGGGGCGCGGTATGCTGCGCCCCGGAACTCCTTCCTGACTGCGGCAATTCCCGCGGAAAATCCTCACATGCCGGCCAAGATGCCATAAGCACGCGTATCAAAAATCAATTCGCTATTGGAGTCTGCGCCAATACCCCGCTTTTGTTTTAAATCAGCGAACGGTCGTAATGAAGGGACATCTCCTGCCGCACCCTGATGGTCGCGGCTCTGTGGGATGTGCCCAAACAGAGCCGCGCGCTTAAGCAAGCGGCGGGAAATGCCGCCGGGACAGCAGAGCTTTTTGGCGTCTCACCACTAGTGGCGGTGGCATACATTACTGGAATTACGAGAAATTTGTCGCGGACAGAGTTTCGTGCGCAGCTTCATAGCGCTTTTCTTAGTAACAACCTGGATCATGGAAAGTGCAATCGAATCATTGCCATAAGTGGCTACTCCTCAAAAAGCCCTCTCGTCGCCGGGTCAGGCTCTGATATTATCGCCCATAGCCTTGGAAGCAGATAGCACGCGGCTTAACTTGCGCAGGAAGATCTCGATATGATCACCGGAGAGATCAGGAACCAGATCGACCGCATCTGGGACGCCTTCTGGTCCGGGGGCATCTCCAACCCGCTCGAGGTCATCGAACAGATCACCTACCTGCTCTTCCTGCGCCGCCTGGACGACCTGCATACACTGGAAGAAAACAAATCCGCGCGGCTTAAGAAGCCCCTGGAGCGCCGCATCTTCCCCAATGGCAAGGACTCGAAGGGCCGCGCGTACCATGACCTGCGCTGGTCGCGCTTCAAGCACCTGGCCCCGGCGGAGATGTACGTCGTCGTAAACGAGCACGTATTCCCTTTCCTGCGCACCCTGGGCGGCGACGAGTCCACCTACGCCCACCACATGAAGGACGCTCGCTTCACCATCCCCACGCCGGCGCTGCTCGCGAAGGTGGTGGATCTGCTCGACAACGTGCCCATGGAGGATCGCGACACCAAGGGCGACCTCTACGAGTACATGCTCGGCAAGATCGCGACGGCGGGACAGAACGGCCAGTTCCGCACGCCGCGCCACATCATCCGGCTGATGGTGGAGATGACGGCGCCGCAACCGCCCGATCTCATCTGCGACCCGGCATGCGGCACGGCGGGCTTCCTCGTCGCGGCGGGTGAGCACCTGCGCGAGCGCCACCCGGACGTCCTGCACGACGCCAGGCAGAAGAAACACTTCCACCAGCGCATGTTTCATGGCTTCGACTTCGACAACACAATGTTGCGCATCGGCAGCATGAACATGCTGCTGCACGGCGTCGAGAACCCCGACATCCGCTACCGCGATTCGCTCGCGCAGGATCACGCGGGCGATGAAGAGGCCTACACCCTGGTGCTCGCCAATCCGCCTTTCGCCGGCAGCCTCGACTACGAAAACACCGCCAAGGATCTGCTCCAGATCGTCAAAACCAAGAAGACCGAGCTTCTCTTCCTCGCCCTCTTCCTGCGTTTGCTCAAGCCCGGCGGGCGTGCCGCGGTGATCGTACCCGACGGCGTGCTGTTCGGCTCGAGCAATGCGCACCGGGAGCTGCGTCGCCTGCTGATCGAAGAGCAGAAGCTCGACGCCGTGGTCTCGCTCCCGGGCGGCGTGTTCAAGCCCTACGCTGGCGTCTCCACCGCGATTCTGCTCTTCACCAAGACCAACTCCGGCGGCACCGATCGGGTCTGGTTCTACGACGTCGAGGCCGACGGCTGGAGCCTCGACGACAAACGCACGCCGCTCCTTTCCGAAGACAAACTTGGCCCTTTGCCCCGCACCGCGCTTGCCGCTGACGAGCACCCCAGGAACAACCTACCCGACGTGCTGGCGCGCTGGGCTAATCGCGACGGCACCGAGCGCAAGCGCCCGCGCACCGCGCAGAGCTTCTGTGTGCCCAAGGCCGAAATCGCTGCGCAGGGCTACGACCTCTCTCTCGCTCAACCGTTACAAGGAAGTAGTGCATGAAGAAGTCGAGCACCGTTCGCCGAAGGAGATTCTCGCCAACCTCGCCATGTTAGAGGAGGAGATTCGGCAGAGGATGAAAGACCTAGAGGGGATGTTGAAATGAAATGGCCTGTCGTGCCACTCTCGAACGCCTTGGGGGGCGCCGAGGTATTCGTTGATGGCGACTGGGTTGAGTCGAAGGACCAAGATCCCGATGGCGATGTTCGCTTGGTCCAGCTGGCCGATGTTGGTGACGGCGGCTATATAAATAAGTCCTCTCGTTTTTCGAGGAGTGCAAAGGCCCGCGAACTGCGATGCACTTTTCTCAAGCCCGGCGATTTATTGGTGGCGCGGATGCCCGATCCCTTGGGCCGCGTATGCATCTTTCCCGGCAATTCAAAGCCATCCGTTACCGTGGTGGACGTTTGTATCATTCGTCCTGTGAGCGGTGAACTGGATGCTCGGTGGCTCATGCACTGCCTGAACGCGCCATTCTGTCGGAGTCAGATTGCAGGATACGCAACTGGAACAACGCGTTCCCGGATCTCCCGCAGCAACCTCGGAAGGATCAAAATTGCGCTCCCTCCTGTGCCCGAACAGCGGCGGATTGCGGCTGTGCTGGACCGGGCGGAGGCGCTGCGGGCCAAGCGCCGCGCCGCCCTCGCCCAACTCGACACCCTCACCCAATCCATCTTCCTCGACATGTTCGGGGATCCTGCGATTAATCCAATTGGCTGGCCAATCAAGACACTCGAGCAAATTTGTCAAAGCGTCGCAGACATTGATCACAAAATGCCCGCGACGGTTAATGATGGAGTACCTTTTATCTCAGCAAAGGACCTTACAGACGACGGACGTATTTCATTTGAGAATGTCAAACGGATTTCTGAAGTAGATTTTCGACGATTGTCTCGCAAGAGCAAGCCAGAAAGAGGCGACATCGTCTATTCACGGATCGGCGTCAATCTAGGAAAGGCCCGAATAGTCGAAGTCGATTTTGATTTTCTTGCCTCATATTCCTGTTGCACGATCAAACCTAATCGCAGTTTGGTTGAAACTACCTACCTTTGCGCATTGCTCGACTCTCCATTTATATTGAGGCAGGCACATAAGGGGGTTCGCGCAATTGCGGTTCCTGACTTGGGAATGGGCGAAATTAAAGGGTTCAAGATAATCCTTCCCCCTATTGATCTACAAAGCGAATTCGCCCGCAGAGTGATAAACCTGGAGAAGATGAAAGTCACTTACCGTGCCTCGCTGGCTGAACTCGAAACGCTTTTCGCTTCGCTCCAGCACCGCGCCTTTCGGGGGGAATTGTAGCTATGGCTGCGTTCGTTCCCCGTTTCACCATCACCAACCCAATCACGGCCGGTTTGACGGGGATTGAGCGCGCGCGGGGCTTTCTGGAGGCGGCAACCCTGTCGGAAGAGTGGCTGAAGCGCATGAGCCGGCGCGCCTTGTTGTTGGAAGCGCATCACACCACTCACATCGAGGGGACGCAACTCACGATCGAGCAGGCGGAGCGAATCTGGGCAGGAGAGTCCGTCGCGGGCGCGCGGCCGGACGACGTTCGCGAACTGCTCAACTACCGCGAGGCCTTCAACTTCGTCTCCGAGTACCTGGAAAGCGGTGAGCCGATCACCGAGGGACTTATCCGCGAGATTCATCGCCGCCTGGTCGAAGGCGTGCGCGGCGGACAAGGCGCCCCGGGAGCGTATCGCACGGTTCAGAATTTTGTCGTCAACAGCCTCACGCGCGAGGTGATTTACACGCCGCCGCCGCCGGCCGATGTGGCGCCGATGATGCAGGAACTCGCGGCCTGGCTGAGCGCGGAGTCGGCAACACATCCGGTGCTGATCGCGGGCATCGCGCAATTCCAGCTTGTCCACATTCATCCCTTCGTTGACGGCAACGGGCGGACCTCGCGGCTGCTCTCGACGCTCTGCCTTTATCGCGCGGGGTACGACTTCAAACGCCTGTTCACGCTGAGCGAATTCTACGACCGCGATCGCGGCGTTTTCTATCAGGCGATCCAAAGTGTGCGGCAGCGAGGAATGGATCTAACCAGTTGGCTGGAGTACTTTGTCGGGGGGCTGACGACGCAATTGGAAGAGGTCAAGGCCCGCGGCACGGTCGCGATCAAACGAGACATTTTAACCAAAACCCATCGCCTGAATGCCCGTCAGGCGGAGGCCATCGAATATCTGCTGAGGGAATCAAGCATCGACATCCGGATATTCCAAGCCCTCTGTCCCGACGTTACTCGCCGAACGCTCCAGCGTGACCTCTCAATGTTGCTGGCAAAAGGCCTGATTCGCCAGACAGGCGAAACGAACAGGTTGGTTTATCAGTTGAAGACGACCACATGATGAACTTACTGAATGGCTTACAGCAACTTGCGACAAACTCGCGACATAACTTGCGACAAACTCGCGACACATCCTGCGACAGACTCAGAGGACTGTGACAAGCGATTAAAGGGAGCTGTGACAGTCGGTGACACCGAGCCCAGGACTGGCATGAGCCAATTCATTTTTCTGCAGCGCGAATGGCCGGATGTTTTCGAGGCCGCGACCAAGGTTGAGGTGGCGGTGCATTCGGACCCGCGCACGGCGTGCTTTTATACGCGGCGCGCCCTGGAACTGGCAGTGGCCTGGGTTTATAAGCACGACCCATCGTTGCGGCTGCCCTATCAGGACAACCTGAGCGCGCTGATCCACGATCCGACCTTCAAGGCAGCCGCGGGTGAAGCGGTGTTCAGCAAGGCGCGGATCATCACGCAGCTCGGCAACCGGGCCGTCCATGGCAATCGCCCCATCCAGGCGGCCGATGCGCTGGTGGCCGCGCGCGAGCTGTTCCACTTGGGGTATTGGCTTGCTCACACCTATGGCCGGGCCGAACGCCCGGCACCGGGACTCACCTTCGATGCCGGCGCGCTTCCCACGGCGGCGCCGGTCCGCAGCCAGACAGCCGAGCAGTTGCAGCAACTGGAAGCGGGGCTGCGCGAGCGCGACGAAAGGCCCGCGGTGGTGCTGGCGGACAAGTCGGCGCTGGATTACGAACTGAAGCGCCTGCGCGCCGAGGTGGCGGAAGCGAAGAAGGCGGCCTCGGCCCAGCCGGACACGCATGACTACTCGGAAGCAGAAACCCGCGACTACTTCATCGACCTTCTCCTGAAGGAAGCCGGCTGGCCGCTGGATCAGCCGCGCGACCGCGAATTCGAAATCGCCGGCATGCCGAACAATCAGGGCAAGGGATTCGTGGATTACGTGCTCTGGGGCGACGACGGCAAGCCCCTGGGACTCGTCGAGGCCAAGCGAACCAAACGTGACCCGCGCGTGGGCCAGCAGCAGGCCAAACTCTACGCCGACTGCCTGGAAACGCAGTTCGGCCAGAGGCCAGTGATCTTCTATTCGAATGGTTACGAGCACTGGCTGTGGGACGACGCCGATTATCCTCCTCGCCAGGTACAGGGATTCTACAAGAAGCCGGAACTGGAGCTGGTTGTTCAGCGGCGCGCCAGTCGCAAACGGCTTGCGCAGGCCGAAATCAACGCGGACATTGTCGAGCGTTACTACCAGACTCGCTGCATCCGGCGCATCGCCGAGGCCTTCGAGCACGACCGCGACCGCAAGGCGCTGGTGGTGATGGCCACCGGCGCCGGCAAAACCCGCACCGTGATCGCCCTGTGCGATCTGCTTATGCGCTGTAACTGGGTCAAGCGCGTGCTGTTTCTTGCCGATCGCGTGGCGCTGGTCCGGCAGGCGGTGAACGCCTTCAAGCGCCACCTGCCCGACGCCTCGCCCGTGAACCTCGTTACCGAAAAAGATGCCGAAGGACGCGTCTTCGTCTCGACCTATCCGACCATGATGGGACTGATCGACGAGACGCGCGATGGCCAGAGGCGTTTCGGCGCCGGCCACTTCGACCTCGTCATCATCGACGAGGCGCATCGCTCGGTTTTCCAGAAATACCGCGCCATCTTCGAGTATTTTGACGCTTTGCTGGTCGGCCTCACGGCCACACCGAAGGATGAGGTGGATCGCAATACGTACAGCTTGTTTGACCTGGAGAACGGCGTGCCGACCGACGCCTATGCGCTCGAAGAGGCGGTGAAGGACCGATTTCTCGTGCCGCCGAAAGCCGTCTCGGTGCCGCTCAAGTTCCAGCGCGAAGGGATCCGGTACGACGATTTGTCGGAAGAGGACAAGGACCAGTGGGACGCGCTGGATTGGGACGAGGACGGCAACGTGCCCGACAGGGTTGGGTCAGAGGCGGTCAATAAGTGGTTGTTTAACGAAGACACGGTGGACAAGGTGCTGGAGCACCTGATGCCTCGAGGCATGAAGGTGGCAGGCGGCGACAGGCTGGGCAAGACCATCATTTTTGCCAAGAACCAGGATCACGCTAAGTTCATCGCCAAGCAGTTTGACGAAAACTATCCGCACTACAAAGGCGAATTCGCCCGCGTCATCACCTTCGAGACCGAATACGCGCAGAGCCTGATCGACAACTTCTCGAACAAAGAAAAGGCGCCGCACATCGCCGTCTCCGTTGACATGCTCGATACCGGTATCGACATCCCCGAGGTGGTCAATCTGGTGTTCTTCAAGCTGGTGCGCTCGAAGACCAAATTCTGGCAGATGGTCGGCCGCGGGACTCGCCTGTGCGCCGAACTGTTCGGCCCGGACCAGCATAAGCAGTATTTTTATGTTTTCGATTACTGCCAGAATCAGGAGTATTTCAGCCAGAACCAGGAAACCGTGGAAGGCGCTCCGGGCGAGTCGCTGGGCAAGCGCCTCTTTAAGGCACGGCTGGAATTGATTGGCGTGCTGGATCGAAGGCTTCCCGAACGAGCCGGCATCAAGCAAATGGATGAAGCCGACGAGACCTACGGCGAGCCGAATTCCGAGACTGAAGTCCGCAGCTCGATCGGGGCCTTGTTACACAAGGAAGTTGCGGCGATGAACCTTGACAACTTCGTGATACGACCGAAGCGCCGCGTGGTCGCGAAATATGCCAGTCGGAAAGCCTGGGCTGTGCTTTCGGCAGATGATATGACAGAACTTGCCGGGGAAGTTGCAGGTCTGCCTTCGGAGATCGAAGCGGAAGCTGAGGAGGCGAAACGGTTCGATCTGCTGGTGCTCAACCTGCAATTGGCCCTACTAAGTTCGGAACCCGGTTTCGAGCGTCTTCAGGACAGCGTTAAGGAAATTGCCGGACTGCTGGAAGAGAAG
>Ga0315273_10009725_pt1 | contig 12226 bp, 14 predicted proteins | sample YL17G02_0_MG_FD_205753 | JGI IMG/M metagenome (GOLD analysis project Ga0315273, IMG submission 205753) | Sediment microbial communities from Yellowstone Lake, YNP, Wyoming, USA - YL17G02_0 | ecosystem: Environmental > Aquatic > Freshwater > Lake > Sediment | place: USA: Wyoming | collected... | reverse complement strand
GACAACACTGAAAATGCCTCCGGCGGAGTTCGCTCAGAGGTATTACGAAAGGTCGAGTTTGTTTGTATAATCAGTGTCCGAAGAAATGGGTACCTTGCAGGTGTACAAAGTAATGACACCTCTTTCCTCTACTGTTGTACGAGAATTATCATAAATTCTTCTTATTTTTCTTTTCAAGTCGGCGGGTGTGCTGATTTCGAAAGTTAAATCACCTTCTTCTATTTTGTATACTTCTTTTTCCTCTTCGTCTCCTTCTGAAGATTCAAATAAGGTGCCGTCATCCTCTTTTTTTCTTTTCTTAATCTTTTTAACAAACGGGAACCGAAATTCATTTTCTTCTAGAATGAGTTTATTAAACAGTTCATAGATATCGGGTTCTAATATTTTGACTTTTGCGGACCGCGTGCGATTAAGTCCCAAAAGAGGATTGCCCTTACTTACGTCAAGTAGTTTCTCTTGCCATCTTTTAAGTTGAGCTTTGATTTTCTCCATATCAAAACCAACTTCGACTTTTTGAGATTCCTTATTTTTATCTGACATAAGTCTTATTTTTAATAGTAATAGTAATTATATTTTTATATATCTTGAGGCGCGACCCTGTCCAACTCGCCTTATTTTCCCAAGCTTAATAAGCCGATTCAGAGCTTGTCGCACTGTCGGCATTAACACGTTTGTTGCTTTTACAATTTCAGCAGGGGTCGCTTCGCCAGTTTTTGAAATATATTTCCAAACCTCAAATTGTTTTGGCGAAAGAATGTCCTCTATTTTTTCTTCTTCAAGATAAACTATAGCTTTATCTGCCTGCTCCTTTACAACCGATAGGAAAAAGTTTAACCATGGAGAGATTGTTTCATTGTTGGTTTTAAATGTTTCCTGCGATTTGCGTAGTGCGATATAATATTCATCTTTGCGTTTTTCTACCAGCTGTTCATGCGAAACATATTGCACAAATGAATAGCCGGTTTGCAATAAAAGCAAATTTGTCAGGACGCGTGAAAGACGCCCGTTGCCGTCTTCAAACGGATGGATCTTCAAAAATTCGATAATAAAGTTAGCAATGACGAGCAAGGGATGAAAGCGGTTTTCTTTCAATGCTTCAGCGGCCCAGTCCACAAGCTCTGTCATTTCTTTGGGAGTTAAATATGCTCTTGTTGTTTCAAACATAATTTTAGCAACATTGCCATCAGTTCCCAGCACGCCCACGATATTTTCTTTTTGTTTATATTTACCGCGTTGCAGGTCGTCCTTAGTAGAGTATTTAAGCAGTTCTTTATGCAACGATAAAATTATGCTCTCGCGCAACGGCAGAGTTTTATAATGGTCAAATACATTCTGCAACGTTTCAAGATAACCCTGGACTTCTTGTGAATCACGGTCTGCGAATTTTGAAACTGAAAGTCCTTTCATAATCTTTTCTACTTCTGCGTCGTTTAGTTTTGCTCCCTCAATACGTGTTGAAGCGCCAGCTGAAGTAATAAGCGTTGATTGTTTTAAGCTCGTTATAGCTTGGGGGCTCATTCTTAAAGACGCTTTGAATTGTCCTTTTACTTCATCTATTGCGGCCAAAAGCGCCACAATTTGCGGATTGGGATTTTTTATTCTGTGGTCGAATTTTGTTGTGATTTCATTCATAAATTTTATGTTATTTACTCTATATCTGATTATAGCAGATTATATCACAAAAGCAAGCCCTACGCAAAAACCACCCCGAGCGAGGTGGTTTGTTGACAATTCTGACGGGTCGTGTTATCGCTTTGTCCACTGGGGAGCTCTACGGGCTCTTTTTAGCCCGAATTTCTTTCTTTCTCTTGCCCTTGGGTCTCTTGTGATATAACCCACTCTTCTTAATCTTTTTCTGAAATCCTGGTTGAATTTTATTAAAGCTCTTGCGGTTCCGTGCCTTATTGCTTCTGCCTGCGCGTGAATTCCCCCTCCTCTTACCAAAATAACGGTCTTAAACTTATCAAGGCATTTCATTTTTTGCAAAGATGATTGAGCAATCTGCTCCAATTCCGGACTTTGAAAATATTGCAAGCATGTTTTTCCGTTTACCACAAAATCCTTTTCTCCTGATGTAAAAAGGCGCACTCTGGCTACAGCTGATTTTCTTTTTCCCACTGCTTCAAAATATTTCTGAAGCTTTGGCTGTTCTTTTTGGACAGATATTAGCTTTACTGCAACGTCTTTTTTTTCAACAGGTTTTTTGGGTTCTTTTGCTTCTTTTACAACGGAAACACGGGGCTTTTTTTGAGCCTTTGGTTTTTTTATAATAGTTGTTTCTTTTATTTTTTTTGCAGTAGCCATATTTGTAAAACTTGCAGTTAAATTCACGTATATTAACAATTACTCAATTCTTAACCTTTTTATCTGCCTGCTTCTTAATTTATTTTTTGGAAGCATTCCATACACGGCTTTCTTTAAAATCTCTCCGGGATTTTCCTTGAATAATTTTTCCATTTTTACTTCTTTTAATCCTCCCATATAGCCTGTGTGGTGATAATAAACTTTTTTTGATAATTTTTTCCCTGTTAATTTTATTTTTCTTATGTTTTTAACCACAACCAAACAATCTCCTTCTTTGTTTGGCGCAAAATCAGTGGTATTTTTTCCCCTAAGCAAAACAGAAATCCTGGCAGCCAGTCTGCCAAGCGCTATATTTGTTGCATCAATTGTGTGAGTTTTTTTATCCATAATAAATAAAATTACAAATCCAAAATTACAAATCCCAAATAAATTACAATCGCTAAAATTCAAATGTTCAAAACAATATAAATACAATATTATTCAGTGTTTCGAATTTTGTATTTTGAATTTTGATATTATTTGGAGCTTGTAATTTTGAATTTGGAATTTATTTTACTATCTCTATTATCGCCATTCTAGCTCCATCTGATTTTCTCTGGCCTGTTTTTACAACTCTTGTGTATCCTCCTTTTCTTTCTTTAAAGCCAGGCCCTATTTCCTGAACTAATTTTTTGGTTATTCCTCTTGAAAAATATCTTGCCAGATTCCTTATTGTTGCCAAATCATTATTTTTTGATTTATTTATAAAGTTATCGGCGAATCTGGAGATTTCTTTTGCTTTTGCTTCTGTTGTTTTTATTTTACCCCGTAAAAACAAAGAACTTAACAAAGACCTTATTAAGGCTTTTCTCTGATCTGTTTTTCTTGAAAATTTTCTGCCTATTTTTTTCTTTTTCATTATTCTTCTTTTATCTCCAACCCTAATTTTTTTAACTCTTTTTTGATTTCTTTTATTCCTTTATCTCCCATTCCCTCCAACTCTAAAAGAAATTTTTCATTTTTTCTTAAAAGCCCGCCAACTGTTTTTATATTGCCTTTTAATAAAGCATTGGCTGTTCTGCCTGATAATTTTAAATCCTCTATTTTTGTTTTTGCCATATCTTCTTCTTGGTTATCCTTTTCTCCCAATTCTTTCTTTTCTTTAAACTTTTCTAAAACTGAAAAAGGCTCGGCCAGTAAAGAAAAATGCTTCACTAAAATATCGCACGCTTGAAAAAACGCATGCTCAGGATCAACAGTGCCGTCTGTTTCTATCTCAATGTTAACCCTATCAAAATCAGTTCTTTCGCCAACTCTCATATTCTCTACTTTATAATTAACCCTTTTTATCGGAGTAAAAATAGCATCAATGGAAATTGCCCCTATTTCAATTTTTTGGTTATTTTTTCTTCTTTCAACGGGCTCATATCCAATTCCTTTTTCAATCTGTATTTCCATTTCCAACTCTGATTTTTTGTCTGTTAAAGTGGCAATATGGCATGATTTATTAATCAGTTCAGCCTGTGTTGGAAACTCAAAATCAGAACCTTTTGCTTCTTTTTCTCCTTTTATTTTAAGAATTGCTTTTTGGGGCTCGTCTGAATGCAATTTAAACCTCATTTGTTTTAAGTTTGTAATAATAATAACCATATCTTCCAAAACCCCCGATAACGTTGAAAACTCATGCGAAACTCCCTTAACTTTTACCTGAGTAATGGCAGCTCCCTCCAAAGAAGAAAGCAAAACGCGCCTTAAACTGTTTCCAATCGTAATTCCATAACCGGGATACAATCCTTCTATTTCAAAATTAGCCCAGTTTTCTTTTTTATTTGTTATTTTTGGCTTATTGGGTAAAAGTATCATAATTCATAAAACATGAAGCATAAAACATGAAACTTTTAAAATTATGTTCCAAGTTTCAGGTTTCAAGTTTCAAGGTATTATCTTGAATAAAATTCAAAAATTGTTGATATCTCTGCCGGAACATCTGCATCTTCAACCGGATCTGAAACAATCTTTGCTTCTGTTTTTTCTCCGTCAAACTCAACCCATAAAGGATGTTTACGCTTTTTTAAAATTGCTGAAATTTCGGTAAAAACCGGCTTTTTACGAGAATTTTCCGCTAATTTTATTATATCCCCCTTTTTTACTCTATAAGAAGGAATGTTGACTTTTTTTCCGTTTACTAAAAAATGGTTGTGATTTACCAACTGTCTTGCTTTTGCCCTAGAATTCGCAAATCCCAGACAAAAAACAACATTATCCAGTCTGGAAACGATTTTTTTAATTAAAAATAAGCTGGCGTCTTCAACCTTTCCTCTTTTTTCCAAAACCTCTTTTACGTAATTGCCAAACTGCTTTCCTTTCAAATTGTAATATTTTTTCAGTTTTTGGGTTTCTCTCAGCTCTTTCCCGTACTCTGATAAGTTTTTTCTTTTTTTAGATTTTATTCCAGGAGGATAGGGTTTTCTGATTATTGAGCATTTTTGCGAAAAACACCTTTCTCCTTTCAAAAAAAGTTTTGCGCCTTGTCTTCTGCAAATTTTACATTTTTCTGTTGTCATTTTTTTTTAAACACGTCTTGTCTTTGGGGGACGACATCCATTATGAGGAATTGGCGTGATGTCTTTTACGGAAAAAATATTAAGGCCGTGCGTTGCCAAAGACCTTAACGCAGATTCCCTGCCAGATCCAATGCCTTTCACAAAAACTGCCACTTTTTCTATGCCTATTTTTTTAGCAGCTTGAGATACGGTTTCTGCCACTTTGGAAGCTGCAAAAGGCGTTGCTTTTTTTGCTCCCTTAAACCCTATTGATCCTGCGCTAGACCATTTAATCACGTCTCCCTTAGAATCAGTTAAAGTTATTATGGTGTTATTATAAGAAGAAAAAATATAAATACGGCCATCTCTTTGGAAAGAAGCCCCTGAAACCTTAACGCCCTTTTTCATTTCTTCGTCAATCTTTTCTTTCTCTTTTATAAGCTCTTCTTGGCTTTTTTGTATTATTCTTTTTTTACCCATAGTATACTAAAATTTTAAATTAAAAATTTTAAATTTAAAAACAATTTCAAATTATAAATGTTAAATTTTAAGTGTTTTTAAATTTGAAGTTGAAAATTATTGTCTATTTTATGTTGATTCTGCCGGCGATTTTCTGCCAGAGCCCACAGTTTTTCTTACATTTCCCCTAACTGTTCTTGTGTTTGTTTTTGTTCTTTGGCCTCTCACAGGCAAACCTTTTATATGCCTTACTCCTCTCCAGCATCCTATGTCTTTTAATCTTTTTATATTCATTATTACATCTCTTCTTAAATCTCCTTCTGTTTTGTATTTTTTTTCTATTATTTCTTTTAAAATTTTTACCTCTTCCGCATTAAGATCTTTAGCTTTTCTATTTTCTAAAATACCGGCTTCTTTTAATATTTTTGAACTCAAAGAAACGCCTATTCCATAAATATAAGTTAAAGCTATTTTTATTTGTTTTTCATCTGGAATATTAATTCCCGCGATACGAGGCATAGTACTAAATTTTCTAATTATTCTAATTGTTCTAATTATTATAAATATCAGCCGTTAATTTAATTAGGTTAATTAGGTTAATTAGAATAATTTGTAGGTTAACTTCCTTGTCTCTGCTTATGTTTTTTATTTTTGCAAATAATATAAAGCCGCCCTTTTCTTCGGACAAATTCGCAATTGTTGCACATTTTTTTAATAGAAGGGCGAACTTTCATTTGACAACAAAAGAACTGAAAACAAAAAAACTATTCTTCATTTCTTTAGTTCTTTAGTTTTACTTTTATATTATATTATTTTCCTCTATAAACTATTCTTCCTTTGGTATTATCGTAAGGACTCATTTCTATCGTTACTCTGTCGCCAGGCAGTATTTTAATCTTAAAAATCCTTAATTTCCCCGCCAAATAGCCGTTTATTTCGTTTCCATCGTCTAATTTTATTTTAAAATGGGCGTTTGGCAACGCCTCCAAAACAATACCTGATTTTCTGTAAACCTTTTTATTATTTTGTTCCATTTTAAACGATTGTTTAGTTTAACAAATTATAACAAATCAGTCAATACTTAGATCTATTTTTATTTTATTAAAGTCCTCAGGGACATTTTTTATCAAAAAATTAGAGGTTTTAATCTCAATTTTAGCTAACTGAAAATTATCGCCCAAAAGCAGTTTTATTTCCTGAAAAGATTTACCGGCAATGGCTTTTTTTAATTCGTTTATATCTATTTCTGGAATAGTAAGAACAGAAGCGTCCAAAACAATGGATGTTTTCCCGTTTTCTTTGCTTTTTAGCAAATAGTTTATTTTAAAACTGCCCTCTTTAACTTTCTCATTATTAGAAACTTTGGAATATAATAAATTTTTCACAAAAGTATCAATATCTGATTTTTTAACAGCTAATCCTTCGAGTTTTACGTCTTCTTTAAAAATAAAAGAGTCTACAAAATTTCCTATGCTTACAGAAGAACTTTCATTTACTATCTCAAAAGATATGGTTTGGTCCAATAAAACATAATCTGCGGGAACCTTGCCCTTCAAAACTTCCTTGCCTTCTTTGCTTAATTTCTGCTCCAAAACATCTCTAGCTTTATCTATATCGCCAGCGCTTACCTGCAAAATTTCTCCTTTTAATCCACCTTTCATTGCTTCAGAAGACTTACCGTAAAAAACAGTGTATTTTGAGGTTCCGGCAAATCCCGGTATGGAAAAAGTTGAAGGACCTATATTGTAATCAGGCCCGGATTCTGCCGCCTGAACCTGCGCATCAACAAATCCCGGCGTAAGCTTGCTTTTCTCATATTTTTGGCCAGGTATGGTAATTTTAACCAAAGACCTGAATAATTTTCCTTCAGTTGACACAAAACGAGTTTGCGCGGCCAAAACTTGCGGAGAAGCAGAATAATTATTATAAACTTTTATTGTTCCTGTTGCTTTTTCTTCTTTTACGGCTTTACCTGTTGAAGAAAACTCTTGGAAGCCAGATCTTTGATCTGTGATAATTTTACCGGGAAAAATTTTATTTACAAAATCCGCCTGAGTTTTCTTATCGTCTACAAAAACTTCTTCTTTTAAAGAAACGTTTCCGTTCTTTGGCCAGATTTTTATTTCCACGTTTTGGGAACTTTTATAATATTTAAACCCGCCTGCCAAAACAACAAAAAATAATCCCAAAAAAATAGTAAAAATAACCGTTTTTTTGAATCGCGGCCTCTTTTTTTCCAATATATCTTGGGACATCTCAAAATTATCTTTTGTTTTTTGGTCTTCAAAAGTATCAGGGATTAACTCCCTGTTTTCAACCAAATTTTCTTCTTTTTCTATTTTTATTTTTTTTACGAATTTTTTTTGGCCCGGGGGCACTATATCAAAAAATTTTTCTGGCATATTAAATATAATTTACCTTGTTAAATTGTTACAAATTAATAATAATGGGGTCATTTGAAGATTTTTCTTATCTTGCTCTAAAATACCTTCTGCAAAATCCAAAGTTTCGGGAAAAACAAATTTTATTTCTGAAGAAGAAGAAATTGACATTTTTTCGCAGTTTTCCCTAATTTCCTCCTCTAAAACATCTTTGAACTCCAAAAGAGCGCTTCCTCCCCCAAAAAGATATATATCAAAACAAGAAACATCTTTTTTTCTAAGTTCTTTTAATTTATTTTTTAATTCAGAAAGCCATTTCTTTTTTTCGCTAAAAAACATTTCTTTTGTCTTTTTTCCGGCGCTCTCGCTTAATGCGTTTTTTGAATATTTTTCTTTAAAAATTCTGGCTGAAATTTCGTCAATGCCAAGATCTTTAGCGATAATTTCCGTAAAATCCTTGCTTCCGATTTTTATTTCATTAATTTCTTCTAATACCCCGTTTTCTATTATAAAAAACTGGCTTATATCTCCGCCAATATCAATAAACAAACTGTCTTTATTTTTATTATAAAAAATTTCCGGCAAAGTTTCTGCCTCATGTAAAAGCATAATTCTCCCTCCAATTCCTTTAATTACCGCCCCTATTTTCTTTAAATAATCTTTAGGCAAAAATACCGCCAAAGCTTTTACTTCTATTTTTTTCCCTTCATATCCCGAAAAACATGGCACGGAATAACCGTCAATTTTTTTTGAGATAATTTTCAAGGATGTCCAGTTTATTTCTTCCGGCAAAACACCCATATTTTTTGAAAAATCAAACGCAACTTTGGTTTTTACTTCTGTTATTATTTTTTTACAGATATTTTTTTCTTCTTTTTCCGATATTTTACTGTTTAAGTTTTCTCTCTCAAAATCCAGCAAAATAACTCTTGCCCTAAAATTGTCAGCAGAAATAGTTAAAAGAACATCAAATTTATTTTTCTGAATTTTATTTTTTAACTCTGAATCAAAATCAGAAAAAATTATTTTCTTTTTTGCGTTTTCAACAACGTCAGAAATAGTTTTTTTGAGAATGCTTTTTAATTCTTTTTTCTCGGAAGACCCGTATTTATCAAAATATTCAACGGCAAATGCCAAAATCTTTATTTTATCTCCGGCAACATTGCCTTCTTTTTTTTCATTTTTTTTCTGAAAAAACAAAACTTTTACACATTCAGTTCCAATATCCAGCCCCAAAAAAACATCTCTATTTCTTTTAAATAAGTTAAAAAACATTTTCTATGTTTAATTTTACCTTTATTTTTATATTAAAACAACGTTCTAACTATATTATCCCCCCAAAACAGCTTTAATCCGCCGCACTCCGGCGCTTGAAGATTCTTCTTTTATAATTTTAAAATGCCCTAAAATTCCTGTTCTTTCAACATGAGGCCCGCCGCAAATTTCACGGCTTACAATTTTATTTCCTTGGCCAATAGTGTAAACTTTTACCTTTTCTCCGTATTTTGACTCAAAAACGCCCATGGCATTTAATTCCTTTGCCCTTTCTAAAGTCATTTCTTCAAAACTTACAAACAGGTCTTTTTTTATTATATCGTTTACAAAATTTTCTACGTCTCTTATTTGCTCACTGGTCATTTTTTCTTTATGCGAAAAATCAAATCGCAATCTTTCAGCAGTAATATTGCTTCCTTTTTGAAAAACATCATCGCCCAAAAATTTTCTCAAAGCAGCCAGCATCAAATGAGCGGCTGTATGCAGTTTTGTGGTTTCTTCGCTCTCATCAGCCAATCCCCCTTTAAACATCCCAACCGACGCAGTCCGCGATAACTCTTGATGTTTATTAAATCTTTCGTAATAATCCTGAATGATTTCAGGTGATAACGGACTCCCTTTTTCTCTCGCCCATTCAGCTACTAATTCAAAGGGAACACTGTGAGTTGTTTTAAGATCAAATACATCTTTACCAGAAAATCCTTTTACCCACCTTTTTTCAAATTCTTTTTGCCCGCTCGAAAGAGCTTCTCGGGATTTTATTTCTTCATCTCTAATTACCTGATTGATTTTATTTCTATGTATCGGACTGTTTATATTTTGATATAAACCAGGATATATATTTTTATATATTTTTTGAACTTCTTCTACGATAATAGTAAAGGGACTTATTGTATCAAGACCAAGTATATTCGAATGAGTTATAGCTCGCCTGATTAATTTTCTCAAAACATATCCCTGCTCAATATTTGAAGGTACAATTCCCTCTGAAACTAAAAACACAGAACTTTTTATATGGTCTGCGATAATTCTGAATGTTTTTACATTCTCTCCATATTTTTTGCCTGATAATTCCTCAATTTTTTCAATAATAGGCAAAAATAAATCTGTCTCAAAAACATTTTCCTTTCCATTTAAAACTGCCAAAGTTCTTTCCAGCCCCATTCCCGTATCAACATTTTTTTGTTTTGCCGGCAGATAATTGCCATTTTCATCTTTCACGTATTGCATAAAAACATCGTTCCAAATTTCAACCCAATTTTTATCTTTTACGTCAAAAATTTCCGGAGCTGACGTATCGTTCAACTTCCAATAAAACATTTCCGTATCCGGACCACAAGGCCCTGTTTTTCCCGCTGGACCCCACCAATTATCCTCTTTTGATAAAAAAGCAATTCTTTCTTTTTTAATTCCCAAACTCTCCCAAATTTTTGCCGATTCCTCGTCTTTTGGCGCGTCTTTATCTCCGACAAAACAGGAAAATGCCAATCTTTCCAAGGGAATTTTTAATTCTTTTGTTAAAAATTCAAAAGACCACTTTATCGCATCTTCTTTCCAGTAATCTCCCAAAGACCAGTTTCCCAGCATTTCAAAAAAAGTTAAATGTGTATCATCGCCAACGTCATCAATGTCTCCTGTTCTTATGCATTTTTGAGCGTTGGCTAATCTCTTTCCAGAAGGATGTTTTTCTCCCAGCAAATACGGCACCAAAGGATGCATACCGGCTGTCGTGAACAAAACCGTTGGATCATTTTCCGGAATCAAAGAAGCGCTGGGAATTATCTTGTGCCCTTTTTTTTCAAAAAATTTCAAAAATGATTTTCGCAAACTTTCAGAATCCATAACCTTGATTAATTTTAAATAATAAATAACAAATTTAAAAACAATTTAAAAGCGCTAATTCAAAAACACTTAAAATTTAACATTTAAAATTGTTTTTAAATTTTAAATTGAGAATTTTAAATTGTATTCTTTATAATCTTCCCGAACTCCTCCGCGTTCAATGATGCTCCGCCCACCAACAGCCCAAAAAACCCCGCTTCTTTCAAATACCCTGCTGAGTTTTCGCTGTTCACGCTTCCCCCGTAAAGAATTTTTATTTTTTTTGCGATTTTTTGGCTGTATATTTCAGCAACTGTTTTTATAATAAATAAGCGCATTTTTTGCGACTCTTCAACAGAACAGCCGTTTCCCGTACCGATTGCCCAAACCGGCTCATAAGCAATTATAAATCTTGAAACCTGCAGCTTGGAACTTGAAATACCTTCAAAAGCTTTTTTTATCTGTTCCTTCAAAATCTCTTCAATCTCTCCTTTGTTTCTCTGTTCTTGGGTTTCACCAACACAAACAATAGGGCTTAACCCTGCGTTTAAAATCGCTTTTACTTTTTTGTTGACAATTTCATTGGTCTCTCCAAAATATTTTCTTCTTTCTGAATGCCCGGCAATAACGTACTGGCATCCAGCGTCTTTTAACATTAAGGCCGAAACTTCGCCCGTAAAAGCTCCCTTTTCTTCCCAAAAACAATCCTGGGCTCCTATCTTGAAACCTATAACTTGTAACTTGAAACTTGATAAATAAATAAAGGGTGGACAGATAACAATTTCCGCGTTTTTAACCAAACCAAGTTTTTTTATTGAATTAAAAATCTGTTCAGCTTCTTTTTTGTTCTGCGGATTCATTTTCCAGTTTGCTACAATAATTTTTTTCATAAAAAGTGGTGATAGAATATAGAATGTAGAATGTAGAATATAGAATGTAGAATATAGAATACTATGACTAAAAAATTCTGAATTCTTTATTCCATTCTATATTCTAAATACTAAATTCTATATTCTGATAATCTCACTTCTCAGCCAGCTGATGCTTTAATAATCCTTCGGCATAGTGTTTTTGGATTTCAAAGGCGTTTAATGCTTCTGCATAGATTTTAATTTCATCCATATTTCCTTTAAAAAAACTTGATGGCAGGCCAAAATTAATAGCTCCTATTCTCAAGCCAGACCCTATCATGGGAACAGTAGGAACCCAACCTGAAGTAGTTGCTTTTAATTCTCCGTTTATATACATTTTAATAAAAGTAGGAGAAACAGTAACCGCAAGATGATTCCATTTTCCCGCTGTCCAAATACCTGAACACCCGCTATTCCCGATTGTTCCACAGATTGCAACATCTCTGGCAGGATTATAGGTCACAAAATTTATATTTCCTGTCCAACCCGGAGAAGAATTTGTCAAAAGTCGCCATCTACTTACTGCTCCGCTTCTATTATCCATAAAATATCT
>Ga0315273_10009724_pt1 | contig 12226 bp, 8 predicted proteins | sample YL17G02_0_MG_FD_205753 | JGI IMG/M metagenome (GOLD analysis project Ga0315273, IMG submission 205753) | Sediment microbial communities from Yellowstone Lake, YNP, Wyoming, USA - YL17G02_0 | ecosystem: Environmental > Aquatic > Freshwater > Lake > Sediment | place: USA: Wyoming | collected... | reverse complement strand
TGATGTCCATCGAGGGGCCGTTCGAGGCTTATCAGGATCTGTTTAAAGATGAATTTAAGGGATTGAAACCGGACGCGACCGAGGAGAATTTCCAGGCGCGCATCCGCGGGAATATCCTGATGGGATTCGCGAACAAATACGGCCACCTGCTGCTGACGACCGGCAACAAGTCGGAGCTCGCGGTCGGATACTGCACTCTCTACGGCGATATGTCCGGCGGACTCGCTGTCCTATCGGATGTTCCGAAAACGCTCGTCTGTGAGATCGCCTCATTGATAAATAAGGATAAAGAAATTATCCCTTCGAATACCATAACCAGGCCTCCTTCGGCGGAACTGCGCCCAAACCAGACAGACCAGGATACGCTTCCGCCATACGACCGGCTGGACAGGATCATTCACGCTTATGTCGAATGCGAGAAAGACTTGGATGAGATTGCCGCATTGGGTTTCGAGAAGGAGCTCGTGGCGAAAGTCATCCGGATGATAGACGGCGCGGAGTACAAGCGCAGGCAGATGCCTGTCGGCCTTAAAGTCACCAGCCGGGCTTTCGGCTTCGGAAGGCGGATACCGGTGGCGCAAAGATTCCACAGAAACGGAAAATGACGGAGATTCGGATGTTCAAGACCATAGAATGGAAAAACGATAAAGTAATTATGATAGATCAGACCGCCCTGCCGGAAAAAGAGGTTTATCTTACGTATGAAGATTACCGGGATGTGGCGGAAGCGATTAAAAAGCTGATCATACGCGGCGCGCCGGCTATAGGCGTTGCGGCAGCGATGGGGATCGCCCTCGGCTCCCTGAAGATCAGCGAGATAAAACGCGAAGAGTTCAAGCGGCAGTTCGACGAGATAGGCGAATGTATCGGCAGCGCAAGACCGACGGCGGTCAATCTCCGCTGGGCAGTGGAACGGATGCGTAAAGTCTATGACGATAACGAACCTCTCAGCATCGGCGAGATAAAAGCGCTGCTCAAGAAGGAAGCGCTCACGATATATGAAGAGGATATCGAGATAAACAAAGCCCTCGGCAAACACGGGGCGAAGCTCGTGCCCGTTAAAGCGGTCGTGCTGACCCATTGCAACGCCGGAGCGCTCGCGACCGCCGGGTACGGCACCGCTCTCGGCGTGATCCGCGCCGCTGTGGAGGCCGGAAAGAAAGTGGAGGTTTACGCGGACGAGACGAGGCCATTCCTGCAAGGGGCGAGGCTCACCGCATGGGAACTGATGAAAGATAATATTCCGGTTACGCTTATAACCGATAGTATGGCAGGGTATTTCCTCAAAGCCGGGAAAATTGACCTCGTTGTCGTCGGCGCGGACCGGATCGCCGCGAACGGCGACACGGCGAACAAGATCGGGACATATTCGGTTGCCGTCCTTGCGAAGGAAAACGGCGTGCCGTTCTACATCGCCGCCCCGACTTCGACGGTTGACCTCCGCTGTCCATCGGGAGAAAAAATCCCGATAGAATTCCGCGATGGGGAAGAGGTTATCAAGATCGGCGAACAGTACATCGCGCCACGAAAGGTGCGCTCCGCCTACCCGGCGTTCGACGTCACAGACGCGAAATATATAACGGGTATCATCACCGAATCAGGCGTCGCCAAACCGCCGTTCGAGGATTCCCTGAAAAAGATGGTTGAAAAAGCGTCGCAATCAAAGGAATAACGTAAAAAGCAAATGCTTATTGTAGATTTATAGGAACAGGTAATATGGATTGTGCCGAAAAATAAGATTGTCATTCCCTGGGATTCTTCGAAGGGAAACGACAGGGAATCTTCAGTATAGAATATAATGCTTTCGACACTTTTATGATATTCATGAAACAAATATCTGACTATTAGTTGGAAATGAATCATCGATGTTTCCGGATGAAAAGATAGAAAATCTGAAAGACCTGTTCGAGGACTGCGTGAAATGCGGGATGTGCCAGGCCGTCTGCCCGGTTTTCAAGGCTGAGGGCGGTGAGGAGAACTCCTCACGCGGACGGCTCGCCCTGATGAAATTAGTCGCCTCCGGCGGACTGCCATTGGATGACTACACGGCGGGCCTGTTGAACCGCTGCGCGGGCTGCACGTCGTGTGAATCCACGTGCCGGAACGGCGTGGAATATCTGAAACTTTTAGCGGCGGCGCGGCGAAAGATGAATAAAGAAAAAGGCGCGCCTCTTATAAAAAAGATTACGCTGGGTGCTTTTGCGGAAAAGAGCGGTGCGGCGGAAGTAGCAAAAACGGGGGCGTTCTTGACGAGGCTGCTCGGCAGGCTTCGAAAAAAGGGGAGCGGCCTGACGATCAAATTCCCGGTGAAAATCCCGGGGCTGGGGAAGGGTATTTATGTCCCGCCCCTCGCGGACGAGGGATTCATCGAGAGATACGCCGGGGAGCATAAGGCGGAAAACGAATGGACGCGGCTTGGGTTTTTCGTGGGATGCAGTTCCAGCTTCATCCTGCCGGAGATAGCGGTGGCGATGCTGAAATTTCTCACGAAAAACGGCGTTACGGTGATCGTCCCCGGCGGACAGGGCTGCTGCGGGACTCCGCATTATATAAGTGGCGACAGCGACACCGCGAACCGGCTGCTGAAGGAGAACGAGATTGAGTTCGCGCGACTTGACATAGACGGCGTCATAACCGGTTGCGCCACCTGCGGCGGGGGGCTGAAGGAATTCTATACGCTTAAAAATAAATCCGGTAATAAGCTGCCGGTTTACGATTTCAACGAATTCGTTGCAAAGAACATTAAACGTTTCAAGATTGATCCGAACCCTTTGGACGGCAACGTAACCTGGCACGATCCCTGCCACCTCGCGCGCTTGCAGAAAATCAACAAGCAGCCGCGCGATCTGGTGCGAATGGTCTTCGGCGACAGCTTCATCGAGATGGAGAAACCGGACAGCTGCTGCGGCTTCGGCGGGGTCTTCGCCGCGGCGAACCCGGGCACGGCGCTGAAAATCGCCAAGGAAAAAGCGGAGCGGATCAAACTCAGCGGCGCAAAAACGGTCATCACCTCCTGCCCCGGCTGTGTCCTCTTCCTCCGCATCGGCGCCGCCATTACCGGCGGGGATTATAAAGTAAAACATATCTCGCAGATTCTATAGCTGTCATCCTGATGGACGCTTAGAAAGGATTCAAGCGTATTGTCATCATGAGGTAAGCTCCGGAGGGATTCCAGCGAAGGATCTGCTAATCCGACGCTGGAACGGGCTTGCAGCCCGTTTCAGATGTTGTTTAAATAACGGAAGCTTTGATCACTATCTTTAACAATCAATAATCTTTCGTAGCAGGCAGTTGCCTGGTCCGGAGGATTATGGATAGCACAATGCTGAATAATTAGAATGTCCGATCTGATTTTATTTAATAACAACAGGAATGGGCTACAAGCTTTCTCCAGCGAGAAGTTGTATATTGTCATTCCGGCCGCAGAGCCGGAAATCCGAAGGATTCTGTAATCTAATGGAAAATGATTTTTATTATTTAGATGCCGGATCCCCGCATCCAGTGCGGTGCAGGCAAGTCCGGCATGACAAATAACAAAAATATGTTTCCTCATCAAGTGCGGTGCAGGCAAGTCCGGCATGGCAGCAGGGATTAAGTGGGAGCGGGCCACGTCCCGCGATAAGATATGAATGGATGGAGCCGGCAACATCCGGCGATAAACGCCGGTTCAAGTGCGGAGACTAGAACCGGCCTGTGTGGAATGACCAGACCTGCTTCAGACTCTTCGTGGGTCTTCCTCTGTTGTATTCCTCAGAGTGACATGTTTTTGTCATTCTGACGCAATCTATCGAAGGGAAGCTTCGGAAGAATCTGTTAGTTCCTTCCCTTGTATCCCTTCGAAGATTTCCTCAGGACTTCGCCTTCCCTCGGATCCCTACTAAGTTTACCTCAGGATGAAGGCATTATTGATCGCGGGACGTGGCCCGCTCCCACAAACAGGGTCCTTCCCTCGGATCCCTACTAAGTTTACCTCAGGATGAAGGCAATATTATCCCTTCGAAGCTTTCCTCAAGATGACAATCATGTTGAAGAAATCCCCGATGCAGGTGAAGCTGTATCGGGGATTTATAGGTTCTAAACTGATAGCTTTTTAGTCTTCCACCCAGTGCAAGCCCGTTTCATAAACATTGTTGGCTTCGTTTGTTTCTACGACTTCCATTAGGGGATCGATGACCAGTTTTAAACCATCAATGCTGAAAGTAATTTCCTGTTCCTCGGAATCGATGGAAGTATGAAATACCTGGTATGGGAGATCATGCCTATCGAAAGTTGCTTGCATGCTGCGCGTTTCGCCTGCAGAGATCACCCAACCGTCTTGTTTAGCAGGAAATGAGTACTCTTTATAGACGGTGTCCACGCCGTTATAAGGATATGTTATTTTATAACGGAGTTTGTTCACGCAACGCGGTCCTGTATTTTTAATGGTGACGGTGTAGGTGAATTTGCCGAATTGTATATATTTAAACGAGAAATTCACAGGGATAAGATCCGTCGTTCCGTTGGCATTCTCATAGCAGGGCGCCAACGTGAAGTCAGGTTTTTTCTGGCTTACATTCTGCCCGATTCCAAGTGTCGGAAGGGCGTCTTTCACCGGTATTGTCGCTTCGACCGTATCTGTGTTTGTGGTAACCGGAATTTTCGAACTGAATCTGAATTCCACCTTTACGTTGCTCGGCTGTCCCTCAAGTCTCATCATTTTCGTGGAGTGCGCCGCAGTCCAGTTGACGGTTACAATCATCGTTTTGGGGCCCGTGATGCTCGGATATATCTTCGAATATACGGTATTTCCGTCAATAGCCCCGGTTAGCATGAGATTTTGAACGCTGCCGTTCATGACGGTGAAGCGGGTTTTTATAATGACGTTATCGCCGACTGCCGGGCTCGCCGGGGTGAATGTGATCGGCCCGGACCAGTTGACATCCACCGCCATCAACGCGGACGACATTATGAACATAAAAAGAAAACAGTATCTGATTTTCATTCTTTCCTCCTCTCCTCTAATAGAATATTAGATTTGAATTTTGAGAAATATCTGTAATCCAGATTACATAAAGGAGTTTTTTTCGCTTCGTGGGAAGGCATTGTTCTCTGCCGGAGCAGGCATTTTGCCTGGTCCGGAGGGTTATGAATAGCAGACGGTTGGATAATTTGGATGTTCGATCTTAGCGAATTCATAGCGACAGAAAGGGACTGCAAACCCGTTCCAGCAGAGGAATACACCTAAAAAGAAGATACCCGGTCGCTGCCCTTCGAGGGAATCTCCGGGTATGACAATCATTTTTCTTAGGCTCTGCCGGAGCAGGCATTTTGCCTGGTCCGGAGGGTTATGAATAGCACAAGGCTGAATTATTGGGGTGTCCGATCTGATTTTATTTAATACAAAAGGAACGGGCTGCAAGCCCATTCCCGCAGAGAAGCGGCTTTCGTTATTGTTAATATGTAATTTACATTACATATTTTAATGTCATTTCAGGTTAAAATTCCAGTTGTTTTAATAAGGGAGGAACGGGAATGGTCAAATCAAGAATCTTTTTATCAGCGGCAATTATATTATTCGGGTTGAGTGTGTTTTCTCACGCTGCCCTCGATCTCAAGTTCACAACAAACGTGATCGGAATATCTCCGGCTACGCCCAAAACAGGGGACACAGTAACATTCACAGTTACATTTAAATCCGAAGGCGGTACGAGCGCTAATATGAAAATCGTCGGCGGCGTCGACGGCATCAAGAAGTATGAAAGAATATACGCTTCAATTCCGGCCAATGGAACCCGGACGGATGCTTTCTCCTGGGTTGCAACAGGCACAAGCCATAAGGTGTTTTTCGCCATCGATCCTGATCAAACGGCAGCTGATTCTAATTACGGAAACAATAATGTAGAGAAGTCTTTTGTTGTATCAAGCCTAAAGAAGGCCCTTAAATTCGATATTAATGTATTTGACGCTAAAGTTAAACTTAAACCGGACCTGAGAGTATATGATGTGGTTTGGCAGCCGCTCGAAGAACCGAAATGCGGCAAAAAATGGAGAATGGGGGTAATCCTCATTAATGATAGCAAGGTCGCGGTCAATAAGCCGTTCACGGTGGCGGTCAGCGTTCAGGGAATCCTGGCGGACGATCACAAAATGAATGGGCTGAATGCCGGCCAAAAAGCAGGATTTAACTACGATTGGTATGTTTTCAACGACGCTTATCTCAGAATTGTTGTGGATTTCCACAATGATATTGATGAGTCGAGGGAAGACAATAATGCCGTATGGCCTCCGGTTAAGTGTACCAAGTGATTGGTAATTAGCTTATTTTAAATTTTAATTTACGTAAAATTTAATCAACTGATTTAACAAAAAGGAGATGAGATGAAACTAAAAGTCAATGTGGCAATACTGTTGATATTGACATCTTTAAGCGCACTGTCTTATTCTGCATTGGATCTGAAGTTCACGTCTGCTATAAGCCTGTCCCCGGCGGCGCCGAAAGTGGGGGATTCACTGACTTTTACGGTCAGTTTTAAATCCGAAGGTTCTGTCTCCACCAATGTCAAAATCGTCGGCGGTATTGATGGAGTTCAGTCGTTCGAAAGGGTTTATGCTTCTATTCCTGCAAACGCGGTGCGGACGGATACGTTCACCTGGGTGGCGACGGGCGGCAACCATACGGCATTCTTTACGTTGGACCCTAATCACACCGCCGGAGATTCCAATTACGGTAATAATCATCTGGAAAAACCGTTCACGGTGACGGGAGGAACATCCCTCAAATGGGACGCTGCATCGTTCTCGATGACGCCTGCATCCCCGAAAGCAGGCGAAATGATTACGTTCCAAATCAATGCGCTGGTTCTCGAAGGGCCTGTGGATAACCTCCAGATAAAGATGGGGATTGACGGCAAGCCGAAATTAGGTGGAAATTACCCTCATTTTGACGCAGGTTCCACGTTTGATGTCTCCTTCAACTGGCCTTCAGTCGTCGGCCTCCATACGGTCTATTTCGACATAGACCCAAGTCATACTACCAACGACGAAAATTTCGCGGACAACCATTTCGAATTCTCTTTCACGCCGCAGGATGTGGGCACTTTTCTTCAATGGCAGGAGAACTCTTTCACGATGGTGCCGGCTTCCCCGAATTTCAACGATGAAATTATGTTCAGGATGGATTACAAGGTGGAGGCCGCTCCGGTTGACAACCTCAAAGTGATCTGCAAGCTGGACGGCAAGGTGATAAAAGAAAGCATTTTCCCGACTGTGGCCTTAGGCTGGAATCACTCTTTTGCGGCAAGCTGGAAAGCGATGTCCGCCGGGAATCACAAGCTTTCGTTTATCCTGGATCCGGATCACACGACGAATGATCAGAGCTTTACGGATAATACATATACAACCACATTCTCCATCCCTCAGCCGCCGATGGGATCAGCCCCGAACCTCACCATCAAAAATTTGACCATCAAACCCAAAAAGATGAATTACAGCAATGGGGAAATAGTGAAGATTTGTTTCAGTGTCGTGAATACCGGCACAATTGCGTCTCCGTCTGCACGGGTATCGGTTTCCAGGGACGGCATTGTTTTTATCAATTATCTGGGCACCGGCATCCTCGATCCCGGGGAATCTTTTAATCCATGTGCCGACTATACGATTGACTGCAAAAAAGTTGAAATTGAGATAGACCCTGACCACAAGGTAGATGAAAGCAATGAGAACGACAACTTATGGTCCAAAAATTTATGTTCTCACCCTTTGAAAATACAAACTAAAAATTCACAGATTATCAAGCCGTGATCCGAGGCTTTTTTACGAAGAGCTTAAAAGATAATTCTGATGGACGATGGGCGCGGTTTCATTGCCGCGCCCCGTTTTATATGTTTTTATTCTTTAAAAAATGAATGTCATACCCGCAGCTGACTTGAAGGAATTATAATGACGTCATCTTGAGGAATGCTTCAAAGGGATGCAGGGGAAAGACCTCAATTTGAAAAAGAACAGATTCTTCCTTTGTATCCCTCCGAAGAAACAGTCAGAATGACGGGATAATTGTTCTAATAAATTCGTCATTCCGGAGCAAGCCCGCGGAGGAAAACCCATGAAGAATCTTTCCGCCGGTGATGGTGTTCTTAACCTCACGCGGGAGAGGGCACCCTCTGCCGCACTTGTTCCCTAAAAATTATCGCTATTTTTCGCTGGTCTTCAGCGCTTCGAATTTCTTCTTCAGGATTTCCTCGTCCGTGAGTTTCCCGTCGAAACCGTAAACCGCGGATTCCCACGAACCGTATAGCGGGTTCGGCAGGATGAACCAGCGGCTGCCCCACATATCGGAATGCAGGCGCGCTAAGGTAATGCGCTTCTCCGGCAGGTCGCGCGCGCCGGATACGAAATCCCCGAGGTCGTCGCCGATAAGCAGGATGATGCGATGCGTCTTCGCCACGTCCGCGCGACGGGAGGATTTGTCCGAAACCCAGTCCGGCTTCTCCCTGCGCGATAAGATATTTTCACCGGCGGGGTCAACCGGGATGCCAAGCAGGATGAGGTTAGCGATCGTTTCCTTCTCGCGCGCCGCCTCGCGGTTCGTGATGTAATAAACCGCGATCGACTTTGCCTTCAGGGCTTGCAGGAAGTCCGCTGCGCCGGGCAGGGCTCCAGCTGCGCCTTTCGCAACCCATTCGTCCCAGGCTTTTGAATCGAAACCTTTCCCCTGCCGCGCCATCAACGCCTGGTATGGGGTGTTGTCCATGACGGTTTCATCCAGATCGAGTATCACCGCCGGGGGCAGTGCAGCGAAATTGCCCGTCTGCTCCAACGCCGCCGTCCACGTGGGATCGGCAAGCGCTTTCGTAACTGCATCCCCCGCAGCCTTATAAATCAGGCGGCACAGCGAATCATACTCCGCCGACGCCTGCATCCATAATATCCCGTTCAGATTCTCGTGCGACACCCGCGCCGCCGACACTCCAACCGGCTCAACCCCAGCCGACTGTTCTTGAATAGTCTGACAACCGCAAACTAAAAGGATTAAGATTACGAATAAAACAAAATCTCTGAAACGCATAAATCCTCCATCTTCAACGGAAAAGATTGCATATTACTGATTGAATTTCAATTGATACAATTGAGTAGGCACTAATAAATGGGTTAAAACAGCATAACATTTATGAAAAGACCTTTAATTTCAAATTTCTTCGGTTGATTTCTATATGCAATTTGTTATATTGAGAATACTCCAAATGAAATTTCTTTGGACATTAGAGAACAATTTAAAGTAAAGGGGTTATAAAATGAAGAGGAATTTCCTATTCATTCTAACTATTTTCTTTTTAATGTTTATTGTATGTTGCTCCGAAGATGAGGTAATAAATCCAATACCTTCAATAACATCAATATCGCCGGCCGGCAAGGTTTCACATATGCCGTCTTTCACTCTGACTGTGGACGGAACCAATTTTATGAATGGTTCGACAATTGTCTTCAACGGTTCAAACAAGACCACTACTTATGTCAGTTCCACGCAGGTTACTTGCCAGATTGAAACACAGGATATAACCCCGGCGGCTTCTGCAATCAATAACGGCGCAGATTTTGGGAAGTTAGGCGACAGTCAGGTTACAGTTCTTGTAAGTAATCCTTCTCCGGGAGGAGGAAATTCCAATTCGATGAATTTTACGATTGCAAGCTACCCAAGTTTTATCGCTTATAAAACTCTTTCCAGTCCCACTCTGGATTCGCATGGCATAGTAACTGTCGTAGATAACTCAAACAATATAAACGTTTTTTGGGCTGAAGAAAATCAGCCGCATGAATCTGATATTTATTTTATCCGTTCAACTGACAGAGGAGCGACCTGGAGCCAGCCGGTCAATATATCGAATACAGCGACTGGATCTGCCGGCCCAAGTGTAAACATCGGCAATCAGGGGCAGTTATACGTAACCTGGGTGGAATGGCTCACCGATGCTTCGAAGTTCGATGTCTTTTTTGCATATTCGACTACTAACGGCGCAACATGGAGCACCCCGGTTAATATCACTAACGATAATGTCTGGTCATCATCGCCGACTATCATATGCGATCAATCAACCAATGTGTATATAGCCTGGAGAAGCGAGTACGCGAAAACAGGATTATATTATGCAAAATCATCCGATTCCGGTGTAACCTGGAGTTTACCATCAAAGATTACGGATGCCGTCGAGTACGAAATCTCTACTCCGACATTAGGTATCGATAACGCCGGCAACAACTTGTATTTGGTATGGGAAGATCTAAATTCCTCATACGATGCTGATATCTATTTTACAAAATCCACAGACAAAGCTGTTACCTGGAGCACTCCTGTCAATTTAACCAATACTATCGGCGATACCGAAGATCCGGATATTTCCATTGACAGTCAGGGTTATATCAGTGTGGTCTATATTGATCATGATCCTGGTGCCGTGGATGATCTTGGTTGGGATGTCTATTATATTCGTTCTATTGATGGAGGACAAACCTTTAGCGCTCCATACAATGTTTCTGGAACCGCCTTAGATGTCTATTCTCCGAATATTAAAGTTGACAGGGCAGGAAATATAAATATCGCTTGGGAGCAGGTAATCCAAGATTTGTCACATATTTATTATTCCAGGTCAATAGATAACGGCGCCAGCTGGGGGCAGCAAATAAACGTTTCGCTCACATGCCCTGATGTTGATGATCCTGCTATGTTTGTGGATTATTATGGGAATATCTATTTGACCTGGGAATATGAAAGCAATTCCGGTGACGATGAGGTTGCTTTCACCCGGAGCGTATTCCCCGGATTGAACTAAACCCCAATTTTGACTGGTTCTACTTAAGCCTCTCCGGATCTAATCATTCGATCCGGAGAGATTTTTGATTTTTTACGATAGCACGAAGCCTAAAGTATCTAGGGTTCTGTAGCCGTCGAACAATGCTTAATCTTTTTTAGCAATCTTTATAAAATCTATTTTAAGTCCCAGGCGGCGGGGATCGGGGATGCCGTAATCGGCGGGGGTCCAGGGGTTGGTTTTGATGGTGAGTTCGATGTCGCCCCGGGTTCCGGGCGGGAGGGGGAAGCGGTATTTCCTGAAGAAGGGGCCGGCGGTGAAGCGGGCGATCTCGCATCCGTTGATCAGGAGCGTAACATTCGCAGGCGGGATGCCTTTCGTCCTGCCGGAAGCGGCGATCATTTCTATATACTCAGCATCTTTATCGATGTATGTAACGAATCCTGCGGTCTCTCCACACCAACGGAAGGTGAGGCCCTGGTATTCCTCCCGGCCGTACCAATCTCCTGTGATGTAGATATCCCCCTCGGAGCCGACGTCCACGAATCCACCGTTCGCCGCGCGCAGGCGCTTGGATATATATATGTAGGCATTGACCGGCAGCGCGTAGCCGACGGCTTTCGCAGGCGGGCGGTAATCCAGGACGAACGGCGTCTCGAAGAGTTTCGTCTCTATCTTTTGTGTGCCGATCAATCCCCATCTGCCGGGTATGCACGGCGCGCGCCCCGATTCCGGCGTAATGTAAATCACGTCGCCGTACATTTCAGCGAGCTGTTCGCACATCATGGGGAGCGAATCGAGGTGGATGGAGCCGTTCTTCAGCGTGCTTACTTCCCTATCGAGGAACGTCATCAGCGGCAGGTGCAGCGGCTCCAGCGTATGCGGCTCCGAACCGTCAATGATAACAGCGCATTTTGGCGGCAATGAGGCGTCGAAGCGCGCGAGGTTTTGTTTCATCCCCTTCCATTCTTTATTTCGGTTGATAAGCTTCGTTCCGAGCGCGAAGTTCGCAGCATAGAATACTAACAAGACGCCAACACAAATTTTAAGCGCGATACCCGCCTTTGATTTTTTCCTCCACATGTCAACCGCCATTACGCATAAACTTGCGATCAGACCGGCGAGGATGAACATAAGATAGCGGCGGTTCAGCCAGAAATGCTCCGGCTCGATCCGCAGGTCCTGGAAATAGAGCAGCGCATATGGAATCCATAGAAGATGGAACAACGCCTTTTTATAGTCCCGCGCCTTTTCGACGGCATATGCCGCGGCGAAGGCCGCGAGCAGAACGCCGCCCTTCAGCAGCATCCAACCCCAGGGCTCCGGTATGGATTGAATCCTGTCCCAGCCGATTCCGAGCGGGGCGAAATACCAGCCGAGGCGCACGAGGGAATTGTCCTGCGGCGAGAGGAAGGCGAAGGGGCGGGCCGGCCGGATGAAGAACT
>Ga0315273_10009722_pt1 | contig 12227 bp, 13 predicted proteins | sample YL17G02_0_MG_FD_205753 | JGI IMG/M metagenome (GOLD analysis project Ga0315273, IMG submission 205753) | Sediment microbial communities from Yellowstone Lake, YNP, Wyoming, USA - YL17G02_0 | ecosystem: Environmental > Aquatic > Freshwater > Lake > Sediment | place: USA: Wyoming | collected... | reverse complement strand
GGAGGTGAGGGCCTCGAGATCGTCGAGGGAGACGCCCAGGAGCGCCGGCAGCTGGCCGGTCAGCGCGTCGAACTGCTGCCGGGTGTCCGTGCTCTGAGCGGCCCGCGCCTGCCCCAGGATCGTCGTGATGCTGCCGGCCAGGTTGTCGAAGCCCAGGTAGGCGATCGCGTCCGCGGGGGCGCGGTCGTCGAGCGTGGGGGTGAACTCGGAGGCGCCGAGGTCGGGCGCGCCGACGAGGACGCCCTTGACCCGGGCCCCGTCGGGCTCGGCCGCCAGCGACGCCGCGAGGACCGCGCCCTGGTAGTCCTCGAGGCCGAGCTGCTGGAGCTGCGGCGTGGAGGTGCCGACCGCGCGCACGATGGAGCCGATGTCGATGTACGCCTGGCCGAAGACCTCAGCCGGGAGCTTCGCGAGCGCGTCGGTGAAGCGGTCGTTCCCGGCGAGGGTCTGGTCGCCCCCGGCGGCGTGGGCGTCGAGCGCCTGGAAGAGCTGGCCGGCGCTGCCGGAGACGATCAGCGCGCCGTCGTCGACCGCGGCTGCCGTCTCGGTGCCGTCGGAGTAGTAATCGACCCCGTTGTGCTGGCCCTCCTTGGTGAGCCCGCCGTCGACCATCAGGGCCTTGACGGCATCGTCCTTCCCCTCCGCGATGTCCACGACCCCGACGAACTCGAGGTCGTCGGCGGCCTTCGCCGCGGCGTCGGGGCTCGGGGCGGTGAGGGAGTCCTGCAGGCCGGATGTGTCCGGCAGCGAGAGGCCGGCGATCGCGGCCCGCTCGCCCAGGAGCGGCTTGATGTCGGTCTCGAAGTCGACGTCCTCGCTCTTCAGCGAGTCGCCGATCATCTTCTGGAGCTCGGGATAGGCCGGGAAGAGCTTGGCCAGCGCGTCGATCTGGGTCCACTGGGGCCCCTCGAGGTCGGTCGTGACCTCGAGGTAGAAGGGGCTCGCCGCGGGGACGAACGACGCCACATCACCGGCGGTCGAGCCGGTCTGGGCGTCCCCCCCGCATCCGGCGACCGCCAGGGCGGCTCCGGCGAGGGCGCCCGTGGCGAGAACCACCGACCGGCGACGTCTCAGTGTCTCCATGATCTTCACGGCCATCCGAGGTGACCTCCGGGTCGGTGTCGGGACAGGCCCAGCGACAGTAGCAACGCCCCTTCGCGCGGCCGCTCGACGACCGTAAAGGGACGGTTCAGAAGGGCGCGGCGGCGCCCCGGAATGTGTCTCGGCCGCGCGCGTGCCTCCCATGAGCGGAGGGTCAGGTGCGGGTCCGGACCTCGACGATCAGGGGGACGCCGTCGAGGTCGAAGCGCTGGCGCAGGCGGTTCTCGATCCAGAAGCCGTAGTCGCGGGTCATGAGCGAGCGGTCGTTGACGTCGAGCCGGAACGTCGGCGGGGCCTCGCCGGTCTGCACCAGGTACCGCATCGACAGCCGCCGGTTGCCGCTCCGCGGCCCGGGCCGCGCGGCGGCCAGCTCGCGCAGCGCCTCGTTGAGCTCGTGCGTCGCGATGCGGGCGCGGTAGCGCTCCTCCAGCCGCAGGGCGGCCGGCAGCAGGCGGTGCAGGCCCTCGCCGGTGGCGGCAGAGCAGACCTCGATCGCCGGCCGCTGGCGCGACTTCGAGCGCAGGCGGCCGCGGATGTGGTCGAGATCGGGCTGGGCCAGGTCCCACTTGTTCATCACGAGCAGGGTCGCGCAGTGCGCGCGGGCCGCGCGGTCGACCGCGCCGAGGTCCGCCTCGGTCAGCCCCTCGGTGGCGTCGGCCACCACGAGGGCCACGTCGCTGCGCTCGGCCGCCTGCAGCGCGCGGATCTGGCTGTAGTGCTCCACGCCGTCGCGCATCTGCCCCCGGCGCCGCAGGCCGGCGGTGTCGATGAGCACCAGCGGGCTGCCGTCGACCTCGATGAGGGTGTCGATCGGGTCGCGGGTCGTGCCCGGGCGGTCGTGGACCACGACCCGCTCCTCGCCGAGGAGAGCGTTCAGGATCGAGCTCTTGCCGACGTTCGGGCGGCCGATGATGCAGATGGCCGGGAGCCGCTCGCGCTCGGCGTCGATCAGCGGCGCCTCCGGGATGGCCGCGACGAGCGCGTCGAGGAGGTCGCCGATGCCGCGCCCGTGCTGGGCCGAGACGGCGTGCACGTCGCCGAGGCCGAGCGAGCGGAGGTTCTCGGCCGCGGCCTCGCGGGCCGAGTCGTCGCTCTTGTTGGCCACGAGCATCAGGGGCCGCCGGGCGCGGCGCAGGCGGTCGAGCACCTCCAGGTCGCCCGTGGTCGGGGCGGTCTGAACGTCGACCACGAAGAGCACGAGGTCGGCCTCCTCGATGCCCCGCACGGCCTGGGCGGCGACCTGCTTGCCGACGTCCGAGGGGTCGGCCTCGTCGATGCCGCCGGTGTCGATGAGCTGGAAGGCGCGCCCGTTCCACTCGGCCCCGGCCTGGCGGCGGTCGCGGGTGACGCCGGACACGGCGTCGACCACGGCGTCGCGCCGGCCGGCGAGGCGGTTGAACAGGGTCGACTTGCCGACGTTCGGGTAGCCCACGATCGCGACGGTGGGCTGGTCGCCGGCCAGCGTGCTGCCGCGGACCCGGCGCGGCGTCCAGCGGGCACGCTCGGCGGCGCGCTCAGCCATCGACGTGGCCCGGCGGCGCGGTCTGCGGGCCGCCCGCCGCGGGGATCAGGCCCGCGATCGACGCCATGATCCGGTCGACGGCCTGCCGGGCGCGGCTGCTGCGGGATGTGCCGTCGAGGTCGGAGAGGTCGATGGGCCTGCCGAACACGACCCGCACCGGGCGCAGGAAGCGGTGGCTGCCCCAGATCGCCGCGGGGATGACGGTCACGCCGGGCTCCAGGGCGAGCGAGCCGGCGCCCGTCAGCCCGGGCCGCAGGCGGCCGTCGGTGTAGCGCGTCCCCTCGGGGAACATCAGCAGTACGTCTCCCCTCCCGAGCACCTCCCGGGCGAGCCTCAGGGCGCGCCGGTCGGCGCCCCCACGCTCGACCGGAAAGGCCCCGAGCCGGTGGATGATGCGGCGAATGACCGGGATCCGGAAGAGCTCGGCCTTCGACATGTAGTAGCTCTTTCTCGGCAGCGCCGCGACCCCGAGCACCGGTGGGTCGATCTGGGAGATGTGGTTGCTCACCACGAGAACCGCCCCCGTGGCGGGGATGTTCTCACGTCCGGCGACCTTCAGGCGAAGCGGCCCGCGGATCGGCGGAACCAGGAGGACGTGGCCCGCGCGCCACCAGCCGCGCGTGATGAGGGGCGGTTGGTCGAGGTCGATCATGGCCCCTCCTGCTCCCCATCCCTCTCGCCGAGGTCCTCCGCGAGGCTCACCACGAGGTCGGCCACCTCGTCGGCGTCGAGCTCGGAGGAGTCGACGACGACCGCGCCCTCGGCCACCCGCAGGGGGCTCGCGGCCCGCGTGCTGTCGCTGTGGTCGCGGGCACGGACGTCCTCGAGCACGCGCTCGGGGCTCAGCTCGACGCCGCGGGCGGCGAGGTCCGCGCGGCGGCGGCGCGCCCGCTCCTCGAGCGACGCGGTCAGGAACACCTTGAGCTCCGCCTCCGGGCACACCACCGTGCCGACGTCACGGCCGTCCGACACCCACGACCCCCGGGACAGGAGCGCGCGCTGCGCGGCGACCATCTCCTCGCGCACCCCCGGATGGGCCGAGACCTCGGAGACCTGGGCGGCGACCTCCGGGGCGCGGATCGCCTCGGTCACGTCGCGGCCCGCGATGCGCACGCGGTCGCCGTCGTCGGTCGGCTCGATGCCGATCGGCTCGTCGCGGGCGAGCGCGGCCAGCCCGTCGGCGTCGGACGGTGCGATGCCCCGCTGCTGCGCCAGCCAGGTGAGCGCGCGGTACATCGCGCCGGTGTCGAGGTAGGCCACGCCGAGCCGGCGGGCGACCGTCCGGGCGACCGTGCTCTTGCCCGCGCCGGCGGGCCCGTCGATCGCCACGATCACGCGGCCAGCGCCCCCAGGGCGACGAGGTCGCGGGCGAAGCGGGGGTACGAGACCGCGACCGCCTCGAACCCCGCGACCGCCACGCCCTCGCGGCTCACGAGGCCCGCCGTGGCGCCCAGCATGGCCAGGCGGTGGTCCCCCGCCGAGTCGATCTCCCCGCCGCGCAGCCCGCCCGTGCCGGTGACCTCGAACCCGTCCTCCCGCTCGACGGCGTCGGCCCCGATGGCGCGCAGCGCGGCCACCACGGTCGCGATGCGGTCGCTCTCCTTCACGCGCAGCTCGGCCGCTCCCCGCACGACCGTCGTGCCCGAGGCCATCGCCCCGAGCAGGCCGACGAGCGGCAGCTCATCGATCATCGCGGGCACCTCCTCCGGCGCAACCTCCGTCGCCCGCAGGCCCTCGGAGCGCGACACGACCAGGGTGCCGCAGGGCTCCCCGGCGACGTCCGGGCCGGGCTCCTCCCTCACGTCGACCCCCATCCGCCGCATCACCGCGACCAGGCCCGTGCGCCCGGGGTTGAGGTTCACGCCCGGCAGGCGCACCTCCGGGTCGCCGAGCAGCGCCCCCGCCACGAGCAGGGCCGCCGCCGACGAGAAGTCGCCGGGCACCTCGATGTCGGGCAGGGCCAGACGCTCGACCGGGCCGGTCACCCCCACCGCGCCGCCCTCGTGCAGCAGCGCGACGCCGGCCGCGGCGAGCATCCGCTCGGTGTGGTCGCGGGAGGGAGCCGGCTCGTGGACCCAGGTCGTGCCCTCGGCGTAGAGGCCCGCCAGCAGCAGGCAGCTCTTCACCTGCGCGCTCGCCACCTCGAGGTGGTGCTCGATCCCCCGCAGGGGCGCCCCCCCGCTGATGACGACCGGCGGCGTCCCGCCGGGCGCCGTGAACACCTGCGCGCCCATCGCGCGCAGCGGGATCGCGATGCGGGTCATCGGGCGGCCGCGCAGCGAGTCGTCGCCGTCGAGCACGACATGGGTCGCCGTCTGCCCGGCCAGCAGCCCGGCGACGAGGCGCATCAGCGTGCCGGCGTTGGCGCAGTCGAGGGCCGGCGGCGGCCGCAGGCCGCGCAGGCCGCGCCCGGTCACCCGCACGGCGTCGCCCAGGTGGCCGGCGACCGGGACGCCGCAGGCCTCGACGACGCCGAGCGTCGCGACCGTGTCCTCCGAGTCGAGCGGCCGGGCGATCGCCACCTCGCGGTCGCCGATCGCGGCCAGCAGCAACGCGCGGTGGGTCATCGACTTGTCCGACGGCACCTGGACAGAGCCGCGGAGCAGGGGTACCGGTGCCACGCGGACGACCGCCATCGGCGCAAGCCTAACGACCGTCCCTCAGGAGGGGATCGAGCGGGCGACGCGCAGGGCGACCTCCTCGCCGTCGGGCACTCCGCGCACCTGCAGGCCGAAGGCCCGCTCGGGCGTCTCCCACACGAGGGTCACCAGGCCCCGGCCGCGCAGCACCCCCGTCGCGGAGCCGATCACGACCTCACGGGCGTCGCGCCCGCCCCGATCGGGGCTCGCGAGGGGCGCGGGCGCCTGGCGCAGGAGCACCCGCGCGCCCCCGTCGCCGGTCCAGGCGACGACCACGGCCGGGGGGGCGGCCGGGTAGGAGACGTCGGGCTCCACCCGGGGGCGGCCGCGCGCGAAGCCCGGCGGCACCCACGCCGGCAGCCACGGGTCGTACCCCACCTCGAACGCCGCGTCGCCCAGGCCGGGGGCCCACCGCCCGCCGCCGATGCCCGCCCCCATGCCGTGGGTCGCGCCCATCCGCCCGCTCACGGACGACCCGTCGAAGCGGAGCTCCGAGATGCCGGGGCGGTCGAGGCGGCCGATGGGCTCCCCCGAGGGGTCGAGCGCGTCGACCGCGAGCACGGGGACGTCCGCCGCAAGGCGCGCGAGGGAGAGCCCCTCCTCCCCCACCGGCACGGGCCGCCCCGGGTCCTCGCTCGCGAGCACCGGCAGGATCGCGGACGCCTCGGGGGCGCTGCGGGCGACGAGGACCCGGTCGTCCACGCCCGGCATCTCGACCGCGACGCTGGCGGCCACCACCGGCCGCCAGCGGCTCGGCCGGGCGGGCGGGCACGCGACGCGCGCCACCACCTCACCCCCCTGGCTCACCCACGCCACCCGGGCGCGGGGCGGGTCGCCCACGACGGACGCCGCGACGATCAGGTCATCCGGCCCGCCGGCCAGGACGAGCGGCACCGGATGACCGAGCGCCCGCTCGGCGATCGACCGGGCCCCGGACGGGGGTTCCTCCATCGCCCCATCACACCACACCGCGACCGGCCGGCGGGGCCGTCCGGCGCACCCGTCATCCTGCCGCCATGCTCCAGTTCCCCTGCCATGAGTGCGGCCACCCCATCCCCGAGGGCGCCGAGGTCTGGCTCTCCCCGGACGGAACGCCCGACGAGGCCGCGGGCGAGCCCTTCTGCCCGGGCTGCGCGGCGCCGCTCGGGATCGCGGCCTGAGCCTGAATCCGTTGATCGATCGTGGATGCGGGGCGTGCGGGCGCCGAGTCAGGCGGGTTCGGGGGCACACCCGCAGGGTGACCCCTCGGACTGACCCCGAACCCGCATGGCGAGAGCGATCCGCGCATACCGCGCCGCGAGCGGCGACGGAGTCAGGCTGAGCACGGAGGGTCCGCCCGCGCCGTTCGCGGTCGCCCGCGGCGGCGTCGTGCTGAGCGGCGAGGAGTCCGGTGCCGGCGCGCCGGCGCTGCTCCTGCACGGCCTGACCGCCACCCGTCGCTACGTCGTCCACGGCGCGCGCGTGCTCGAGCGAGCCGGGCACCGGGTGATCGCCTACGACGCCCGCGGGCATGGGGCCTCCCCGCCGGCGGGCGGGCCCGAGGCCTACACCTACGACGAGCTGGTGGAGGACGCCGTCGCGGTGCTCGACGAGCGGGGCGTCGCGCGGGCGACGGTCGTCGGCCAGTCCATGGGCTCCGCGACGGCGGTGGGCCTGACCCTGCGCCACCCGGACCGCGTCGGCGCGCTCGTCATCGTGACGCCGGCCCACCGCGGGGCCCCGAGCGCGAACCTCGACCACTGGGACGCCCTGGCCGACGGGCTCGAGCGCGGAGGCCCGGAGGGCTTCCTCACCGCGCTCGGCCCGTTCTGGATCGAGGAGCGCTGGCGCGAGTCGGTTCGCACCGTGATCCTCCAGCGCCTGGGGCGCCACGAGCACCCCGAGGCGGTGGCCCAGGCGCTCCGGGGCATCCCGCGCTCGGCGGCGTTCGACGGCCTCGACTCGCTGGCCGGGATCGCGGCGCCGACGCTCATCGTCGGCAGCCGGGACGAGGCCGACCCCGATCACCCGCTCGCCGTGGCCGAGGAGTACGCGCGGCGCATCCCCGGGGCGCGGCTCGTGATCGAGGAGCCCGGCCAGTCGCCGCTCGCGTGGCGCGGCGGCGCGCTGTCGCGGGAGATCCTCGCCCTGGCCTAGTTGTCGGGATGCTCCTCGTCGGGAGGGGCCTCGCCGAGGTCACCCTCGTCACCGAGGTTCCCCTCGTCGCCCAGGTTCCCGTCCTCGCGCGGCGGCAGGTGCACGATGAGCCGCGTCGCGGGAGGACGCTTCGGGGAATGGGACGCGGGGCTGGCGGCGGCGGTGAGGGAGCCACCGAGGACGACGAGCGTGGCGGTGACGGCGGCGAACGTGCGCTGGGACGTGGGGCGTCCAGGGCCGTGGATCCTGTGGCGTGCACCCTTGACATCGGCACCGCGCGCGAGCAGGACGAAGGGATCTGTCGATTCGTGCATGGGTGATCCGTCTCGGTGATGAGGACGGCGGCCCGCCGTCACGAGCCCAGGGAGGCGACGATGAGGTACCTGCTCCTGAGCCTGAATCCGGCTGAGTGCGACTCCCCCGACCGGACGATCGACGCGGCCCGGCGCATCCCCGGGGCCCTGACGGGCGCGATCGAGGTGCGTCCGATCATGGAGTTCGACTGACCGAGGCCGCCGACGACGCGATCGCGCGCGCCTTCCGCGAGGAGCACGGGCGGGCCGTCGCCTGGCGCGCGCCCTCGGCGACATCGACCGGGCCGAGGACGCGCTCCAGGATGCGGCCGCCATCGCGCTCGAGCGGTGGCCGCGCGACGGGGTGCCCCGGAACCCGGCGGCCTGGATCATCACGACCGCGCGCAACCGGGCGATCGACCGCCTGCGCTCGGAGCGCTCGCGCTCGGCCTCGGAGATCGCGCGGCTGCGCACCCTGGAGGAGACCGCGATCGACCACCCCCTCGACGAGCACGATCCGCCGATTTCCGACGAGCGTCTCGGGCTCATCTTCGCCTGCTGCCACCCGGCCCTCTCCCTCGAGGCCCAGGCGCCGTCCTGACCGTGCTCTACCTCGTCTACACCGAGGGTTACGCGGCCACGGCCGACGACGGTCTGCGGCGCGACGACGTGGCCGAGGAGGCGATCGCGCGCGGCGTCGCGCTGGTCGAGCGCGCGCTGCGGATGCGCCGGCCGCCGGGGCGCTACGCGCTCGAGGCGACGATCGCCGCCCTCCACGCGGAGGCGCGGACGGCCGAGGCCACCGACTGGCCCCAGATCCTCGCCGTCTACGCGGCGCTGCGGCTCACGGCCCCCTCGCCGGTGGTCGAGCTGAACCGCGCGGTGGCGCTGGCGGAGGTGGAGGGACCCGAGCCCGCGCTCGTCGTCGTGGAGGCGATCAGCGACCGCGGCGACCTCGCGCGGTACGCCCCGCTCCACGCCGTGCGGGCCGACCTGCTGCGCCGACTGGGACGGCCGGAGGCGTACGCCGCGGCGGCGGCACTCGACGACAACCCCGCCGAGCGGGCCTTCCTCGCCGCCCGCGCTCAGCCTGGGGCGTCCGGCCCCACCTGAGCCGCGTAGCCGTGCTCGCCCACGAGGCGCACGGCCTGGAGCGCCGCCTCGGCGCCGTCGACCAGCAGCACGAGCTGGCCCTCGCCCTCGGGCGGCCCCGGCCGCAGGCTGAGGTCCTCGATGTTGATGTGGGCGTGGCCCAGGGCCGTGGCGATCTCGGAGATGACGCCGGGGCGGTTGGGGACGGCGACGATCACCCGGGCGGGCCGGGCCGGCCCCGCGTCCTCGACCTCGCGCAGCCGCCCGCGGGCCTCGGCGGCGTCGCCGACGAACCCGAGCAGCCAGTCGCGGTCGCCCCGCACGAGGGCCGCCTCAACCTCGCCGAGGCGGGCGGAGTAGGACCGTAGCGCCTCGAGCACCGCCTCGCAGTTGGCGAGCAGGATGTCGGCCCACAGCGGCGGGTTCGAGCCCGCCACGCGGGTGAGGTCGACGAACGACGGCCCGGCCGAGCGCAGGGCCTCCCGCCCCGCCGGCGCGGTGGCGGCCGCCTGGTTGACGAGCGCGCCCGCAAGCACGTGGGGCAGGTGCGAGACGAGGGCCATCAGCCGGTCGTGGACGCCGGGGTCGATCGCCACCGGCCGCGCGCCGACGGACGCGACGAGGCCGTGGAGGCGCTCGAAAAGCTCCGGCCGCGCCTCGGCCCCGGGCGTGAGGAACCAGGTCGCCCCCCGGAAGAGCGTCGCGCGCGCGAACGCCACCCCGGTGCGCTCGTCGCCGCAGACCGGGTGCCCGCCGATGAACCGCTCGCGCTCGGCCGCCGACAGCCCGGCCACGACCGCCCCCTTGGCCGAGCCGAGGTCGGTCACCAGGGTGTCGGGCCCTCCGGCGGCGAGCGCCCGGCGGACCAGGCCGGGCAGCAGCGGGACCGGAGCCGCGATCACGACGATCCGGGCGCCGTCGGCCCCCTCTTCGACCGAACCCGCCGCCGCGGAGATCGCGCCGACCGCCTCGGCGACGCGCAGGGCCTCGGGGTCGGGATCGACACCGCGGACCTCGACGCCGCCGAGCGTGCGCAGCGCGAGGCCGAGCGAGCCCCCCATGAGCCCGACGCCGACGATGGCGACCGGGCCCACGCTCACATCGTCAGGCGCCGACGGCCACCTGGGCGTCGTCGCCCGAGATGACCTTGCCCATGAGCTCGATGCACCGCTGCACGTCGGCGACCCAGGCGCCGAAGGTCTCGGCGCGGAGGGCCTGCGGGCCGTCGCAGAGTGCGTTCTCGGGGGCGGGGTGGACCTCGACGATGAGCCCGTCGGCGCCGGCGACGACCGCCGCGCGCGCCATCGGCAGGATCAGGTCGCGCTTGCCGGCGGCGTGGGAGGGATCGACGATCACGGGCAGCGCCGCCTGCGACTTGACCACCGGCACGGCCGAGATGTCGAGGGTCGACCGGGTCGCGGTCTCAAAGGTCCGGATGCCCCGCTCGCAGAGGACGATATCGGCGTTGCCCTCGCGGGCGATGTACTCGGCCGACAGCAACCACTCCTCGATCGTCGCAGCCATGCCGCGCTTCAGCAGCACCGGCACCGAGGTGCGCCCGACCTCGCGCAGCAGGTCGAAGTTCTGCATGTTGCGGGCGCCGAGCTGGATCATGTCGGCCACCTCGAGGACGTCCTCGAGCTGCCGCACGTCCATCAGCTCGGTGACGATCGGCAGGCCGGTCTCCTCGCGGGCCTCGGCCAGGATCTCGAGGCCCGGCTTGCCCAGGCCCTGGAACGCGTACGGCGAGGTGCGGGGCTTGTAGGCCCCGCCGCGCAGCGCCGTCGCGCCGGCCGCCTTGCACGCCCGCGCCGAGGCGAGCGTCTGCTCGCGCGACTCGACGGCACAGGGGCCCGCGATCAGCCCGAACGCGCCGCCGCCGATCGGGCGGCCGGCGATCTCCACGACCGAATCGGAGCCGCGGAAGTCGCTCGAGACCAGCTTGTAGGGCTTGAGGATCGGGACGACCTTCTCGACGCCCGGCTCGCCCTCGAGCTGGAGCGACACGACGATCGCGCGGTCGTCCCCGATCGCGCCGATGACCGTGACGAACTCACCGATCGAGGGGTGGGCGCGGGCGCCGGCCTGCTCGATGCGCTCGACGACGTGGCGCACCTGCTCCTCGGTGGCGCCCTCCTGCATCACGATCATCATGGTGGTGTCCGTCCTGGTTGGCTCTCGCGGGTGGCCGGGCGAGCGAGCTGCGCCCGCGCCGAAAGGAATGCGTCATTCTCGTCCGGGGTCCCGATGGAGACCCTCAGATGCCCCGGACAGCCGAGCGACGCGCCGTCGCGCACGATGACGCCAAGGCGCAGGAGCTGCTCGTGGGCACCGGTGGACCCGGCGACCGGATCGGGATCCGGCCGCACCAGGATAAAGTTGGCCCGGCTGGGGGTAAAGCCCCACCTCGTCGACGCCAGCCCTCGCTCGACGCGCGCGCGCTCGGCGACGACCTCCCGCACGCGCCGCTCCAGGGCGGCCGGGTGGCGCAGGCTCTCGAGCGCGGCGGCCTGCGCGAGGGCGTTGGTGTTGAAGGGCTGGCGCACCCGGTCGATGGCCTCGATCCAGCCCGCGCCGCCGACCCCGTAGCCCACGCGCAGGCCGCAGAGGCCGTGGGCCTTGCTGAAGGTGCGGGTGACCATGAGGTTGGGGCGCCCGCGGGCGAGCGACATCGTGCGCCCGGCGTCGGGCCGGTCGACGAAGTCGAAGTACGCCTCGTCGATCAGGATCGCCAGGTCCTCGGGCAGCGCGTCGATGAAGCGCTCTATCTCGTCGGCCGAGCGGTAGACGCCCGTCGGGTTGTTCGGGTTGCAGACGATGACGAGGCGCGTCTGCTCGTCGACCGCCGCCGCCATCGCATCGAGGTCGTGCCCGAGGTCGGGCGCGAGCGGCACCGGCACCGCGCGGGCGCCGGCCGCGGCGGCCAGGTGCGGATAGAGGGCGAACGCCGGGTCGGCGTGGACCACGCTCGTGCCCGGATCGAGCAGCGCCTGGCCCGCGTAGAGGATGAGCTCGCACGACCCGTTGCCCACGACCACCTCGTCCGGGCCGACGCCGTGGTGCTCGGCGAGCGACCGCCGCAGCGCGCGGGCCGGCCCGTCGGGGTAGCGGTTGAGCCCGGCGGTGCCCGCCGCGATCACCTCGGCGACCTCGGGGAGCGGCGGGAACGGGCTCTCGTTGGACGCCAGCTTGACCGCGTGATCGAGCCCGAAGCGCGCGAGCACCTCGGCCGTGGTGAGACCGGGCTCGTAGCGCGGGATCGCGGCGAGACGGGGCGAGATGCGGATGGTCACGGCCCACAGTGTAGAGACGATGGGTTGTGCCGACGGCTCACGGGCGGGGCCTTCCGATGGGCCCCGGCCATCGCTATTGTCGAACCGACGCCAATTAGGCCCGACATTTTGCGTCAGGGAGACAGACACGTGCGCGGAGCATCGGAGAAGA
>Ga0315273_10009721_pt1 | contig 12227 bp, 18 predicted proteins | sample YL17G02_0_MG_FD_205753 | JGI IMG/M metagenome (GOLD analysis project Ga0315273, IMG submission 205753) | Sediment microbial communities from Yellowstone Lake, YNP, Wyoming, USA - YL17G02_0 | ecosystem: Environmental > Aquatic > Freshwater > Lake > Sediment | place: USA: Wyoming | collected... | reverse complement strand
CGGGGTCAGGGGGGGGCTTGGAGGAAGAAATGGTTTTCATGCTCTTGGGTGCGCGCCCCGCGCATGAGGGACTGCTCCTGAAGCCACAGACGGCCCGGCAAACATCCAAGGGCGTGAGGTAAAGAAACTCAGCCGATCCGCAAGTGGCTGAAATGGCGACTCTTGCCAAAGCTCCCGCGAGCCTTGTTTCCGACGGTTGACAGGGACTCAGCGATCCCGATCGAAGTCTGGACCAAGAGCGGGTTGGTCACCGTCTACCTGCTCTTTGTCATGGAATTGGCAACCCGACGGGTGCACTTCGCCGGATGCACGACAAATCCCGACGAGTTCTGGATGTGCCAGGCAGCGAGGAATCTGAGCGACGCCGCCTCTGCCCCGGTCTTGGCGCTGAGTTTGTTCAGCTTGCCATGCCGCAAAAAGAACACTGCCTTGACCAGCGCTCGCGGCAAGCACGCAAGCTCAGCTTCCCCATGCCAGGGCGTACGGTACATCCAGAACTTGCCCTGTTCCTGCCGCAAGATGATCCTGTCCTCGCTCAGGATCAGAGTATTCCGCTCCTTACCTGGTATTCGCCACTCCGGTTCGAGGCGAAGTAGATCCAACGTCCGTCTCGCGACCAGCCTGGCGCCACGTCATCTGCCGGATTGTCAGTCAAGCGCCGCGGCTTGCCCCCGTCGGCCGCAACGGATAGTCCAAACAAAACGGTTAGCAGATGGTTTAGCGCCCTGATCATGTTCATGGTCAGCAGGATGTCACATGATCACATTTGGCGGCAAATCGCATAGTTGCCGAGCCTTATAGGCACCTCATACGATGTGGAATGGATTTGTTGCGGACCACAAGTGGGAAGTAGGCAGCAAACACCGCACACTGAACCACCCTCGCCTGGAAGGCGAGGGGTTTCGAGCATCCCCACAGGGGACACGAAACTCATCTACGGAAGGTGGACGGAATCGACGATGCCGACGATCACCGATATGACGCAGGCATCCGGATTCCCCAGCACCTGACGTGCCCCGCCGCCTTCCCGGTTCACCAGGACCGTGTCGCCAATGCCTGCCTGGGTGCTGTCGAGCGCGAGGAAATCCTCGTCGGGCGCTACCCCTTCCGTGCCCAGCGGCTGAACCACCAAAAGTCTCCGGTTTTTGTAGTCGCGGTGGCTGATGGTTGCCACCACCGTACCGACCACCTTACCCAGGATCATTGCCTACCCCTCAGGTATATTTATTCCACCCGCGCCGCATGATGAGATCGAATTCGCCGTCAGGGCGGACGTCCAGTTGATCGACAATTCCCACCAGGGCCAGGTCGATGGGCACGAACTTGACATCCGGCAGGGCGAGCGCCGCCTCGCGCGAACGCACCATGACACACAGATCGCCCACACCGGCATCCACGACATCGGCCGCAACCTGGAGCTGCCCGACCGGTTGCAGCTTCTTGTTCAAGGGCTGGACCACGAGCAGTTTCAGCCCCTCGGTTCCGCTGTACTTGAGGGTGCACACCGCGGTGCCCCGGACTCTGGCGAACAACATACCGGCTCCTTCACTCCCGTGCTATTCAATACGCGCTTGATGATCACATCCAACAGGTTCGCATCCACCTGGTTCCCAAGTCGGGCCTGGACCGCGTTGCGGATTCGCTCAGGCAGGCCTATGCTTTCAGCCCGATCGGTGTAGGCATGATGCTCCGGGGAACGCGGCACACTCCCTGAGGGCGCGGCGCAGGTCGACGCGGGCTGGTCGGGTTTTCTCGATAGGTAGGGACGGATCGGAGCGCAGGGAGGGTTGTCGGGCTGGTTTTGCACCAGCCGCATTCCCATCGAATTGGCCTTTTCATAAGCCAGTTCGGTCAGCACGACATTTTCGCCGACCTCCAGAGATAGGATGCCGCTCTTGAACATGTCCTCGATGTCTTTTTCGGTGTAGAACTTCCTGGGCATAACCCGCTCCTGTCCAAACTGCTCTCATTCTCCGTCGCCGGCGAGACTGGGGACCTGACGACACGCCGCGCCCGGTGGTTTAAGCCTCAGGCGCCTGCACGGCCGTCGAGGCTTTCCAGCGCCTGGATCGCCGCGTTCTTCGCCGTCAGGATTTCCGCCTCCGATCCTGAAAGCCACATGCGGCCGAAACGCCCCACTGAAGCCACATGAATGAGTTTGATGCTCGCCGTCTTTTCGGCCTCGTTGCACGCATAGTTGATATAGGCCGCCGGCGCGCACTCGAGCACCAGCATGGTTTCACCCTGCACCAGCATGCTGCCCCGCCGGAACCGGTTCAATAGCTGCGACTGATAGGGATCGATGCGGGTAATCACCTGGGTGGATACGACCTGGGGACGGATACGGTCCTCGATGCAGAGGCCGAGACGATCCAGTACCACGCGTCCCGCTTCCAGAACGGCTGCCTGGTTGGGCGAGTGCACCTCGAACATGCCGAACTCGCGCTCGACGATCTGCGCACCCGGCCGCGCTTCCGTCGCTTTCACGGCGATGTCCACCATCCGGAAAACTTCGTTGCCGGGGGCCATCTCGACGTACAAGGCGGCCATGCCTTCCGTCGGCAGGTCGCCCTGCGTCACGGTACCGATGAATGCGGCAAACTGCGGCTGCATGCGGTCGAGGCAGGAGTAGCAGCGCAGCGAAAAGGTGTCGCTCATGATCGATTCTCCCATTCCCCGGCGAGCGGAACCCCGTCCTCGTCCAGCACCACAAGAACCAGGTAGGCGGTACCCAGATCGACACCGACCCGCAGCTTCCGATGAGGATCGATCGGATTCGGCGGAGCCGTTTCCGAAACATGCCGGGGCAAAATGACTTCTTCCGCCCTTGCCAGGTATTCGGCCAGGCTCCAGGCCGGCGTCGAACGCGCGCTCATGATCACCGCGAGGTACCTCGATTCAATAGGGATCGCCGTTGCCTGGCGGACTACTTCTCGGTGTTTCGGCCGCCGATGGCGCCTTTGCTGCTTTTCGGCAGTATCATCTCGACATCCGAATGCGGACGCGGGATCACATGCACGGAGGCCAGTTCGCCCACCCGCTTTGCGGCTGCGGCGCCTGCATCCGTGGCGGCCTTGACGGCCCCAACGTCGCCGCGCACCATGACGGTGACATATCCGCCGCCCACATATTCCGATCCGATGAGGACCACGTTAGCGGCTTTTACCATGGCATCGGCCGCCTCGATGGCGCCGACCAGGCCGCGCGTCTCCACCATTCCCAGAGCAATCAGAGAAGTATCGAAAGCCATTTTTTCTCCCTTTGATTTGGTTTCATTTCATACCCAGAATTTCATTCACAATTTGGCGCACAACCCGCTCGACCTCCTCGGGCGAAGGACCCGGGAGCGGTTCCCCGGGCAAAAATGCCGCCGATGGAGGAGCGATCGTTTCGTACGCCAGCCGCTTGACATTAATAAGATGATGCGCGCTGATATTGTCGCCGGTGATGGCGCCGCCTACGCCACCCGATCCCAGTGTCATCGAAGGCGAAACCCCCGTGGTCAGGCCTACTGCGCCCAATGATCCCATCGTGTTCACCAGGATGCGGAAGACCGGCTTCTCCAACCCGAACGCCATGATCACCCGCTCATCGCCGGCATGGATGATCTGGGTGTGGCCGCGCCCGCCGGCGTCGATAATGGCGAGTGAAATCTCGCAGCCCCGCTCCCAGTCGCCGGCTTCGTACCAGCCCAGAACGGTGGTGAGCTTCTCGTGCGAAAGCGGTTCCACCTTGCCCACCTTGTGAAGCGGCGTCACGAGCACCCGTGTCCCGTCGGGGATTTTAAAACCCGCGTATCCGGCGACATAAGCGGCCGATTTGCCCACTACCGCAGTGTTCGCGCTTCCGTCGGGGCGAAAAACGATTTTGCGCAGAGCGTCGGTCTCGCGCTCGCTGGTGAAGTAGGCGCCCTCCGCCTGCATGAGTTGCGCCAGACGGCGGGCCACCGGGCGGTCGGCAATCACCGACTGTTCGGTGGCACAGATGGTGGAGTGATCAAAGGCCTTCGAGGCGACAATATACCGGGCCGCTTTTTCGATGTCGGCGCTGCGATCGACATAAACCGGCACGTTGCCCGGCCCCACCCCGTACGCCGGCTTCCCCGTCGAGTGAGCCGCCCGAACCATCGCCGTGCCCCCGGTGGCCAGGATGAGGGCCGTGTGCCTGTGGGTCATCAGTTCCTGCGTGGCCGGCAGGGAAATCTGCCGCATGCAGCCGATCAGTCCTTTCGGCGCACCGGCGCCTTCTGCCGCAACCGCCATGGTTTGGGCCGCTTCCAGAGTGCAGCGCGCGGCTGCAGGGTGAGGGGAAATGACGATGGAATTGCGTGCCTTGACGGCAATCAGTGCCTTGTTGAACGCGGTCGAAGTCGGGTTAGTCGAGGGCACCAGGGCGACGATCGTCCCCATCGGCCAGGCGATCTCATACAACCTGCGGGCAGGATCGTGGCGTATCACGCCTACGGTCTTCAAATCACGGATGCTCTCCCAGACCACCCGGGAGCCCAGTTCATTCTTCAGCTTCTTGTGCGCGGCGACGCCGAACTCGGTCTCTTCATGCGCCATGCGTCCCAGCCGTTCGGACGCATAATAACCGGCGTCGGCCATCGCAGCACACACCCGATCCACTTCCGCCTGAGATGCCCGGCCCCAAACCTTCCCGGCCTCGTGCGCTGCATGCACAAGCTCGCGAGCCTCCTGAATCGATGCGAGATCCTTATCGAGCGCCATGATTTCTATCCGTCCGGTTGATACACAGAGGCCGCACGCGGGATGAGATTGCGGATTGCGGATTGCGGATTGCGGAATGAAAAACGGATTCAGTCTCGAGGCAATCCGCAATCCGAAATCTGCAATCCGCACTAAAAGAGGTGCTCATAGGATTCCGACCTATCTGGTTTTGCGGAAGACGACGGTTCCGTCGACCGTCAACGAATCGATGACCGACATGATTACGGCGTCTACCGGAGTGTCTTTGGTGATGGCCGTCTGCCGGGCCGAGGAACCCGCGCAGGTCAGCACCAGGTCGCCGGCGCCGGCGTCGACGGTATCGACCGCCACATAGGGCTTCCCCACCGGATTGCCGTGCTCGTCGGTCTGTCGCAAGATGAGCAGTTTTTTGCCCGTCAGTTTCTCGTCCTTCACCGTGGATACGGTCGTCCCTACCACCTTGGCTATCAGCATGCTCGCTCTCCCGGGATCAGTAGCTCTTCCCCACCGGTGCGGGTGCGGCCGCGGGGGCCTTTTCGGCGGAGGGGCCCTGAATGATCTTGACCCCTGCACTGGCGCCGATCCGAGTCGCGCCGGCTTTGATCATGCTCTCGGCATCGGCATAGGTGCGGACGCCGCCCGCTGCCTTGACGCCCATCTCCGGTCCGACAACCCTGCGCATCAGGGCCACATCGTGGACCGTGGCTCCCCCGCCGGCGAAACCGGTGGAGGTCTTGACGAAATCCGCCTCGGCCTCCTTCGAAAGCAGGCAGGCGATGGTTTTTTCTTCGTCAGTCAGAAGCACAGCTTCAATGATCACTTTCACGATCGCGCCGCGCGCATGGGCCGCAGCCACGACGCCCCGGATATCCCGGGCAACCAGTTCCAGGTCGCGCGCCTTGAGCGCGCCGACGTTGATCACCATGTCGATTTCGGTCGCGCCTTGGGCTATGGCGTTCCCGGTTTCAAAGGCTTTGACCTCCGGCGCCGAGGCGCCCAGCGGGAAGCCGATCACCGTGCAAACCTTGACGGGCGAACCCTCGAGCAGCTGAGCGGAGAGTTTCACCCAGGCCGGATTGATGCATACCGAGGCAAAGCCGTGCTTGCGCGCCTCGAAGCAGAGTTGGGCGATCTGGTCCGGAGTCGCATCGGGCTTGAGCAGAGTGTGATCGATCGTTTTGGCAAGGCTCATATCCTGCGGGATCACCCCGATGGTCGAGGTCAGCCGTTCCGCCCCGGCACTCACGACGCCGCCGGCCCGGTCGAAGCAGGTCCTCACGCACATCCCTTCCGCGCAACTGAACTTGCACTGCCCGCCCTCCGGAACCAAACCGCGCTGCTCCTGTTCCATCATCGCAACCAGAACCTCGCGGGTGATGACTTCAACGATCCGTTCCACCATCTTCAGATCCGGGGTCATGGAGTTTTCCTCTACTTCAAGTACTGTTTTTCGATCGCGACAATTTTGTCGACTCGGGTAGCGTGGCGTCCGCCGCCGAAGGCTGTCGTAAGCCAGGTCTTGACGATCTGTTTGGCCAGATTCACCCCGATCAGCCCCGCACCCAGTGTCAGCACATTGGCATCGTTGTGCTCGCGGCTGTTCGAGGCGGAGGCATGGTCATAGGCCATGCCTGCGCGAACGCCGGGGACCTTATTGGCAACGATGCAGCTGCCGATGCCGGCACCGTCGATGACAATGCCGCGCCACGCCTTGCCGCCTCCAACCAGCACGGCAACCTTGTGAGCAAAGTCGGGGTAATCCACGGCATCTTTGTTATTGGTGCCGGCATCGATGATTTCATAGCCCATGGAGGCGACATCTGCCTTGATTACTTCCTTAAGCTCAAAGCCGCCGTGATCGGAGCCTATGGCTACCACTTTTTTGTCCGCAGCCCCGGAGATTTCCTGCGCCGTAACCGCATTGCTCTGTTTGGAGAGGCCCATGGCTTGGTGAAGAACGCGCTCGACGATTTGCCGGATCTCGGCCTCAGGAATATTGCTCATCCCGCCTCCGACTGTGACAAAGTCGAATAAGTGGTAATGACCACATGACCATCCTACATCACTATGTAATCCTAGTCAACGAAAAATTTCGCCACAGATTCCACGGATTACACAAAATTTCTGGATCAGAAAACGCAAAGACAGTTAGTTATTGTCATGGAAAAGATTTTTTACGAAGAACTCTCCTACATGACCTTGGGGGCAGCTCTTGAGGTTCACCGGATTCTTGGTCCTGGATTTCTGGATTCAGGGTACGAGCGGGCGCTCACACATGAGCTCGCTTTGAGGCAGATTTGTTTTGAACGGCAGGTTCCGATTAAGGTGTCCTACAAGGAGATCCAGGTAGGGGAATATCGCGCGGATTTTATCATCGAGGGCAGGATCGTTCTCGAGATAAAGGCGGTTTCAGGTTTAGTTCGCGCTCACGAATCACAGGCACACCATTATCTGGCAGCAACCGGCTTTCGCCTCGCCATCCTGCTTAACTTTGGCGCAAAATCCCTCCAGATCAAGCGCATCATGCGCTGATTGTTTTCGTGTAATCCGTGGAATCTGTGGCAAAGGTTTTTCAGCGGGTGAGCTTGGCGAGGTAGCGGTAGCGGTCGCCCCGATAAAGGATTCGGACGAATTCGATCACCTGCCGGTTCTGCGAATAGGTGGTGCGTTCGCTGAGCAGCAGCGGGCTGCCAGGGGCGATCTGCAGAAGCGTCGCTTCGCGCGGCGTCGCAAGAGCGACTTCGAGCGTTTCATCCGCCTCGGTAGGTATGAGGTGAAACTTTTCCTGCAGTATTTTATAAATAGAGCCCACTTCCTCCAGTTCCTCCCGGGTGACATTCAACCCTTCAGGCAGGGAATAATAGGAGGTTTGCAGCCCCATGGGAAGGCCATCGCCCAATCGCAGACGCTCGATGTGCAATACCTTTGTGCACTCCGCAGGCAGTTCCAGATGAGTACGAACGTCTTCAGGAGGCGAAATGCACCCGATCTCCAGGATCTTCTGTCCGGGGACAATCCCTCTCCCCCTCATGTCCTCGGTAAAGCTGGTAAGCTCCGAGATGCCCTTCTGCAGTTTGTGCGGCGATACAAAGGTCCCTCTGCCGTGCTCCCGATAGAGATACCCCTGGCGGACGAGCATGTCGATGGCCTGCCGGATTGTGGTCCGGCTGACGGAATAGGATTTCTCCAGCTGCCGCTCAGAGGGAATCGGCCGCCGAGCCTCCAGTTCGCCCTTCGAAATCTGCTCACGCAGGATGTTCGCCAGCTGATAATACCTGGGCAAGAAATTATTGGGATCAACGATACCGGGCACTTGCACCGCCATTCCGATGGCAAAATGACATCATGAGGTAATGACCAGCTGGATTATCGGCCTCGGATGGATCTTCGTCAAGGAGCTGCTGATTCAGCCAATTGATCGATATAAAGGCGCCACTGCAGTTCGCGGCTCCCATCAGAGTTGATGGTCACCCGCAGCAAGCGGGGTTCGACCTTCGCAGAAACCGTCATGATCCCGGCGCTTTTTCCTTCACCCATCGCTGTCATTGATTTGAGGTTCCAGGCTGCAGAAGCTGGTTCCCCCGGAAATCGAAGACCTGGTAGGATTTCTTGCCATCCAGGCCGAGCGTGTCCATCGAATACTCGATCACCTTGGATGGAAAGTTTCGTTGTCCTTTCCTGAGCAGCGCCGAACGCCGCGGCGAGACAGAGAAACAGTCCAGATAGCACACAGCCCGCTTCATCCCCGGGTCCCTCCCATTATTTGTGGTATGCCGTGTCAGCGCGGGGCGAACATGCTGAGGATTTGCGATTTGGGCTTCGCGTTCTTGCTCATTTCCTCCTGCCGGGCGCGGACCAGTCCCTCATAAGTGGGCGCCGGCTCAGGATTGCGATAGAAAACGCCGGTGTAAAGCTTGGTGCCATAAGCCTGGGCCAGATCCATTGCCCGAAGGCGGTCCGCCGGGTTATGCCCCATTTTTTCGAGGCTCTCCATTTTTTCTTTCTGGGCTTTGAGCTGCTGATCGTCTTCCCCGTAAGTGACGCAGGGCGACTGGATGTTGACGAATGCGAATCCCGGGAAGCGGATTCCCTCCTCGATGATCGCGGCCAGCCCGCTCATATCTGCCGGGGTTCCCTGAGCGACAAATCCGGCGCCGTACCCCAGAACATAAAGAAGGGGGTTCACCGGTTCTTCGAGGCTCCCCAATAAAGAAGAGGCGGTATGTTGTCCACGGGGAGAGGTCGGCGACAACTGTCCCTTGGTCAAGCCGTAGATCTGATTGTCCATTACGATGTAGGTCAGATCGATGTTGCGCCGGATCGCATGTGCGACGTGTCCGCCGCCGATTGAAAAGCCATCCCCGTCCCCGCCGGCTACCAGGACGAGCAGATCCGGATTCGCGAGCTTGATCCCCTGGGCGATCGGAAGGGCGCGCCCGTGAACGCTGTTAAATCCGTAGGCGGTGGTATAGCCGGGTATCCGGCTCGAGCAGCCGATGCCGGAGATGAAGGCGATTTCGTGCGGCGGGCGGCCGATCCCCGCAAGCGCTCGATATATTGCGGTGACGACGCCGAAGTCGCCGCAACCCGGGCACCAGATGGGTTTGAGATCGCTCTTGTAGTCCTTGGCCGCATAGGGATTATTGGGTGCGGTAAGTGTTGTGCTCATGATGACGATACCTTTCCTATTTCTCGATGAATTATCCCAGAGGTTCCGATTCGGGAACGCGGCCGCGCTGCAAAGCCAGAGCCATCTTGCGCAGGCGGTCGACCACTTCCTCCGGCACGATCGGATTCGATCCGCTCTTTGCGAGGGAAACCACCCCGGCCGGCACGTCCACAAACATGCGGAGAACCCGGTAGAGTTGCCCGAGATGCGACTGCTCGATGACAAGCCCTCTTTTCACCGACACAAAGAACTCCTCGTATATCTCTTCGGGAACCGGGAAGAGCAGTTTCGGAACGATCAGCTTCACCTGAATTCCATCCTTGCGCGCCAGGCGCACCGCCTCCATGGCCACCCCCGCAACGCTTCCCCAGCTCACGAGGCCGAATGGGGCATTGGAATCGCCTTCGATATGGAACAGGTCGCGACGGCGCTTCAGCGGGTAAAGTTTCCTGATTCGCTTTTCGTTCATGCGAGCGTGCACTTCCCCGCTCGCGGTGGGAGCGCCTCTTTCGTTGTGTTCGATCCCGGATGCCAGATAGTTGCCCCCCTTCATCCCGGGGTGGCTGATCGGGCTGACACCCGATTCCGTGAGCCGGAAGCGAACGTAGTTGTCCAATTCGGAGGCCGTCGGGCGCCTCCGTTCGACAATCCTGTACGTGGAGGTGTCGATCAGCGGAACCGTCTCCTTGCGCTGGGCGATTTCCTGGTCGGAGAGAATGATCACCGGGGTCTGAAACTGCTCGGCGATATTAAAGGCCTCTACCGTGATTCCGAACATATCCTCAACGGTGATCGGCGCCAGCACAGGCCGAGTCGCATCGCCGTGAGCGGAAAAGATGGCCTGGAACAGGTCGGACTGTTCGCTTTTGGTCGGTATGCCTGTGGAAGGCCCGCCCCGCTGCACGTTTACACACACCAGGGGCAGTTCGGCGATGGTCGCAAGCCCCAGCATTTCGGTCTTCAGAGACATTCCAGGGCCCGAAGTTGCGGTCAGGGCCTTCTTGCCGGCAAAGGAGGCGCCCACCACCGCTCCAATCCCGGCGATCTCATCCTCCGCCTGCAGGACCGTGCCGCCATATTTCCAGATTTCGCGCGTGAGAAACTGCATGATTTCGGAAGAGGGCGTGATAGGGTAGCCGGCGAAGAATTCGCATCCGGCGAAAAGAGCGGCGGCGGCGCACATGTCGTTGCCGTCGACCACCAGGTTCCTGCCTTTGCCGCCAATAGCGGGAGCCATGCTCTGCCCGTCCTTCAGAGGGTGCGCTTCGGCAAACTCAATGCCTGCGGCAAAGGCGCGTGCGTTCCCCTTGAGAACCTCTTCCCCTTTCTTTTCAAATTTCTTGTGGATACCAGCCAGGATTCCTTCGCGCGCCAGCCCGAACCACCCGGCGAGAAGGCCGAGTACCACCGTATTCTTTGCCCGTTCCGTCCCGGCATGCTGTTTGGCCATGCTCTGGATGGGAACCGGGACCGCGACCGCCGGGGTCACACCCTCGAGCGGGAGACGGTTCGGTTCAACACGAGTATTCTCCTCATAGATGATCAGCGTATGGCCGCCTACAGGGAGTTCGGCCCCGAACTTCAGAAAATCTTCCCAGTTAAGCGCCACCGCAACATCCAGAGTACCTCCGGGATTGAGAACCTTTTGCGTTGAAATGCGGAGACGGCAGGAGGACTCTCCTCCCCGGATCTGGGACCCGAAACTTTTCGTCATCATGGCGTGATAGCCTTCAAGGGCCGCCGCCGTCATCATGGATTCGCCGGCAGCCACGATGCCGTCACCGCCCGAACCCGCCATACCAATAATCAAATCGCTTCGCATACTCACCTTCAAAATAAGCCAGATCGATTGTAATCAACGCCCCGCGCACAGGGCAATAGCCCATTAATATAGCAGACAAATCCGGAAAAGCAGCCGTTGGTTTCGGCAGACTTCGGGCATACCGGGTCCGGCATAAGGATGGCGCTTGACAATTCGCATAAAGTGGATATAAAAGTCCACTATTATGTTTTCTCGTTCCGCGGAATATGCCATACGTGCCATGACCTTTCTGGCAAATCAGCCTGCCGGAAAACTGACGGGCGCGCGCGAAATCTCGCAGGCCGAGGAGATACCGATGCCCTTCCTCTGGAAGATACTGCAAAACCTGGCGCGCCGGAAACTGGTTCGGTCGTTCAAGGGCGTCGGGGGCGGGTACATGCTGGCGCGGCCCGCGGGGGACATCTGCCTGCAGGATGTGCTCCAAGCCACCGAAGACCACAGCCTGACCGAAGGCTGTGTGCTGGGCCTCGCCGTGTGCAGCGAGGAGAAGCCCTGCCCGATGCATTCCTCCTGGAAGGAGATCCGCGAAAAGTTAAAGACCACGGTATGCGAAACTACCTTCGCGGATCTGGCGCGCGCCGCTGAAGCTCAGGCATTGAAACGGCAGCAATAAACTTCCATTCCTGTAAATTGGATTGAAGGATCCATTTTAAAATGCCGCTCCGCGGCACTCGGTCTAGGAGCCCGTCCGAGAATCAGGAGGGGTCGCGTTCCGGGCACCGTCGCGCCGCCTTGCATCTGCCCCCGCCAGGAGCGCCGCAGGCGCGACGGTGCCCGGAACCCGAAGGGCGCATGGTGCGGGAACTGTTTTCACCGGATAAGAAACTCGCACAAACTGCCCAATTTCTCCCCTTGACCTGCTGTGAAGTAGTGTAAATTACAGGGTTGAATTTCGGCGACGCAGCTTATGGGAGACTTACAGTTCATGATTGCACCATCGCTCGGGATCATCGCCCTCGGCGTCTGGCTCTACCTCTTATTCGGGCGTGCCTTCTTCTGGCTTGGGAGGCCTTCGGAGGAGATACCC
>Ga0315273_10009720_pt1 | contig 12227 bp, 9 predicted proteins | sample YL17G02_0_MG_FD_205753 | JGI IMG/M metagenome (GOLD analysis project Ga0315273, IMG submission 205753) | Sediment microbial communities from Yellowstone Lake, YNP, Wyoming, USA - YL17G02_0 | ecosystem: Environmental > Aquatic > Freshwater > Lake > Sediment | place: USA: Wyoming | collected... | reverse complement strand
GGCAGGACGGGCCTCAGAAGCACGCCCCACCGCGCGGAGCGCACCATGATATCGAGAGCGAGCGTCACAATGGCCGGCACAAGCCACAACACCCGGACCTGCTGCAGGGCTGCCATCACCTGGCCGAAGTCCAGTTGGCGCACGGCCAGCCAAAGGAAGAGCGCACTCAGCCCCAACCCCAGCAACAACTGACCCGTGCGTTTGCGTCCCATTATGGCGAGGTCTCCAAGGCATAGATCAGGGTCGGGTTGTCAGAATCCCCAATGCCAGCCAAGTAGGTCAGCCCGGGGACTGAATTTACACCGCTCGCACCAATCACGGCGGTGAGGCGAGGACGCAGCTCGGCCATTGCTCTGCTCTCCAGAACCAGATAACGGGCACCTCGAGCACGCCCATAAGCCAGAACTTGAGGCCATTCGGCGTTTGGGAAGGCGACCATCGGCAGCCCTGCGTAGAGCGGCACTTCGGAGTCGCGCGCCATGATCGGGGTCCCAGCCGGGATTCGCTGAGCCAGCCAGCGCGCGGTTTCCAGCCGGCCGAACGGCAGCCGCGCTATCTCGCTTCGAGAGACTTGAAGGCCTGCCAGGATCAGTGCCATCGCCGTCGCCGCCAACGGCACCGTCCGAACAAATGTCCGTTTGAAGCGAGACATTTGCCCTGAGAGATTTCCCTGTTCACCCGAAGCCAGGCCGCGAGTGCTCGCCTCAGCCCATCCGGCAAGATGGTCGAGACCTGCCGATGCCCATAGTAGGCCCACCAACACGGCCAGGCTCATGAAGCGGCTAAGCACGAAGAATGCCCAGAGACTCATCAGTCCCGCGAGCGCCAGCAAGAGCAGCAGCTCGTCGCGAAAGCGGGAACGGGTCCAGGGTACGGCGAAGAGGCCCAAGGCCATCAACGCCGCGACCCATGGAGCGAACAAATCCTGATGGAACAGCACGCGCCACGTTTCGCTCACGTTGGCCCGCACGAGTTGAACGAAGCGTCTTGGGTCTTCAAGAATCCATCCCTGGAGGGTTCTGCCGAACCGCTCCGGTGACAGCCACATGATCTCACGGCCGGCGGTATCCAGCGAGGCGACAGCCAGGTCGTGCATCGCCTGGCTGCGATTCACGTAGGCCCAGGCAATGTCCATGCTGATCCCTTGCTTGCCGCTGAGAAGCCACCTACCGGTGGCACGATGCAGATAATTCACGTATGGGAACGCAATAAGCCCGAACACGACGAGTGATGCAAGCGAAGTGGCCACTGCCCGCCACAGCCCATGTTGTCTACCTCCCGCGATCGATTGTGGTACGTTTGCCTGCCTCGCGGCCGGGTGGCGCGAGCCGTACCAGCTCACGACAAGGATGTAGAGTATCATCAGAGCCATGTACACTGCGGCCTCGGGGCGCGCCAGGTATGCCAGACCGTATGACACACCCAAGGTGATCGCCCAACGCCATGCGCCGCCAAACGCTGTGCGCCGTGCGGCGTACAAACCGCACATTGTGAACAGCAGGTAGGGTGACTCCGTCATCGTGCTCCAGTAGAGGGGACTCACTGCCAACGCCGGATATATCGCGGCCAGGAGAGCCGCGGTCAAACCGGCACGAGCCCCATACAGCTCGCGCCCAAGCCCGTACACCGGCAAGGGTATCAGGCTGCCCAGCAGGACGTGAGAGACGCCGGCTGTGACAAGTTCCACTGGAAGGTGAAGCGTCAAGCCGATCACGGAGAGGTAGGCAACCATCGGCGGCGATTGCAAGTCCCTCGCACCGAGCACTTCCATGTAGCCGCGTCCCGACAAAAGGTTCTGCGCGATCAACTGGTATGCCGCTTCGTCCCAGCGGACAACGCGCGGGAGGAGTGCGAAAACCACACGAATCGCGAACCCGAGCAGCAGAATCGCTGCCAGGATCCAACATTCGGCCATCCACCTGGGCCGCGTCAATGCACGCTCGTGCCCTTCACCCGCCCTCACTGCACTGCCTGTTGCAGCTCGTAGATAACGACGGGACCAGCCCCCCCTTCTAGGGTGGCGAGGCGTCGCATGCCGGACGGTGCCGCGGCCGGATCGAGCAAGAACCCGAGCTGCGGCCGCAGGTCCGCTTCCCATGCGTCAAGCACGAGATAGCGCGCGCTGTGTGCCTGTGCGTAGGCCAGGATCTCCGGCCAGGACGCCGCTGGGGTTGGCGTCCATCGGGTGCCGGCGTGGAACGCAATGGCCGGGTACCGGCTCATGACGACCGCATCGGCCGGCGCCCCGGAAGTCTGCAGCGCCGCCGCAGCCGCCAGATGACCCGGCTGGAAGGAATGCGTGACGTGCATGGCATCCCAAACCTTCGGGGTTTGCCAGAGCAGCGCGCCAACCAGCACCAAGGCTGGCACGACGACGAGGTAGCGGACGCGTGAAACGGCCGCCGGCAATTGAGCGCCTTCACTGCCCGGTTCCTGCGCAGCCCTATCTCCCGCCAGGCACAGTGCGGTAGTGTCTACGAGCCAGTGGCCCAGAAACGCTATACCAGCTCCAGCCCAGACAAGGGCCGGAATGAGCAGGCCACTCAAGTAGCGTTCCTGGATATCGAAGAGCACAAAACTCAACGGGCCGGCCAGAGTGGCGATGAGCAGCAGCTCGCCGCGAAGTCTACGGGCGCTCCACGGCTTCCCAAACAATCCCAGGAATGCCAGCGCCGCCATAGGCCAGGGTAGCAACCTGGATGAGGTAGCAGTCGTCAGAAGCGCGGTGATATTCCCGCGCAACCGGCGTGCAAACCCGTGGGGGTCCGAGGTGATTGCCTGGACAATCCCCTGGCCCTCGCTGCTCGGAGCGAACAGGTTCACCTCATTGCTCGCAGGATCGAGGCTCCAGGTGGCCGCGTCGAACATCGCGGGGTCACGCTGTGCCAGGCCTTGCATGCTCGAAAAGGCAAACCCGGCCTGCTCGCCCAGCTGCCAGCGTCCCGTTTGAATCCGCTGGAAGACCAGGAACGGTCCGATCACGAGGCAGATCAACAGGAGCATGAGCCCCATTCCCACCAGAGTCCGTCTAAGCTGGGCGGATCGCCCCAAGGTCAGGCGAATCCCGAACAGTGCAACGGGGCCCGCGATGACGTACACCAACCCTTCGCTGCGGGTCAAATACGCCAAGCCCAACATTAGGCCCGCAAGCGCGTACCCGCCGAACCGGTTGTCCTGCAGGGCAACGAACAGTCCCCACCACGCCGTGGCAATCAGCAAGAGGAACAGCGGCTCGGTCATGGTGCTCCACAGAAGAGCAGCGGCAGTGAGTGCGGGGCAGAAAGCGGTGACCAGTCCGGCAGCCACTGCAGCGCCTGATCCCGCCAACCTCTTCGAGATTCCATAGATTGGGAGCACTAGGACGGCGCCGCAGACTACGTAGAGCGTGACGCTTCCAGCCGCAAGATTTCCGGCGATACGACCAATCGTCGCGGCGGCAAGAGGGAACAAGGGCAGAAAGTGCGTCGCCGAGAAGCCAAAGAACTGGTAGCCCTGCCCGTTCAGCAAGCTCTGGCCCAACCAGAGATAGAACGGCTCATCGCCCCAGATCACGCGGGTGCGGGTGCCCCAGTAGAAACGCACTGCCGCGGCGAGGAGGACCAATCCCATCAACATCGCCCACCGCCAGTTCCTTGTTTCAAAGCGGCGAGCGCTCATCCAGCTCCCCCGGCAAAAGTATACGTCGTGACATTCAACCCGGGGATGGAGGCGACCGGAAGGCTGGCCTTGAGCACCAGGCCGGGAACACAGGCAGGCAGCTCGACCTCTTCCAGCGGGCTGATGACCAGCAACAGGCGGCCACCCGGCGCTAGATGGCCCCGAGCACAACTGGCAAGCTCCTTTAGAAAGTCCAGCCGCTTGCGCTCGACCACCGGTTGGGTCACCCGCACGAGGAAATTGGCAAGCACGCCGACCCGCCGCAGCGTAGCCGTGATCAGGCGGCTGCCTTCTGTCTCGTCGGGGCGCATCGGTGGGTTGCAGGCGATCACATCGTAGGTACCGCTAACAGCCTCGAAAAGGTTCGAGCGAAAAACATTCGGCGCGACGCCGTTGAGACCGGTATTGTGGCGGGCTAGCTCCAGCGCCCTTGGGCTAACGTCTACAGCATCCACATCCCAGCCACACAGGGCGAGGTGGATCGCCACATATCCCGAACCCGTACCCAGATCCAACGCCCTGCCGGCCCGAGCGCGGGAGGCGGTTTCGGCCAACAATCGCGTGTCTTCGCGCACGCCGCAGACGCCCAGGGCATTCTCGATCCGGATCGCCGCCGAGGCGGAGGACTGCCTTGAATCGCTGCTCACGGTCATGCGTGGTCGCCGCGTTCTAAGGATGCGCGCGCGGGCTCCAGCGGCATGCCGGACGCGTGCTCGGCCTGCCCCTTCATGATCTCCAACTCCTGGCGCAGCAGGCCCACTTCCTGGGTGAGCACTTTCAGTTGCTCATTGCCATGGGCGATGCTGAGTGAAAGTTGGAAGATGAGCAGCAACAAGCCAATCACAGCCATCATGAGCAAGAGCGCCGGTGGGTAGGCAAAACCGAACGCATAAGCAATCTGGTCCAGCCACGGAACCAAGAGCGGCGCGACGGTCAACGTCAACCCAGCGAGAAGCCAAAGGAGTGCGTAGCGTTCTTGAAGCCTGCGTGTCCGCACCATATTGAGAACGAACACGAGCAAGGCGAGTCCCAGGATCATTGTATACACAAGATGCATGGGAATCATTGTGTCACAGCCCTCCGAGGTTGCATATGGGTCTTCTGGCGCAGCAACACCATGGCGATGGCCAGGAGCATCTTGCTCACGTAGTAGATTGGCTTGAGACCACTGTGCATGGAGACGCCACTTATCCTCTCGCGCATGGTCACCGGCAGCTCGATTACCCGGAACCCGGCGTAATACAGGATCAGAAGTGTGTCGGCATCAGGGTAGTCGACCGGATAGTTCTCATCCGCGAAGAAACGCATGGCATCGTTGTTAAGCGCCTGATAGCCAGAGGTGGGATCGGTCACCGAGCGCTTCGTTATTCGAGAGACGAGCCAGGCAAAGAACGCCATCCCAGCTCGTTTGAGCCATGGCTGCCTATACTTCATCATGCCTCGAAAACGCGAACCTGTGACCACGTCTGCTCCGCCGCTCAGCACGCCCTCAGCCAGGTCTTGGATGCAGGTCGGATCGTGCTGGCCGTCGGCATCCATCACCACGCTGAGATCGTAACCATTGCGGACGGCGTAGCGAAAGCCGGTTTGCACGGCGCCGCCGTAGCCGAGATTGACGGGCAGGCTGACCACCGCCGCGCCGAGCCCCCGGGCGATCGACGCCGTGCCGTCCCGACTTCCGTCGTCGATGACGACGATATCGTAGTCGGGCGCGGCGGCGCGCACTGCCGGGAGCACTTGCGGCAGGTTTGTCGCTTCATTATGCGCTGGCATGATGACCAGCCGCCGTGAAGCAGGCTGTGCGCTCAAGGCGCTACTCTATTTGTAGGTGGCACGCTGGTAATCGACCGCGGTCGGCGGTTTGCGCTCGTAGTCGTGACACGGCCAGCGTTCCTGGCCGTAGTAGCGGTTCCCGCTATTATCGCTGCTCGAAGCCGGCAAGATCAGGAACTTCATCGCGTAGTATGCGTCCCAAAAGAACTCCCCCGTCCGGATGCCCCGCATACCGCGCCGAAGGATGAAGCCGGGATTCGATACGATCGCCCGGCGGTAGGCAATATCCATGTAGCGCACGACGGTCTCGTAGTCCAGGTGGCGGTGCGCGAAAAGCGGCTCCTCGGTGTAGATGTAGTACTTATCCCAGTTGTAGGTGCGAACCAATCCCTCCCGTGCGTACTCCTTAAACATCCGCGTGCCCGGGAAACCGATGGCGATACCGAACTTAAGCAGGTCGAGCTCCAGCGTCCGGGCGAATTCGATCGTATCCTTCATGGTTTCCTCGGTGTCGGGGGAGAGCCCCAACAGGAAGAACCCCATGACATCGATCCCGGCTGCCCTGGCGCTCCGAACGGCCTCGCGCCCCTGCTCAATGCTCGCCCGCCCTCCCTTGCCGAAAGACTTCAACACTGCGTCATCGCCCGACTCGAAGCCAAAGGACACGCGATAGCAGCCGGCCTTGCGCATCGTTTGGAACAGCCGGTCATTAGCGGACTCGACACGAATGCCGTTCGTGCACGACCAGGCCATCGGCGTGCCTGCTCGGATAATCGCCTCGGAGACTTCAGTCGCCCAAGCGTTATCCGAGGTGAAGATGTCGTCAGCCAACATGAACTCGCGCCAGCCGAGGCGGTACATCTCCTTGACCTCTTCGGCGCAGCGTTCAGGCGACTTCTTGCGATAGCCGAGCCCCATCGTGATCTTGGAAGCGCAGAAGTCGCACTTAAAGACGCAGCCGCGAGAGAATTCGGCTGTCGTTACCGGTGGGTGGCTGGAAAGCAGCCGGCTGATTTTGGCCTTGTAGACCTCCGGATCGTAGAGGTGCCATGCGGGAAATGGGATGTCGTCCAGGTTGTCGATCAGCGGCCTGGGTCCTGTGTAGACTGCGGCGCCGCTGGCGTCACGGTAGTACAGCCCCTGTATATCGCGGGGACTGCGGCCGTCGCAGATATCGCCGAAGGTCAGCTCGCCCTCACCGGTGACGGCGAGGTCGAGCATCGACTCTTCCATGCTCTCTTTTGGGAGGGCCGAGATGTGGGCGCCGCCTCCCACCACCTGGATGTCGCGAGAGATGTCCTTGCACAGGACCGAGATATCCCGCAGTTGATTCATCAAAGGAGTCGTCGCCGTAACGCCGACGATGTCGGCCCCGGTCGCGAGAATTCGTTCCCGGACCAACTCGTAGTCGTACGGGAGATAGCTCAAATCAAGGATTTCGACCTTATGTCCTCGACGCAGCGCCTCGGCGGCAATCGTCGCCAGCCCAAGTATCGGCCAGATCGGGTTGGTGATGCTGGCCTTTGCGGTGCCATAGCTGGTCGCATAGGAGGGGTTGATCAGCAGAACATTGCTCATTTACGCAGTTCACCGTCATTCCAGGGTTGAAGCGCTCCCACACCCAGACACGTCCTCTGTTGAGAGCGGCCTTGCCATCATAGCACGGGATTCCCGAATTCGCGTAACTTCAGAGCTATGGAGGTCCGCAGGCTGGCTTTTCGAGGCGCAGGTCAGGCGAAGGCTGACACGAACTCACAAGTCGGAACGAGCCTGTAGGCGGAACTCAGGCTGTAGAGAATATGCTCATAGAGCGGCCGTTTGGCATCCCACGATTGGCTAAGAAACCTGTAGGATGCCAGAACCGGGTCAGACACCCCATCGACAACGTCGGCGGCGTGGAGCAGATAGTTAACCGGCACGCCACGAGCCCTGGCCATCGACATTCCAACATCGAACAGCCAGCGACCGGCGCTGAGGACGAATGTGCTATGCACCGGCAGTCGAAGAACCGGCATCGTGGTCACTGGCGCTTCCCAGATCGCCGGCGCGCGCTGCAAGCTGGACGCGGACTTCCGGTCGGGACATCGGGCCGGTCGATACGGCTTGGCCAGATCCGGGTGGTATGGTAGCAGTGGCGCCAGGCCATTCGAGGTTCTGCCGTAGTGGGTCGGATCCACTGCTCCGTGCGAGAGGACCCGCTGCATGCCCCGGAGCAGCGAAGCGTATGGCGTCGGCAGCAGTGATGAGTCATATAAATAGCCCAGCCCGCTCAGCACATCGAGGAGGTCAGGGCTGAAGCTGAACCCCGGCGATTTGAACCCGAGGGGGCGAGATGCTGTCGCGTCTGCGATGAGTTCTCCTGCCGCCGCGATGTCGGCTCGTTTTTCGTCTTGGCTCAGTCTGGCGAAGCCGTTTCGGTGGGTGTCTGAGTGGTTGGCAACTTCGTGTCCGCGCCGAACCATGTTCGCGACGACACCGGCTTGAGCCGGCAGGTCTCGCCCGCACACAAAGAAGGTGGCCCGAATCCCAAAACGGTCGAAGAGATCCAGCAAGCGAGGGATGCCCTGCCGGTAGACCAGTGGTGGAGTGTCGTCCGGCGCCCGCCGGCCGATGCTCTCGTAATACACCCACAACTCATCGACGTCCACCTGGAGCGTGCCCAAAGGCCGGTCATCCAACATCGTGAGCCGCTATCTCGCCGGGGTGGAAAAATCGATCGTCGGCGCCTCGCCGAGGCATAGTTGGATCGGCAGCTCGACCAGGAAGCGGCTGCCATGCCCGGCAATGCCATCGCTCTCCACCCAAATCCGGCCGCAGTGGCGTTCGACGATGTGCCGGCAAATGCTTAGCCCCAGCCCGGTGCCCCGATAAGCTCGCCGCTCGCTCCCGTCCACCTGATAGAAGCGATCGAAGATCTTCTCCTGCTCTTCGGGGGCGATGCCGATCCCGGTATCGGCGACCGTCAGCCGAACACGATCGTCGAGGCGCGCCGCCGTAATCCAGACACGCCCTCCCGCCGGAGTGAACTTGATCGCGTTCTCGACCAGGTTTGTGAGCACTTGCTCCAGCCGTATGTGATCTCCGTCGATCTCGGGGAGGTCGTCCGGTATGTCAAGGAACAACTCCAGGCTGGCTTCCTCAGCCAGAGGTGCCAGCTTTGTGGCAACGGTGCGAGCCAGGGCGGGCAAAGCCACCTCGGCCAGGCTCAGCTTGACCCGCCCTGCTTCCATGCGGGAGAATTCGAGCAGGTCATCGATCATGTGCTGCAAAACGGTCGTTTGCCCTCGCACGGTTCGCAGAAAGTCCTCTTGGAGATCAGTCACCGGCCCGGTCTTGCCCATCAAGATGATCTCGACGAATCCCTTGATAGAATGGAGAGGCGTCCGCAGCTCGTGGCTGACCACCGATAGGAAGTTGGATTTCATCCGTTCAAGCTCTTTCTGAACGGTGATATCCCGCAGAACAGCGACGACACCGCGGACCTGCCCGTTGGCGTTCATCACAGGTGAAGCCAGAGCACCATAGGTACGCACTGTGCCCTCGCGAGTGGGACCCCCGAGATCCAGCTCGCGTATCTGCTCCTGTTGGCTGCGCAACGTCTCGCCCAGCAGATCGGCAAATGATGGCGACGACAGGTACGGCTTCAACGGCACCCCAGCGGGCGGGGCTTCCTCGAGCTCCAGGATGTCCCGGGCGACGGGATTCATCAGGAGAAGGTGCAGTTCCGGATCGACCACCAGAACGCCATCGCCGATGCCGGCCAAAACAGCCTCCAACTCCCGGCGCTTCTCCCAGGCATCCTGGTAGAGGCGCGCGTTCTCGATGGCCGTCGCCGCGAAGTAGGCAAAGCTGTTGACCAATTGCTCTGTCTTGGTGTCCAGCGCGCCTCTGTCTCTTTCGGCCAGATAGAGTGCACCGATCGGCCGGCCTCGCGAAATCAACGGCGCGACGATGTACGCCCCTCCGCCCAACAGGCGGCATAGTGGGGTGTCGACTGAGGCGCAGCCGCCCGCATGTATTACGCGATCCGATACCAACGCCTGGACCGTTTCCGGCTCCGCGGTCAGCGGCACGCGGAAGGCGTTGGCGTTGTACCATTGCGAGAGGCTCGGTTCCTGGATAGCGTCGCCTGCCGCGTTCCCGCCAGCCTCCACGCGTTCGGTGCCCGAGGATTCCGGTTGCCACGATGTCCCGAAAATATCCGCTGCCCTTGTGCCCACGAGGTAACCGCTTCCCCACGGAGCGGCACTGTCCTCGGCGTCCACGAGAGCAACAGCGCAGTGGCTGCTTCCCGTCACGCCCCGCAGCCGCTCGACGACCAGTTGCAGCGTCTCCTCTAGCCTCAGTGTCGTCGCAAGCGATTTGGCTACTTCTTGTAGGGACCGGAGCTCCAGCACGCGATCGCCCAGGTCGGTGGCAGTGCGCTGAAGAACCTCTGTCTTCTGCGCCAGGGCTGCTTGCTGCTGCCTAAGAGCGTCCTCCAGAGCGTCCGCTCGCGCGGTCCGGTGCTCCAGCTCCCATGCAAGCAGAACAATGCCAAGTAACCAGATCCAGATCAGGAGGTAACGGCCCAGAAAGCTCGGGTCGAGCAGAAAGGCGAGACTACCGGAAGCAGATCGCAGGGCCAGGACATAAAGCGGTCCAAACCCAAATGGCACCCAGATCATCCCCGGCAAGGCCGGGGCCAGCGCAGCCGCCTTCAAGGCCAGCAGCCCCAACAGCACAAAGAGCGGGCTGCCCAGCCCGCCATCGCGCCAGATCAGAGCGCAGACGAAGAGCGTGTCGGCCCCGAATGAGAGATAGACCAACCACGACGCCCAGCGGCTTTGCCGGAACTTCGCCGGGCGGGCGACCCAGACGCCGGTAGACACAATGGCGACCAGTAGATAACCGGTCATGATCCAGGACCAGGTACTGGCCCACCCGTAGCTCCGGGTATGCCAGTACTCCCAGAGACCGACTGCCACCAACGCCCACCGGCTCGGTAAGTCGATCCAGCGTGCCATCCGAGCCAGCCGGTCGCGGCGCAGGGAGGCGTTGCGCTCTGGGAGATCCAAGGGCGCAGACTCTGCGCGCGACCTCTCCGGCTGGGCCAGTTGAGGCCGCACGGGGTCTTTGCCGGGTACGGAGCCGAGTCTGTCGGCGGTCGGCAGAATAGGACTATCCATCAACGGGGCTTCCATGGATCTGGCGGCGGTTGAGAAGGTTCACCGCCTTGCCCGGACCGCTCGCGATCGGCGCTCGTTGGCGCTGCCGTAGGAACAACGGCGGTCGCCGTGGCCGGCGGCGAGGTCCAGGTAGGCGAGGGCAACGGAGTCGAGGTATCCGTTGCGGTGGAGGTGGGCGTCGGCGATGCGGTGTTCGTTGGTAATGGGGTGGCAGTGTGAGTTGGTGTAGGCGTCGCTGTCGGCACGGCGGTATAGGTGGCAGTTGGGATCGGCGTCAGGCTCGGCCAGGGTGTAGTGGTCTCCGCAGGGGGAGCAACGGCGGTCGGCTGCAGAGGGGTGACATTTCTCACCCAGATGCCGTCCTCGGTCGCCGCGTAGAGCAGCCCACGGGTCTCCGGATCCAACGCCAGCATGTTCACCCTGGCTGCGCCCGGCGCGCCGAGAGCGATCCAAGTCGCTCCATCGTCATCGCTGCGGTAGCTGTGTCCGTCCGCCAGCGCGGCGTAGAGGCTCGCCTGCACGCGAGGGTCGTTCAATAGGGCAACAACGGGTGCCCCCGACCTTGAGTTCCCGGGTCTAGAGGTCTCGGCTGGAGAGTCCACCGCAGACCAGGATGCGCCGCCGTCCGTGCCCGCAACCAGCACGCCGTCCATCGCAGCCCAGATACGCCCGTCCGAATAAGGCACGAGCGCCAGAGATGTCACATGGCCCCATTGTGCCCGACCATTTATGCCACTCTGCGAGGGATTCAACGCCAGCTGTGCCGGCGAAGGTTCCTGCGCCAGGGACGGCGAACCCTCGGCGCGTGCAAGGGCCTCCCCTGCGAGCGGCAGGATGACGCGCCACGCCAGACCCCCCGTTTCACTGGCCCAAGCCTCACCGTTTTCGACGAGCGCGTAGAGCCGGTCCGGAACGCTGCTGTCGCCGAGCAATAACTTGACACCGGCCCGCCCGGAACGATCGCCTGGGCGGTCATTTGGTGCCTGGACTCCGGGCCATGGACCGCCCGGGGTCCAGCTGGCCCCACCGTCGGCGCTTCGCTGAATCCTGCTGTCGGTCGCGAGCATCACCGTGTCGGGAACGCCATTGAGTCCCGCGGTGACAATCATCGGGGGCCGAAGCATCTGCCCGGGCGCGGGGCCGACCATGCGCCAGCTGCTGCCGCCATCGTCGGAGCGATAGAGCTGTCGAGCCGTGCCGGAACCCGTGACGGCATAGAGTTGCTGTGCCCGTCCGGGAACGGTGCGCCAGGCAGCCAGGGCTGGGCCTCCCAGGGGCGAGCGCGGGAGTGAGGCGTCGATCCGCTGCCAACCGGCCGCAGGCGTGTAGCGCCACAAGCCCGTATATGTTTCGGCGTAGAGAATGCGCTCCGCGTCACCCTTGGCCAGCGCGATGGCCAGCACGGTTTCGCCACGCAGGCCAACAGGCTGCCATGTATCCTGGCGCGCCGACCCGCCCACGGGCAACAGCACGAGAGGAACTAGAAACACCAGGCTTGCCACGCCCAAACGCAACAATAGCTGCTTCAAATGCATCGCAAATCACCGCGGCGGAGGGGAGGACCCTGATTTCGACTCGCGCTCATTCCAGAAGTCGAGCGACATGCAGGCATCCGCTGCCGCAACGTTG
>Ga0315273_10009719_pt1 | contig 12227 bp, 13 predicted proteins | sample YL17G02_0_MG_FD_205753 | JGI IMG/M metagenome (GOLD analysis project Ga0315273, IMG submission 205753) | Sediment microbial communities from Yellowstone Lake, YNP, Wyoming, USA - YL17G02_0 | ecosystem: Environmental > Aquatic > Freshwater > Lake > Sediment | place: USA: Wyoming | collected... | reverse complement strand
GAGTGAGCATTCGGCTGATTTCTTCTCGCTCATTCATACTTAACCTTTTGTAATTTTTCATAGGAATCCAACATAGCATCTTTGGCGCTTACGTGCCAAATTGTTGCGTTAGATTCTGGAATCGAACATAATTTTAAAATTATTTATCATTTATTTTAAATTTTTGAAAATAATATGATAATTGTCACTCACAACATTTTGCTAATCTCACCCGGTTCTTAAATGTTTATTTTTTTTCAATCATTCCTTTCATATAAAATTCCTGTTCCGCGATTTCATCTAATTCTCCGTTTAATATCATTTTAAACCCTTTAATCGTATCTTGCAATTTTACGTATTTTCCCGGTGTTCCGGTAAATTGTTCCGCCACAAAAAATGGTTGGGAAAGAAATTTTTGGATTTTCCGCGCCCGCGCCACGATCACCTTGTCTTCATCCGAAAGTTCTTCCATTCCGAGTATCGCGATGATATCCTGCAGATCTTTATATCTCTGAAGCACTTTCTGCACTCCACGGGCAACTTCGTAATGCTCTTCACCCACGATCTTTGGATCCAAAATCGTCGAACTTGAATCGAGCGGATCTACGGCCGGGTAAATTCCGAGTTCGGAAAGTCCGCGTGAAAGCACCACGGTCGAATCCAAATGTCCGAAGGTGGTCGCCGGAGCTGGATCAGTCAGATCATCCGCCGGCACATAGACCGCCTGCACGGAAGTGATCGAACCGTTTTTTGTGGAAGTGATTCGTTCTTGCAGTCGACCCATTTCTTCAGCCAGCGTCGGCTGATAGCCGACTGCCGATGGAATTCGACCCAAAAGTGCCGACACTTCCGAACCGGCTTGAGTAAACCGAAAGATGTTGTCGATGAACAGAAGCACATCACGATTTTCGTCATCTCGGAAATATTCCGCCATGGCGAGCGCTGAAAGCGCCACTCTTTGCCTTGCTCCCGGCGGCTCATTCATCTGTCCGAAAACCAGCGCGGTCTTATCCAACACTCCTGACTGTTTCATTTCATGATACAAATCGTTTCCTTCCCGCGTTCTTTCTCCCACTCCGGCAAAAATAGAATAGCCGCCGTGCTCCTGCGCGATGTTGCGAATGAGTTCCTGAATCACCACTGTCTTTCCCACTCCCGCTCCGCCGAACAAGCCCACTTTTCCGCCTTTCACGAATGGGCAGATGAGATCAATAACTTTAATGCCGGTTTCCAAAATTTCCGCCTGCGTGGACTGATCTTCGAATTTCGGCGCTTCTCTGTGGATAGCCCGCAGATGTTCCGCTTCAAATGCCGGCAGTCCGTCAATCGGTTCTCCCAGAAGATTGAACATACGCCCCAACGTCTGCGACCCGACTGGCACCTTGATCGTCATACCAGTGTCTGAAACATCCATGCCACGGCGAAGTCCGTCCGTCGAACCCATGGAAACCGCTCTTACTTTGCTTCCTCCCAAATGCTGGTGGACTTCCAAAACGAGTTTTTCTCCCTTTTCGGTCTTTATTTCCAACGCGTCATAGATCTTCGGGAGATTATCTCCGAATTCCACATCCACGACCGGACCGATAACTTGTGAAATTTTTCCTTTGTTCATAAAAAATTTAAATTATTTTAAGTTATCATGAAAATATTTATTCAAAAAATCTTCCCTGTCCATATGTGCCTCCCAGACCTCTCTTTTTTCGTCAGCAAAATGTCTGCTCTTCATTTCTTCGCTAATTTTTCCATCAACTATAAATCCGTATCTTTTTTCCAAAACTTCTGGATATTGAGCTACCAACCACGATGTTGACGTTATTTTTTCAATTTTCTCATTATCACTAACTACATTGGCTATCTCTCTTAATCCGTCCCTGAATTTTGAAATAATTTTTTCAATTTTTTTTTCCGGAACCACGTGTATATGGATCAGATTCTCTTTAACACCATAGGCAACAACTTCATTAGCCTGAATAAATTTTTCTTTCCCGCAGAATGATGATTTTATTTTTTCAAACGAATTCATATCAGAAATTATTTTAATTCTCCAGCGCCGCTCTTCCCGCTGAAATTTCGGCGATTTCCTGCGTAATTTTCATCTGCCTGATTTGGTTATAGACAAACGTCAGATCTTCGGCCATTTCTCCTGCAGCTTCCGTCGCATTTTTCATCGCCATCATCCGGGACGACTCCTTGGACGCGTTCGATTCCAGGATTGCGTGATATATCTGCACTTCAATGAGCCGCGGCAGAATAAACTCCAGCACTTCTTCAGGACTCGGTTCTACTAAATATTCAATCTCACGATTATCAAGCCCGTATTCTTTTCCCAGCACATCCATCTCGGCGATTTGCTTTTCGATATCGATCTTGGAAATCGGCAAGATTTGGCGGATTTTCGTTTCTTGTCTGATAGCCGAAACATAATCGGTATAAATGATCACGACTTTTTCATATTTTTTCTCCAGATAATCCTGAATGACGATTTTAGCCAGCGGAGCGACATCTTCAATTTTCGGAAGATAAGTCAGTTCCGGAAAAGTTGCCACAATCTCTTTACCCATTTTGCGTAGGAAGCGCTCTCCCTTTTTTCCGATAGTCACAAAGTCAATTTTCAGATTTTCATTGGCGACATTTGACTGGATTTTTTTGACACCAATCCGGTTGATTTTCAATTTATCCGGATTTCGAATCTCTTCCTTCACTTTTTTTATCAGCTGCGAATTGAATGATCCGCATAATCCTCTATTGGATGTGATGATGATCGCCAGCACCGACTTTACTTCCCGAACTTCCAGCAATCCCTTTTGGTAATGTTCGAAGGCCTGCGAAAGATTGGTCAGCACGTTCCACGCTGCGTGCGCATAGGGACGGAGCTGGAGCACACTACTGATGGCTTTGCGCATTTTGGCGGCCGAAACCATCTCCATCGCTCGAGTTATCTTTCCGGTATTTTTTATTGATTTGATCCGTCGCCGGATCTCTTTGCCGCTAGCCATAAATTAACAAATCCTGGATTAGAATATCATAATCCGAAACAATGACTGAATTGAAATTTATAAAATGCTTGAAACTTACGTATTTTTAAATAATTCGAATCTGTTTCGGATTTCAGATTTCGTGCTTCGGATTTAATTGCCGCTTTGATATATTTCTTTGAAATTCTTGATTGTTTTTTCCAATTTCTGAACCACTTCATCCGAAAGTTCTTTTTTTTCCGCTATCATCCCGAGCGCTTCTTTGGCTCCCGATTTCAGATATTTCTGAAAATCCTCTTCCCAAATTTTCACTTTTTCCACTGCCACATCATCCAGAAATCCGTTCGTGAGGGCAAAAAGAATCGCCACTTGATTTTCCATCGGCATGGGTTCATATTGGTTCTGTTTGAGAATTTCCACCGTCCTGCGCCCGCGTTCTATCTGCTTCCGCGTCCCTTCATCCAGATCCGAACCGAATTGGGCAAACGCCTCAAGTTCCCGGAACTGCGCCAAATCAAGGCGAATTTTGCCAGCTACTTTTTTCATCGCTTTCGTCTGAGCTGCCGAGCCCACACGAGAAACAGAAAGACCTGCGTTAATGGCCGGACGGATACCTTTATAAAAAAGATCTGATTCCAGATAAATCTGACCGTCGGTGATCGAAATCACGTTGGTCGGAATATAGGCAGAAACATCACCTGCCTGCGTCTCGATTATCGGAAGCGCTGTCAATGAGCCGCCGCCGAAATCCTTATTCAGCTTCGCACTCCGTTCCAGCAGCCGCGAATGAAGATAAAATACGTCTCCCGGATAGGCCTCGCGTCCCGGAGGGCGTTTCAAAATCAAGGAAATTTGCCGATAAGCCCAAGCATGTTTGGACAAATCATCATAAATCACCAGAACATCCTCCCCTTTATCCATAAAATATTCCCCCAAGGCACAACCGGAATAAGGAGCGATATAGGAAAAGGCAGCTGAATCTGAAGCTCCAGCCAAAACCACGATCGTATATTCCATCGCTCCATTTTTTTCCAGTTCGGCGACAATTCTGGCTATTTTCGATTCTTTCTGGCCAATCGCCACATAGATGCATTTTATATTCTGACCCTTTTGATTAATAATTGTATCGACAGCGATAGCAGTTTTTCCAGTTTGACGATCACCGATTATAAGCTCTCGCTGCCCTCTACCAATCGGAATCATCGAATCGATGGCTTTAATTCCGGTTTGCACCGGCTGATTGACCGACTGTCTGGTAATAACTCCCGGGGCGATTTTTTCTATCGGATAATATTTTTCGCTTTTTACCTCGCCTTTTCCATCAATTGTCTGGCCGAGTGGATTAATGACCCTTCCGATCATTTTTTCGCCTACTGGGATTGATAGAATTTTACCGGTTGATTTAACCTGATCGCCTTCCTTGATATTTTCATAACTTCCCAGAATCATGACACCGATTTGTCCTTCCTCAAGATTGAGCACTACGCCGAAAGTGCCTCCGGGAAACTCCAACATTTCCGATGCCATCGCGTCGGACAGCCCGGAAATTTTGGCCACGCCGTCTCCAATCTCGACGACCTTTCCCACTTTTTCCGTTCCGACCCGGCTTTCAAAATTTTCAATCTGTTTTTTTAACTGATCGATAATGTAATTTTTATCCATAATATTTTAAATTTATCCGTTAAAATGTTATTGCTCAATACGATTCTATTTTTCGACCGAAGGAACTGTTTTTGTTTTAACTTTCCATCTTTTTCTTCAAGTCCGATAGCGTTCTGCTGATCGATCCGTCGGTAATTTCGTCCTTAATCCTGATGACAATGCCGCCTATGATTTTTTCATCAACGATATTCGCCAAAACAGCTTTTTTCGACGGATATTTTTCTTTCAACCGCTCTTCAATTTTCCGCAATTCCGAAACTTCCAACTTTCTCGCACTTGCCACTTCCACATCCACCATTCCTTTTTCTTTATTCCAGATACCCGAGAATATTCCGACGATTTTCAACAGCAGCTTCGTCTGTCTGTTTTTCGCGAGAAAACGGAAAAAATTTGCCACCGAAACATCGGCTTCGGCTTGCGATTTGTCCGCCGTAAGCCCATAGAGCAATTTTGCATATTGTGCCGCGGTAATTTTCATGAGTATTTTATAACGGTCGCTGAACGATGCGGCCGATTTTTTATGATCAATTCTTAATTATTTTCTCTATCATTTCCCTGTCTTTTTCCAAATCCATCTTTTCAGCGATGACTTTCTCAGTCGCACTGATGACCAATCCGGAAATTTCGTTTTTTATCTCTTCCACCATCTTCTTTTTTTCTTTCTCGATCTTATTTTTCGCTTCAGCCAGAATCTTTTCAGATTTCTTTTCCGCTTCCGCCATAATTTCTTCTTTGTTCTTCTTGGCATTTTCTTCCGCCTTCAACATGATCTTCTGCGATTCTTTCTGCGCTCCCAGAAGAACTTCTTTTTCTTTCTGTTCCATTTCCAAAAGTTTTTCTTTCGCCGCCTCCGCATCTTTCAATCCTTTCTCTATTTTTTCCGTCCTGCTGTTCAGCGCTTTCACGATCGGACCGTAGGCAAATTTATAGAGCACCGCCAGCACAATCGAAAAATTGACAATCTGGGCGATTATCAACTTGATGTCGATATGAAATGTTTTTACCAATTCTTCCATAATTTTATATTGTCGGATCGTTCCATTGCAATTTAGCCGCCGGATAATAATGGAGCAATACAATTGTTATAAATTTTACATCAATAGCATTTCTATTTTGATCCCGTGCCAAAAAAGGCACAGAATCAAATAAAACCGCCATTATTTGATGGTCAAAGCGATAATCAGAACATAGATCGCGATCGCTTCCGCCATAGCGGCTGAAATGATCATCGGCACCTGGATTTTTTCCGCCGATTCAGGATTCCTTCCGATCGATTCCATGGCTTTGGCTCCAATCTTTCCGATGGCAAAAGCCGGAATGATCACTCCAATTGCGATTGTCAACGCTTTGGCCAGCGCCACCATTGATTGTCCTTCCATAATTATTATTTTTCTCCAATCAGCACGCCTGCGACATTTGAAAAATAGTTATCCGTCGCCGCTTGCTGACTGCAGAATTTTATATATTAAATAAATTAATGATCGTGGACTTGGGAATTCATAGCCATAAAAACCATTGTCAGAGTCGAAAATACCAATGCCTGAACCAATCCCACGAAAATCTCCAGAAACATAAACGGCACCGGAACTGCCCAAGCAGCCAGCATCGTAATGGAAACGATCAGCACTTCTCCCGCAAAAATATTGCCGAACAGACGAAAGCTCAATGAAGCGATCCGGGAAAATTCCCCGATAATTTCCAAAATTCCCACAAAAACATTAATCGGAGCCGAGAGTATAACTGTCCAGTCTTTTTTGATGCGTTTCGATATTTGGAGAATGCTTTTGATGTTCAAAAACTTATTTACATGCTTCCAGCCGCCGATCGATTTAACACCGATGACATGGGAACTGATGATTGCCATAACCGCCAAAGCCAATGTGGTGTTGATATCGGCTGTCGCTCCCCGAAACATCGGAACAAAAACTCTTTCTCCATAGGCGCTTTTAATAAATCCGATTGATCCCACGAAAGGAAAAAGACCTAGATAATTATTCACCAAAATAAACAAGAAAAAAGTCAAGCAGATAGGCAAAAACTTTTCCGATTTTTTCCTGTCGCCCGTGATGCTGTCCGCGAATTTCAATCCGATTTCCAAAATCATTTCAAAAAAATTCTGAATACCCTTGGGAACTTTATTTATTTTTTTGGAAACAGCCATCAAGAACACGACCAAAATTATCACCGACAGCCAACTATTGAGCAATGCGTTGGTAATCGTAAAATTTCCGATATGAAAAATCGGTTCGGCAAAAATTGTTGTTTCGTGTTTTATTTCGTTGCTGCTTTCTCCCGTCATAATGATTTTCCAAAAACGTATTCAACTTGATTGATTCTGATTATTTTTAGGCATCAATTATTTTCGGACTTCTTTTCTTTTTTCCTTTTTTCATTTTCAATAATCTTTTTCATTGTCGTTTTTGACTGCTTCACTATCCCAATCAAAGAAAAAATGAATGCCGCCCCGATACAAATCAAAAAAAACCAAGGAGCGCTGCCGAATTTCCGATCCAGCCATTTTCCGAAAAAAAGAGCCGCCACAATAGGTCCTGCGATCCAACCGCTCATTTTTATAAACAAAACAAGCGCCGGCTGCCACCAAGCTGCTTGAATATCATTATTTTCCATTTTAAAACTTTAGCTGACCAGTTTTAATTTTTACTTAAATTTTAAAAAAAGTCAAGATTAAAAAATTTTTTGGCGTTTTCGGTCGATATGGCCGCCACTTCACCTTTATCGATTTCTTTTATTTCCGCAATTTTTTCCATTACATATTTCACATATAACGGTTCGTTTCTTTTTTCCCGGAACGGTATCGGCGCTAAATAGGGGCAATCCGTCTCCAAGACAATATGTTTCATTTTAATCCCTTTCACAACTTTGTCATAATCACGAGTAAAAGTAATAATACCGTTGAAACCCAGAAGAAAATTCATTTCCACATATTCTTTTGCTTGACTTAATTTTCCGGAAAAACAATGCACCACTCCCCTTAATGAATTTCCATATCGTTTCTTTTTTTCCTTGATTATTTCCAGAACATCACTATGCGCTTCTCGACAGTGAATTATTATTGGCAAATTTAATTTTTGCGCCAGATCAATTTGTCTCCCGAAAATTTCTTTTTGCTCATTTATATTATTCTTGTTGTGAAAATAATCCAGTCCGATTTCCCCGATGGCCACGACTTTTGCGCTTTTCCCCAATTTCAGATATTTTTCCTCTTCGAATTCCTCCACACTCGGACTGAATTTCACCTCCTCGCTGGCATCCACCGTATCCCGGAAAACATTCTCGGAAAGATGAATCGGATGGAGGCCGATCGCCGCATAGACGCCTTCCGGATATTTTTCCGCAATGGAAACCGCGCGTCTGCTGGTTGAATATTGCGAGCCGACATTGATCATATAAACGCCGTTTTCCAACGATCGCCTGACCACATCATCGCTGTCTTCCCGATAGGCGTTGAAATTCACATGAGCATGAGTATCGATTAACATAATGATTCCCTAAAAAAATTATTTCTCCCTCTTCCTTTCATCGTTCCGATTCCTTTTTTACCATATATGGTTGAATGGTAGAAAGGGGATGAATGAATGAATGAATGAATGAATGAATGAATGAATGAATGAATGAAATTCGGATTTTTGGCGTTTCAAAATTTTTCCGCCAACTTCAAAACCGGATGTTTTTCCTTCATTTTTTCTTCCGTTTTTTTCCGCACGTCGAGAAAAGCGGAGCGATATATTTCTGATAAAGTTCGAACAGAAAATTCATCCTTTCGGCGGAAGTTTGGAATGTCCGCTTCCCATAGGCGGCATCAACCGCCCGATCCAAATTTCGGTGGGCTTTCACCAAATCCGCCGGCATCGTGAGCGGATCATAGAGATCCGCCAAGGAACTCTTGGGATATTTCGTTCGCGCGTCCAGCACCGCTTGCGCCGCTTCTTCCATCGCTTTCGACTTTTCCGCACTGGGATTTTCCGGCCACGGAAAATTATTGTAGACAATGTCTTTGGAATAACGGAAATCGCTTTTCAACCGGCCGCAAACATGCCGCACCCATGCCATATGCATTTCGCTTTCCAGAACGCCAAAGTGATAGAGCATGGCGTTGGGTATAGCCATGCAAGTGTCGCTCACAATCGATTCTTTTCCGAAAAATCCCATCGGAATATATTTGCGGTTTTCCGAAGATACACGCGGAATGATAATAGTCGAATCTGGATTATTTCTATCTCGAAATAAAGATGAAATAGTTGCAAACTTTTGGGTAGAAGGCGCTTTACTAGCCAATCTGAAATGTTTTACTTTTTCAATCCTATCCAGCACTTCAGGCATCGATCTCAACTCTTCAGGACTGGCATCCACCAGCCACAAGCACCAACGTTTTCCTCCGTTCAAAAATTCTTTGGCGCTTATCAAAGGTTTGATAAATTTTTCCGCTGGCGGTTCTTTTCGAATCAAATCGATTTTTTCCTGATCGGAAAGCAAAAGATTTCCGCCGTCGAGCGGCATATTGCCGAAACTCATCTTGGGAATATCGCAAATCGGATTCTGCCTGGATTCGATGACGACATCATCCGCAGGAATCAAATAGGGATTCACATTCTTCACTTTAATTTCATGCGGCTCGCCTTTCACGTCTTCATATTCATAGAGAAATTTCTTTTCCGCGTCGAAATCGGCAAAGCCGATAATCACGCAATAGACCGCCGCTTTTCCCCACGCCTCATTGCTCCATTTGAACGTTTGGTGCGCGAAATGGATCTTGATTCCATATTTTTTCAAGAGTTCATTCCACAAAATTCCGACTTGCTCTCCTTGCGTGATGGAGTTCGTGGAAACAAAAGCGCATCTGATTTGCGTGCCTTGAATGTGTTTCGCCGCTTTTGCATACCAGCCGGAAACATAATCTAAAACCCCGGCGCCTTTTAATTTTCCAAAAACAGAAACAATGTCATCGCGCTGTTCCTTAGTCATCATTTTTGAACCGATGAATGGCGGATTGCCGAGAATGAAGGACAATTCATTTTTCGGCACCACTTCCTCCCAATCTTTTTGCAGCGCGTTGCCGATGAAAACATCCGCGCCTTTCCCCAGCGGAAGATCGGGAACATTTTTCCCGAAAGTCCGGCTGACCAATTCATTCATCTGATGATCCATGAGCCACATCGCCGTTTGGGCTATGCGCGCCGGAAATTCTTCAATCTCGATGCCGAAAAATTGCTCCGGTTTGATCCTGATGAGACCTTTGACATCCATCGGCAGCATCAGATTAGTGCCGTAGTGCTTTTTCAATATTTCCAGTTCAATGAGCCGCAATTCCCGATAGGAAATGACCAAGAAATTTCCGCAGCCGCAAGCCGGATCCAAAAATTTCAGAGCCGCCAATTTTTGGTGGAACTCGTTCAGTTTCGAGATATTTTTTCCGCAAGATTCCAATTCGGCGCGCAACTGGTCGAGAAACAGCGGCTTGATGAGTTTCAGAATGTTTTTTTCAGAAGTATAGTGCGCTCCGAAATGCCGGCGCGCCTCTTTATCCATCACCGATTGGAAAAGCGATCCGAAAATTGCCGGGGAAATTTTCGACCAATCAAAAGCGCAGGATTCCATGAGCCGCTTGCGCATCTCGGAAGTAAACGCCGGGATGCTCAAATTGTCATCGGCGAAAAGTCCGCCGTTCACATATTCAAAATTGGAAAGTTCTTCATCCAGCGTCTTTTGCCGTTTGTCTTTCGGAATGTTCAACGTCTGGAAAATCATCCCGACGTGCATTCCCAAATCGCTCCCATCTTCGCTGGTGCGATGTTCGATGTAGCGCCGGAATTGGCCGGACAGAAAGATGTTCGCGTCGTCGGCGAAAAGACAGAATAAAATTCTCACCAGAAAGATATTGAGTTCGTGTCCGGAGTAGCCCGCTGCCGCCATCGAATCATACAATTTTCCCATCAGCTCCGCCGCATTGATGTTCACCTCGTCTTCTTCCTGATATTCCTGCTTTTTATAGCCGGCCAGAAAACCGAAGAGATGGACGTTTCGGTGCAAATCTTTCAGAAGAAACTTTTTTTCTTCCCGGTCTTCCAAGTCATACAAAATAACGTTTTCAAAATCACAGAGCAGGATATATTTCGGCACCAATTTTTCTTCCAGTCCGAAAGTGTAGTCCACGGCTTGCTTTTTGGCTTTCTCCAGATCCTCTCCTTTGCTTTTATGTTCCGCCAAAAGCACTCCCGGCCAAAACAGATCAATGTGGCCGGTCGCGCCATTGAGTTTTTGCACCGCTTGTTCGAACGTTCCGACTCTCTTGCGCTGGATGCCGAATACCAGAAAAAAGTCATTCCAAAAACTTTGGGCTTCCGCCCGCTCATTCGTCTCATCTTCCCACTCTTTGGAGAATTCAATGGCTCGCGATTTAATTTCGTTCCACGATAATGGCATATTTTTTTCAACCTTACTTGCTTATTTTATTATTTTCCACCCTTTTCCCTTCTCTTCTCTCTTCATCTCTTCCGCCTTTTTTACCATATATGGTTGAATGGTAGAAATGTGAACATTTTTCTTCCGGCGCATCACCCCAGACCGATTAGATTCTTCCATAGCCGATGGTGGGCATATCTGTCGAGCATACTGCCGCCGCTCCAGCTTTTATTCTTTTTATTCTTCGCCAAAGTTCCGCTCTTGATCGATAGAGTTATCCACTTTTCATATTCTTCCCCTTGCCCGTGAAGCCACTGCTCGATTTTGTTGATCGTTTGAAAACTGACTTTCATCTTTTTCCTTATTTCCTCATATCCCGCTCCGTCTGTTATTAATTTGGCAATCCGAATCCGGCGCGCCAACATCAGCGCTTCACTCGAAGAAAGAAGTCCCAAAAAGAAATCAACTATTTCTTTTTTCGACTTGAGTCCGGCCACCACACCAAAAAAATCGCCGACAATTTGATAGCGTTCCTTCTCCGCGACAGAATGAATCTTTACTTTAGCCATAAACTTGTTTTTTCATTATACCTTATGCGGTTGAATGGTAGAAACGGATTTTGGTTCGGGATTTCAGTTGAAGTTGAAATTGTATTATAAAATTGCCATTTTTACACATTTTTTGCAGGTTATACATATGTATTGACAAAAAGATAATTTTTTGATATAAATAATAGTCGGTTTTTTGAAGCCTCATTTGAGGCATTGCGGATATAATCGCAATGAGGAATACTGGGAAATATTTTTTAGCCCCTCTTAGCAAAGGCGACAATGTCGCGGCCGTCAAACGGACTAGGAAGTTCTCCGCTGCTTGGCGCGGCAAGCAGTTCCGAATGGATATTGGATAAAGAAATGGAATTTATTCCTGTTTCTCAGAGATATCCAGGTCGAATTCCCGCCCAGGGGTCTGGCTAAGCAAAAATCGGCACCGAGGTTCATCTGCGCAATGAACCTCTTTTTCTTATTCTTTTTTCTTAGAACAATAAATTAATCTATCATTTTCCGAGTTTTATCTTCTTAGATTCAAGTTTCTATTGCAACATTATGATACCATACAAGCTGTCATAATTAAACGATAGATACTATGAAAATCAATGAGTTAGTTTTCGAGGACAGGGAGGAAATTAGTCGG
>Ga0315273_10009718_pt1 | contig 12228 bp, 14 predicted proteins | sample YL17G02_0_MG_FD_205753 | JGI IMG/M metagenome (GOLD analysis project Ga0315273, IMG submission 205753) | Sediment microbial communities from Yellowstone Lake, YNP, Wyoming, USA - YL17G02_0 | ecosystem: Environmental > Aquatic > Freshwater > Lake > Sediment | place: USA: Wyoming | collected... | reverse complement strand
AAGACGGCGGACGAGGACTGGGTCGTCGTCGACGAGCAGCTCGCGGCCGAGCTCGACGAGCGGCTGACGCGCCTCGGCTACACGGGTAAGCTGGAGGACGCATTCACCCGCTGGGCGGGAAACGAGAACCTCGAGCAGCGCGTCCGCGGCGTGAAGCGGCTCGACCCCGTCGTGTTGGAGCGCGTGCGATCGGCATGAGCTCGTACCACGTCACGTCGCTCGACGAGCTCGACCGCATCCCCGTGTCACACGGGCTCGAGTGGCGCCCGATCCGCCGGCGACTCGGGATCCGCGCATTTGGCATCAACGCGTACACGGCCGAGAAGGTCGGTGACTGCGTGGTCGAGGAGCACACTGAGGAGCAGCTCGGCCACGAGGAGGTCTACGTCGTCGTCTCCGGCCGGGCGCGCTTCACGCTCGGCGACGAGGTGATCGACGCTCCTGCAGGCACGCTCGTCTACATCGGGAATCCCGAAACGACACGCGTAGCCATAGCCGAGGAGCCGGGAACGACCGTCCTCGCGGTGGGCGGCGCGCCGGGCAAGGTGTTCGAGCCGTCACCCTGGGAGTGGTTCTTCGCCGCGGCCGGCAAGGAGCCCGAAGAGGCGATCGCGATCATGGAAGACGGCCTCACCGAATGCGGGGAGTACCCGGCGCTCCTCTACCACCTCGCCCGGTACGAGAGCCAGGCCGGACGGGCCGACGAAGCGGCAGCGCATCTCCAGCGCGCCATTGAGCTTCGCCCCGATCTCCGCGAGCACGCCGAGCAGGATGGAGACTTGAAAGGGTTGCTACCGATCGCCGGGGAGCCGTAGCCCGGCGGCGAGTGCCCGGAACGCCGGCACCGGGTCGGCCTCGGGTCGGGCCACGACGAGCAGCGCGCCATAGCTCTCGACCCCGAGCGCCTCGACGAGCAGCTGGAGCCCTACGGCCAGGGCGAACGCCTTGTACGCCTGCTCCCCGCCAAACGGAACGAGATCCTCCTGCGCCGCCAGTCCGGCGATCACGTCTCCTTGGGTCACCTTGCCCATCGACACATCGGCGACGATCGGCCGTCCGTCGGAGCTCGGGACCGCGATCGCGAGCGGCGTCGTCCCCACGAGCGGCTCACCGCCGTCCGGATGCGCGAGCCGCGGCGGCGAGGAAGCCGTCAGCGCCGCGACGAGCCCGCTCTCTGCCAGACGCCGCACCCAGTAGCCGAGCATGCCCGTGGGAAAGCAGTTCGCCGCCACAACGACCCGCGCGCGGTCCGGAGGCGCCGCCAGCTGCGCATCGCAGATCGCGGACAGCGTGAGGTAGCCGACCGCCCCGTTTCCGTCCCAGCGCTCGAAGCCGGACTCGTTGAGCACGCGCCTCGGCCGAGCCGACGGGTCGAGCCCGGGCAGCGTCGCCAGCCAGTCGATCCGGGCGAGCCCGTGCCCGAGCTTCCCGCGCCGCTCCGCGTCGAGGAAGTGGTCTGCCAGCACGCCGGCCTCGGACTCTCCAAAACCGAGGCGCTGGAGGCGCGCGGCGACGTCGTGCCGGTCAGCCGACGACAGGGAGCTCCTTGACGATGCCGATACCCAGCTCCCGCGCGCTGGCGAGCACGGCCTCTGCGATGGCGATGATCGCCCGGCTCGCGTCGGCCTCCGGATCGGCCCAGACGAGGGGCTCGCCGCGGTCGCCCGCCTCGCGGAGCGCGGCATCGAGGGGCACCGTGCCGAGCAGAGGAGTGCCGAGCGCTTCGGCGAGCAGCGCGCCTCCGCCGGAGCCAAACACGTCGGAGGTCATGTTCTCGACCACACCGAGCACGCGCATGTTCGTCTTCTGCGCCATCAACGCCGCCCGCGCTGCCACCTCCTGCGCCAGCGGCTGCGGCGTCGTGACGACGATCGCCTCCGCCCGCGGGAGCAACTGGCCGAGCGAGATCGCAACGTCGCCCGTGCCAGGTGGCATGTCCACGAGCAGCACGTCCAGCTCACCCCAGTGGACGTCGGAAAGGAACTGCTCGAGCGCCTTGTGCAGCATCGGGCCCCGCCACATCACGGGAGCGTTGTCGTCGAGGAAGAAACCGATCGACATGACCTTCAGCCCGTCCTTCACCGGCGGCACGATCATCCGGTCCACGGCTACGGGCCGCTGGGAGATTCCGAGCAGGTGCGGGATCGAGTACCCGTAGATGTCGGCGTCGAGCAGGCCCACCTTCTGTCCGAGCGTCGAGCAGGCGGCCGCGAGATTCGCCGTCAACGAAGACTTGCCGACGCCACCCTTCCCGCTCGCCACGGCGAGCACGCGCGTCGAGCGGTCGACCGAAATCCCCTTCGTCCGGCCGGCGACTGCGCCGCGCAGCTTCGTCGTCAGCGCAGCCCGCTCCTCCGGCGTCATCACGTCGAAGCCGACCCTCGTGCTTTCCACACCCGCGACGGCCCCGACATGCTCCGCCACCTGGTCGGAGAAGCTCGAGCGCAGCGGGCAGCCCGCAATGGTGAGCGCAATCGTCACCGAGACGTCGCCGCCGTCGATCTCGACGTCGCGCACCATGTCGAGATCGGTGACCGGCCGGTGGAGCTCGGGATCGATCACGTGCTCGAGCGCTCGCAGCACTTCGTCGCGTGAGACAGACATCGCTCTGAGGGTACCCGGCGGCGTCTCGAACCATGGAAGATACGCCGTATGACGTGGGCGGGCTTCGTCTGGAGGAACCTCATGCGTCGCCGCGCCCGCACCGCCCTGACCGCGGCGGGAGTCGCGATCGGTGTGGGCCTCATCGTCGCGCTGCTCGCGATCGCCGCTGGCGTGCGAAAGACCGCGGGCGACCTCATCCACATCGGCCGCGCCGACTTCGGCGTGTTCCAGGAGAGCGCGTCTGACCTGACACGGTCGCTGCTGCCAGAGTCGTTGCAGCAGAAGATCACGGATATGCCGGGCGTCGACGCCGCGGCCCGCGTCTTTCTCCGCGTCAGCGAGGTCCAGGGCGAGAAGTCATTCCTCGTCTTCGGTTACGACCCCGAGGAGTTCCCCTCACGACGCCTCGTCATCGTCGCCGGTCGCCGTGCACGTGGCCAGGAAGTGCTGCTCGGGAACGCCGCAGCGCGCTCCCTCGGCCTTGCCCCCGGCGACACGATCGAGATCGAGGGACGGGTGTTCCCCGTCGCCGGGCTCTTCCACTCCGGCAACCGCTTCGTGGACGGCGGCGCCGTGCTTCCGCTCACGACTGTGCAGAGGATTGCCGGGCGGCCCGGCGAGGTGACGACGTTCGGGGTGACCGTTCAGCTCGGGCGACGACCCGACGAGGTCGCGAAGCTGGTCGAGCAGAGGATTCCCGGCGCAGTCGCCGTCACCGAGCCGGGTGAAGTCGTCAAGGTGGACACGTCGAGCCGCCTGATCATCGACGCCGGCTGGATCTTCTCCCTGCTCGCGCTCATCGTCGGCGGCATCGGCGTCATGAACACCATGGCGATGTCGGTCATCGAGCGGATCCAGGAGATCGGCATCATGCGCGCCGTCGGCTGGCACAAGCGGCGGATCGCCCTACTGATCCTCAGCGAAGCGGTCGGCATCGGCCTGCTTGCCCTGGGTATCGGATTGGCGCTTGGCTACATGGCCGCTGAGCTCTTCACCCAGCGCGGCAACCTGTCGCAGCTCGTCGAGCCAGACTTCACGGCAGGCGTCTTTGCCTGGGGGCTCGCCTTCGCGCTGGGCGTGGCGGTGATCGGAGCGCTCTACCCGGCCTGGCGGGCGGTCCGTCTCACGCCGATCGAGGCGCTGCGCCGGGACTGACGTCGTCCTCCACACGGCCGTCGCGAATGCGCAGCGTGCGATCTGCCACACCAGCCAGGCCGGCGTCGTTCGTGACCAGGACGATGGTCATACCTCGCTCCTGACGCAACCGGAGCAGCAGTTCGACGATCTGTGCACCCGTCGCAGAGTCGAGCGCGCCCGTCGGCTCGTCCGCGAGGAGTAGCTTGGGATCGTTGGCCAGTGCGCGGGCGATCGCCACACGCTGGCGCTCGCCGCCCGAGAGCGTGCTCGGGGACGCTTCCGCGCGATGGTCGATCGCACATGCGTCGAGCAATGACGACGCCTTGCGTGCTCGCTCGCGGCGAGGAATCCCCCGTCCCATCATGGGCACCTGGACGTTCTCGCCGGCGCTGAGAGTCGGGATGAGATGGTGGAACTGGAAGACGAAGCCCACCGTCGCCGCGCGGTACTCGGCCGGGTCGTCGAGATGCGCGAGATCGGCACCGCCGACACAGATCGTGCCCGCGTCGGGCCAGTCGAGCGCGCCGATCAGGTTCAGCAGCGTGCTCTTTCCGCAACCCGACGGGCCGACAACCGACGTGAAGCCGCCGGGCTGGAGATCGAGCGAGACATCGGCGAGGGCGGCGATGCGCCCGTCATCGAACGCCTTCGAGACGCGGTCGCAGACCACGTCGACCCCGCCGTTCGAGGCCCCGGTCACCCCGGCGTAACCTTGCGCGTCAGCACCTTCTTGTAGCTCTTCGCGCCGATCTTCGATTTGATGGTCCAGCGCAGCATGAGCGCGAAGCCTCGCGACTCCGGTGGGAACTTGATGCCATCGCGGAAGGTGCCCTTGAACGGCCAGTTGACAATGTCCTTCGTCTTGCTCCAGGAGAACTGGACGGGGTACGCGTACCCGAACGGATCGATGATCTCGGCGGTGACAGTCGCGCGAACCGGCGCTCCCTTCAGGTCGGTGACCTTGATCGAGTACCACCAGCGGATGTCGATCTGCGGCTCAACAGCCGGCGCCTTCAACGTGGCCTTCATCCCGACCGCGGCTGCTGCCGCCGGAGCGAGCGCGAGAGCGAGCAGCACGAGAGTCAACTTCGCCCGCATGCCGGAATCGTACGTCAGCTCAGCGCCGACGCGACGAGCGCGCAGGCTTCCTGCGTGCCGGCAGCGACGACCCTTGAGCGCTGGACGAGGTCGAGCGGCGCTGCGAGCAAGGGCCCTTCGTCGGGCAGCTCGATCGCGAGCCCACGCTCCCGCACGAGCAATTGCGCAGCGGCGATGTCCACCGATCTCGCCGGCTTGAGCGAGGCGACCGCATCCACGCGACCGGCCGCGAGATGGCAAAGCGAGAGCGCGAGCGAGCCCATGATCCGCAACCGCTCGGCAACGGGAACGAACGCTTCGACGTGCCGCGCGACGAGCGCGGTCCTCGTCGCTTCCAACCCCAGCAGCTCCATGGGCACTTTCGGCAGCGAGCTGTCGAGCACGAGGCCGTTCAGGCGGGCACCGTCCCCGCGCTGGGCCGACCACTCCTCTCCCGAGCCAAAGTCGTGGACGAAGCCGAAGACGACGTCACCCATGGTCGGTCCTTCGGCGACCGCGACCGAGAGCGAGAAGAACGGGATGCCGCGCTTGGCATTGATCGACCCGTCGATCGGATCGAGGACGACGATCGGCGCGGCCTCTCCGCGCGGCGCCCGGTACCCGAGCTCCTCCGAGACGAGCGCGAAGTCCAGCCCGGCCGCATCGAGCCTGGCGACGACTGCCCGCTCGGCCGCCTCGTCGATGGCAGTCGTCTCATCGCCGCCCTCGCCGTCACCAACGACGAGCTCGCGCTCGGCGCGAGTCGGCATCTCCTCCAGCACCGTGCATACGTCACGGGTGGCGGCGCGGCAGATTTCGAGCCAGTCGGTCACAACGGGTGAAACACCAGGCCGGAAGGAAGCTTGGGATAGAAGTACGTGCTCTTCTGGGGCATCGTCTCGCCTCGTTCGGCGAGCTCGCGCACGAGCTCGATCGAAGGCGGACGAACGAGCAGCGCGGCCTCTGCCGTACCAGAGTCCACAGCGGCGAGCGCCTTCGCGATGTCCGGCGTGTATTCGACACCCACGGGCCCGAGCCTGTCGACGAGCGCCGTGTCGGGCTCACCGGGCTCGCCCTCGATGGCGATCGCCCGGCCTGCGCGGTAAAGCACCGTCCCCGACCGGCCCGATGGCAGCGCGGCGAGGCCGTCCTCGACGCTCGCAACGGCACGGCCTTCCACCTCGTCGACATGGGCGGCGATCCGATGGGTCGGGAAGATCGTCAGCCCTTCCTGCTCGGTCGGCACGATCACGGCGAGCAGCCAGGCGCTCTCCTCCGTCCCGTCTTCGGCGTGGAAGGCCAGCGCCGTTTCATAGCGGTGGTGGCCGTCCGCGATGAGCAGCGCAGCATCCGCAAGCGCAGGGGGCGCATCGAGCTGCATCCGCCACAGCCGGTTTTGGACGCCTTCGAGCTCCACTTCGACATCGGGCTCGCCTCCGGGCCGCCCCTCGAGCCGGCCGGCGTAGAGCAGGAAGATCGGCTCCACGTGCGCGCGCAACGCCTGCAGGAGCCGAAGCCGCCCTTCCTTCGGTCCTGCGTGCGTTCGTTCGTGAGGCAGGACGACCCTTGCGGAGTACGGCTCCGCTCGGAGCGAGCACACGAGCCCCTCCCGAACGCGCGAAACCCCGTCGGGCCCGACGTACTCCTGTGCGAGCCACCAGCACGCCGGATCGTTCTCGGAGACCAGCGCGCCGTCTGCCAGCCACTCCTGCCACAGAGCGGCGGCCGACGACTCGTCGTCTGCGAGCGTCAGGTGGACGACGTTGTACGGGCTCGCTGCGAGATACCGCTCGCGTGCGGCTGCGTCGATCACGTCGTACGGAGGCGCGACAAGCGAGGCGAGCGGCCCTGCTCTGCGCTCGTCGTAGCGGACGGCGCGGAACGGGCTGACCTGGGCCACAGGGCCGGGACCCTACCAGCCGGATCCCGGCCTAGACTCGCAGTCGTGGCGGCAATCTCAGAGCTGGCCGAGGATGGCGTCGCCGAAGGCACGTACGCCGTTGCCCGCAAGCAGCGTCTACGTACGCGATCCGGGTCGGATTACCTTGCACTCGAGCTCGTGGACAAGAGCGGGCGGATCGAGGGCCGTGTCTGGCAGGACGTCGACCTGCTCGACGGACGGTTCTCGGAGGGCGACGCCGTACGGGTGCTCGGTCGCGTCGAGCGCTTTCGCAACCACCTTCAGCTCGACGTGCGGGCGATCGAGCTCGCGGAGGACACCGACCCGGTGGAGCTCACGCCAGCGCTCCGGCGCGACGCCGACGAGCTGGAGGGATTCCTCGAGTTCCTCACAGCCGAGATCACGCATCCCGGCCTGAAAGCAGCGGTCGCCAGCACCCTCGGCGATGCGGCCTTGCGACGTGCCCTGCGAGCTTTGCCGGCGTCACCGGAGAGCCACCACGTGTACGCGGGAGGGCTGCTCGAGCACACGGTCGGCGTGTCCACGATCTGCCGCGAGCTGTGCCAGCTTCACCCGCGCCTGCGAGCGGACCTTCTTCTTGCCTCCGCCTTGCTCCACGACGTCGGCCGGATCGTCGAGCTCAAACCCGGCCCGGGCTTCCACCAGACTGCGGAGGGCCGCCTGCTCGGTCACGTCCACCTCGGCGTGCGCCTGGTCGAGGAGCGGGCGGGACCTCTCGACGTCGAGATCCGCTCCGAGCTTCTGCACGCAATCGCCTCACATCACGACGCGCGAGCGGCGCGGACGGCCGAGGCGGCCTGCCTCTACCACGCGAACCAGCTCGACGCGCTCGCGGCAACGCGGCCGGTCGAGTCGAAGGATTAGGGCAGCTTCGCGGCGAGGCGGTTCCAACCTCGCTCTCGCTCGTAGCTCTGGTCGACGGCAACGATGCGACCCTTGGCATCGACGAGGATCACCGCAGGCTGCCACGGAACACCGAAACGCTTGGCGAGGCGGCGGTTCGTGTCGGGGAGCTGCGGCCAGTTCCAGCCGTACTTCTTCAGGAACCCGCGCGCGCGATCCGGCTGGTCGGCGGCGTTCAGGCCGAGGAATCGGTACTGCGGGTGCTGCTTGACCCAGGTTGCGTAGGCGACCGCCTCGCTATTGCAGGCGCCTCACCACGAAGACCAGACGTTGATGAACACGGGCTTTCCTCGCAGCTTCACAAGGGACAGCTGCTTCCCGTCGAGCGTCACGCCCGCAAGCGCGGGCGCCGGGCGGCGTGGCGCCCCGGACATCGCCGTCGCGGTTGCGACGAGAGCGAGACCGAGCGCAAGGACAGCGGCGAATCGCACAATTTCAGGGTAGCGACGCTAGGCTCGCTGGCGTGTTAAATGACGCCGCGGCTCGCCTCGAGGGCCAGAGCATCGTGCTCGAGCCGCTCCGCGCGGACCACGAGCCGGGCCTGTTCGTCGCCGCGCAGGACATGGACTGGTCATTCATGCCTGTCGATCCTTCCCAAGGGCCCGGCCGCTTCCACGTGTGGCTCGAGGAGGCCCTTGACCTCGCCGGCCGAGGCGAGCAGGTTCCGTTCGCCGTGCTGGAAGCCGGAACGGACCGGCCGCTTGGGAGCACGCGCTACCTGTCGCTGCGCCCCGAGCATCGCGGTCTCGAGATCGGCTGGACCTGGCTTACGCGAAGCATGTGGTCGACCAGCGCAAACGTCGAGGCCAAGCTCCTCTTGCTCGAGCACGCCTTCGCGCGGCTCGGCTGCATACGGGTCGAGTTCAAGACGGACGCGAAGAACGAGCGCTCGCGCCGGGCGCTCGCGGCGCTCCCGGCGCAGTTCGAGGGCGTCTTCTCGAAGCACATGCTTGTTGGCAACGACGGAACGCGTCTGCGCGACTCGGCGTGGTACGCGATCGTGGACGACGACTGGGCGGCCGTGAAGGCGAACCTCGAGCACCGACTCAGGGTGAGAAGCGAATGTTGAGCACGTCGCCGTCCTCGACGACGTAGTCCTTCCCTTCCAGGCGCTGGAGACCCCGGCGCGCCGCCTCCGCGCGCGAGCCGCACTCGACGAAATCGGCAAGGCGGATCACCTCGCACCGGATGAAGCCGCGGGCGATGTCAGAGTGGATCTCGGCTGCTGCGTCGAGCGCGGTCTTCCCTCGCCGCAGCGTCCACGCGCGCGACTCCTTGTCGCCGCCGGTGAAGAACGCGATCAGGTCGAGGGCGTCCTGCAGCCGGCGTACGACCTCCTCGAGTGCCGACGGCCCGTCGCGGAACTCGGCCGCATCCTCCTCCGACAGCTCCGCGAGCTCGATCTCGAGCGCGAGATCAATCCCTCGCGGGCCGTTCTCCACCACCACGGCCGGCTTCGTCGTCAGCGGCTCGAGCTCGCCGGGTACCACACCGCCGAAGTCGGCGAAGGAGCCGCCGGCGTCGAGGTGGGCGAGCAACGCCTCCAGGGCGACCGCCTCCGCCTGCAGCCTGAGGTCGCCGGACTTCGCCTGGGTTCGCACACGCTCCAGCCGGCCCTCGACGTGTTCATGGTCTGCCACGAGCAGCTCGAGGCGAAGTTGCTCGAGGTCACGATCGGGGACGGCAGCAGCCGAGTAGCCGTCGACGACGCACAACAGCGCGTCCACGCGACGGAGGTTCCCGAGCAGTGCGGACCCCGTTCCCGGGACATCCTGGACTCGAATCGCGGCCGGAGTCAGCTTCGCGGAGCTCTCGAGACGAGCCAGCTCGGCGAGTCGCGGGTCGGCGATGGGCGCCACGCCGACGTGCGGCTTCGCGTCGTGAATGGCTGCGCCCGCATGCGTCAGCGCATTGAACAGCGTCGTCTTCCCCGCCCGTGGCAGGCCGACGATGCCGACCTCGAGAGCCAACGTCTACCGCTACCGCGAGAAGCCGACGCGCGCCTCGCGCGCGTACCGCTTCACGTAGTGCACCCTCGCCAGCACGACGAGGAAACGGCCATCCTCAGCAGCGAGCTCGCAGACCGCGTCCTCGCGGGCGCGGAGCGCCGCGTCGAGTGCATCTGCATCCGAGACGGGCACGCGTAGCGACAGTACGTCGCCGCCCTGGAACCCGATCTCGACGCGAGCAAGGTCCGTGTCAGCCACGGCTCACCAGCTCGGTGAGCACGCCGTGAACAGCGCTGGGGTGCAGGAACGCCACCTGGAGACCGTACAGCCCCTGGCGCGGCTCGTGGTCGACGAGCTCCACGCCCTCATCGTCGAGCCGGGACAGCTCGGCCGCAATGTCACGGACCTCGTAGGCAACGTGGTGCATGCCCGGGCCGCGGCGGGCGAGAAACCGGCCGACTGGCGTGTCGTCTCCTGTCGCCGCGAGCAGCTCGACTCGGCTGTCACCGACGAGCATGGCGGCCGCCTCCGCTCCCTGGGACGGCATCGTCTCGCGCGCCTCGAGGCGACCGCCGAACAGTTCCTGGTACGTGCTCAGCGCTTCGTCGAGGTCGGCGACGGCGACACCGATGTGATGAATGCCCCGCAGCTGCACGCCTCGATGCTAGTGAAAAGGCGTCAGTCGGAGGGAAGCGCCCGCACCGTGCCCACCATTTCCGCGCTGCGCGACTCTTGCGGGACGCCTTCGAGCAGCTCGTCCAGCTGGTCACGGACAAGGGTCTCGCGGTCGAGCAGAGCCTGGGCGATGCGGTCGAGCGGTCCGCGGTACTTCGTCAGCAGACGCACCGCGTCGTGGTAGGCCTCGTCGGTCAGCCGCGCCTGCTCGGCGTCGCGGAGCCGCTTGGTCTCCTCTGACAGCGAGTAGTTGTCCGCGCGCATCGTGCGGGAGGCGACGATTTCGGACATGCCGTAGTCGAACACCATCGCGCGCGCCAGGTCGGTAGCGCGCTCGAGATCGTTGGCCGCGCCGTTCGTCACCCGGCCGAACACGACCTGCTCGGCTGCCCGACCCGAGAGGTAGACCTTCATCATGTCGGTGAGCTCCTCCTTCGTATGGAGGTAGCGATCCTCGGCGGGGAGGTTGAGCGTGTAGCCGAGGGCCTGCCCGCGGGATACGATCGTCACCTTGTGCACCGGGAGGGCGCCGCCCATGAGGTGCGACATGATCGCGTGGCCGGCTTCGTGGTACGCGAGGATGCGCTTCTCCTTCTCCGACACGACCCTGCGCTGCTGGAGGCCGGCGACGACGCGCTCCATGGCGCCGTCGAAGTCCTCGTTGGTGATCTCTTGAGCGCGGCGACGGCCCGCGAATATCGCTGCCTCGTTCGAGATGTTCGCAAGATCCGCGCCGGTGAGCCCCGCCGTCTGCCGCGCGACGACACCCAGGTCGACATCGGCGGCGAGCGGCTTCCCCTTCGTGTGGACTTCCAGGATCTCCTCGCGACCGATCAAGTCCGGCGGCGAGACGAGCACCTGCCTGTCGAAGCGGCCGGGGCGGAGCAAAGCCGGGTCGAGGTCCTGGAGGCGGTTCGAGGCGGCCATCACGACGACCTGGGCACTCGAGCCGAAGCCGTCCAGCTCGACGAGCAGCTGGTTCAAGGTCTGGTCCTGCTCGCGGTTGAAACCGTGACCCGTGCGCGCGGCCCCGACGGCATCCAGCTCGTCGATGAACACGATGGCCGGTGCGTGCTTACGCGCTTCGGTGAACAGCTTGCGGATGCGCGCGGCGCCGAGACCGGCGAACATCTCGACGAAGGCCGACGCGCTCTGCGAGAAGAACGCGGCGCCCGACTCGTGGGCGACGGCCTTGGCGAGCAACGTCTTGCCGGTGCCGGGCGGCCCGTAGAAGAGGATGCCCTTGGGGACACGTGCGCCGAGCTGCTCGAAGCGCTTCGGGTCGCGCAGGAAGTCGACGACCTCCTGAAGCTCCTCTTTCGCCTCGGAAAGACCCGCCACGTCGCTCCACGACACCGGTGACCGCGACCGTGTCTCCGCACGCTGCGTATTCACCCGCGGCGTCAGCTTCACGACGCGCCAGAGGAAGTACACCATCAGGCACATCAGGAGGAGCGGAAGCCACAGAAGCAAGATCTGCGGGATCTCGTGGAGAAGTGCGCCCACGACGCGCTCATCGGCAGTGCGGGCGGAAAGCCTTAGGTGCTGGCCGCTTCGCGCTCGAGCGAGAGGCACGCGTGAAGCGCGGCCTCGGCGACCTCGATCTGCTCGGCCGTCGGCTCCGTCGTCGCGATCCTCTCCTGAAGCTCGTGTCCGGGCCGGGCGAGTGCCTTCGCAGCGGGGTGCTCGGGGTTGCGAACCATCCAGCCGAAGACCTCGGTTGCCACAGCCATGGCGCCGAACGCGGCGACCATCCCGGCCGGACGGCGCAGGTGTTCGGGTGCGCGGCCGGCGAGCGTCGCGCCGGCGGCTGATGCGAGCAGCAGCGGCCCGACGAGATGGGAGCCGCAGCGCTCATGCTCCTTCGTCGCTCGCCCCTCGTGCTCGTAGCTGCCGATCGCAACATGCTCGGCGCCGTGGTAGGCGGCAAGGTCTCCTTGTCTTAAAGCAATCAGCGCAGGC
>Ga0315273_10009715_pt1 | contig 12230 bp, 10 predicted proteins | sample YL17G02_0_MG_FD_205753 | JGI IMG/M metagenome (GOLD analysis project Ga0315273, IMG submission 205753) | Sediment microbial communities from Yellowstone Lake, YNP, Wyoming, USA - YL17G02_0 | ecosystem: Environmental > Aquatic > Freshwater > Lake > Sediment | place: USA: Wyoming | collected... | reverse complement strand
GTATTCGATGTTGATCCCTTCGTCCCCGAGCTTGGTCGTGAGCTCGGCCAGGGCGCCGGGCCTGTTCTCGAGGTCGATCTTGAGGACGTCGCGAAGCTCGGTCGTATAGTTAAGCTTGCCGAGGAGCTTGACCGCCTTGTTGAGGTTCTGGACGCAGAGCTTGGCCGTGTCGTGGAACACGCCGATGGCGTCGATGTTGATGCCGTTCTCGGCCAGGAAACTGCAGAGGTCGCCGAGCTGGGACGGCTTGTTTTCCAGGATGACGTAGATTTCCGTGATCCGTTCGATCATGCATGACCCCCTAATCGTCCAGGATTTTCTTAGCCCTACCCTGTATTAATATCATGAACCCCCCGGCAAGGCAAACCGCCGGGTCAATCGAAAATCTTGCCCGGGTTCATGATCCCGTTCGGGTCGAAGACGCGCTTGATGCCGCGCATGATCTCGATCTGCCGCTCATCGAGGACGATGGAGAGGTACGGCTTCTTGACCAGGCCGATGCCGTGCTCGCCGGAGATGACCCCGCCGCGCTCGCGGCAGTCCCGGAAGAGCTCCTCCCGGACGAGGTCGGCCTTGTCCTTCCAGGCGCTCTCGGGGACGGGCACCATCCTGCCGTCCTCGTAGCGGGCCTTCATGATGTGGGTGTGGACGTTGCCGTCCGCGGCGTGGCCGAAAGTCGGCAGCCACATGCCGTACCGGGCGGCGAGCTCTCTGACCTTGCGGACGTGCCCGGCCACTTCGGCCCGGGGGACGGAGATGTCGAGGATCTCGACCGTCCCGGACTTGATGGCGTCGTAGATCTTCGAACGGATGGCCAGGACTTCGTCCTGCTTGCTCGGCGTGTCGGCGACGAAAACGTCAATAGCACCTTTTTCCAGGCAGGCCTCGGCGACGGCCTCGGACAGCCGGTCCATTTCCGCCTCGGAAGGGGCGTCGAGGATGACCAGGAGATGGGTCTTCCCCAGCTTGGTCGGCCACTTTTTCCGGATGTGCTCCTCGGTCAGGGTGATGGGTTCGACCTCGAGGAACTCGACGGCCAGCGGCACGACCCCTCTTGTCATGATGAGCGGGATGGTTTCGAGGGCCGGCTCGAGTTCGGCGAAGGGCACGACGAACGAGCGCATGATACCGGGCTTGGCTTTCAGGTGGATGATGGCCTTGGTGACGACACCGAGCGTGCCCTCGGAACCGATGAGCAGGTGCATGAGGTTGTAGCCCGTGCTCGATTTTTCGAGCTTCCCGCCGAGCTTGAGGATCTCGCCCGTGGGCGTGACGACCTCGAGGCCCCGGACGTAATTGCGGATGGTGCCATATTTCACGGCCCGGCTGCCGCCGGCGTTGGTGGCGATGAGGCCGCCCATCATGGCGCTCTCGTCGCCGGGATGGGGCGGGAAATAGAGGCCTCCCTCTTCGACGGCCAGGGTGAAATCGGACAGGCGGACGCCGGCTTCGGTCACGGCCATCTGGTTGTCGGCGTCGACCTCGAGGACCCGGTTCATCCGCTCGAGGGAGAGGACGATCCCGCCGCGGACCGGGACGCAGCCGCCGCAGAGCCCTGTGGCACCTCCCCGGGGCGTCACCGGGATGGCATAGGTGTTGGCGATGCGCAGGACCGCCGCGACTTCATCCGTCGTCCCCGGCTTGACGACGACGTCGGGCTCATGGGCAATCTCTTTGAGCGAGAATTCGTCATGGCCGTAATCGACGGTTTTTTCCGGGTCGGAGATGACGTTTTCCGAGCCGACGGAGGCCTCGAGCGACTCGCGTATCGCGGGGGTTATCAATGAGGCCATGACGAAACTCCCTTCAGGCCCGTACTTTTTTACACCCATTCCACTTCCTGAATGACCATATGGCTCTGAACGCCGCCGGTATTGGGTACACCTTCCGGCTCGATCAATAAGGCTTTGTAGCCGACAACCGACGATGGCCGATGTTCCACGCCGCGCGGGATCACGATCATGTCGCCCGCCTTCAATTCGACCGTCTTGTCCCGGAAACCCATTTCCATGGTTCCGTCCAGGATGATGAAGGTCTCGTCCGTGTCGGCATGGCTGTGCCAGACGAAGACACCCTTGAACCGAACCACCTTGATCTCATAGTTGTTCATCTTGGCGACAATGCCCATCGCGTAGTCGCCCGACTTCAGCCTCTCGAACTTCTCGGCAAGAATGATTTTTTCCACTTTCATTTCACTCATCTTTTCCCAGGGTAATGCCCAGGCTCAGCCGCGCGGCCGGAAGACGCTGATGGCAACATACACCCAGACCGAAATAGCTATTCCCGCCATCCCTGCGAACAGGGCCATCAGCAGCCAGTAGCCGAGTGGGTTCTCCGTTTTCGAACACGACTTCACGCTGTCAGTATGGCGGACCCGGCCCGTCCGGGCGCCCTGGATGACGGTGTGCAACAGCCAGTAGGCGAGCCCCCCCATAAAGACCGTGACGATGAGGAGTCGGATCGCGCCCACTGGCCTACTTCACATGGAGTCCTTTCGTTTCACGAATGATTCTAGACCGGCGCTGCCGAGGTGTCAATCCTGGTTATTCTTCCGTTAAAACGATGATCTGATCCGTCAATCGACCCGCTTGATTTGGATCGGAACGCCGATCATGACCTGAGGCCGCCCCTTGTAGAGCTCGACGAGCCCCGTCGCCTCGATCGTCCGTCTGGAGAAATCGAGCGAACCGGGGAGAGACTTGAAGACCTCGAACGGAATGGCCGCGTCGAACTCCGCCCCGTCGGCTTCGAGGATGTGAAAGCCACCGCGCTTGAAAGAACGCAGGCAGCGGAAACGGAAAGTCCGGATCTCGCCGGGACGACGGCCTATCTCCGGGGCGCCGATCGCCGGAGCATGCGCCGCCGACCAGCTGAATCCGTCCCTCACGCAATACTCCAGACCCTCTATTCGGAGGACCGCCTCGCGCCCGGGACCGGCTGTCCGAACCAATGTCGCCCTCATCGCATCGTCTCGTATGGCTAGCGTAGCGTTTAGCTGCTTGGCGCGCTTGAGGGCGCTTCGTAACGTGCCTTTGCCTTAGCCCTTTGAACGGTAGCTCTCTTGCAAGCGTGACGGTCAGCTACAACGCCTGGTTAGCCATTTCCTCGCGTACACACAGTCTCCTGTCCTATTAACGAGATGAAATCGCCGAGAAACAAACATGTCTACATCGACCTCACTTCGTAGATTCGTATGCTAGCAATTAATGGACATCTTTGGGCAATCTTCTCCGCAGCATCAAGACTCTCAGCCTCGATAATGTTGTAACCTGTAATGGATTCCATATTCCATTGTAGGTCTTTGGTTCCACTTTTCGATATTTCTCGACCACCACTGAAACCGCCCCGGTCAACCTGCTTTTCAGAGATCGATTCAAACCAAGTCTTCCAAGCGTTCATGATTGCCGGGGTGGGGTTTTCAAATCCGAAATGCAGAAACATGAACTTCTTCACTTCTGACTCCTTGTTATGATTTGACTAACTAAGATGCCCTTTCTTCGGAAACGGATGATATACGGGATTCTAGACCGGCGCTGCCGAGGTGTCAATCCTGGCTATTCTTCCGTTGAAACGATGATCTGACCCGTCAATCGACCCGCTTGAGCTGGACGGGGACGCCGATCATAGCTTGGGGGCGCCCCTTGTAGAGCTCGACGAGGCCCGTCGCCTCGATCGTCCGTCCGGAGAAATCGAGCGAACCGGGGAGCGAATTGAAGACCTCGAGCGGGATGGCCGCGTCGAACTCCGCCCCGTCGGCTTCGAGGACGAGGAAACCGCCGTGCTTGAACGAACGCAGGCAGTGGAACCGGACAGTCAGGATCTCGCCGGGACGACGGCCTATCTCCGGGGCGCCGATAGCCAGAGCATGCGCCGTCGACCAGCTGAATCCGTCCCTCAGGCAATACTCCAGACCCCTAATTCAGAGGACCGCCTCGCACCCAGGACCGCCTGTCCGAACCAATCTCGCCCTCATCGCATCGTCTCGCATGGCTAACGTAGAGCTAACCTGCGCTGCGCGGCGTTATCGCTCAGCGTCCAGCGCCTGAAAAGAGCGAGGTTGAGCGCCGGGTTAGCAACATGACGTACGAATGCATATCAGCGTGAAAAGGGAAAAGAAAGTACATAGGCCACGATGTAGAAAATGCTCACGAAGCCGAGATGTATCCAGAGCGGAACTACGCGAGAAGGAAGGACAATTCGATTACGCGCAGCGACTACCGTAGCCAAGACAATGCCCGTTATGACCGGGAACACGGTCAGGAGAAGGATGTCTCGCCTTTCGATGGAATTAGCGGCGCCCCAGAGGAGTAGAACCGTCCAGCCCGCCATTAGGGCCGCGCCGATACCCATGGCGTAGCGATACGCAGCGCTATTTTTTGATGCATCACCGCCGAATATCGCCACACCGGCCCGACGGGATAGCATTGGGATGATGGCGATGCCATCTGTGATGGCCCCCACTAGGAATGCGACCTTCACCAGAAGCGTTGCGGTTTCGAGCGAAACAGTTGGCACTATGACCTCCCTTGTTGCCTAACGCCTGCGGCATCAGCGGCGGCGTGCCCTGCTGTCCGCTGTATGCTGTTGTTGGGCAGCACTCTACTTCTTCCTCCGCGCGAGAAACGCGAGGGCACGTTGCACGGCTACGGCACCCTTGGCACGCCACGTACCCGGCACGGGTCGGAGGCGCAGGCCAAGCAACTGCTCGGCCGCAGGAAGGGGATCGAACGCTGTCAGGATTCGAGTGACCTTGCCCTCCCGGATATCCAGGACGTCGACACCGTCGATATTCGCCTTGCGACGGGTCGGTGCATACCCGAGCGGGCGCAGCGGATGTAGGTGGGTCGCTGAGATTCGCCACACGATTGCACACCGGCTTCCGTCGGCAGCCGTGCACAGGGGTCCCTGGACCTCGTATTCGAAATCGGGGAAGGCGTGCAGCACAGCCTCTGCGAACGCCCTCACAGCGGGTCGCCCGCGTGCAGGCGGCTCTGGCATGGCGGGGTCATACCATTCCACGTCCTCTGCAAGCAGAGCAAGAAAGGCTTCGAGGTCGCGGGCATTCCAAGCAGCCAGTAAGCTCCGTGCAACCTCCTCTGCGGCTGCATAAACCGGGTCAAAGTCTATCGACCGGGCTTCGTACACTGTCGAACCTGTCAATCGACACGCTTGAGCTGGACGGGGACGCCAATCATGACCTGGGGGCGCCCCTTGTAGAGCTCGACGAGACCCGTCGCCTCGATCGTCCGTCCGGAGAAATCGAGCGAACCGGGGAGTGACCTAAAGACCTCGAGCGGGATGGCCGCGTCGAACTCCGCCCCGTCGGCTTCGAGGATGTGGAAGCCGCCGCGCTTGAACGAACGCAGGCAGCGGAAACGGACGGTCAGGATCTCGCCGGGATGATGGCCGGCCTCCGGAGCGCCGATCACGGAGTAGGGCTCCCTCTGCCACAGGCCCTTCCCCGACCGGCGGGCCGCGCTCTCCGCTTCCTTGAGCCTCGTCTTCCAGGCCTCGTCGAAGGGGAACTTGAGATAGGCGTAAGCGTAGCCCTCCCGGACCAGGGTTTCGTTGAACATCTCCCCGTCCGCCGTCCGGATATAGGCCAGCAGCCGGCCGTAGACATCTCGCTTTTCCGGGCCCGGTAGGAGCTCCACCGTGGACTGGAAAAGCCGGCTGAAGGTGAAACGCTTGGCCAGAAAGGCCATGAACCGGACCTGTTCCCGGGCGTCGTCGAGCTCGGGCGAGTCCGCTCCGATGAGCCGGACGCGCTCGTCCTTTTGACCGGCCAGGCGGACCCTGACCGTGTCTCCGTCGTAGACGACAGTGACCGTCCCTCGGAGCGGTTCCTCGGCCGGAGCGGATAACGACGAGACCGGGATAAAAAGCGCGGCGGTGATGACGAGGGCTGAAAGGGCGGACCGAACGAGGCGGATCTTCTTCATCCGCGAACGAGCTCCCGTGCGGCCCGGGCGATGTGCGAGGCGCTGATGCCGTACCGTTCGAGGAGCTCGTCCGGCTTTCCGGATCTGGGCAGCTCGCGGACGCAGAGATGCTTCAGCGCGGCTTTTCCGGCCAGGGCCCCGGCAACGGCCTCGCCCAGCCCGCCGCCGGCGTAGTGGTCCTCGACGACGACCGCCCGGCCTCCCGTCTCCGCGACTTCCCGCAGGATCGTCGCCTTGTCCAGCGGCTCGACGGAATAAGCGTCGATGACGCGGAGACCGATGCCCTCTTTTTTAAGCTCGTTAGAGGCCTTGAGGGCTTCGTGGAGCGTGATCCCGGCAGCGATGACCGTGACCGCGTCCCCCTCCCCTTTCCGCAGGACTTTGGAACCCCCGATGGGGAACGTCTCACCGGCCGGATAGAGGATCGGCGTCGCTGGTCGCGACGTCCGCAGATAGACCATGCCCCGGTGCGAGGCCGCGGCCGCCACACACGCCTCCGACGAAACCGCGTCGCCCGGGTAGAGGACGACACATCCGGGGATGGGCCGGAACATGGCCAAGTCCTCGAGGCCCATCTGGGAGGGGCCGTCCTCGCCGATGCTCACGCCGACGTGGGAGCCGCAGACCTTGATATTGGAAAGGGAATAGGCGGCCATGCGGAGCTGATCGTGGGCCCGGGTCAGGAAGGCGGCGAAGGTGGCGATGAAAGGGATATACCCTTTGGCCGCGAGGCCCATGCCCACGCCGACCATGTTCTGCTCGGCGATGAACGACTGGAAGGAGCGCCCGGGAAAAGCTTCGAAGAACTTGTCGGCGTAGGTCGAGTTCTTGACGTCGCCGTCGACGGCCACAACGTACGGATTGACCTTGCCCAGGCCGAGGAGGGCGTTCCCGTAGGCCAGACGCGTCGCGGTCTTCTCCTTATAATTCGTCCGGGGGAAGTCGAAGGACGAAGCGGCTTTCTTTTTAAGGAAGGCCTTCGGCTTGTGGACGAATTTCCGCGCATCGACGTCGGGGAGGCAACCGGTCTCCTCGAGCGCCCGGGCCAGCTCGTCGGCCTTGAGCGGCTTACCGTGCCAGCCGTTCTTGTCCTCGATGAAACTCACGCCCTTGCCCTTGAGCGTCCGGGCCAGGACGGCCGTCGGCTTGCCCCCCTTCCCCGCTTCCTTCAGGGCGGCGAGTATCCGGTCGACCTTGTGGCCGTCGATGACGATGGCTTCCCAGCCGAAGGCGCGGAACTTGCGGGCCAGGGCGGAGAGGTCGTGCTGGTGCATGGTCGGATCGGACTGGCCGAGCCGGTTGACATCGACGACGGCGCAGAGGTTGCGGAGTTTCCAGTAAGCAGCGGAATTAGCCGCCTCCCAAACCTGGCCCTCGGCGCACTCGCCGTCGCCCATGAGGACGAACGTCCGGGCCGGCGACTTATCGAGCCGCTGGGCCAGGGCCAGGCCGACCCCGACGGACAACCCCTGGCCCAGGGAACCCGTCGCCGCCTTGACCCATTTCATCCGCGGCGTAGGGTGGCCTTCGAGGTCGCTCGAGATCTTCCGCAGGTCGAGCAGGTGTTTGAGGGGGATGATGCCGGCTTCGGCGTAAACGGCCCAGAGGAGCGGCGCGGCATGGCCTTTGGACAGGACGAACTCGTCGCTCGCCGGGTCGGCCGGGTCATCCGTATTCCAGCACATTTCTCCGAAGAAGAGGCAGGCGGCAATGTCGGCCGCGGATAGGCAGGTCGTCGGGTGTCCAGACCCCGACGCCGTCGTCATGCGCAGGGAGTGGATGCGGAGCCGGGTGGCTATTTTGCGGAGGTCGTCGATTCTGGCCATGGGATGGTTCTCCTCAATCGCTCGGGGCCATGTCCTTCAAGGGGGGATGATAACACGAACACTCCGGATAAAAAAGACGCGACTGGTGTCTCCGGCGGGGAAGATGGACGCCGCAATCCGGGGCTAGCGGGCGAAGGGCGTGTCGGGAAATACGACGCGCCGGGTCTTGGCCCGGTCCGCCGCGTCGAGGCGGAGGAGAAAGGTCCCGATCCCTGCGGCGCCCTGCATGGTGCCGGTCTGGGCAAAGAGATAGTCCGGCCTCGTCCGGTGCTCGGCCTGGACCCACGACATTTTCCCGTCCTCGATGGTAGCCTTGGCCAGGAGCCGGACCGTAACGCGTTTTGAGAATTCGAGATAGGATTTATCTCCCAAGGCCTGGTGGAGATCGAGGAAGAACTCCCCCACCCCGGCCAAGCCGCAGCAGATGCCGGCGTTGTTCCAGAACCCGGGCGTTTCTTCCTCCGGGATGCCGCTTTGGAGAAGAGCGTTCGCGGACTTGCGGACCCAGCCAAGCCAGGATTTGTCGCCGCTGACCTCAGAGAGAAGATAGAAGAGCCGGGCCGTTCCGACCGGGCCGTGGCACCAGCCGAGGTAATAGAGGTCCCGGCCGTCGGGCTCGTTGTGAAAAACGAGGCAGCTGTCGCCTTCGGTCTTGGCCACGGACAGAAGGTACTTCGCCCCGGACAGCGCGGCGTCGAGGAATTTCTTGTCCTTTGTTTCCTTATAGAGGGCGGCCAGGAAGTAGGCGATGCCCGCCGTGCCGTGGGAGAAGTTGGGCATCAGGCGTGGGAAGTCCGGTTCCATGGCCCATTTCAGGCCGCCGTTCTCCGGCCTGCCCAGCTCGACGAGCCGCGCCCCGGCCCGGGCGGCCAGGTCGTGCCAGGCCGCGTCCTTCGTCTCGCGGGACGCGTAAATCAAGAAGAGCCCGGTGCCGGCGTTGCCGCTTATGATGTCTGTCGTCGGACCCCACTCGACCCCAGCCCCGACCTCGACGGCCGCGGCCTTGATCCGGCCGAGGCAGGCCAGGAAGCCCTGTCGGTATTTGTCGTCACCCGACGCCCGGTAGGTTTCCTCGAGGGCGAAGGCGATCCCGGATAGGCCTTCATAGAACCCCACCCCCTCGATGCTGGGCATCTTTGACAGGAGGAAATCGGCGCCTTCCCGGGCCTCGCGGAGATAGGCCTCCCGCCCCGTTGTATAGTAAGCATTGAGAAAAAAGAGGACGATACCCGGCGTGCCGCTGTAGAGGTTCAGGACGGTAGATCCCGGGTCCTTGGGGACGGCGGGCCAGGACAGTCCTTCCGGAGCCCGGACCTCGGACGCCCGGATCCAGGACGCCGCCTTTATCGCCGCGGCGAGGTAAGGACGGTCCACGTCGGGTTTGCACGTCATGAGTCCTCCGATGAACAGGAGGGCCAGTGACGCACCCCGGCACGCCGCGCCGGTTTTGACGATCTTGCTCATCCCATCTCTCCCCTCTTCATTTCTTCAGGAACCGGCGCGCTTCGAGATGGTTGCGGTCGAGAGCGAGGGTCTTTTCGAATTCGGCCGCGGCCTCCGACTCCTTTTTTTGACCGGAGAGACCCAAACCGGCCAGGAAATGGAGATGGGCCTGCCTGACCACGGCCGATTGGCGATCTCCGAATTTCTCGAAGAAATCCATGGCCGGAGCGGTCTCCAGGCTTTCCCGCGCCCGCCGGACAAGGTCGACGAATTGTCCGACCGCCTCGCTGTCCCGGCCGAGTTTCATCAAGGCCATCCCCTGATAATAGGCCTGCTCGGAGAAGCCCGGCCGGAACTCGGCGGCCTTCCCGTAAGACCCTGCGGCTTCGGCCCCGTTCTCGAGGAGCTCATGGGCTAGCCCGATGTGGAAAAAGACCTTCGGCGAGCCGGGACCGCTCGAGGGCGGACCGGCGTCCAGGTTCTCCGGATAAGAGAGGGCGTTCATGAAGGATTCGAGGGCCCGGCGGTACCTCTTCCTTTCGACGTAATACCGGCCCGCCGCGAGGTTGGCCTCGACCCAAAGGCCGTGGATCTCCCCTCCCCCCTCCCAGACGTGGAAATGATGGGTCCGCAGGAACTCCAGGGCCCTTTCGGCCCGGCCGGTCAGGAGGAGAAGCCCGATTTCCCGGGCCAAGGAATTGTCGCTTCCGGAGACGATGTCATGGTTTTTTTCGAGCCGGGCCAGACGCATCGCCGGATCCACGCCGGCGGCTTCGTAGATAAGGTCGAGCTCGTAATAGAGCCGGGCGTCCTTCCTGTTCGCGGCCAAGGCCAGTTCCAGACTGGCCACGGCGGCCGGGAGGTCGTTTTTCACCCGGGCGTAGGCCAAGCCGAGGTTCCTGCGGACGACCGAAAAAGCCGGGTCGAGCGTCCGTGCCTTCTCCCAGGCCGAGATGGCCCGCTCAGGCTGGAGGTCGAAGAGGAGGTTGCCGAGGTAGTAGGGTGCCCGGGCGTCGGCCGGGTTCTCCTTCATGGCCCATTCAAGGATGTCGATGAAGTCGAGCTCGAACGGGAAAACATAGTCCGGGGAGAGGGAGGCGGCTTTATGGAGGATATCAAGGGCCTCTTTTCGCACACCCATATGATGAAGGACGTAAGCGAAAAAGTAGGCCGGCAGGGGATGTGATGAAAATCCGCCCTCGATAACACGCGGTCCGAAGACCGCGGCCGCCTCCTTCCACAGACCGTAGTTCACGTAATCCGAAGCCAGCTCGAGAAGGTTCGGAACAGATCCGTCGAGCAGGGCGTCAAGCGCCGCGGATGACTCCCGGGCCGAGGCGGCGTCACCGTCCGACACCTGGAGGAGGTACAGCTCGTGGAGGGACAAAAGGTCGAGGGGATCGGCCCGACGCACGGCCGTCACCAGGCTGGCCGCTTCTTCAGTCATGCCGAGCCTTCTGAGCACGGCCGCCTTCAAGTTGAGGGTTTTAAGGTTCCGGGCGTCTGCTCCGAGCGCTCGGTCCAGGAAATCCAGGGCTTTCGCGAAATCGCCGTCCGTCGAGGCTATCCCGGCTAGCTCATGGAAAGAAACCGCTCGCCAAGCCAGACTCCAGGCCGCCCGCTCGAAAGCGTCTTCGGCCTCTTTGTATTTTCCCAGGCGCCGGCAAGCGACACCGAGGTAGTAATGGGCTTCCCCGTCTTTCGGCCGGGTGTAGTTGAAGGTCGACCGGGCGAGGGCCGTCCTTAGGCGCTCCTCGGCCTCGGCGTACATCCCGCGCTTGAGATTAAGGATGGCCAAGGCCGTGTTGACCCGGACATCCGAGGGGTCGCGGCACAGGGCTTCTTCGTAGTAGGGATAGGGCTCGAGGGCGGGGTTGTGGAACTGTTCGAGGCGAAGTCCGGCCAGATAGAGCTCTTCGTTTGTCGAAATGTCCCTGGGTGCGGCAGGCGGCGTCACCGGAGGCGGGAGGGGTGTGTTCTTTTTCGACCGCGGCACGTAGCGGACAAGCTCGCGGCCATCCGCGGCGTAGAGGATCAGGTCAAGCGATTCTGGCGGGGTTCCGGAAGCGATCATCACGAATTTTTCATAGGGGGCGCCGGGACCGAGATCGAAGGTGTCCTCGAAAAGGACCTTGTCGCCGGACTTTAAGACGCACCGGGCGCCCTTCCTTTCGGAGGTGCCGTGGAAGGCGATTCGCGCCTGGCTCGCAGTGACCTCGAGGTTACAGGCCGCATCGCGGTTCGCGTTCTTGAGACCGCCCAGCCCTCGGACCGGGTACCAGAACTGGGTGACCGCCCTCTCCTCCCCCGGCTGGATCCAGCTGTAATCGGGCTGGTTGTCCGACCAAGCGCCGATCATGAGCTCAAGGTACGGGCCGTCGGCGTCGGTCAGGATCCTTTCCCAGGTCTTGCCCTCGGAGCCCGTTCCCCAGGTCCAGAGTTTTTTGCCGGGGACGACGTTGTGGTCGCCGACGAAGACGACGCCCGCCTTCTTGCCATGGTCGTAGCCGCCGAGGAAGTCCTCTTCGACGTCGAAGGCAAAGAACGACGTCGGCGTGAGGTGGCTCTTCCACCAGCTGACATCGACGCCCTTCGTGTAGTTCTGGCCGTTGAAGACTTCGCTCGAGAGGGGCCAGCGGGCGAACTGGTTCTTCCCGTGGAAGGTCGCGATCTCGGTCGACGGCGGGAATAGGATCTGGTAGTTCCCGTTGGCGTGGACGGCGACGTTGGCGAAGGCGAGCATGGAGTGGGCGAACGGGGTCCGGTTGAGGACCTTCATCGTCACCTCGAGGACGCTCGAACCCGACCGGAGGGTCAACCCGACCAGCCATTTCATCCGGTGGCGGAGCTCGATTTCGCCGACCCAGACCGTGGCGCTTCCGTCAGCTCCCGATTCGATGATGGAATCGACGGGCATGAACGTCGTGGCCCGGTGATGGTGCGGGATGTTCCATTCGACGCCGCCGGAGATCCAGGCCCCGAGCATGCCGATGAGGGCCGGCTTGATGACGTGCTGGCG
>Ga0315273_10009714_pt1 | contig 12232 bp, 9 predicted proteins | sample YL17G02_0_MG_FD_205753 | JGI IMG/M metagenome (GOLD analysis project Ga0315273, IMG submission 205753) | Sediment microbial communities from Yellowstone Lake, YNP, Wyoming, USA - YL17G02_0 | ecosystem: Environmental > Aquatic > Freshwater > Lake > Sediment | place: USA: Wyoming | collected... | reverse complement strand
AAAATCGACGATCGAACGGATGGAGGGACGGCAAGGCGGGCAAAATTATGTCCATCCCCGGTCTTTACAGGCTTGGACCACGCGGGCGACGGCGATCCCAAACGCGGCTTCCCGTAAAGACAATTGTTTTTTTCGGGCAAACTCCCAAACGGAATGGAACGCCGAAGTCAACTTGACGTCGAGCTTCCCCAGGACTTCGTCAAGCTCCCAGTAGTAATTCATGTTGCTCTGGACCTGCTCGAAATAACTGCACGTCACCCCGCCGGCGTTGGCCAGAATATCGGGGATGATCAAAATCCCCCGTTCAGCTAAGGCTCGATCGGCTTCGATCGTCGTCGGGCCGTTCGCCCCTTCGGCGATGATCCGAACGCGGGGACGGATGCCTTGGACATTGTCGGCGGTGATCTGGTTCTCGACGGCGGCGGGGATCAGGATATCCACGTCTTGGGCCAGCCAGGCTTCGCCGGGAAGAACTTCGTATCCGAGCCCCCGCGCCTTGTCCCGGTCGATCCCGCCGAAACGATCCGTGATCCCTTTCAAGGATTCGACGTCGATCCCCCCCTCCTTCCGATACGCATAGGAGGCTCCGTCTTTCTGGTCCCAGCAGGAGACGCAGGTGACTCGCCCCCCGAGCTGTTCGAAGAGCCGGATCGCGTGTTGGGCCACATTCCCGAAGCCCTGGACGCTGGCCGTCGTCCCCTCGGGGGGGATATCGAGCTCGCGGAGGGCCTCGCGCAGGATGAAGACCAGGCCGAATCCCGCCGACTCCGCTCGCCCGAGCGAACCTCCCAGGCCCACGGGTTTTCCGGTGATGAATCCCGGGAGCCTCTCGCCGCGGATCGCTTCATACTCATCGAGCATCCAGAGCATGTGCTGGGCGCTGGTCATGATGTCCGGGGCGGGGACATCGACCTGCGGGCCGAGGTCGCGGGCGAGATGCCGGACCCAGCTTCGGCACAATTGTTGTTGCTCGCGCAAACTTAAGAAGTGGGGATCGCAGGCGATCCCCCCGCTGCTGCCCCCCAAGGGGATTTGGACCAGGGCGCATTTCCAGGTCATCCACATCGCCAAGGCGCGGATGGTGTCGATGGTCTCTTCGGGGTGGAAGCGGATGCCGCCCTTCCCCGGCCCGCGCGCGTCATTGTGGACGACCCGAAAACCGCGGAAAACACCGACACTCCCGTCATCCAGCCGAAGGGGGATGAGGACCTGGCTTTCCCTCATCGGCGCGCGGAGGAGTTGTCGGGTGGGGAGGTCCAGCCCCAGCCATTCGGCCGTCCGGTCGAATTGGAACTGGGCCATCGCGTAAGAATTGAACGATATTTTTCCCATGGCGCCGGTCCTCAGGCCGGTCGTCCTAAACATAAGCCGAGCGTTTTCCAAAGTCAATGGCCGCCCCCGTCGTTTTTCCGCCTCTCCGATTTTTTTATTGAAATCCCAATCCAATCCAAATATGCCGCAAATATTTTGGGAGTAGTAATAGGGTGAGAGATGGCGGTCTGCCTCTCCGACGTTCTATCCCATAAGGAGCATCGATGAACTCATACCTGAAGGATTTCATGGACGACATCAAAGCCAAGAACCCGGCCCAGCCCGAGTTCCATCAGGCCGTCTTCGAGGTCGCCCAGTCGTTGTCTCTGGTCCTCGATCGGCATCCGGAATATCGTAAGGCCAAGATCCTCGAACGGATCGCCGAGCCGGAGCGGGTCCTCATGTTCCGGGTTTCCTGGATGGACGATGCCGGCGAGATCCACGTCAATCGCGGCTATCGGATTCAAATGAACAGCGCCATCGGCCCCTACAAGGGCGGCCTGCGTTTCCATCCCACGGTGAACCTGGGCATCCTGAAATTCCTCGCCTTCGAGCAGGTGTTCAAGAATTCGCTGACAACCCTGCCCATGGGCGGCGGCAAAGGCGGTTGCGACTTCGATCCGAAAGGCAAGAGCGACAACGAAGTCATGCGCCTCTGCCAGAGTTTCATGAGCGAGCTGTTCCGTCACATCGGTCCGGATACCGACGTCCCGGCCGGCGATATCGGCGTGGGAGGCCGTGAGATCGGCTTTCTCTTCGGCCAATACCGCAAATTGCGGAACGAGGTGACCGGTGTTCTGACGGGGAAAGGCCTCGACTGGGGCGGCTCTTTGATCCGGCCCGAGGCGACGGGATACGGGGCCGTTTACTTCGCCGCGGAGATGCTGGCGGCACGCAAACAATCGCTCGAAGGCAAGACCTGCCTGGTCTCCGGAAGCGGCAACGTCGCTCAATATACGATCGAAAAAATCAACCAGCTCGGAGGAAAATCCGTGACCCTGTCCGACTCCAACGGCGTCATTTACGATCCTTCGGGTATCGACGCCTCCAAATTGGCGTTTGTCATGGATTTAAAGAACGTCCGGCGCGGCCGGATCAAGGACTACGCCGATAAGTACAAGGGCGTCACGTACACTCCCCTGACCCCCGACCTGGACCACAATCCGTTGTGGAATTTCAAAGCGGACTGCGCGTTCCCGAGCGCCACTCAAAACGAGATCAACGCCAAAGACGCGAAAAATCTCGTCAAAAACGGCGTCTCTGTCGTGGCCGAGGGCGCGAACATGCCGACGGCGGCGGAAGCGGTTGAGGTTTTTCTGAATTCCAAGATTCTCTTCGCCCCCGGGAAGGCGGCCAATGCGGGCGGCGTCGCAACCTCGGGCTTGGAAATGTCGCAGAACAGCCAGCGGCTGAGCTGGCCCCGCGACGAGGTGGACAAGCGGCTCCATGGAATCATGAAGAGTATCCATAAAACCTGCGTCGAGGCCGCGGACGCATACGGAACGCCCGGCAATTACGTCAATGGGGCGAACATCGGGGGTTTCCTCAAAGTCGCCCGGGCGATGATGGAACAAGGCTTGGTCTAAATCCCGTCCCCACGGATTTTCTCGCGACCTTCGCGAACGGAGAGTGCGGGAAACCTAATGGTTCTTCCGCACTCTCCCCCTCCATGGCCGGGCGTTCGCCCGGCCGTCAAACCTTCCGGTAAATCTCCCGGAGGTGACTGATCCGGTCACGGGAGAGAAAGACGCAATCGCTCAGGTTCGCCCGCGAGGCGGCTACATCCTCGGCATGATGCCGACAGGACGGCGCGCCGCAGAGGCCGCAGTTGAGCAAGGGTAAGCCTTTGAGGATCTCGTCGCCCCGCTTCTTCCGGGTGACCCGCTCTCTTAGATCGAGGCCGTCCCCCTCGAGGGGCCGGGGTTTCAAGGACCCGCGGAGCGAAAAATCCTCGGAAGCGTAGCGACGGAGGACTTCCCGTTCGAATTCGTCCGTCGGACTGGGCATCGCCGCGCGCAAATGGAGGTTTTTGCCCCGGGCGACGTACAGGTTTTCGACGGTCAAATTTCCGCCGATGCACCCTCCCTGGCAGGCATGGCACTCCAGGAATTCGATGTTCCGGAGCCGGCCCCGCTCGATATCGTCGAAGACCTTGATGACATCCTGGAGGCCGGTCAAGGGCAAGTAATGTTCCCGGGACAGCCGGGGGAATTCGCCCTCGGGGCTCCCCCAATGGAACAGCTCCCCGATAGCATAGAAGTCCTTGCTCGCGTCCTCCTTGGCGGCGTTATGCCTGATCCTGTAGAGAAGGTCGTTGTAGATTTCTTTGATGGCCAGGGCCCCGTCGAGGTAGCTTACGGTCTCCTCGGCCGGCTGAAGGATGGAAATCGTTTTAGCCTGGCAGGGGGTGATGTAGACCGCCGCGATTTCCTCGGGCCGAAGGCCTCTCTCCGCCGAAAAGCGGCGCTTGATTTCCCGGCCGGCGATCTCGCGGGGCGCCTCGATCGGGATGAGCTGCTCGACCATCGAGGGATAGGCGACCTGGACGAGCCGGACGACGACCGGGCAAGAGTTGGATATCAAAGGAAACGGCCCCGGCCATTTCTTGACGCAATCCATGATCGCTCGGTCGATCAGCTCGATATCGACCGCGTATTCCCAGACGGCGTCGAAGCCCAGGTCGGCGAGAGCCCGGCCGACCTGGGCGGGCGAAACGTTCGGGCCGAACTGGGCGAACAGGGCCGGCGACGCCACCGCGACCTTGAACTTGAACCGGTCGAGCTCCTGGAACGGGATCGTCGTCGCCGTGATCGCCCCGGTGGGACAGACGGCGAGGCAGTTGCCGCAGTCGATGCAGAGCTCCGGGATCACCCGAGCCTTGCCGTCCTTGACCCGGATGGCGTGGGTCGGGCAGGCCCGCATGCAATGCATCCGGCCGTCGCATTTGTCGCGGCCGATTTTAAAGCCGTGTTTTAAGTCAGGCATGGGCGTTTAAGCGGATGGTCGCGAAGACGGACGTCCCTTTTCCGACCTCGGACTCGATCCGGAATTCGTCGGAGTTTTTCTTCATGTTCGGGAGGCCCATCCCGAACCCGAAGCCCAGCTCCCGCATCTCGTCCGAGGCGGTCGAGAATCCCTCCTGCATCGCCGTCTCGATATCGGGGATGCCGGGCCCTTCGTCCCTGACCTCCAAGCCGATCGCGGCGTCCGTCAGAACCAGGGTCAGCGTTCCCCGCCGAGCGTACATGACGACGTTCATCTCGGCCTCGAAGGCGACGATGACCGAGCGCCGGGTGGGGGCGGCGTCGAGCCCGAGTCCGCTCAAGAGAGCCTTGATTTCGCTCGAAATCTCGCCGGCTTTGTCGAAATTCCGCCCCTGGATTTCGTAGCTTTCGCGCAGAAGCTCGACCGCCGTCATGACACTCCGCAGAGGCCTTTTCCGTAGAGAATGCCGCAGATTTCGAACATCCCCTTCGTCGTGGTGAGAACGGGGATCCGTTTCTCCCGGGCGAACTCGAGGACGCGCTTGTCGGGGACCTTTCCCCGGCAATACAGGACGGCGCTCACCCCGGCGATGTCGGCCGTCCGGATGGACTGGATGTTGGTCAGGCCGGTGATCATCAACTCCCTGGCCCGGGCGAAGGCCAGGATCTCGCTCATCCCGTCCGAGGCGACGACGTCGCGGATCTCAACGGCGAGGCCGTCGTCCCCGACGAGAACCTCGCACCCGATAAGCTCTTTGATTTCGGCCAGGGTCATGGCGGTCCCTTTCGTTTGCGCCCGCTCAGAGGCGGAGCAAATACCGATGAATTGAGGCGGCGGCGATCCGCCCATCGCCCATCGCGCTGATGACCGTAGCCGCGCCCCGGACGATGTCGCCGCCCGCCCAGACATTGGGCCGGGAGGTCAGGGCGGTGGACGCGTCGGTCTGGATGCCGCCTTTCTTGTTGATCTGGAGGCCGGGCGTGGTCATCGGGATCAGGGGGTTGGGGCTGTTGCCGATGGCGATGACGACCGCGTCGAAGGGAACGCGGAAGTTGGATCCCTCGACCGGAACAGGCCTGCGCCGACCCGAAGCGTCGGGCTCGCCGAGTTCCATCCGGAGGCATTCCATCTCCCGGATCCAACCGCGCTCGTCGCCGATCAGCCGGACGGGAAGGGTCAGGAGGTCGAAGATGACCCCCTCCTCTTCGGCGTTCTCAACTTCCTCGACGCGGGCGGGAAGCTCAACCTTGCTGCGGCGATAAACGAGATGGACCTCGTCCGCCCCGAGCCGGACGGCGGTCCGGGCGGAGTCCATGGCCACGTTCCCCCCGCCGACGACGGCCACGCGCGAAGGCCGCTTCACCGGGGTGTCGAACTCCGGAAAGCGGAATCCCTTCATGAGATTGACCCGGGTCAGGTATTCGTTGGCCGAGAACACGCCGTTCAAATTCTCGCCCGGCATCTCCATGAACCAGGGCAGTCCCGCCCCCGAACCGACGAAGACGGCGTCGAACTCCTGAAGGAGGCGGTCCACGGTCCGGGTTTTGCCGACGATATAATCCGTGACGATTTTGACCCCCAAACTCCTGACGTAATCCACCTCGCGGCGGACGATCGCCTTCGGGAGCCGGAACTCGGGAATCCCGTAAATGAGCACTCCGCCGCATTCATGGAGGGCTTCGTAAATGACGACCTCATGTCCGAGGAGGGCCAGGTCGTTGGCCACGGTGACGCCGGCCGGCCCGGCGCCGACGATCGCGATCTTCCGGCCGGTCTTGGGGGCCATAGCCGGCGCCTCGGCTTTCCCCTGGGCCGCTTCCCAATCGGCGACGAAGCGCTCGAGCCGGCCGATGGCCACCGGCACCTTCTTGTTATGAAGGACGCAAACCTTTTCGCACTGTTCTTCCTGGGGACAGACCCGGCCGCAGATGGCCGGGAGGGCGTTGGTCTCCTTGATTTTTTTGACACCGGCGGCGAAATCCCCCTCGACGATGCAGCGGATGAATCCGGGGATGTCGATCCCGACCGGGCATCCCTGATTGCAGAACGGTTTCTTGCATTGAAGACAACGTTTGGCTTCCTCGATCGCGGTGGCGACCGGATAGCCCAGGGCGACTTCGTCGAAATTCTTGATCCGCTCCCAAGGCATCTGCTTCGGCATGGACCGGCGGTTCAGGTCCAGCGTTTTCTTTTCTTTCTTCTCTTCGCTCACGCTCATTCCCTCTTCATCTTCGTCGCCCCGATCCGGCCTAGAAATGCGACCGGCAGCTCGACCGCCTCAGCGGATCGACCTCTTCGGGGTTGTAGCTTTGGCGCCGGGCCAGGAACTCCTCCCAGTCGATTTCATGGCCGTCGAAATCGGGGCCGTCCACGCAGGCGAATTTCATCTTGCCGGCCACCGACAGCCGGCAGACCCCGCACATCCCCGTCCCGTCGATCATGATCGGGTTCATGTTGACGATCGTCTTCCAGCCGAGCGGCCGGGTGATCTGGGAAACCCGCATCATCTGGAAGGTGCAGCCGTTGACAATAACCCGGCCTGGGACGATCCCCAACCGCTGGGCGATCTCCGGAATCTTGTCGACGTGGCCCTTGATTCCTTTCGTCCCGTCCCGGGTGATGACGATCAGCTTGTCCGAGACCTTGACCAGTTTGTCCTCCCAGTAGAGAAGATATGAACTTCGGGCTTCGATCAGGGTGATGACCCGGTTTCCGGCTTCCTTCAGGGCCCGGGCGATGGGGTAGATCGATCCGATCCCATAGCACCCGCAGACGCAGAGGACCGTGCCGAACGAGCCGATCTCGGTCTCCTTGCCCAAGGGGCCGGCGAACGTGGGGACGGCGTCGCCGGGCTTGAGCCGGGCGAGCTTGGCCGTGGACCCGCCGACCTGCATGAAGATCGACGTCACCGTGCCGGCCTCGCGGTCCCAGTCGGCCACGGACAGGGGAATCCGCTCGCCGAACTCGTCCGGCCGGACGATGACGAAATTGCCGGGCCGGACCGAATCGGCCACGTCCGGGGCCAGGACGGTGAACTCGTGGAGGTTGGGAACGATCATCCGCCGTTCGATGATTTTAGCCATGGATATCGTCTTTCAGGTCGTTTTCCGCCCGACCCGGACCCGGGTCGGATTGCCGGAAGAATCCGCAGACGGCCTCCCCGGCGCGGCCGGACGGACCGCCCGGATGGTCCGCGGCGGGCATTCCGGATCAGGCTTCGCGGCCCCGGACATTTCCGCCGGGCCATGATCGAAAGTGAGAATGAGAGTATCCCCGGCGGCGAGACCGAGTTCCCTCAAATCGTCCGGATGAAGCCGGAATCCCTCCTCGAGAGCCAGTTCCTTCAAGCCGCCGACCTTCGCGGAAAGGTCGATTCCCCGGTGCCGGAAGCCCTCGGGCTCGAGGACGAGGAGGAAATCGCCGTCGCCGCCCGTTCTTTCGGCCGCGGCTTCGATTTCAATATGGTCGAGAGGCCTCATCACCCGCGGCTCTCGGTCCACCCGCGCCGGAAAATCGGGGACTGCCGAGCGGATCGCCCGGAAAACCTCGCCGGCCGTCGAGGTTTCGAGCCCGTCGCGGCCGAGGGATTTCGCCAGGTCGGAAAAAATCCTCCAGTCCGGCCGCATGAAACCCGCGACGGCGCCTTCCGGCGCGCTCTCGATTTGGACAAGCTCCTGGACCCGGCCTTCGAGGTTGACCAGAGTCCCCCCTGCCTCGGCGAATGTGGAAGCGGGGAGGAAAGCATCGACCGGGAAGGACGGCAAGTACAAATCCTGAACGATCAGGAAGTCGCACTCCGGCCGCTCCGTAAACGGGACAGCCCCGACGAGATAGATGACTTTCGGCCGCGACGGCCCGGAGACGACCTCGGACAGGCCGTATCCGACCGCAGCCGACTTGACTCCCCCCGGTCCGACCTCCGGGAAAACTCCCAATTCGAGAGCGCCCCGAGTATTGGCCCCGAAATATAAAGGGATGAGATTGATCGAGGGTAGCGCGGCCGCAACGAGAAGGCCTTCGATGAGGTCTTTATTCGGACGATAATGGAATACCCGGGGGCCGACGACGATCGTCAAATCGCTCCCCGACTTCAAGGTTTGGATCGCTTCCTCGAGATGCGTGTCTTCGACGACCGCCTCCCGGGCCACCGAAGCGATATCGAAGGCCTTGCCGGCGAGGGCTTCCGCGAAAACACGGACCAGGAGTCCTTCCTTCCCGGCCTCGGGCCGGAGCCAGTGATGGGCATAGCGAGCGAGGTTGGATTCGACGGCGTCGACGGTCACGAGCTTCGCCCCGGCAGCCAGGGCCTGACGGATCTTGGTCCCGACGACCGAAAAATGAAACCGGCTGTCCAGGCCGACGGCCAGAATGACATCGGCTTTGCCGATGGCCTTGATCGAGATCGGCCGGGCGAAAAGCCGCGACCAAAACTCGAGCCCGCCGGGAAGCTCGGCCCGGGCCGTCGAGTCGATGTTGGGCGATCCGAGAATCCGACGAACGAAAGCCTGGGCGGCGTACTGGCTTTCGTTGGTCAGGTCCGCCGAGACGAGGGTGAAAATCTCTTCGGGGGCCGTGCTCTTGAGGACGCCGGCGACCTTTTCGATCGCCTCATCCCAAGCGACTTCCCGGAAATAGTCCCCTTTCCGGAGCATCGGCCGTTTCGCCCGGGAGAAATGATGCGAAGCCTCGGGAAGGCAGAACCGGCCCCGAAGACAGAGCTGGCCGTCGTTGACCTCGGGGTCGAGATGGGCCCGGGCTTTGGCCAACCGCCCTTTATTGTGGGCCAGCTCGAGTTGGCACCCGATCGCGCAGAACGGACAGGTCGAGATCTGGAATCCGTCGGGTTTCCCTTCCCACTTCGAGGCCTTGTCCGCCAGCGCGCCCGTGGGGCAGATATCCACGCAGGCTCCGCAGAATTCGCACCCCGCGGCGACGTGGCTCCGGGCGAAGGCGGTCCCGATCTTGACCTGGGGGCCGCGGTAGGTGAAGGCCAGGATCCCCGAGCCGCGGACCTCCTGGCACATCCTGACGCAGCGCCCGCAGAGGATGCAGATGTTGTAGTCCCGGTCATAGAAGGGATCGTCGTGCTCGGCCTCGTGGCCGTGGTACCGGATCGGAAAATCGATCTCCGAAACGCCGAGCTTCTCGACGAGGTCCTGGAGCTCGCACTGGCCATCGTTCGGACAGAACCGGCAGCCGGTCGAAACGCCGGCTTTCCGGATGGTCGTCTGGTAATCCCGGCAGGCGGTCCGCTCGTCGCAGATGAGACAGCTCGAGGGGTGCTCGCTCAGGATCAGTTTGAGGATGTCTTTGCGAAGCTCCCGGAGGGCGGCCGTGTCGGTTTGGACTTTCATCCCTTCCCGGGCGACCGTGCTGCAGGAGAGCGGGTAGCCGCGCATTCCTTCGATTTCGACGATGCACAGGCGGCAGCCGCCGAAGGGGGTGAGGTCCTTGTGGGAGCAGAGCGAGGGGATAAAGACGCCGGCAAGCTCCGCGGCGCGAAGGACGGTGACGCCCTCGGGGAACGTCACCGGTTTATGGTCGATCTCCATAGTCAGGAGGCGGGATTCTTTTCGCGGCATGATCGGCCCCTACGATTCGATGACGATGGCGTCGCCGGCGATGGCGTCGAAACGGCAGATTTCGTAGCACGACCGGCACTTGATGCATTTGGATTTGTCGAGGTTGTGCGGCTCGGACCGCGGCCCGGCGATAGCCGCCGTCGGACAGACCTTCACGCAGCGCTGGCAGCCGGTGCATTTGTCGGGGATGATCCGGTAGACGACCAGGTTCTTGCAGACGACGGCCGGGCAGCGCTTATCCTTGACGTGGGCGATGAACTCGGACCGGAAATACTTGAGGGCGGTCAGGGCGGGATTGGGCGCCGTGGCCCCCAGGCCGCAGAGCGATCCCATCTTGACCGTTCCGCCGAGGCGCTCGAGCTTGTCCAGGTCGGCGAGCTCGGCCCGGCCGTCGGTGATCTTTTCCAGAAGGCCGGCCAGATGGCGCGTCCCGACCCGGCAGGGGACGCACTTTCCGCACGATTCGCTTTGGGTGAAGGAAAGAAAATATTTGGCCGTGTCGACGATGCAGGTGTCGGCGTCGAGGACGATCAGGCCGCCCGAGCCCATGATCGAGCCGGCTGCGGCCAGATGCTCGTAGTCGATGGGCGTGTCCAAGAACTCCTCGGAGAGGCAGCCGCCCGAGGGGCCGCCGGTTTGGACGGCCTTGAACGGCTTCAGCGTCCCGCCGCCGATGTCGAAGATGACTTCGCGGAGGGTCGTGCCCAGGGGGACTTCGATCAAGCCCGTCCGCCGGACCTTTCCGACAAGCGAGAACGTCTTGGTTCCCTTGCTCGTCTCCGTGCCGCAGCCGGCGAACCAGTCCGCTCCGCGGCGGAGGATGTGGGGAATGGTTCCCAGGGTTTCGACATTATTGATGATCGTCGGCTTATCGTGGACGCCGGACACGGCCGGAAACGGCGGGCGCGTCCGGGGCATTCCGCGTTTCCCCTCGATCGAGGCGATGAGGGCGGTCTCTTCGCCGCAGACGAACGCCCCCGCCCCCTCCTTGATTTTGAGGTCGAAGCTGAAGTCCGTGCCCAGGATGTTCCGGCCGAGAAGGCCCAGCTCGCCCATCTGGCCGATCGCTTTCTTGAGGCGCCGGATGGCCAAGGGATATTCGGCCCGGATATAAATATAACCGCGCGAGGCGCCGATCGTGTAGGCCGCGATCAGCATCCCCTCCAGGACGGCGTGAGGGTCGCCCTCGATCAGCGACCGATTCATGAACGCGCCCGGATCGCCCTCGTCGGCGTTGCAGATGAGATAACGGACGTCGCCGGCGGTCTCCCGGCAGGTCGCCCACTTTTTCCAGGTCGGGAACCCGGCTCCTCCCCGTCCCCGCAAGCCCGACCGCTTGACCGTTTCCAGGACTTCCTCCGCGGGCAGGGCGAGGGCGGCCTCGAAACCGAGATAGCCCTCCCGGGCGAGATAGTGGTCCACGTCGTCCGGGTCGATGAGGCCGCAGTTGCGGAGGACGATCCGGCGCTGGGGCTTGAGCATCGGCTGATCGAAAAAGCGAGGGATCCCGGCAAGCTCGCCGTCTCCGAAATGGCCGGCGAGGCGGTTTTTCGGGATCTCGTTGCGCTCGAAGAAAGCGTCGAGGATCGGGATCGCGTCTTTGGCCGACACGTTCGCGTAGCTGATCCGGGGCTTTCCGGGCATTTGGACGTCGAGGAGCGGCTCGAGATAGCAGGGGCCGATACAGCCCACCGGAATCATCCGGAAGTCGCGGCCGGACCGGCGGAGATGTTCTTCGACCGCCGCCTGCGTTTCGGCCGCGCCGGCGGCGAGGCCGCACGAGCCGGCCCCGATATAGAGGAAGGGCACCGCGTTTTTCCGGAGGTCGTCCCATTTGGCCGCGGCCTGACGGCGGCGCCGGTCAATCGCCGGGGCGTTCATCGAGGATCCTCTGGAATTTCAGGACCGACATCTGGCTGTAGAACTTGTCGTCGACGGCGACGACGGGCGCGAGGGCGCAGCATCCCAGACAGGCCACCCGGACGAGGTCGAACTCGCCGTCGGTGGTCGTCTCCCCCGTGCCGACGCCGAGCCGCTGCTGGGCGATGGCCAGGATCTGCTCCCCGCCCCGGACGTGGCAAGCCGTCCCGAGACAGACCTTGACGTGGTGTCGCCCCGGGGGATGGAAACGGAATTGGGCGTAGAATGTCGCCACGCCGAAGATCTCGTTTTCGGAGATCCTAAGGGCGCGCCCCACCGCGCGGACGATGTCCGGACGCAGGTACCCGTAAAGGTCCTGGGCCCTTTGGAGAAGGGGAATCAGGTCTCCCCGTTCGCCTTCGAATTCGCGGATAATTGCGGACAGACCGGCCTCGGACATGAGATGGCGTGCCTCCCACTCGAATATCGAAACA
>Ga0315273_10009713_pt1 | contig 12232 bp, 10 predicted proteins | sample YL17G02_0_MG_FD_205753 | JGI IMG/M metagenome (GOLD analysis project Ga0315273, IMG submission 205753) | Sediment microbial communities from Yellowstone Lake, YNP, Wyoming, USA - YL17G02_0 | ecosystem: Environmental > Aquatic > Freshwater > Lake > Sediment | place: USA: Wyoming | collected... | reverse complement strand
GGAAAAATATGGACTGCCCGTTTTGCTCCAGCACAGAATCGAAAGTAACTGATAAAAGGAGTTCTCCTGAAGGCATAAGGAGAAGAAGGGAATGCCTCAAGTGTGAAAAAAGATACACCACTTATGAAACAGTAAGCAAAGATATGCTGTATGTGATAAAAAAAGATGGGAGAAGAGAAAAATATGACAGAGCCAAACTTGAACGAGGAATTGAAAAGGCTTTTGAAAAACGTCCAATCCCAAAGGAGAAAATAGACCAGATGGTTAATGAAATTGAAGAACAATTAAGAAAAAAAGGAAAAGAAGTAAAGAGTTCTGAAATAGGGGAATTAGTTATTAAAAAAATAAAGAAGATTGACAATGTTGCATATATTCGTTTTGCATCAGTTTACAGGGATTTCCAGGATATTCATGATTTTAATAGAGAAATAAAGGAGCTGTAATTATAATGGACTTAAAAGAATATCAAGAATTGGCAAAATTAACTGCAAAGAAATTTGACAATCCTGAACTAGAAATAGCTACTTGGGGGTTGGGGGTTACTGGAGAAGCAGGGGATATTGCCTCATGCATCAAAAAAACTTTTGCACATAAAAATGATGTCCGGGAAGGAATTAAGGAAAATTTAGGAGACATGTTTTGGTATTCTGCAATGATTTGCAATTTTTTTGGATGGAATATGAATGAGATATTAGAACAGAATATTAAAAAATTAAAGAAAAGATATCCTCAGGGGTTTACTATTGAAGATGCTAGGAGAGGCGGAAGTATGATTAAATGGAGTGGAGATAGGCATGTTAACGAGGTGAAGAATGATGAGTAAAGAAATAATTAATTTATATTTTAAGGTGGTGAAAAAAAATGGGTGAAGAAATAATTAGTTTAGCATTTAAGATATTCCTTTTTTTTAGCATTCCTTCTATAACCTTGTTATTAATAACTGCATTTGCAAAAGTTTTTTTTGAATTAGGAAGTCCTGGATTGGGTATATTAACCTTATTCGGTGGGGGGCTAATATTTTGTGGGGAATGTTATGGATTATACAAAGAAGCGGAGGGGATCCTGGGATTATGATTAAAAAAATAAGAAAGCGTGATGGAAGTGTTGTTCCATTTGACGCGGAAAAGATTACAGAAGCTATCTGGAAGGCTGCTAAAGCAGTCGGAGGAAAAGACAGGGAAAGAAGCAAACAGCTTTCAGCAATGCTTATGGCTCAGTTAGAGCAAAAATATGGGGAAAGAGAAATTCCAGAGGTTGAAGATGTTCAGGATATGGTTGAAAAACTTCTTATTGAAGAGGGGCATGCAAAAGTTGCAAAAGCATACATACTTTACAGAAAGAGCCACGAGGAATTAAGAAATGTAAAAGGGCTATTTGACACAATTGAAGTAGTAGATGATTACATTGGATTAAATGACTGGATGGTTAAGGAAAATTCAAACATGGGTTTTTCTTTGCAAGGGCTTAACAATTATATTGCAACAAAAATAATAAATAATTATTGGATTAGAAGAATTTATCCAGAAGCAATAAGACGAGCTCATGAAGCATGCGATTTTCATATCCATGACTTAGGAACTCTTGGAGCTTATTGTGTTGGTTGGGATTTAAAGGACTTGCTTTTAACTGGCTTTAAGGGAGTTGCTGGAAAAGTTGCTTCCAAGCCTCCAAAGCATTTCAGAACAGCTTTAGGACAGGTAGTAAATTTCTTTTATACATTGCAGGGAGAAACAGCAGGAGCCCAGGCATATTCTAATTTTGACACTCTTCTTGCTCCGTTTGTGAGATATGATAACATGAGTTATAGAGAAGTCAAGCAGTCAATACAGGAATTCCTGTTTAATCTTGCTGTTCCTACAAGAGTTGGTTTTCAAACTCCTTTTACAAACATAACAATGGACTTGGAAGTTCCAGAATACATGAAAAATGAGCCTGTTATTATAGGAGGAAAACCTCAAAAAGAAACTTACAAGGAATTCAAACCAGAAATTGAGATGATTAATCGAGCATTTGCAGAATGCATGATTGAAGGCGATGCTGACGGAAGAGTCTTTACGTTTCCAATACCCACGTATAACATAACAAAAAATTTTGAATGGGATAATCCAGAATATGATTTGATTTGGGAAATGACTGCCAAGTATGGAATTCCGTACTTTTCTAATTTTATTAATTCAGATATGAAGCCAGAAGATGCAAGAAGTATGTGCTGTCGTTTGAGATTGGATCAGACAGAACTGAGAAAAAGAGGAGGAGGGTTATTTGGAAGCAATCCTCTTACTGGAAGCATTGGGGTTGTAACAATAAATATGCCAAGACTTGGGTTTACATCAGTAACAGAAGATGATTATCTAAACAGGCTTGAGAGATTAATGGAGCTTGCAAAAGAAAGCCTTGAATTAAAAAGAAAAGCAATTGAGAGATTTACTGAAATAGGACTATATCCTTATTCAAAATTTTATTTGAGAAGCGTCAAGCAAAGAGTAGGGGATTATTGGAAAAATCATTTCAGCACTGTGGGGCTTCTTGGAATGAATGAATCAATAATGAATTTCATGCCAGGGGAAACTATTGCAACATCAAAGGGAAAAGAATTTGCATTAAGAGTGCTGGAATTCATGAGAAAGAAACTAGAGGAATTTCAAAAAGAAACAGGCAATATATACAACCTGGAAGCAACTCCTGGCGAGGGAACTACCTACAGATTTGCAAGACATGACAAAAAAAGATTTGGAAGAATAATTGTTGCAAATGAAAAAGCAGTGAGAGATAGCAATGCAAAGCCATATTACACAAATTCAACACAGCTTCCAGTAGATTATACTCCTGATTTATTTGAAGCACTTAGTCTTCAGGATGAACTGCAGACAAAATATACTGGTGGGACAGTACTGCATGGATTTATAGGAGAGAGATTAAGCAAAGAGGGGGTAAAAAAATTAGTGAAAAAAATTGCAGAAGGCTATCATCTTCCATACTTTACAATAACTCCAACATTCTCTATATGCCCTGTTCATGGCTATTTATCAGGAGAGCATCATTTTTGTCCGAAGTGTGATTTGGAAAATGGGTATAAGGAACAGGAAACAGAGGGGAATGAAGTGTATATAGCAAACAGAGCCCAGACAATGGATGCAATACAAGGATTAAGTGTTAAAGAAGTCATGCTGGATTCTCCAGCAAGGATAAATTAAAAAATTAAAATGGGTGCAAAAATGACAAGAACAAAATGCGAGGTTTATTCGAGAGTTGCAGGATACTTAAGGCCTGTGCAGCAATGGAATGAAGGAAAGCAGGCAGAGTTTGGCGACAGAGTAACTTTTAAAGTAGAACAAAAAGCAGCAGCATAGAAGGAGATTCAAAATGAAAATAAAAGGATTGCAGGAATTAACCCTGATAGATTATCCAGGAAAACTTGCCTGCACACTATTTCTATATGGATGCAATTTTAAATGCGGATTTTGCCATAACCCTGAACTTGTTCTTGCGCCAGTTGGCAAAGATTATACTGAAAAAGAAATTTTAGATTTCTTAGAGAAAAGAAAAGGACAGCTTGAAGGCGTATGCATAACAGGAGGGGAGCCACTAATGACTATTGATGTTAATTTTTTGAAAAAAATAAAAGACTTGGGCTATTCTATTAAAATGGACACAAATGGAAGTTTTCCTGAGCTTCTTGAGGAATTGATAAAAAAGAAGCTTATTGATTATGTTGCAATGGACATAAAGTCAAGCAAGGAAAAATATCAGGAAACAACTAATTCAGATATTGACATAAAAAAGATTGAAAAAAGCATTAAGATAATCTCGTCGCTTTTGGATTATTACGAGTTTAGGACAACAATCCTCGAGGATTTGCATGATGTCAAAGAACTCGAGGAAATGGCTAAGTGGATTAATCACCTCTGCGCAGGAAAAGCAAAAAAATTTGTTATTCAAGGATTTAAGAATCAGGGCAAGCTTATTGAAGGAAAATTCAAAAAGAAAAAAGACACAAAAGAGGGTTATTTGAAGGACTTGAAGGAAATACTTGACGAGTATTTTGAAATCGTGGAAATCAGATGGTAAGAAAACAACGTTTTCTTGAAACAGTCCATCTTTCCCTTAGCACTGAAGCAGGAATTCAAATCGACGCAGTCATTTGACTAAAGAGGTGATAATTTAACAGAAAATTTATAAATATCTTTAATTCTACAATAAGATGAAAAAAAATAATATTGTTCCAGAGGTTTCAACTGCAGAATTTGATGCCTTTATCAAGAAAGGACTTGTTTTGGTTGATTTTTTTGCTGAATGGTGCATGCCCTGCATGATGATGTCTCCGATTGTGGATGAGCTCAGCGAGAAATTCAAGGGAAAGATAAAATTTGGAAAAGTTAATGTCGGCGATACTCAGGAGCTTGCAAACAAATATAACATAAGTTCAATACCTAACTTTCTGCTGTTTAAGAATGGGAAAAAAGTAGATAGTTTTGTCGGCTCTATGTCTGAAGAAGATTTTGAAGAAAAATTAAAAAATCACTTATAAAGAAAGCTTTTTTAAACCATTTCTATTAACTATTATAATTGCTTATAGCTGAATATGCGGCCTCGTAGCTCAGCCTGGTAGGCTCAGACTAATGTCTGGCTAAACCATCTGACTCTGAGGTTTAAGCATAGAGCGGCCTCGTAGCTCAGCCTGGTAGAGCACTAGCCTTTTAAGCTAGGTGTCGCGGGTTCGAATCCCGTCGGGGCCATTTTTCCGGTGAATTGTTATCAAAGCTTGTTTTTTCCTTAAAACAAAAGATTTTTAAACCAATTTTTAGTTTCTTTTATTATTGGACAGTTGCTAAAGCTGAATCTATGTGTTACAGCCACTTAGCACGCCAAAACCCTAAAATGCATATTCTTCAACCCAAACATTCTAAGCTGAGTGAAAAAGATGCTGAGGAATTGTTAAAAAAATTAAATGTTTCTAAATCCCAGTTGCCAAAAATAATTCAGACAGATGTTGCATTGCCTGAAGGCAGCAATGTTGGAGATATAATCAAAATTGAAAGAAAAGAAGGAGAGAAAACCTTTTTTTATTACAGGGTGATTGTTTAAAATGGTAAAACTAAAATTTAAAAAATTTTGTATAAACAATTTTAAATTGGAGGTTAAAAATGGTTAAAGACAACAATCATTTAATTATAAAGAATTATCTGAATAATCACTCCTTAGTTGAATCTAATATTACTTCTTATAACAACTTCATTGAAAAAAGGCTTCAGGAAATTGTTAATGAAATTTCTGAGAGCATGATAAGCGAAGATTTTGAAATAACTCTTGGAAAGATAGAAGTCGGTAAGCCACAAGTTATCGAGGCTGATGGAAGCTCCTCATTCATAACTCCAACAGAAGCAAGACTTAGAAATCTTACTTATTCTGCACCAATAAAAATGGAGCTTACTGTAAAAAAAGATGACCAGGTTGATTCTGAAGTAGTTGAAATTGGAAGAATTCCTGTTATGGTAAGAAGCAAGATTTGCAATACTCATGGAATGTCAAAAGAAGAGATGATTAAGCATTACATAGACCCAATGGATACTGGAGGATATTTTATCATCAATGGGAATGAAAGAGTTATGGTTATGGCAGAGGATTTGGCTGAAAACCAGCCATTTATTGAAAGAGATAAAAAAGGAAAAACACATCTAAGGGTATTTTCCCTGAGAGGAACATACAGAATTCCCACAACAATTTCAGAAAGCAAAGAAGGAATTTTTGAGGTGTCTTTTTCAAGATTCAGGGACTTGTCAGCAATAATAGTTCTTAAGGCTCTTGGATTAACAAAAGAATCAGATATTGCAAAATACATAGGAAAAGAAACTGACAGTGTTATTGTAAATCTTTATGAGTTTGTTAACATGGCAACACAAGAAGATGCAATGATGAATATTGCCGAGACTACTAATCTTCAAGGAACAAAAAAAGAAATCCTTGACAGAGTAAAACAAAGAATTGATTCATATTTATTTCCGCATATTGGAGGGAAAAAATAAGACAGAATAAAAAAAGCAATAACCCTTTGCAAGCTTTTAAAGCAATTTTTAATAGCAAGGGAAAATCCAAAAATCCAGACAGATAAAGACCATTATGCAAACAAAAGAGTAAGGCTTTCAGGAGATTTGCTGGCAAGCTTGTTTAGAGTCAATCTGGGGATATTATTCAGGGATATACAATATTCTCTTCAGAAATCATCAAAAAGAAAAAAATTCTATTCAATAAAAACAATTGCAAAATCAACATTATTCAGCCATAGAGTGGAATCTGCAATTGCAACAGGAAGCTGGACAGGAGAGAGAAGCGGAGTAACGCAAAATATGGATAAAACAAACTATCTTTCAACTATTTCACAGCTTCAAAGAGTTTCAAGTATGCTTCCCTCAGACCAGGAAAATTTTCTTGCAAGAACATTGCATCCTACTCACTATGGAAGATTCTGCCCAATTGAAACACCTGAAGGAACTGAAATTGGATTAAGAAAAAATCTTGCAATATTAAGCTTGGTTTCTACAAGAGTTGAATTAGACAGGGAAAAATTCCTGAAAGATTTGGTTGTTGACGGATTAAGCATAGAAGGAGTAGAAGGAACAGATGTTTTCTTTAATGGGTTATTTATTGGCACTGTATTAAATCCAGAAGAATTTGTTGTTAAAATAAGAGAAAAAAGAAGAGCAGGAGAACTTCCAATACTGCTAAATGTTAGAAATGACCCTGACCTTAAGAATGTAATAATTTCAACTGAAGCTGGAAGAGTTTTGAGGCCATTAATAATTCTTGAAAACGGAGCTTCAAAATTAAAGAACGAGGATTTAGTGCAAATTGAACAAGGGCAAATATCATGGGATGGTTTGATAAAAAAAGGAATTATTGAATATCTTGATGCTGCTGAGGAAGAAAATTCATTGGTTGCACTTTATGAAGAAGAAATAACTCCAAGACATACTCACTTAGAAATTGATAATATTGATTTATTTGGGGTTGTCACAAGCCTTGTTCCATATGCCAATCATGACCAGAGTTCAAGATTGAACAGAGGAAGTAAAACACAGAAACAAGCTCTTGGGCTGTATTCAGCAAATTACTTATGCAGATTAGACACAGATGTAAGCATTCTTCAATATCCGCAAAAACCAATTGTAAGAAGTTTTGTATATGATACTCTGCAGACTTATCCTGCTGGGCAAAATCTTACTGTTGCTATAATAACTTATGAAGGATACAACATGGAAGATGCTTTGGTATTTAACAGAGGAAGCCTTGAAAGAGGAGTTGGAAGAAGTTTCTATTTCAGGCCTTATTCTGCTGTTGAAATGAATTATGCCGGCGGTTTGAAAGATGAAATTGCTGTGCCTGAAAAAGACAGCTCTGGCTACAAGACAGAAGTAAGCTACAAACATTTAGAAGAAGATGGAATAATTTATCCAGAAGCTGATGTTAATGAGGGAGAAGTTCTTATTGGAAAGATGTCTCCTCCAAAATTCTTGTCAGAAGCAAGAGAAATTTCAGTAAGGACAAAAAAAGAATCTTCAGTTACAATGAGGCAGGAAGAAAAAGGAACTATTGACTCAGTGTTTATAACTGAGGATGAGGAAGGAAACAAAATTGTTCAGATAAAAACCCGTGATTTGCGTGTGCCTGAAATTGGAGACAAGTTTGCAACAGCTCATGGACAAAAAGGAGTTGTTGGTGCAATTATCCCAGAAGAAGATGTTCCTTTTACTTCAAAAGGAATCAGGCCAGATGTAATGTTTAATCCCCATGGACTTCCAAGCCGTATGACTGTAGGTTATTTGCTCGAACTTCTTGCAGGAAAAGTTGGATGCCTGAAAGGAGAAGTTGTTAACGGAACTGCATTCTCAGGAGCAAGCAAAAAAGAATTAGAAGACCAGCTTGAGGAGCTTGGATTCAGTTATGATGGAAAAGAAACAATGTATTCTGGAGTAACAGGAAAAAAGATGGTTTCAAAAATATTTATTGGAAATCTGTATTACTTAAAATTAAAATACATGGTTGCAAACAAGCTGCATGGAAGAGCTTCTGGAAAAGTTGCATTATTAACAAGACAGCCAATAGAAGGAAGAGCGAGAGGAGGAGCATTAAGACTTGGGGAAATGGAGCAGCAAGCACTTGTTGCACATGGAGCATCTTTATTGCTTAAGGAAAGATATGACTCTGACAAGATTCTGCTTCCAATATGCACAAAGTGCGGAGCAACTGGAATTGACGATAATATAAGAGACAAAACAATCTGCCCTATGTGCGGGAGCGAAAGCATTGAACATGTTGAAGTTTCATATGCATTTAAATTATTAATGGAAGAATTGCAGGGATTGCATATCCATTCAATGTTCCAATTAAAAAACAAATACGAATAAAAAACAAAATGGGCCTACATCCAGAATTAATGATTCAGAGAAGAAGATTAGAAACAAGAGCTTTGGCTGTTCAAGAAGTAAGAGATCCAAGGACAGGAATATGTGAATATGCAGATGGATGCGATGGAGCAAAAGATAGAGAAACATTCACGAGATATTGCGAGAATGACGGGGAATACTGCCCAAGTAAATTCCAAAAGGCAATGGGAGAATCAAAATGAAAAATGTTATAAGAAAAAAGATTGGATTAATTAAATTTGCATTAATCAGCCCTGAACAGATTAAAAAAATTTCAGCTGCAAAGATTGTGACTCCTGAACTTTATGATATTGATGGTTATCCTGTAGATGGAGGATTAATGGATTTAAGATTGGGGGCAATTGACCCTGGGGTAAGATGCCGTACTTGCGGTGGAAGGCTTAAAGAATGCCTTGGACACCCAGGAAGCATTGATTTAGCAAGAAGTGTTATTCATTTGAAGTATGTTCCTTTGATTGAGGTAGGTTTGCGAAGCTTCTGCCATGAATGCGGAAAGTTGATGCTTGAAGAAAGCAAGATTTCAAAATACATACCAAGCGAAAGGGCTAAAAAAGCAAAAGATGCAAAGAAATGCCCATATTGCGGAGCATCTCACGAAAAAATAAAGGTAGACAAGCCAACAAGCTTTTACCTTGGAAAAAAAAGGATATTCCCTACTGAAGTAAGAGAGATACTTGTAAAGATTCCTGATGCTGAATTAAAAAAGATTGGTGTTGAGCCAAGCACATGCAGGCCTGAATGGGGGGTTCTTACTTCATTGCTAGTTCCGCCTGTAACAGTAAGGCCGAGCATTATTCTTGAATCAGGAGAAAGAAGCGAGGATGATTTAACCCACAAGCTTTCAGATATAATAAGGGCAAACCAAAGACTATGGGAGAACCTGAATGCAGGGGCTCCTGAAGTAATAATAGAGGATTTGTGGGACTTGCTGCAATATCACGTAACAACATTCTTTGATAACACAGTTGCAAGAGTTCCTCCTGCAAGACATAGAAGCGGACAGCCATTAAAAACAATAACTGAAAGGATTAAGGGTAAGGAAGGAAGAATCAGAAAAAACCTTGCAGGAAAAAGAGTAAACTATTCTGCAAGAACTGTTATTTCACCTGATCCTGCAATCTCAATCAATGAAGTTGGTGTTCCATATGAAATCGCAAGAGTAGTGACTGTATGTGAAACAGCCAATGATTTAAATATTAACAAGCTAAAGGAACTGATTAGATTAGGAGAAAAATATCCTGGAGCAAATTATGTTATAAGACCTGATGGAAAGAGGAAAAAAATTACAGAAGACTTAAAGGAAGAGATAATTAATGAGCTTGAAGTTGGATACAAAGTTGAAAGGCATCTGCAGGACGGAGATATTGTATTATTCAACCGTCATCCAAGTTTGCACAGAGGAAGCTTGATGGCTCATTTTGTAAAGGTTCTTCCTGGAAGAACTTTTAGACTGCACCCTGCTGCAGCTGCTCCTTACAACGCTGACTTTGATGGAGATGAAATGAATATCCACTCTCCTCAAAATGAAGAAGCAAGGGCAGAAGCAAAAATACTTCTTGATGTAAAAAGAAATATTATGTCTCCTAAAAATAATACAAATCTAATTGGATGCATTGGGGATGCAATAACTGGAAATTATCTTTTAGGGCTTGGAGAGTTTGAAGGAGATTATGCAAATCAGCTTCTTTACAAATCAGGAATATTTAAAGAAATATCAAAGAAAAATGTTCTTGGAACAGAAATCTTTTCCAAGGTTCTTCCAAAGGTGGATTTTTCAGGAGATTCAATAAAGATTAAAGACGGTGAAGTTGTCAAGGGATTTGTTGACAAAAGCTGCCTTGGGGACGAGGATGGAGAATTAGTAAAGGTGATTGACAAGGAGCTTGGAAGAACAGAAGCATTTGAGACAGTAAAAAGGGCATTCCAGCTTGGAATAAATTACCTTACTGACAGAGGAATAACAATTTCAGTTGAGGACTTAGACTTAGACGAGGAAACTATTGCATTAGGAGATGAAATAATACAAAAGGCAGAAAAAAGAACAGAGGAATTGATTGAGGCATATAACAATGACACTCTTGAGATAATCCCTGGAAAGAGCAAGGAAGAATCCAGAGAAATAAAAATTTTGCAGGTATTGAATGAAGTAAGAACCAAGGTTGGTGCTATTGTAAAAGAAAAATTCCCAAAGACAAATCCTGTAAGCCACATGATTAAATCTGGTGGAGGAGGAAATATATTGAACATTACTCAAATGGCTTCCTGTGTCGGGCAACAGGCATTTATGGGAGGAAGAATTGATATTGGATATAATAACAGAACACTTTCATTCTTTGAAAAAGGAGATTTATCACCAAAAGCAAGAGGATTTATCAAAAGCCCATTTATCAAGGGATTGAGGCCAGATGAATTCTTTTTCCAGGCAATAACAGGAAGGGATTCGCTTATGGATACTGCATTAAGAACTCCTAAATCAGGATACTTGTACAGGAGACTTGCAAATGCCTTGCAAGATGTGAGAAAAGAATATGATGGAACAGTAAGGGATAGCAATAATCATATTCTGCAATTCAAGTATGGAGATGATGGAAAAGATGTTGCAAGGCTTCACACTAACAGCGATTTGGAATCTGGAGAAGCAATTGGAATTGTTTCAGCCCAGTCATTTGGTGAATCTTCAACACAGATGGTTCTGAATACTTTCCACATGGCAGGAGTTGCAGAAATGCAGGTTACAATGGGGTTGCCAAGACTTATTGAAATATTTGATGCAAGAAAAAAACCTTCTTCTCCAAAGATGGAAATTTATTTGAGTGCGGATTATAACAATGAGAAAGATGCCAAGATTTTTGCAGAAAAAATCAAAGAGGTAACTCTTAAGGAAATTGCTTCTGAGATAAAATTGAACTTTAGTGACAAAAAAATTGAGATTGTTGTTGATCCAAAAGGATTGAAACAAACCCATGTCTCAACAAAGACAGTTGTTGACAGATTAAATGAAATTGGATTCAAGGCAAAAGAGAGTACAGAGGGAATCGTGCTTAATGCCTCTGAATTTAATTTCAGGGAGATTTACAAATTAAAAGAAAAATTAAAGGATACTAAAATCTCTGGAATAAAGGGAGTTGAACAGATTCTTGTTGTAAAAAAAGCAAGGGAATTTGTTGTGATGACTCTTGGAACTAATCTTGAGGAGATACTTGCAATGAAAGAAGTAAACAAGGACAAGACAATTTCAAATGATTTGTATGAGGTTGCAGAAGTTTTCGGAATAGAAGTTGCGAGACAATTAATAATAAATGAAATTTCAGAAACTCTTTCCACACAGGGATTAAACATTGACATGAGGCACTTAAAGCTTGTTGCAGATGCAATGACAAATGTTGGAACTGTCAAAGGAGTTACAAGAATGGGAATAATCGCGCAAAAATCCTCAATCTTAGCAAGGGCAACATTCGAGACTCCTGTAAAGCAGTTTGTTAATGCATCTATAAAAGGAACTGGAGACAAATTGAACAGTGTTATTGAAAATATAATACTTAATCAGCCAATTCCAGTTGGTACTGGACTTCCAGGATTGCTTGTTAAGATTATTGGCCCATTGGTGAAGAAAGAATCTGATAAAAAGACAGCAGAAAAGAAAGTTGTTGAGGAATCTAATAAATAATTCTAAATATTTTTATTCAAAGAGATTCTCTTTAATCAAAAAGTCATCAACATCAAAAATTTCCTTAAATTTTTCTTCATCAAATCCCCCTAATTCTTTAGGTCTTGGAATTAGATAAAAGTAT
>Ga0315273_10009712_pt1 | contig 12232 bp, 4 predicted proteins | sample YL17G02_0_MG_FD_205753 | JGI IMG/M metagenome (GOLD analysis project Ga0315273, IMG submission 205753) | Sediment microbial communities from Yellowstone Lake, YNP, Wyoming, USA - YL17G02_0 | ecosystem: Environmental > Aquatic > Freshwater > Lake > Sediment | place: USA: Wyoming | collected... | reverse complement strand
CCGCTGAAACTCCGTCGCTCTTTCGGCATTGGACAATCCTCCGTCTCGTACGCCCATATATAGGTGTAACTCAAACGGCGGCTCTCTCCAATTCCGTCTGAAGCAGGACACAGGATCCGCACCAGCGGCGCTCTTGGGGAGGGCGAGGCTCCGGCCGAACCTTTGACGCCGTGTGCCACTGCTCTGTGAGCAGTGTCCGGCCGCTCCCTCACCCTTGACAGTCCTGCGCACCGTCAAGGACCGGCAGTCGCGGCTCGTCTTCGGGCGAGGCTCCTGCCGAGCCCTTGACGCTGCGTGTCAACGGCCGAGCCGGCTCAGCGGGAGCTTCGCCCTCCATCCCTGGCGTCTGCCGTACGAAATACTCGTAGCGGCCGGCGTCCTCGCCGGCCGGACCGGGCCTGGCGTGACCGAGAGACGGCCTGCGAGGACGCAGGCCGCTGCAGAATGGTCCCGATTGCGGGTATTTCGACAGTCTCTGGAAGCCGGTGGCAGGAACCAGCCGGCTGAAGCCGGCCCCGGGTCGTGGCTCAACACCGAACAGCGGGCAGGGCAGTAATCAGTAATGTCCCCTTTAGCGCCCACAGCGATGGGACGTCCTTGAGGTGTACCAGGCCGGCGTCCGTGAAATCCCCCCAGAGTTGGAGGTATCGCAGCGAGGGCAGCCTGGCGAGGTGAACCAGTCCGGCGTCGTTGATGCGGCTCTTATGCCAGGTTCCGGCGTTATCCTTGTAGCCGCCGCCGAGTTCCAGTTCCTCCAGCGCGCCCAGCTTCGTGAGGTGGGCCAGACCCTCGTTGGTGATCCGGTTCTCCTTGAAGTAGAGCCCCCGGAGCGACCGCAACTTGGTCAGGTGAGCAAGGCCCGCATCGGTGATGCCTCTCGGAAGGGTCAGGCGCTCCAGCGCCTTCATCCCGCGGAGGGAACGAAGTCCCTCGTCGCCGACATCCGTCCACTCCAGCGATAAGACCCGCAGACCGGTCAGGTGGGCCAGGTGCCGCATGCACCGATCGTCGGCGGGAACGGATACGACTGCAAGCTCCAGCCCGTAGAGATCACCCGGGCTGAGCTTCGAGAGCGGGGAGAGGTCTCTCCATGCCTTCTGACCGATCACGAGATACGCGCGCTTGCCGGAGGGAATGACCACGTCCCCCGTTGCCTGATCCAGGTATTCCCACGCGTCGTCATTCTCGGCGCCCCCCGCGTGGTAGAAAGTGCCGATGTGTCTGACTGCATCGGCGTCCTGCACAAAGAGCGATCCGAGGGATCGGTCCTTGGGAAAGTGGAGGACGCGTTCGGCGCTTGCCTGTTCGTCCCGATTCTGTCCGGTATCGCTCGTCCGCGCGGGGCCCGCTACCAAGGCTACGGCGGTCAGGAGGATCACGCCGAGTGCCTGCGGAATGCACCTGAAATTCATGTTCAGCCGCCTCCAGTCTTGTGCTCCCGGATCCTGCGGCCGCAACCTGCGACACGGCTGCCGGTTCGGCGTCGCTACTTCTTCACCAGCGCCGCCGCCACCGCCGTCTCGAGCTTGTTCCAGTCCTTGTCGGTGGAGGCGATCGTGCCGTCCGGACCGATCACGAAATACTCGGGGGCGCCTTCGACGCCGTAGTCGGCGGCGATCTGGGAGTTTATCCCGATCCGCGTCTGCGTCCAGCCCAGATCGTGCTTCTTCACGAAGTTCTGAACGAGGACCTCGGCGTCATCCATGCTCAGGCTGATCATGGCGAAGTCCTTGTGCTCCTTGCTCAGGGCGGCTTCGAACTCCTTGAGATTCGGCGTCGAGGCAACGCAGGGGCTGCACCATGTCGCCCAGAAATAAAGCAGCACGGCCTTGCCCTGGTAATCGGCAAGCTTGATCTCCTTGCCATCCATTGTTTCGACGGAGAAGGCCGGGGCGACATCGCCGACTTTCAGTGCCTTCGCGGCCGTCTGGGTGCTCGGAATAGCCCGGTCTTTGTCCACATTGAAGGGGTTCGCGTTGGGCAAAGCCTTGCGCAGCCCGGCCACCGCGGACGGACTGAGGTTCTTCCCCGAGTTGATCGTGAGCCGTCTCAGGCCGGTGAGCCCCTCGATATGGCGAAGCCCCGCATCGGTGAAGTTGCCGGTGATGCCCAGATCCCAGAGATTACGCAGGTTGGCCACCTCGGCCAGCCCGCGGTCGGTCACACTGGGGCCGCTGATCCACAGACGTTCCAGCGACGTCAGCCCGGCCAGGTGAACCATGCCCGCATCACTGATGCTGCAATGACCTCCCATCTTGCTGATCGCCAGCCACTTCAGGTTCTTCATGCCGGCCACACAAGCCAGGTCCTCATCCCCGAAGGAAGCGCTCTTGGCCATGAGCAGACGTAATGTTTCAAGCCGGGACAGCCCGGTAATATTCAGGATGGCCCCGTCCCGCACCACCATACCAATGTTAAGGTATCGCAGCTCACGCAAGCCGCTGAGGCGATTAATCTCGGAAATCCCGATGCTCTTCGGCGACGAGAAAATGTCCAGTTCCTCGAGCGATCGGAGCCCGGCCAGGCTCGCCAGACCGCCCTGAGCGAGCGATCCATTGACATACAGTTTTCGCAGGTTGGGCATGTCGGCCAGGGAAGCCAGCCCATCGCCGCTGAACGCTTCGCCGCCGACGTGCAGCTCCTCGAGCGATCGCAATCGGCTCAGGTGCTTGAGTCCGGCGTCGGTGATCTTGCTGAGGCCGCTCGTTCCCACCCAGAGGTACTTCAGCCGGTCGAGTTCCGCCAGGCTGGCGAGTCCCACATCGGTGAGCCCCATCGGCGGAAGGCTCAGGTGCTCGAGGGTCTTGATCTCCTTCAGATGGACCGCGCCGGCGTCCGTGATCGGGGGGTTGTTGTGGTCAAAATCGTTCACCTCCTTGTTGAGATCCAGCTTCGTCAGCGAGCGCAGCGACTTGAGGTGCACCAGCCCCTGATCGGTGACCTTCGTGTTGTAGAGGCTCAGCGTCTCCACCTGCGTGCAGCCGGCCAGGTTGGCCAGGCCGGCGTCTGTGATCTTCAGATGCGAGAGATTCAGGTTCCGCAGCGACGGGAGGTTCTTGAGATGAACGAGGCCGGCGTCGGAGAAATCTCCGAAGAGCGCCAGGTATTGTAGACGGGGGAGCCGGGCGAGTTGGACCAGCCCGGCGTCGGTGATCAGGCTGGGCAGAACCTTGCCCTTCTTGTCCTGGTAGGTGCCTCCCAGAGACAGTTCCTCGAGGTTGGCGAGCTTCGCCACGTGTACCAGGCCCGCGTCGGTCGCACGGTTCCCCCCGAAGTGCAATGCCTTGAGCGATTGCACTTGACCGACGTGCACCAGCCCCGCGTCAGTGAGGCCGTTCGGCAGGTACAGCCGCTCCAGCGATTTCATGCCCCGCACCTGTTTCAGCCCGTCGTCTCCAATGTTCGTCATCTCCAGATGCAGGACCTTCAATCCCGTCAGCCGGCCGACGTGCCGCATGTTCCCGTCGGTGGCGGGTATGTAGTACAGGCACAATTCGTCGAGGTCGTTCGGCCCCAGATCGGCCAGCGGCGACAGGTTCTTGCAGCCCTTCTCGCTGACGCGAAGTTGCGTTCGTTTGCCCTCCGGGGTCGGCACGTCGCCCTGCGCCTCGCCGATGTACTCCCACTTGTCCTCCACCCCGTCGATATGGTGGTAATAGGTCTCGATCTGCCTCGTAAGATTGGCATCCCGCACGTACACCATGCCCAGCGACCGATCCGCCGGAAAGTGCAGCACGCGCCGGCCGTCGGAAGGCTGGCTGTCGGCCGGCCGGGTCGTGGCGACGCCGATGGCCAGACTCACCCCGGCCAGAACGGTGAGGCCGACGGCGGACAGCCGTGTCAGTTGCGGCCTGCGGAGCGAGGAACCGTCGAGCAGGGCGGCGATCCGCTTGCCGACCTGCGTCCGCGTGGCGAACAGCCCGCCCGCCACCGCCGGACGCCGTCGCTCGCGCAGGTTCTGGAGAATCCGGAAGAGCTGATCAGCATAATTGGTCGCATCGGCGGCATCACGAACCATCGCCCGATCGCACGCCAGCTCCATCGCCTCGGTCAGCCGCCGGCCCGATTGCCACGCGACCGGGTGAAACCAGAAGAGAATCGCCGTCACGTCCCGCACCAGAACACTGACCGGATCGAGCCATTTCCAATGGGTCAGCTCGTGGCGCATCGACCAGTCGAGCTTGGGGTCTCCCGGTTGCGCCGCCAACCATGCGGGGATCAGGACGGTGGGGCGCAACAGACCGACCATCGCCGGCGATTCCAGTTCGTTGGTGACGAGCAGCCTCGGAACGCGGCGGATACGAAGCTGCCCGGCCAGCTCACGGTAGCGGCTGGCCAACCCGGGCGAGGCCGGACGCGACGCCCGGATAATGCGGTGCAGCCGGAGCCGCGCGTGCAGGTGGACCGCCAGGAACACCACAAGCCCGGCGAGCCATACCGCCGCTATGGCCGTTGGGACAGTCTCGGCGGTAAGCAGCGGCTCCGGAGCCTCCTCGATGGATACAGGCGCCTGCGGGCGGGCCGCAAACGCGCCGGTATCCTCCGACACCCGCCCCTCGGCGGCCACGGCCATCGGGAGTGCGGCAAACGCGGGGTCGCTGTACTCATCGGGCAGGTCCGTCGGCGGGCTCCACAGGGGCAGCCCGGTCAGCGAAACAGGCTTCTCCAGTCGGAGAATCGGCAGCGGGCTGCCGACAGCCAGGGAAACGAGCGGCTTGAGCAGCACGACCAGCCACAACAGACAAGTCAAACGCGGCGAACGGAATCGCGCGAGGCGAATCAGGACGGCCACGGCCAGAGCGAGGGCGGCGGCCTCGACACTGGCGAAAAGCAGACGTTGGAGCAGAGGCTCGGCGTCGATCACCACAAGCTGCCCGGCCAGAATGTTCAGCGGGTTCATGATTCCCTGCCTTTCCGTTGCTTGCTTGACTCGATCATGCGGCGAATCTCATCGAGTTCGCTGTCGGGAATGTCCACGTCGTCCAGCATGTACGCGATGGCCTGGCGGGGCGAGTCGTGAAAGAGCGAAGCGAGCAGCTCCTGGAGCGAACGCCGGGCGACCGACTCACGCGGGACGGTCGGCCGGAGCCGGAAGCCGCGGCCAATCGTGGGAATCGGTTTGACGTAGCCCTTGCTCCGCAGGTTGGCCAGCACGGTGCGGATCGTGGTCGGCGCCAGCGGCCGTATCCGGCCGAACTCACCGATGACCTGGCTGGACGTACAATCGCCCAGCCCCCAGACGACGTTCATCACCTCCAGCTCCAGCGGACTCAACGCCGCCCGCGACCGGCTCTGTTTCTTCCTGCGTTCCGCCATCGGGTGGGACTCCGTACCCGGAGACATCGTCGATGTTGCTCAGCACCGACTATAAATATAGTCGATCCACGAACGCCTGTCAAGCCTTTTTTCCATTTTTTTCGTGCGCCCCGCCGATCCCCCGCCCGATCGAATCCGGCCAGACACGCCTCCGCGGACCCGCGCAGCAACCCGGCTGACCCAGCACATAAGCCCGAATCGGCTGCGTCTCTGCGTTCCCGGCAATCCGAAATCCGCAATCGAAAATCCGCTGCCCTGTGGCCACGGCCCGCCCGACCTTGTGGCCGGCTTCAGCCGGCCCCGGGTCGTGGCTCAACACCGAACAGCGGGTAGGGCAGTAATCAGTAATGTCCCCTTTTACCGCCTAAGCCTTCTCGCTTAGCAGTGATGCCCCGCCCAGAGCAGCAACCACCAAGGCAGCTACGCCCGCACCCCTCAGCCCCCTGCCCCGAACCCGTTCCGGGGGTTTTTGTCGAGGACGTGTGGGTGCCGTTTGGCGGGAAAAAGATGTTTCGGAGTCAACGATGAGGGGAGGAAGACCGCGAGGCTCGGAATGCCCGCATCCGGGTCCCGCGCCACCCGCCGCCTTCGGCCGTTGCCAGCGTAGCCGTGCCCGCCGGTTGCGTCGACCGGCCGGGTGGCGATTCGGCTTCGTCGAGATTCCCATCTCGACGCGAGTCTGCCTGGATTCCCATCCCGCCCGTGGTGGGAAAGGGATCCCGCGACGCTTGGGCCGAGAACGGATTCGCGGCCCAGCCAGACCTCGGCCGCACCTCCGGCACAAGATCAATCTGGCCGGCGAAAACACGGGCCGCTACGGGGGCGGCGCCTGGCTACGTGGCCGTGCGGACAGGCTTGGCGCACGCAGAGGCCAGACACCTGTCGGACCCGCGGCGCGGCCGTACAATACCGCGCTGCCCGCCAGCGTTGGGGGGTAGGAGACCTTGGAACAGGGAGTCGGCCGGACCTCATGATCAACGCCGCCAGCACTAGACGCTATCTCAACGGCCTGTGGCAGTTCGCGCCCTTGGCCGACCCGGCGCACGCGGACACTCCGCCGGACGCCTGGTCAGCCACACCGATCCAGGTGCCGGGCTACTGGAACACGTTTCCTGCGTCCGTCGGCGGCGACTGGGACGCCTACGACAACCTCGGCCACCCGGCGGAGTGGCGCGAGGTTCGAGCGGGCTGGTATCGCTGCTCCTTCCGCCACGACCGCTCGCTGGCGCCTGATGGCGGGCGGGTCCGCCTGACCTTCGACGCGGTGGCGGGCCTGGCCCGCGTGCTGCTGAACGGGCGGCCGCTCGGCGAGAACCACGATCTGTTCCTGCCGTTCTGGTTCGACGTGACCGAGGCGATCCGCCCCGACGCCGAAAACGAATTGCTCGTCTTCGTGGGTGAGCCGCCGCAGGAGAACGGCCTGTGGCTCCAGCCGCCCGGGTCGTGGGTGGGCTGGCACCTCCGCGGAATCTGGCAGGATGTGTATCTGGACTGTCTGCCAGGCTGCTTCATCGACGACGTGTTCGTGCAGCCATCGGTGGACCGGATGGAACTGACCGCCGACGTCACCGTGCGGAACGACTCCGGGCGGCCGTGGAGCGGCCGCCTCTGCGCGCTCGTCCGGGACGGCGATTCACACGCGCTGGAGTTCCCACCCGCGCCGGTGGAGGTCGCGCCGGGGCAATGCACCGTGATCCGCCTCACGCAACGGTGGCCGGAGGCGGTCCTCTGGTCGCCGGACAACCCTAAGCTCTATCACCTGCACGCGCACTTGAAGGGCCCCGCGGGAGACGTGCCGCATGACACGGCGGTCCGCTTCGGCTTCCGCCAGTTCTCGCTGCGGGGGACGGACTTCGTGCTGAACGGCCGGAAGATCCGGCTCTTCGGCGACTCGTGGCACTACATGGGCGCGGCCCAGCAGAACGCCGACTACGCCCGCACGTGGTACCGCCTTGTGAAGGAAACGGGCGGCAACTCGGTCCGGCTGCACGCGATGCCGCACCCGCCCTGCTACCTCGACGCGGCCGACGAGATGGGCATCCTGATTATTGATGAGTCCGCGCTCTACGGGTCGGCCGGCTCGCTGGCCCTGACCGACGAACGCCTGTGGGAGCGCACCCGCGAGCACGTGCGCCGCTTGGTCCTGCGCGACCGGAACCACCCGTCGGTCGTCTTGTGGAGCGCCGACAACGAAGTGGTCTGGAAAGGCGGGGCGGCGGTCTTCCCGCACCTGCTTTCGCTGGCCGACGAAATCCGCAGGCACGACCCGACGCGCCCGGTCAGCTTCGACGAGAACGACAGCGACCTGGGCGGCGGGGCCGCCATCCACGGCGGGCACTACGGCACGCCCGCGCACTGGAACGCGGCCTGGAAGCGCACCAAGCCGCTGATGGTCAACGAGTTCTGCAGCCTCTACTTCGGCGGGCCTAATGAGTGTTCGCCGTATGTAGGGGATGCGGGATACGTCGATTTCGAGCGTCGATGGGGGGGGGCTGGCGAGGAAGCGGCCGCCATGTTCTGGGAGCTTCGCAAACTGGGCGCGGCCAGCATCACGCCGTGGAACATCAACTGGTATTCGATGCGGCCTATGCCCGCCGAACCGGTCGAACCGGCCCTCGGCGACCTGACCGGCCCTGGCGTGAAGATCCGGCGCATCGGTGCCCATTCTCTGACACTGAACCACGGGTACGACCCGCAGGGTCCGCCCTGGCGACCCAACCCCGCCTACGAGCCGATCCGCGAGGCCTACGCGGCCCAGGCGTTTCACGTGAAACGGCCACCCCATCAATGGTTCGGCGGCGGGTTGGCAAGCGTTAACGTAACGATCTTCAACGACTTACCATCGCCGGCCGTCCTGGAACTGCACTGGTCGCTGAATGCGGGCGGCAAGGTGCTCGATTGCGGTTCCGTCACGGCGGACCTGGGATCGTACGAGAACACCGAAAGGTGTGTTGCCCCCGGCATTCCCGCGGTCGAGGCGATTGGGCAGGCGGAGTTCACCTTGGAGCTTCGCGCGATCGAGGCGGCGGGCATCCGGTTCGCCAAGACGTACCCCGTGACGATCTGGCCGGCGGTGCGCCTCTCCGACGGAGGTGGTCCCGTGGTCGTGGTGGCGGGCGGCACGGAAGCACAGCGCGGCCGCCTGCGCGAATGTGGCTTTGCCGTGGTCGATTGCGCCGGCCCGGACGCTCCGCTGCCCGACGAGGTCCGCGCCGTGGTGCTGGCCGAGGGCGGGAAACACGAGCTGACCCGGTGGATCGAATCGCCCGCGATCGTTGGCTGCCTGGAACGTGGCGGCACGGTTCTCGTACTTCCGGGCGGGACCGCTGCTGATGCGGCATCGCCCATGACGCCGATCGAACGTGTCTACTCCCGCGCCTGGGTGCGCATCGGAGACCGTCCGCTGACCCGCGGGCTTGGCGACGACCTTTTCCGCGACTGGCCGCCCGATGGTGCCGTAGCCCGACAGGTCTATGGAAGGCCCACCGGCGGTAACGCCTGGCCGTTGCTGGATGTGGGCGACGCGAACGACGGCATGCGGTACACGCCGCTGCTGCTGGTGCCACGAGGCCGTGGGGCGGTCGTGTTCTGCGGAATGGACCTGCTTGCGCGGTCCGCCGACGTTCCCGCGGCCGCCACGCTGCTGTCGCGCATCCTCCAGTACACCCACGAGAAGATCGAAGCCGGCGGCGGTGTCCGGCTGCGCGATGCGGGGAACGTCGTGTCGGTGGCCGACGTGGCATTCGCCGAGAACGGCGGGACGCTGCTGGTGTCGGGACTGACGCCGGACAGTGTGGCCGAGGTCGAATCGCTCTTGGGTGTTCGTCTCGATCTGCGCGAGGATGTGCGCTACAATGTGGCCAGGGCTACGGACTCGACTCTGTTGGCCGGCGTGAACAACTACGACCTTTGCTGGATCTACCAGGCGGAGAAAGCGCCGATCAGCCGGTACTCGCTGGCGATTGATGGAGCCCGCTACCGCACGCTCATCCACACCGTGGCCACTCGATGGGAAGATTTCCAGCCGACGGCCGAGCAGCACAAGGTGGCCATGATGATCCGGCGGATCGAGGCGTTCGACGGTCCGCGCGCGGTAATGGTCGAGATTCCGCGGGACCGCGGGCGGGTCATCCTGAGTTTGCTGCGGCTCGATGAGGCGCCGGAAGCGTTCGCCGCGCACGCCGCGAGGATTCGCTCGCAACTCCTGACGAACCTCGGCGTCACCGGCGAAGGGGATCTGCTGCGCGGGCTGTCGCCCGACGAGCAATTCGCGGACCGGCAGGGCTACATCAAGCGATGGCTGGTGCTGGGGGCTTTCCCTTCGCCGCAGGCGAATCCGATTGACGTTCCGTTCATCGACGAGGAACATGTCCGGCCTGTCGCGGGTCTGACGACGGCCGGTCGGACGTGGGCCGAGGCGGCCTCCGGCTGGCCGCAGATCAGCCTGCGTCGCGTGCTGGGCGAACAGGCCCGCGACCACAGCGCCGCCTATGCGGCCGTGTACGTGTACTCTCCGCGCGATTGCCGGGTGCTGCTGAACGCGCCGGAGATGGTCAGCCTGCTGACCGGCAGCGACGATGGCACGAAGGTGTGGCTCAACGGGCGGCCGATCGGCCGGTTTGACTTCGTGCGCCCGCTCGTGATTGATCAGAACCGGATGGACAACGTACCGTTGAACCAGGGCTGGAACCTGTTGCTGGTCAAGCTGGCCCAGCATTCGGGCCACTGGCAGTTCACGGCCCGGTTCATCGGCCCCTCCGGGCCGCTGGGCGACCTGAAGTATTCGCTGGCGCCGCCGGGCGGGGGGCAGGACTGAGGACTGACAGGTGGGCGGTGCCCACCCTACGGATTGAGTGCGATGGCACAGGTTATCCCGCTTAACGGGCCGTGGCAGTTGCGGCAGGCAGGACAGCACGAGTGGATGCCGGCGGTGGTGCCGGGCTGCGTGCATACCGATCTGATGGCGGCCGGGCGCATTCCCGATCCGCTGGTCGGCATGAACGAGCTGGACGTGCTGTGGATCGACGAGGCCGACTGGGAATGCGAGCGGACCTTCGAGTTGGACGCCGGCTTTCTTTCGTGCGGCGGGCAGTGGCTGATCTGCGATGGCCTGGACACGATCGCCGAGATCGCCGTCAACGGCCAGCCGGTCGGCCGAACGTTCAACATGTTCCGGTGCTATCGGATCGACGTGCGGCCTTACGTGCGCGACGGCCAGAACACGATTCGCATCCTGTTCCGCTCGCCGGTGCGCCACGGGCAGGAACGCAGCGCCGCTCTGCCGTACGAGCTGCCGGGCACCGAGTTTGCCTGGGGCACCGGTCGGACGCGGAAGGTGTACCGCCCGTACCTTCGCAAGGCCCAGTATCAGTTCGGCTGGGACTGGGGGCCGTGCCTGGCGACGTCGGGCATCTGGCGCGACATCCGGCTGGTTGCCGCGGACTCGCCGCGGATCGAGTACGTCACCACGCAACAGCACTACGAAGCCGGTCGTGTGCGTCTTACGATTCAGGCGCATCTCCTCGCGCCGACGGACGCGGAAGGCCAACTCGAAGTTTCCGTCGGGGCCCGTCAGGGCATAGCCAGCGCGATCGTGCCCGTCGGTGAGTCGGTCGTCGCCGCCGATGTCATGATCGACACGCCGCGGCTATGGTGGCCCGCCGGGTTCGGCGAGCCGTATCTGTATCCGCTGACCGTGCGATGGGTGGGCGACGATGGTTTGGAGCACGACCGGGCCACGACCCGCATCGGGCTGCGAACGGTGGAACTGGTGCGCCAGTCCGACGAGATCGGTCAGACGTTCTTTTTCCGCATCAACGGGCGGGAGGTGTTCTGCAAGGGGGCCAACTGGATACCGGCCGATCCGTTCCCCTCGCGCGTCGACCGTGCCCGTTATGAACGACTGATCCACGCGGCGCGCGATGCGCACATGAACATGCTGCGCGTCTGGGGCGGGGGGATCTACGAGGCCGACAGTTTCTACGATTTGTGCGATGAGCACGGCTTGATGGTCTGGCAGGACTTCATGTTTGCCTGCGCGGCCTATCCGGACGACGAGCCGTTCCTGGCCGACGTGTCGGCCGAGGTCCGCCACCAGGTGCGTCGGCTGGTCAACCATCCGTCGATCGTCCTTTGGTGCGGCGACAACGAGAACGAGTGGGGTGTGAATAACTGGTGGCACCAGAAGGCCGGCGACCCGCCGCTGCGGCCGGCCTATGACCGCCTGATCGTCGATACGGTTGCTCCGGTCGTCGCTGCGGAAGACCCCGGCCGGCCGTGGTGGCCCAGTTCGCCGTCCAACGGCGGCGACGGCGAGCCGAACGACCTGACCCGCGGCGATGCGCATTTCTGGGAAGTCTGGCACCTCCGCAAGCCCTTCGAGCGCTACCTGGAGGTCATGCCGCGATTCTGCAGCGAGTTCGGGTTCCAGTCGTTCCCGTCGCCGGCGACGCTGCACACGGCCATCGACCCGGCCGTCCGGGACCTCAACCACCCGGTGATGCTGCACCATCAGCGGCACGGGCAGGGCAACACGATCATCGGCGACACCCTGCGGCGGTTGTTCCGCGAGCCCGCGGACTTCGACGAGCTGTGCTACCTCAGCCAGCTTGCCCACGGCCTGGCTCTCAAGTACGGCGTGGAGCACTGGCGCCGCGGCAAGCCCAAGTGCATGGGTACGCTGTACTGGCAACTGCACGATTGCTGGGTCGTGGCGTCTTGGGCGAGCGTGGACTACGAGCTGCGCTACAAGGCCGCCCACTACTTCGCCAAACAGTTCTTCGCTCCGCTGCTCGGCTCCGTCGTGGAGGACGGCTCGACCCTCCAGCTCTGGGCAACCAGCGACCTGCCGGACGGTCTCCATGCGTCGTGGCGTCTTGAGGTCTGGCACGTTGACGGGCGGCGGCTACGAGACTTC
>Ga0315273_10009711_pt1 | contig 12232 bp, 14 predicted proteins | sample YL17G02_0_MG_FD_205753 | JGI IMG/M metagenome (GOLD analysis project Ga0315273, IMG submission 205753) | Sediment microbial communities from Yellowstone Lake, YNP, Wyoming, USA - YL17G02_0 | ecosystem: Environmental > Aquatic > Freshwater > Lake > Sediment | place: USA: Wyoming | collected... | reverse complement strand
ACACGTCATGCGCCGGCCCGGTTCCACAGCGGCACCGCGCTTGCGATGTACATCGGTATCGCTGAAGCCGCGAGAAACGACAAGTCGAAGGTCTGATCGCGGCGGACGCTTCAAAAAAACCAAATATTGTGTTCCCTGCGCGACGCGTGATTGACCGGCTGTGGGCTGATCCCCTATCGCGAGCCGAAGGAGTCTTACTGACCGGCGCACGGTCGAGGTGGGGAACCAATTTGTCGGGCCCCTGGTTCACGAGCCTTCTTGCTCAAGCGCCAGACACCTCCAACGTGACCAGGAGGCCCATGATGTACTCGAAACGCCGCGTCCGGGTTCCCCGGGCGCGGCGTTTTGGTTTTCCGATGTGCCTCAAGCGTTGACCACTCCGGGCCTGCCTGTTAGGTTGCCCCCCTCGCGATGCCGGCCAGGGTGGCCGGCCGCAGGGATTCTGGAGACGCCCGAACTCGGTGGGAATACAAGCGCTGGGACTCATCGAGACGCGCGGCTTTCTGGGCGCAGTCGAAGCCGCGGACGCGATGTGCAAGACAGCCAACGTCCGGCTGGTGCGTTACGAGCGCATCTCAGGTGCGCTCGTGACGGTCGCGGTGCGTGGAGACGTGGGTTCCGTCGAGGCCGCGGTCTTGGCGGGAGTCGCTGCCGCCGCGCGCGTGGGTGAGGTCGTCGGACGTCACGTCATCGCCTCACCCGATTCTCAACTCGACGATCTGCTCGCGGGCCCGCAGGGCTAAGGGGCCGTCGGCCGAAACGCATCCCTCACATGAAGGAGCATTTCATGCAGGAAGAAGCTCTGGGATTGATCGAAACCCGCGGCTGGGTGGCGATGGTGGAGGCCTCCGACGCGATGGTGAAGGCGGCACGCGTGCAGCTCGTGTCGTACGAGAAGATCGGCGGCGGTTACGTGACCGCAATCGTGCGCGGCGACGTTGCGGCAGTGCGCGCGGCGACCGAAGCGGGTGCAGCGGCGGCGGCCAAGGTCGGCGAGGTGGTTTCGGTCCACGTCATCCCGCGACCGCATGGCATGCTCGAGGACGTGCTGCCGATTCGTCGCGCCGAGACAGCGGCGAAGAAGTAGCCGCCTATGATTCTCGCCCAGGTGATGGGCAGCGTCGTCTCGACGCGCAAGGACCCGGGCCTGTTGAGCCTCAAGCTCCTGTTGGTGCGCGAAGTCGATGCGCAGTTCAAGCCAGCCGGCAATCTGGTCGTCGCGGCCGATGCGGTCGGGGCCGGCGAGGGTGAACTCGTGCTGGTGGCCCAGGGCTCCTCGGCGCGGCTCACCGATGTTTCGCGCGACAGGCCGGTGGACGCCGTGATCTGCGGCATCGTCGATGCCGTGGACGTGGGGGGCAAGGATGTGTGGCTCAAGCGCGGCATGACCCCGTCAGGTGCCGGCACGTGACCGGGCGCGGCACAGAGCGGGCGCGATGACGATCGACTCGCGCCGTATCGAATCGATCGTCGGCGAGGTGCTCGAGCGCCTCGAAACCACACGCCGCGGGCCCGACTCGCCCGGCACCGCCCCCATGGGAATTCACGCTGACCTCGATACCGCCGTGGCCGCGGCGCGCTCGGCGTTCGAAGCGTACGATCAGGTGCCGCTCTCAGTGCGCAGCGCGGCAATCGCCGCGATCCGCGCGACGCTTGCGGCCAATTACAAGGTGCTCGCGGATCTCGCGGTCTCCGAAACGGGTCTCGGTCGCGCCGAAGACAAGATCCGCAAGAACCAACTCGTCACCGAAAAGACACCCGGCACCGAAGATCTCGAGCCGTTCACCTGGACGGGCGACCACGGACTCACGCTGCTCGAACGCGCGCCATACGGTCCGATCGCCGTGATCACGCCGGTCACCAATCCGAGCGAGACGATTATCAACAACGGCATCTCGATGATCGCCGGCGGCAACACCGTCGTGCTGTGTCCGCATCCCAACGCGCGCCGGGTGTCGAATCTGACGATCGACCTGATGAACCGCGCCGCTCGCCGCGCCGGCGTCCCGCAGCCGCTATTCCATGCCGTCGAGACCCCGTCGCTCGAGGTCGCGCAGGCGCTGCTGCGCTATCCTGGCATCCGGCTCAACGTCGTCACCGGTGGACCAGGTGTCGTCAAGGAAGCGCTTGCGGCGGGGAAGAAGGCGATTACGGCGGGTCCGGGCAATCCGCCATCGGTCGTGGACGAAACCGCGGACCTCGATCGCGCCGCTCGCGACCTGATCGCGGGCGCTTCACTCGACAACAACATCATCTGCACCGACGAGAAGGAAGTGATTGCGGTCGCGCTGATCGCCGATCGGCTGAAAGAATCCTTCGCGCGCGCCGGCGCGGTCGTGCTGCAGCCGCATCAAACCGAGCGACTGCGCGCGATCGTGCTCGAGAAGGAAAACGGGCCGCGCAAGTACGCGGTCATCCAGCGCAAGTACGTCGGCAAGAACATCGACGTAATTCTGAAGGATGCCGGTATTCCGTGCGATCCGACGCGCCGTCTCGCCGTGTGCGAGGTTGATCATGATCACCCGTTCCTGTGGACCGAGATGATGATGCCGATCTTGGCCCTAACGCGCGTGCGCACAGTGGACGACGCAATCGACCTCGCGCTGCTCGTGGAGCACAACTACCGCCACACCGCTTCCATGCACTCGCGCAACATCGACAAGCTCTCGATCATGGCGCGGCGGTGCAATTGCTCGATCTTCGTCAAGAACGGTCCGAACTACGCCGGCCTCGGCATGGGCGGCGAGGGTCCCACCAGCTTCACCATCGCGAGCCCGACGGGCGAAGGCATGACGACGGCGCGCAGCTTCACGCGCATCCGCCGCTGCACGATGGTCGATCACTTCAGGATCGTATGAGCTTCGTCGCCATCGCCGCGATCGAGACCAGCAGCATCGCGCAGGGCACCGTGGTTGGAGACGCGCTCGTCAAGACCGCCGAGGTCGAGTTGATCCAGGCGTGCACGATCTCGCCCGGCAAGTACTGGGTGCTGATCGGCGGCGATGTCGCCCCGGTGCGTGCCGCATTCCGACGCGGTCTCGAGGTGGCGGGGGACGCGCTCCTCGATTCGTTGATGATCCCGCAACTGCACGAGATGGTGCTGCCCGCGCTGGCCGGGACGGCAGTCGGCGCCGATCACGATGCGCTCGGGGTGATCGAGACCCTGACGGCCGCTTCGGCGATCGTGGCCGCGGATTGCGCGGCGAAGGCGGCGGCGATCCTGTTGCGCGACCTGCGGCTTGCGAATGGGCTGGGCGGCAAGGGAGTGGTGTTTCTGACCGGTGACATCGGCAACGTACAGGCGGCCGTAGATGCGGGGCGCGCCGAAGCTCTCAAGCGCGGACTGCTCGCGCGCGCAGTCGTGATCCCGCGGCTGCACCGCCAGATGAAAGAGCGCATGTTATGAGGACGAGTCATACGGCACGGCTATGTGCGAGGGAGAGTGTATGCACTTCGCGCGCGTGATCGGCACCGTGGTGTGCACCGAGAAGGTTTCGGCGTTCCGCGCGCAACGCATGCTGCTGCTCGAGCCGGTCGACTCACAGCAGCAGCCGGTCGGCCGGCCGCTGGTCGCGATCGATCTGGTGTCCGCCGCACCCGGCCAGCACGTGTTCTATGTGCGAGGCCGCGAGGCGGCCAACGCGCTGTCCGATCCCGACAATCCCGCGGATGCCGCGATCGTTGGGATCGTGGATGAGGTCCGTGATCAAGGATTCGACGATCCCACGCCGGCTCTCGCTCCGCGCAGCACCACCGTACCCTCGTCCGGCTCCGGTGCCGCCGCGCCGGCCGGCCCGGCCAAGCGCAGCAGGCGTTCATGATCGTCGCGCGCGTTACGGGTGAGGTGGTTGCCACCGTCAAACACGGCGACCTCTCGACCGCCAAGCTGCTGCTGGTGCGGCCGGTGTCGCCCAAGGGTGAGCTCCTGGGCCGGGCCGTGATCGCCGTGGATGCCGTGGATGCCGGGGTGGGCGATGTGGTGCTGGTCCTGGACGAGGGCAATGCTGCGGCACAGGTGCTGAACCGCCCGCGCGGCGCCATCCGGACGGTCGTGGTCGGCGTGATCGACGCGTGGGAAGCGGGCGAATGGCCCCGAGTCTGATGCCAGGAGCACGAAGTGTCCAATCGTGGTACAGTGCCGCGCTGAGGTTTTGAGGATGCCCTTGTACGAGTATCGCTGCGCCGCATGCGGCGAGCGTTTCGAGACTCTGGTTTCACGCCACGATGTCGCTGCCCCGCCGTGTTCGCACTGCGCAGGCGATGATGTTGAGCGGCTGCTTTCGGCATTCGCCGTGACTTCGTCCGGTTCCTGTTCCGCACCGGGACCAAGCGGAACGTCCGAGTGCGCTTGCCGGCGCGGATCCTGAGGATTCCCCAGCCCGAGACGGAGGCCGAAACATGACCAAGGCGGATCTGGTCGAAGAAATCTCGCAGCAGACCGGCGTGTCGAAGAATCACACCGCTGTCATTGTCGACCATCTGCTCGACGCCGTGTGTCGGGCGTTGAGCGAGGGCCGACATATAGAAGTCCGCGGGTTTGGCACGTTCAAGGTGCGCGAGCGTCGTGCGCGCCGGGCGCGCAATCCCCGCAGTGGATCCGAAGTCATGGTGCCAGCGAAGTTGGTGCCGGTGTTCAAGCCAAGTAAGGAGCTGAAAGCCCTCGTGCTCGACGGGACGCAGGCTCCGGAGACGGTGGCCAGCCAGGCCTGAGACGAGCCGCACCATGTCCCGCGACTGCGGGGCTCACGAGCGGACACGAGAGGAGCACGATGGGATCAGGGAAAAAGCGCAAGCGCAAGAAGATCGCCACTCATAAGCGTAAGAAGCGCCTGCGGAAGAATCGCCATAAGAAGCGGATCCGCTGATCGTGAGTCGGGCGCGGAGCGCAATGCTCCGCGCCTTCTCGGTCGCGCCGAGCACGTGCGCGGCCGGTGGTGGTTTGATCCCGCGCGTCGATGGCGCGGTGGCCGCCGCGAGATGGTGTGGCGTGGATCGCACGCGCCGCAACACGGAGACTTCTGCATCGCGGAAGTGCCCGAATCGGGTCCCGCTCATCTCGTTGAAGTGCTCGGCGCCGACGATCGTCCCGAGTGGGACGACTCAACCGTCGTCTCCCAGTTCCGGCTCCGGGTCGCTTTCCCAGCGCCCGCTGAAGCCGAGGCCAGAGCATTCAGCGAGCCGGGCCCGCGCGAGCGGCGCGGGCGTCTCGATCTGCGGGAACGGCTGGTGTTCACCATCGATCCCGAGGACGCCCGCGACCATGACGACGCGCTGTCAGTCGAGCGCCTCGCAACCCACCGCTGGGAAGTCGGCATCCACATTGCGGACGTCTCGCACTACGTAACGCCGGGGTCCGCGCTGGATGCGGAAGCGCGCGAACGCGGAACCAGCGCGTACCTGCCGGGCGGAGTGGTTCCGATGCTCCCCGAGGCGCTGTCGTCCGATCTGTGCTCGCTGCGCCCCGACCGCGACCGGCTCACGATCTCGGTAATGGTCGAGCTCGACCCGGGCGGTCGCGTCCATGGGTTTCGGTTTGCTGAGAGCGTGATTCGCAGCCGGCATCGCCTGAACTACACCGAAGTTCAGGAAGCGCTCGATAGACGTCGGAAACTGGGAAACGACGTGCAGGCGGCGCTCGAAACGGTACGGGATCTTGCGCGCGGTCTGCGCCGCCGCCGCCGCGCGGCCGGAGCGCTCGAACTCGAAGTACCCGAGGTCAAGGCGTGGGTGGACGCCAACGGCGACGTGATCCGCATCGAGCGCCGGCCACACCTGGAGAGCCACGAATTGATCGAAGAATTCATGTTGCTCGCCAACCGCTGTGTCGGCGCCGAAGGTGCGCGCCGGCGTGCCGGCGTGCTGTTCCGCGTGCACGACCCACCGCTGCCCGCCAAGCTCGCCACGCTCGATCAACAGTTGAAGACGCTCGGCTTGCCGCGTCCCGGCGACCTGTCCGACCCGATGCGTGCGCTGCAGCAACTGCTTGCGGTGCCCCTCGATGCGCCGCACCGCCGGCTGTTGCATCGTATGGTGCTGCGCTCGCTGTCGCGCGCGCGTTACGATGCGCGCGACAGCGGACATTTCGGACTCGCGTGCCGTGAGTACTCGCATTTCACTTCGCCGATCCGGCGCTATCCCGATCTGCACAATCACGCGCGGGTGCGCGAATGGATCCGTGGCACGCCTGATGGCGGGTGGGATCCGGTCGAGATCGAGCAACTCGCCGCTCGGGTCACCGCGAGCGAACAGACCGCGACCGATGCCGAGCGTGAGGCGGTGCGCGTCAAAGGGCTGCGTTATCTCCAGGGGAGACTTGGGGACCATGCTTCGGGTATGATCGCCGGCCTCGTCCCGCGTGGCCTGTTCGTGGAGTTGGACGACGTGCCGGTTGAAGGGTTCGTGCGTGTGTCGGATTTCGACGACCAGTTCGTGCTCGATGCGACCGGCGTGAGGATGGTGGGTCGTCGTTCGCGCAGACGCTTTGCGCTCGGTGATCCGATTGATGTGGTCATCGCCCGGGTTGATGTCCCGGCGCGCGAGTGCGACTTCGCGGTTGAGACGCCCCGGCGTCCCCGCCACCGTCGACACGGGAGGACATGAATGCCGCAGATTTCCGCGCGACGCCGCAGCAGCATGGAGCGCCGCACTAGACCGCGTGCCGACGCACGCCTCAGCATGCGGGTCGAAGGAGCGCACGAAGGGGACAATGCTCAGATCGTGACCGAAAGCCAGAACATCTCGGCAAGCGGCGTGTATTGCACCTCGTCGCACTATCTCGCGCCGCTGTCGAAAGTCGCGCTGACGATCGTGCTGCCGAAGCTGCCGGGCGGACGTGGCGCGAAGGAACTCATCAAGTGTAACGGGATCGTCGTGCGTTGCGACTCGACCTCGAAGAAGGCGGACCGCAGCTACGAGCTGGCGTGCATGTTCTCGGGCCTGGACGATAGCCGGCGTGCGCTGATCGAGGAGTTCGTCACGTGGCGCAATCTGCAGGCGCTGCGCGCAGCGGCTCGTGCGGCGAATGGCGTAGATCGTCGCAAGGCGGTGCGGACCACCGTGTCACGCAAGAAGTCCGTGTTGGCCACTGGTCGCAAGAAGGCCGCATCGGTCGCCGGCCGCAAGCAGGCCACGTCGGCCACCGGCCGCAAGAAGGCTACGGCCCGGCGCTGACGGCGGCGCGGTGCTCCAACTGACGAGCCGCCCGGCGAACCCGCTGTTCGGCAGCTTCACCCCGCCCGGCGACAAGTCGATCACGCACCGTGCCTACCTGCTCGGTCTTGCAGCCGCGGGTACGCTGAGCGTCGCGCATGCGAATCCCGGGGCTGATTGCGCCGCCACGCTCGAGGTGACGCGTATGCTCGGCGCGCGGCTCGAGGGGGCGCTGCTCCACGGCACCGGGGGCCGGCTCGCCGAGCCCGCCGACGTGCTCGGGTGCGGCAATTCTGGAACGACGCTTAGGCTCGTCGCCGGACTGCTCGCCGCGCAGCCGTTCTTCAGCGTACTGACGGGTGACGCTTCGCTGCGCGAGCGGCCGGTCGCACGTATCATCGAGCCGTTACGCCGAATGGGCGCCGTGCTCGACGCGGCAGACCAGGGCCGGCGACCTCCGCTCGCGATCCGCGGCGGGGCACTCGAGGCCATCCAGTACGCGGTCCCGGTTGCGAGTGCCCAGGTGGTGTCATGTGTGCTGCTCGCCGGGCTCTCGGCGCGCGGGCGTACGGTTGTAGAGCTTCCTGGTCCGGCGCGAGATCACACCGAGCGTATGCTCGCAGCGTTCGGCGTTCCGGTGATGGTCGAGTCGCTCCCGAGCGGGGGACGGCGCGTGACGCTCGATGGTCCGGTCGCGATCGAGGCGCGCGCACGCTCCCTCACGATTCCTGGCGACTTCTCTGCGGCCGCGTTCTTCCTCGCCGCGGCGGCGGCGCGCGAAGGGGCGGAGGTGACCGCGGTCGGAGTGAACCTCAACCCGACCCGCACTGGCTTGCTCGACGTCCTCGAGCGCATGGGCGCGAGGATTGCGCGCACGAACCTGCACATTGAAGGTGGCGAAGAGGTGGGAGATGTGACCGTCCAGGGCACGCGGCTCGCTGGAATCGAAGTCCCGGCCCAATGGCTGCCGCGCTGGATCGACGAAGTCCCGGCGTGGATCGTCGCCGCGGCGCTGGCGGACGGACGCTCACGCATCACGGGTGCGGCGGAGTTGCGCGTCAAGGAGAGCGACCGCATTGCGAGCCTCGCACGCAATCTCGCCGTGGTCGGAATCGAAGTGATGGAGACGGCGGATGGTCTCGTAATCGAAGGCGCCATCCCACGCGGAGGGCGCGTCCACACCCATGGCGATCACCGGCTGGCGATGGCGTTCGCAACGCTCGGCGGGGCGGCCCGGACACCCGTCATCGTCGAGGATGCCGCGTGCATCGCGACCTCCTATCCGGCATTCGCAACTGACTTGCGCCACCTCGGCGGCGATCTCCAGGAACAGGAGGTGTTCGCAGCATGAGCTTCGTGGTCACGATCGACGGCCCGGCGGGTGCCGGCAAGAGCACGACCGCACGCGCGGTGGCCGCGCGGCTCGGAATTCTCTACGTGGACACCGGTGCGCTCTATCGGGCGATTGCGCTCAAGGCGCTGGAGTGCGGTATCGCTCCGGACGATCTGGAACAGTTGGCGGTCGCAGCACAGCAGACCTCCCTCGATCTCGCGGGGTCCCCCGACCGGCCGCAGGTGTGGCTCGACGGCGTGGACGTCAGCGATCGGATCCGCACGCCCGAGGTGAGCGAAATGTCGTCGCGGCTCGCGGCCCTGCCTCTGGTGCGCAAGTGGCTGATCGGCATCCAGCGCAATCTCCGTGACCGCGGCCCGCTGGTCGCAGAGGGCCGTGATCTGGGGACCGTGGTGTTCCCGGATGCCGAGGTCAAGATCTTCCTCGATGCAAAACTGGACACCCGTGCGGCGCGGCGCTTCGACGAGCATCAGCGGCGAGGGCTCGCGGTGCGCCGCGACGAAGTGGCCGAGGAAGTGGCGCGGCGCGATGCGCGGGACCGGACCCGGGATCAGAGCCCGCTGACCGTTGCAGCGGATGCGATCGTGATCGACACCACGGCCATGGATCTCGACAGCCAGATCGAGGCCGTCCTTTCGGCCGTAAAGGGGCATCCGGGCTGCCCGGGGGCGCCCGGAATCGCCTGATCCCTGGGGTTGCGGGCCGGCGCAGCGAGGTCGATCATGGAGCCTGGACTTTGGAATCTTGCTCCGTCCGAACCGGGCCGGAGCCGTTTTTGCGGCTAGGAGAAATGGATGGGCGCGTATTATAGTGCTGCGCGGTTTCTGGCGGGTGCCGTGCTGGGCCCACTTTCGGGTCGTCGTGTTCAAAACCTCGATCAGGTCCCTCTCACGGGGGGTCTGATCGTGGCTTCGAATCACATCTCGTTTTGGGATCCGCCGCTGATCGGCTCAGCCCTTCCGCGCGAGTCGCACTTCCTCGCCAAAGAGGAACTGTTCGCGACACCAGTGCTGGGCCCGCTGATTCGCAGCCTGAATTCGATTCCCATCCGCCGTGGCACCGCGGACCTGAGCGGCATCGCCCGCGCGGTTGAAGTGCTTAGGCGCGGTGGGGCTCTGTTGATGTTCCCCGAAGGGGGTCGGATGCGTGACGGGGAATTGCATCCGGCGCGTCCGGGAGTGGGAATGATGGCGGTACAGGCGGATGTTTCTATCGCGCCATGCTACATCTCCGGGAGCAGCCGGCCCGGCAAATGGTGGTACCGCGGCGCACAAGTGCGGATGACGTTCGGTCCCGCGCGCTCGTGGCGTGAGTTCGCCGGTGACGGGGATCTCACACCGGGCCGCGCGCTGTATCAGCGGGTGGGCAGTGGAGTGATGCGCGAGATCGCCGCGCTCAAGAGCGATCAGGAACGCTTGGTTTCACGGGGTGCGGCTTGAGCCGCATCCGATCTTCATAACTCGCGAGGAGGCTGTTGCGACATGTTGGAAACCACGGAAAACACCCTTACCCCCTATGCGGAAACTCCGCCTCGGGCACCCTCGATTCCGCCGGTGCCGTTCAATGCGGACGAGGATGACGATTTCACCCCCGAACAGCGTGCCGAGATGTTCGGGCAGTACGAAGAGTCCCTGCGTTCGATCGGCGAAGGCGAGATCGTGCGGGGCACGGTGCTCGCGATCGACGACAAAGAAGTGCTCGTCGACGTGGGCTTCAAGAGCGAGGGCGTTATTCCGCTCTCGGAGTTCTCCGACCCCACCAGCATCAAGGTTGGAGACGTACTCGATGTGTTCCTCGAGAAGATGGAGAACCAGGACGGTCTGGTCGTGCTCTCCAAGCAGCGCGCCGACTTCGTCCGGGTGTGGGATCGCGTCAAGGAAGCACACGACAACGCCCAGGTCGTCGAAGGCCGCCTGGTACGCAAGATCAAGGGCGGCGTCGTGGTCGATCTGTACGGAGTCGAGGCATTCCTGCCCGGTTCGCAGATCGCGCTGCGCCAGGTGCAGAACGTCGATGCGCTGCTGGGCCAGAACGTGTCGGTCAAGATCATCAAGCTGAACAAGCGCCGCCGGAATATCGTCGTGTCGCGTCGCGCCGTGCTCGAGCAGGAGCGCGATCGCATGAAGGCCACGATCTTGAAGGACCTCGCGAAGGATCAGATCCGCGAAGGGCAGGTCAAGAACATCACCGATTTCGGTGCGTTCGTGGACCTCGGCGGAATCGACGGTCTGCTCCACATCACCGACATGTCGTGGGGGCGCGTGGCGCACCCGTCCGAACTGGTGAAGATCGGCGACAAGGTCCGGGTCAAGGTGCTGAACTTCGATCCCGAGAAGGAGCGTATCTCGCTCGGCCTGAAGCAGCTCGAGGCATACCCGTGGGCCGGCGTTGCGGACAAGTACAAGGTCGGCGATCGCATCAAGGGCCGCGTCGTGTCGATCACCGACTACGGTGCGTTCATCGAACTCGAGAAGGGTGTCGAGGGTCTGATCCACGTTTCGGAGATGTCGTGGACGCGCCACGTCCGCCATCCGTCGAAGGTCGTGAACATCAGCGACACGATCGACGCGGTGGTGCTCAAAGTCGACGCGGCGAACGAAAAGATCTCGCTCGGCTTGAAGCAGGTCGAGCCCGATCCGTGGCTGACGCTCGACGAGAAATACCCGACCGGCATGAAGGTCAAGGGCAAGGTCCGCAACCTCACGAACTTCGGCGCGTTCGTCGAACTCGAAGAGGGCATCGACGGCCTGGTCCATGTCTCGGATATGTCGTGGACCAAGCGCGTCGCGCATCCGAGCGAAGTGCTCAAGAAGAACGACGTGGTCGAAGTCGCGATCCTGTCGATCGACAAGGAGCACCGTCGCATCAGCCTCGGCTTGAAGCAGGTCAGCGATGATCCGTGGCCACAGCTTGCGGATAAGTTCCCGTCGGGAATGAAGATCACGGGCGGCATCAATCGCCTGTTCGATCGCGGTGCGATCGTCGACGTCGGTGAGGGCATCGAGGGCTTCATTCCGCTATCGCAGCTCGGCATCGACGATCTGAAGCGTCCGAACGACGCGTTCGAAGTCGGCGAGGAGCTCACGATGAAGGTGACGCGTGTCGACGTGCCGAATCATCGGCTGATCATGTCCGTGAAGGCATGGCTCGGCGAACAGGACGACATCTCGCTTGCGGAGTGGACGTCCAAGCGCAATCAGGTGCGGGCGAACATTGCCGCGAACCCGCCGGTCGAGGAACCTCAGCCCAAGGGCAAGCTGGCGAAGGATGATCTACCCGAAGACGAGTAGCGCTTCGCGCACCACACGAAGCGTGACGGCCGGGGTGACGCAAGTCCCCCGGCCGTTCGCGTGATGACCGGTGGCGCACGGTTGTCGCCGTTCATGCAGGCGCCGTATGCTCCCGCATCCATGAGGCTCGTCCCCCGAATCAGATCCGTCCTCGGCGCGTTCGCGTTGCTGACGTCGCTCGCATCCGTGGCCCGCACCGCTCCGCTCGATTCGCTGCTGGCGCGCCTGCCGGCCGACGACCTCGCCGTGCCGCTGCGACGGCTCGAGAACGAGGCATCGCGGCCGCGTGATGGGGCCCAGGCTGCGTTCATGCTCGGGCAACTCCACTATGCCCGAGGTGAGTACCGTCGCGCGGCCGAGGCGTTCTCGCGCGCAGCCGCGCGGCTCGATCCGGCGCGCAAGTCGGATGCGCGCTACTGGGCTGCGATGAGCTGGCTCG
>Ga0315273_10009710_pt1 | contig 12232 bp, 10 predicted proteins | sample YL17G02_0_MG_FD_205753 | JGI IMG/M metagenome (GOLD analysis project Ga0315273, IMG submission 205753) | Sediment microbial communities from Yellowstone Lake, YNP, Wyoming, USA - YL17G02_0 | ecosystem: Environmental > Aquatic > Freshwater > Lake > Sediment | place: USA: Wyoming | collected... | reverse complement strand
GTGTGCCAGAGAAATTCGACAGCAATTCGACGTTTACGAACGGCGGAAGCGGCGCACCAAACCCAGAGCAAGCGACCCGGAGCCGAACAGCGCCATGGTCACCGGCTCGGGAATGGTTGAGACATCCACGGCCCATTCACGGGTACGGCCAGCAAAGCTGGGGGTGCCAGTGGCCGTAGGATAGAAGTTCCCGGCCGGGAAGTTGTTGAATACCGTCATCACGATGGCGTATGAGCCCGCCGCCAGGTAAGGACGCATATACGAATCCCATAGACCCGCGCCCGTATTCCAGTCGTCGTTCTGAGCTACTTGGACACCGGTGCTGAGCAGGTAGATCGACAGGATCGGGTCGAATCCCCCTGCTGGAATGACATCGCCATCCAAGTTCGTCCCCCCGGAATAACTCCAAGTGCGGGCTAGAACCTCCGTGGCGGCCGACAGCGTGAACGTTTGGGACCAGATAGTGCTCTCACCACCAATCGCGAAGTTACCCTGGTTTGAAATCAGGCAATCCGGGTTCGCGATGCACAGCCCGGCGGCATACCCCTGAACCGAAAGCAGAACTACACCCGCAAGAACAAGTAACACTTTCTTCATCGAATTTCCCTCCGAAGGAAATTATCTCCGCATGCACTCGCCCCTGCGGGCGAATGCTGTACCCATTCAATATAGGACAGACGCATCCCGAAGTCAAGCGAATTTTTCCCCGAAAACGAAGGCGGTAGTACTATCACCGGGAGGGCGTACTGTCCGAGCTCTTCGCATCTTCGACGAAGAATTCTAACTGGTTTGTTGTCGGCAAGTTACCGTCAGAAGACCGCAACTCGCCCACCAGCCGCCAGCGGCCCCCGACATTCGGTTTTGCCTCCAGAACGCAATCGGGACCAACGTCAACCACCTGACCGCTTTCCGCCCGGACGCGTCCGTCCGGCCCCTCCAGCTTCCAACTCAACCGGGCGCCCGGAAACGCCTCGGCAAGATCGTTGACCACCCACAGGCCGCACCGGAATGTCTCCCCCGGATGTCACCGGTCGTGGTCGTATTCAAAGCTCACCAGCACCGGTGAGAAACTTCTACAACTTCCGGCTGTAACGACGAGCAGCCCCCAGGCCAAGCAGGGCGGCGCCGAGCAGCAGCATGGTGCCGGGTTCGGGGATAACCGTGAAGGCGTTAGTCGCCGTGATCGAGTTGCTACCAGCCGTCCACGTCTCGGTGTAGGTCCACTTTCCGATGTCGGCGGAGGTCAATAAATTGCTCATCGGGGAGCCGGCCGTAAGATAGTCGGAGTTGAAAAATGCTTCCATGATAAACTCGGCGTTGCCTGTATAAGTCTCGCCGTAAGTGACAGTACGCGACCCACCCGATATTTGTTGGAAAACACCGGTGATATCGTAAGTAACGCCCGGTACGACCCACACGCCGCTCCCCGTGACGACACTCTGGCCGCCGCCGAACAGAGTCATGCTCGGGCCTCCCACTCCGTTCAACGGATCGCCCGGCAGGCTGTAGTGCGGGATCGTGATTGCGCCGGTGGTGGTGGTTATGACCACATCGCCGGTGTACGAGTAGGCAGTACCCAGAACCGGCGCCGTCTGCCAAGCGAGCTCCGTGGCGTTGGCTGCGCCGCCGAATGCCATGCAGAAAAACGCAACTGCGAGGATCAAAGTCTTAGCACGCACGAAAAATCCTCCTCTTAAAAGCCGGAAACCTCTTTCACGAGGACCAGCGGGAACAAATGTAACATGAACGACTTTGGCTGTCAAGTGATTTGTAGCGTTTTTTACTGCAATGCAGACACTGGGGGGTGAGGGAGCGTTGGAACACTAAGAAACCAAAGGTGGTTGCAAAAAAAATGCAGGAGGAAGAATGTTTTTTCGGGGGGAGAGAACGAGCGTCCGTCCACTTCGGGTCCGATACGGTGTAGGGGTGTTGAGAAGGCCGCCAATAGCTCTCGTGGTGGCAGCGGCCGGTCTGGGCCACACTCAGGCTCCTCAACGGGCTGGGTGGGTAAGACTACTGTCTGAATCGCAGTTCGCTGAAGACGAAGGTGGTAGTACTGTCACCGGGAAGGCGTACCGTCCGAGTTCTTCGCATCCTCGACGACGAATTCCAACTGGTTTATTGTCAGCAAGTTGCCGCCAAAAGACCGCAACTCGGCCAGCAGCCGCCAGCGGCCCCCGACATCCGGATGAGCTACGACGGCTTCTGCCTCCAGAACGCAATCGGGACCAACGTCAACCACCTGACCGCCTTTCGCCCGGACGCGTCCGGCCGGTCCCTCCAGTCTCCAACTCAGCCGGGCGCCCGGAAACGCCTCGGCAAGATCGTTGACCACCCACAGGCCGCACCGGAATGTCTCACCCGGACGCCACTGGTCGCGGTCGTATTCAAAGCTCACCAGCACCGGTGAGAAACTTCTCTTGACTGTTTCGTACACTTTCGTCGGAACGCGATAGAAATCGACCGCGGCCATGGTCACCGAGGGCCAGATATCGATGGCGTGGAAGTGCAGGATGCCGCCCGCCGGATTGTACTTGAGCCGGCGCGACCGCTCGAGCGCCAACTGGAACAGCCGCGCCACGTACTCCTGGGTGTGCGGAATGTACTCTTCGAGGGTTCTGGTTCCGGGCTCGCCCCAGGCTCGCATCGCCTCCGGAATCTGCAACTTCCGAAAGACCCATTCGCCGGCGTGGTCCTTGATCGGCCAGTGGTTCGGCAGAAACTTGACCAGAGTCCCGTAGTTCGGCAGCGAGGTGGCGCCGAGTTCCGAGACGAAGGCCTCCGTCATCCGCGCGTACTCCCAAATGCTGCCGCCATACCAGCCGTGGTAGACGTGCGCGTCGCCGTAGCGCCCGGTCGATCGCACCACCGCGCGCCGTTGCGGATCGAGCGCGAATGGCCGCGGCGCCAGGTGCTTGGTCAGGTCGCGGTAGTTCTCCAGGTCCTCTTCGTCGCTGGTGGCCCACAACGCCACCGAAGGGTGGTTGCGAACGTAACGGATATGGTTGTCGTAGAGCGCCGCCGCGCGAAGCGAGAAGTCGCGGTCGTGCGGATACCAGGCCTCGAGATAGTCCTGCCAGACCAGCACGCCGCTTTCGTCCGCCAGGTCGTAGAACTCGGGGTTGGTGAAGTGGCAGTGCAGGCGGATCATGTTGACGTTCATGCCGAGCATCAGTTTCAGGTCGCGCTCATAAGCGGCGCGGTTCATTTCCGACAGGAACAGGTTGTAGTAGTAGTTGGTCCCGCGGATGAAGATCCGCCGGCGGTTCAGATAGAAGATCCAGCCGATCTTCTCGATCTCGCGGATACCGACCGCCAGCGTCCGGCCGTCGACCGCCTTTCCCGCCCCGTCGAGCAGGCGCACGTCCAGCGAATAGAGGTTGGGCTTTCCGTGGTCCCAGGTCCACCAGAGTCGCGGCTGGTCGAGCCGGAAAACGAACCGGGAGCCGCTGCCGCGGATGCGGTAGCGCTCGGGCGACGAGAAGTTGCGCGGCCCCAGGGTCAGCTCCCACGAACTCGGCCCATCGGAGGCGACCTGCACTTCGACCTCGGCGCCATCGCCCGCCAGGCGCGTGTCGACGGCCACGTCGCGGATGGCGGCGCGCGACGACGACGCCAGCCGGACGCCGCGCGTGACGCCCAGCGGCGTGATATCGTCCGGCTTCTGGTCCACCGCGCCGTAGGCGCCCTTGATGGTGTATGGACGGTGCCGCCAGTAGTAAGTCACCGGAGTCCAGATCCGGATCAGCAACTCGTTCTCCGCGCCCGGCTTCGCGAACTTGGTGACGTCGTACTCGTAGGGGTCGATGTAGCCTTCGTGACGCCCGATCGGGACGCCGTTCAGCCACGCTTCGGCGTAGTAGTCGGTGGCATCGAACTGGAGCCGCAGCCGCTTGCCCCGGTAGCGTTCCGGGACGCGGAACCGTTTGCGGTGCCACCATTCTTTCGAGCTGACCCAGTTGGCCTCCCGCGTGTACCACTTCGATTCGTCGAGCCACTGTGTATGCGCGCTGCCCGGCACGCGGACCCTGCGCCATTGCGAACTCGGGCCCTGCCCTTTCTCGCCCCAGGCCAGATCCCAGTCGCCGTCCAGCGCCAGGGCGTCGGGCATGAACGGGGGCGGCGCCGGCGCGCCGCTTTCCATCCGGTATTGCGGCTCGCGGCGGGCCTGAGTGGGGCATGCTTCAGCTTGCCCAGCGGTTTCCTGAACCGGGCCCGTCACACTCACCAGCAGCGGTTCGCGCAGCAGGCGGTTTTCCTTGCGGGCCTCGAGCACCGTGCCATCGCCCTTTCACTCCGGGAACGTGAGCGCGATCTCGGTGCCGCCATCCGCCTTCAGCGCTTCGAACCTGTTCGAGCCAACGCCGCGCCAGGCAAGCTGGCCGTCGAGCGCGACAACGCCGAGCGCGCCGTAGTTGGCGGCCTTCTGGTAGTAGACGGCGTGGCCGCCCGGCAGCTTGGTCCAGGTCCTCGGGGCGATGTCATGATCCGGCGGCTCGCCTTCTTCGGGGCCGGTGGGCCATTCGTATTCGGAGCCGCCGGTGAAGCGGTCGAAGGGCAGGAACGGCAGGGCGGAAACCGCCGCGAAGCGGAAGCCCTTGCGGGCCTTCCAGCGAACGGCGGCGCTCGATGCGGTCCAGGTCAACTCCCAGGTCTCGCCCGTCCGATCAAGGCGCAGTTTTCCCCGCAGCGGGCCGGTTTCGACGAGTTCGACGCCGGTCATCGCGCCTTGCCCGCCGAGACTCGTCCAGCCGGTGTTCTCGCCCTCTTCGGGCGTGGTTTCCACCAGGTTCAACATGCGCCGCGGCCCGGTGGTGAGCGAGTAGGCTTCGACGATGGCCGCGACGCCGGTGTCGATCAAGATGCGAAACCGCGCGTTGCCGAGTTCGACGCGCCGCATGCCGACCTTGCGCAGCACGATCTGGCCGGCGTAGCGCGGCGGGACGCCCTCGCGCCGCACCACGCGGTATTCGGGCGTTTCACCGGGCACAACCGAGGCCGGGAACAGCAGCTCGCCGGCGGTCAACTGCGACGGCAACTCGCGACCCCGCGCGTCCAGCGCTTGAAGCCACCCCGCGCGAGGCCCGAGCTTCGCCAGCGGCACGGCGACGACTTCTTCGGTGCGGCGATACAGGCCCGTCGGCTCTTCCACGCGCACCGTCCACACCTCGGCCGCCGCCAGAGGCAGGCACGAGAACACCCACAGGTTCCATCGCATAGCCGACTCCTATAAGATATAAGACGCATGAGCCAGTTAGCGCTTCTAGGCGGAGAAAAGGTTCGCCGGGCTCCGTTCAGCCCTTGGCCGCAGTTCACCGAAAGAGACCGGCAGAGGCTCCTGGACGTCCTCGAGAGCCGCAATTGGGGAGGCTTTCCGTTCCCCAACCGGCTGGCGGACGAGTTCGGCGCGAAGTTCGCCGGGCATCACGGCGCCAGTTATGGATGCGCGCTGGCCAACGGCACCATCGCGATCGTAGTCGCGCTCAAGGCCGCCGGTATTCGTTTTGGCGACGAGGTGATCGTCCCCGCCTACACTTGGGACGGCACCGCGACGGCGGTGCTCGACGCCGGCGCCGTGCCGGTGTTCGCCGACGTCGATCCGGACACGTATTGCCTGGACCTGGCCTCGGCGGGCGCGGCCATCACGCCGCGCACGCGCGCGCTGTTGCCCGTACACCTGGCGATGCGCTTCGCCGATATGGACGGCCTTATTGAACTCGCGGCCGAGCGCGACTTGATTCTGATCGAAGACTGCGCGCACATGCACGGCGGCCAGTACCGGGGGCGCGGCGCAGGCTCGATGGGCGATTTGGGCTGCTTCAGCTTCCAATCGAGCAAGCTCATGACCGCAGGCGAGGGCGGCGCGGTGATCACCTCGCGCCTGGAGTACTTCGAACTTGTCCAGACCATCGTCAACAGCGGGCGCGCCAGCGTAACCGACCGGTTCGGCAAGCGCGTGACGGGGTCCAATTATCGCATCACCGAGTTGCAGGCGGCGCTGCTTCTGGGCCAGCTCGAGAGGCTGGAGGAACTGGGGGAGCGGCGCGCGCGGAATGCCGCCCTGCTCAGCCAGGCGCTGGGGGCCATTCCCGGCGTCCGGCCGTTGCCGCCGCAGCCCGCCCTCACGCGCGAGGCGATTTACTGCTACGTGTTTCAATATCGACCGGCCCAGCCGGGCGTCTCGCGCGACCTGTTCGCGGCGGCGCTCGACGCCGAGGGCATTCCTTGCGACGGACGCTTTTACGAACCGGTGTATCGCAGCGACCTGTTCCGTCCGACGCCCGAGGAGTATCCGCAACTGAAGCTCGGCCGCGACACGCCGGTCGACTATGGCTCGTTCCACTGCCCGGTGGCCGAGCGCGCGGCTTACGAGGAAGCTCTCTGGCTGCCGCAGTTTTTGCTGCTTGGCGGCGAGCGGGACGTCGAGGACATCGCGCGCGCGATCGGGAAGGTGGCCGCCAACCTGGACGAACTGTCGAAAGCGGACCCGGCGCTGGCCGGGATCAAGGCCATGAGCCGCGCCGAGCGGCCCAGGATCGAGAAGAAGAACTACTGAGAATTCAGAATTCAGAAGTCAGAATTCAGAAGGCAGAAGTCAGGAGTCAGGAGTCAGAAGTCAGGAGTCAGTACGGCGTTGTTTCCGGGTCAAGCCAGTCGCTTGAAGAGGCCGGCAAGCTGTTGGGGGCCTATTCGCAGGCCATTCTGAATTCTGGATTCTGACTTCTGACTTCTGACTTCTGAGTAGTAACATTAAAGGAGACTCCCATGTACGTTTCCCTCAACGGCGCGCTGGTCGCCGGCGGAAAGGTCGGCTGGCCCGATTTCGCGCGGCTGGCCGCGCGCTTTGGCTACCCCGGCGTGGATGTCAACCTTGGCCCGGCGATGCGGGAAGGCGCCCCCGAGACGCGCGCCTTGCTCGAGCATCTGCGGCTGAAGCCCGCCGTCATCGGCTTCCCGGTCGAGTTTCGCAAGGACGACGCGGCCTTCGAGGACGGCCTGAAGAAACTGGGCGAGGCCGCGGGTTTTGCCGCCGCCATCGGCTGCCCGCGCATGGCGACCTGGATCACGTCGTCGAGCGAGACGCCCAAGGACGAACTGCGCGCGCTCTTCAAGAAACGCTTCGGCGCCGCGGCGCGCATCCTGGCGGAGCACAAAGTGCGGCTGGGTCTCGAATTCCTGGGCCCGCTGCATATCCGCAAGCGCTTCCCGCACGAGTTCATCTGGCGCATGGACGAGATGCTGGAATTCGCGCGCGAGTGCGGGCCGAACGTCGGGTTGCTGCTCGACGCCTGGCACTGGCACCATGCGCGCGCCAGCGCCGCCGACATTCTCACGGCCGGCAAGGCCGGCGTGGTTACCGTGCACGTGGCGGACGCGCCCGACCTTCCGCCCGAGAAGATCCTCGACGGCGAGCGGCTCATGCCCGGCGAAGGCGTGATCGACTTCAACGCCTTTTTCGGGGCGCTCAAGAAGATCGGCTATGAAGACGGCATCAGCCCCGAGGTGCTCGGCCCCCGGGCCCGCGGCCTCGCGCCGGAAGAGGGCGCGAAGATCGGCCTGGAGACGACGCTTCGGGTGATGAAGAAAGCGGGGGTAGCCTGATTGCTCGAGCAGCTTCTGACTGAGCAGGTGAATCCCGCCTCGGAGAACATCGACGCGCTGCCCACCGAAGAGGTGCTGCGCATCATCAATGCCGAGGACCGGAAGGTGGCCGAGGCCGTGGCGAAGGAGCTCCCCAACATCGCCATGGCCGTGGATGTCATCGTCGACCGCATGTCCAAAGGCGGCCGGCTGTTTTACGCCGGCGCGGGCACCAGCGGCCGGCTGGGCGTTCTCGACGCCGTCGAGTGCCCCCCCACCTTCAACGTCCCGCCGGAGCTGGTGCAGGGTTTGATCGCGGGGGGCGAACGCGCGCTGCACAGCGCCGGCGAGGCCAGCGAAGACGACGCCGGCCTGGGCGCGGCCGACCTGGCCGGGCGCGGCTTTACCTCGAAAGACGTGCTGGTGGGCATCGCCGCCAGCGGGCGGACGCCCTACGTGCTGGGCGCGGTCGAGGCCGCGCGCAAGCTCGGCGCCGTGACCGTCGGCGTCAGTTGCACCCCCGATTCGGAGCTGGCGCGGGCGGTCGAGATTCCCATTACGCCGCTTCCGGGACCCGAGATCCTGGCCGGCTCGACCCGCATGAAAGCCGGCACCGCCACCAAACTGGTTCTGAACATGCTGAGCACGGCGGCGATGATCCGGCTCGGGCTGGTCTTCGGCAACCTCATGGTGAACGTGCAGCCCAGCAGCACGAAACTCGAGGACCGCGCCAAACGCATCGTCGCGCAGGCCACCGGCGTCGATTACGATATCGCCGGCGCGCTCCTCAAACAGGCCGGCAACGACGTCAAGACCGCCATCGTCATGGCGCGTCTGGGCATCTCGAAGGAGAATGCCGAGAAGCGTCTGCGCGAGGCCGCCGGGCGGGTCTCGCGCGCGCTGAAAGACCGATCCGCCCGATAATCGAGATATGGAAAAGTTCCTGATCCGCGGCGGCGCGCCGCTGGAGGGAGAAATCGCGGCCGGCGGCGCGAAGAATTCCGCGTTGCCGGCCTTGGCCGCCTGTCTGCTCACCGCCGAGCCGGTCACGCTTCGCCGCATCCCGCGCGTCCGCGACATCCGCACCATGGAGCGGCTGATCGAGCACGCCGGGGCGGCGCTCGAGCACGGCGAGGCCGGTGTGGTGCGCGTCTCGGCGGCCGCGCTCGCCACGCCCGAAGCCCCCTACGACCTGGTGAAGACCATGCGCGCGTCGAGTCTCGTGCTCGGCCCGCTGCTGGCTCGCACGGGCCGCGCCAGAGTGTCGCTGCCGGGTGGCTGCGCCATCGGCGCCCGGCCGATCAACCTGCACATCCAGGGCCTGGAGCAACTGGGCGCGCGGATCGAGCAGACCCACGGATACATCGAAGCCACCGCCCCGGACGGCCTCCGTGGCGCCTCGATTCATTTCGACCGGATCACGGTGACGGGCACCGAGGACCTGCTGATGGCGGCCGTGCTGGCGCGCGGGGAAACCGTGCTCGACAACGCGGCGCGCGAGCCGGAAGTGAGCGATCTGGCGGCGCTGCTCACCAGGATGGGCGCGCGAATCCAGGGCGCCGGCACGTCCACCATCCGCATCCAGGGCGTCGAGCGTCTGGCCGGCGCCGACCACACCATCATCCCCGACCGCATCGAAGCGGGCACCTTCCTGATTGCCGGGGCCATCACGGGCGGCGACCTGATCGTCGCCGGCTGCGCGCCGGAGCACCTGGCCGCCCTCGCCGCCAGGCTGCGCCAGGCCGGCTGCGACATCCGGGAGGCGGCCCCGGACAGTCTTCACATCCGCCGCCTTGGGCGCCTGCGCGCCGTCGACGTCACCACCGAGGAGTACCCGGGCTTCGCCACCGATCTTCAGGCCCAGTACATGGCGCTGATGACCCAGGCCGAAGGCATCTCGTTCCTCACCGAGACGATCTTCGAAAACCGCTTCCTGCACGCGCCCGAGCTCATGCGCATGGGCGCCAACATCCGCATCGAAGGCCGCCAGGCGATTGTGGCCGGGCCGACGGCGCTGTCCGGCGCCCAGGTCATCGCCTCGGACCTGCGCGCCAGCGCTTCGCTGGTGCTCGCCGCCCTGGTGGCGCGCGGAGACACGCTCGTCGACCGGGTCTATCACATCGACCGCGGCTACGAGAGGATCGAGGAAAAATTGGCCCGCGTGGGAGCCCAGATCCGCCGCGTCGATTGAGTGGCACAGCCTTTAGGCTGTGAAAGTGGCATGGCCTTCAAGCCCTGAAGAACCAGTAGCACAGCCTTTGGGCTGTGAAAAAAACGGGGAATGAGTACTCCGTCCCCGGTTTTTACAGCATCAGGATCAGGGCGAAGCACCGGTAGATTACGTAGGCCAGGATGAACAGCTCGGTTCCGCGCACGAACTTAAGAAACCACCCGCCCATGAACTCGAAGCGCAGGAACAGGGCCGAGACCACTCCGACGTAAACCATGTAAGGGTCCAGGCTGCCCTCGAAAGCCTTGAGATAGCCGACCAGGAACGGGTAGTAAGACAGGGGCCAGTTGCTTTCCAGCTTCGTGCTTTGGCGCGACACGCCCAACCAGGCGGACAACCCCATCAGCACCAGGGTGATGAAGTTGAACAGCGTAAAATAGTACATACCCGGCTCCCGATGTGAGCGCCTAAAAAGACCATAGCACGCTGGTGTAGCCCGTGTGCGCCCGATAGTTCTGCTGGCGGAAGAACTCCTCGCCGTAACGGTAATGCTGGTAGCCCGCGTTCCACCGCAGCTTGCCGCGAAGGCGCATCGAAAACCGCGCCATCGGCGACTCGAAGCTGAGCGGGAAGACCTGGGCGATGCGAAACGCGAGGATTTCGGGGCCGCGCGAGGAGGCGGCCGCCGCCCGACGCCCGTCGCCGGTGTCCTGGACCCTGGTGTAGCCCAGCCACAGGTCGGCGCGGCTCCGGATCGCCACCCGCACCCCGCCGTGCGCCGCGTGCAGGTTGCTTACATAATAGGACCGCTGGCCTTCCACCAGGCCCGCTGCGAAGTAGGCCAGGCCGGAGACCGTGTCCAGGTGCAGCTTCGAGTATCCGGCGTCGAGCGAAAGCCAGTCCCGCGGCGTCCAACTGCCACTCAGGGAGTGGTTGCGCGCGCGCGCGCTGTGGACCGCCAGCGCCACCGAGTTGGTGTTGTAGTTGGCGCGGCTGGCGGCCGCCAGCTCGATGGTCTTGGTCTTGTACTGGAGGCGCCCGCCGAGCGCGTGGTAGTTCTTCTCGCCGACCGGATAGAAAGGCCGGTCGGCGCGGCCGATCTCGGCGTCCAGGCTGACGCGCACGGGCTTGGCCGGATTCAGCCGCAGTCCCGCCAGCCCGGCGTGGAGGCGATTGTCCTGCTCCGCGGCTCTCAGATCCGAGAACTCGCCCACGCTCTCGCTCTCGCGCGAGCGGATGCGCCGCGCCGAGAAGTGGTAACCGCCGTACAGCGTGGCCCATTTGGCGGCGCGGACGCTGGCGTCGGTGAGATTGGAAATCGCGCGAATGCCGAGAAACCGGAACTCGAGCAGTTTGTCGAGGGCCGTCGCGTTATTCACTTCGCGGTACACCGAGTCGCCTTCCATGCGGGTGTGATGGAACGCCGTGTGATTGGTCAGGGTGAGGCGCGACGCGGGAAACAGGCTGATGGTCAGATTGCCCGCCGCAACCGGCCGGCGGCCGTCTCCGGCCACCAGGATCTGCCGGTTCTGCGCCGCCCCGAACCGTCCGGTTCCGCTTGCCAGTTCGTCGAAGTAGAAGCGGCGAAAGCCGTCCGTGTAGCTGAAGCGTCCGCTGGCGGCCCACAGCTTGTGGTCCGCCCCGAGCGTGGCCCGCCAGTACGGAGAACTGCCGCCGTAGGGCTCCGCGCGGCGCAAGGATGCCAGCGTCACGCGGTCGCCGGCGTTGTTGCCCTCCGACGAGGCGCCGAGCGCGGCGCCGGTGGTCTCGGAAAAGCGATCCCAGCCCCGAAGAACGTTCAATCGGACGCCCTTGAGCAGCACCTCCGCTCCGAGACGGTACTCGTTGCGCAGACGGCGAACGTCGGCGAACAGCGGAAACTCGTCGCCGCCCGAGCCGAACTGCTGGACCGTGGTGAGCGCCGGCCCGTCCTGCGAGTTGCGCGTGTAGCCCGCAAACAAGCGCAGGCTGGATTGCGGAAACAGCACGAAGTCGTGGTCCTGGAAGCGCCGGATGGTGTTCGCCGCGTGCTCGCCGAAAGAGATTGGCAGGGCCGGGTTGTAGTACTCATTGAGCCGCCACGCAAAATCGTAGCGGTACAGCCGGTTCTTTTGGACCCGGAGATTCGAGGACTGGTACGGGTCGTTTCCCAGACCGAGGGTCGAAAGAACGATCTCATCGAAGAGCCCGCCGCGGCCTTCCCGGGAGTGCACGGTGAGCGCCCCCGAGAGTAGCCGCGGGCCGTTGCCGAAGTTGACGTCGCTGCGGTACTTGCCGTAGTTGCCGTCCACGGCGCGGAACCGGTAACCGGTTTCAAACGCGGTCGTCACGTTGTAGCCGCCCACGTTCTCTCCGCGCGCCGGGCCGACCGCGGCCGGCGTCGGCGCCGCCGCCGGCTGCGCGGCGAGCGTGGCCGCCGCCGAGATCAGGATCCAAATCGGATTCATTCTCATGGCGGCCTCCTATCGCAGAAAAAACGGG
>Ga0315273_10009709_pt1 | contig 12232 bp, 7 predicted proteins | sample YL17G02_0_MG_FD_205753 | JGI IMG/M metagenome (GOLD analysis project Ga0315273, IMG submission 205753) | Sediment microbial communities from Yellowstone Lake, YNP, Wyoming, USA - YL17G02_0 | ecosystem: Environmental > Aquatic > Freshwater > Lake > Sediment | place: USA: Wyoming | collected... | reverse complement strand
GGCCATGATGTTCGCCCGTCCTTGGCGCGCGGTCGTGACCATCACCACCGGTCCCGGCTCGAGCAGCCGATAGACGCGGGCTAGCGGCAGTGTGCGTTTGCCCATCCGCGACTCCATTCGATGCCAACGCGAATTTCAACAGCCTGCTAACGCCCAGCATCAGCTTTGGCGCGCAGCGCCGTCACCTGCATGCTGTTGTTAGCCCGCGTTGGCAGGAGTTCATCCCTCCCTCGTGATCGCATACACCATGTCCCCAACAAATCGCTTGAACGACTCATTCTCGACGAACTGCTTGTAGACTTGGGTGTCGTCCTTCAATAGGTGTTGCATCACCTTGCCAAGCGCTTGGTCGTGGGCCATGCGCGCAGTGTGCGGCGTGTTCTCTTTCGCGTTTTGGTAGGCCGCGTCGGCGGCGACCTTGGGGGCGATGTCGTCGCGGATGCGCTTTGCGACACGGTCAGTGTCGGTGAATAGTGTGCCGAATTGCTCATTGAAGATCTTGAGGATGTTGCTCAGGCGATCGAGTTCAGGCTCCGGCGTCCGGCCGCCGCCCTCCGTCGGCACGGGCTCGATCTCCGCGTCCTCGTCCTCCAGCGCAATCTTCATCGCCGCCTTCTTTTCGACGCGGTAGCTGTCCATGTCGATCGCTTCGAGGATGCCCTTGGCCAGGTCCTCCTCCTTCGGCGCCGGCAGCTTGGGAGTCAGCAAGTCGAGGAAGATCGAGAGCTTCTCCCACTCGGCGTTGCTGTACGGGATCACCGACGAGAGGAAGTCATAGGTGCGGCAAAACACCTTGGCCTTCCCCTTGAAGTCCACCTGGCCGTCCTCGTCGAGCCTGTCCACGTAGACCGCCACGCAGACATCGAGGATCGGGTCGAGCTTGTCGCGGTCTGCGCCGCCGAGGAACATCTCCACCACTTGCTGCACCTGCTCCGGCGAATACACCTGCGCGGCATCCAGCGCCGCCTTCAGATCGTGCAGCTTGTTCGGGTCGGTCTCCTCGGCCAGCAGCGTGGTGCGGTAGTAGTCCTGGAAGGCGAAGGTGATCGCCTCGGCGTTGTTCTGGAAGTCGAGCACGAAGCAGTCGTGCTTCTGCGGGTGCGCGCGGTTGAGCCGCGACAGGGTCTGCACCGCCTTGATGCCCGAGAGCGGCTTGTCGACGTACATCGTGTGCAGCAGCGGCTCGTCGTAGCCGGTCTGGAACTTGTCGGCGCAGATCAGGAAGCGGTACGGGTCGGTCTGGATCTTCCCGGCGATGTCGCCGCTCGAGAACCCATTGAGCGACACCTCACTGACCCTGGCGTCGCCGTAGTCGTGCTCGCCCGAGAACGCCACGATCGCCTGATACGGGCTCTTGCGCTCCACGAGGTACGCCTTGAAGGCGTGGTAGTACTGAATCGCCCGCTCGATGCCGCTGGTGACCACCATCGCCCGCGCCTGCCCGCCGATCTTCCCGGTGGCCATCACCTGCTCGTGGAAGTGGTCCACCATGATCTCGGCCTTGAGCCGGATGGCGTGGTCGTGGCTCTCCACATAGCGGCGCAGCTTCTTCTTCGCCCGCTTGGTGTCGAACTCCGGGTCGTCTTCGGTCTTCTTGACGAGCTTGTAGTAGCTGTCCACCGGCGTGTAGGTCTTGAGCACGTCTAGGATGAAGCCCTCCTCGACCGCCTGCTTCATGGTGTAGGCGTGGAAAGGCCGGTGCTTGACCTTGCCCTCGGCGTCGGGCGGCAGCGGCTCGCCGAACATCTCGAGCGTCTTGTTCTTGGGCGTGGCGGTGAAGGCGAAGTAGCTGGCGTTGGTCAGCATCTTGCGCGCCGCCATGCGCTTCGCGAGCGCCTCGTTCACCGTGTCCTCGGGGTCGGGTCCGTCCTCGTCACCCGCAGCCGGGGCGCCGAGCGCCTGGCTCATCGCCGCCGAAGTCTTGCCGCCTTGGCTCGAGTGCGCCTCGTCGATGACGATGGCGAAGGTCCGGCCAGCTTCGGTGGCGATCTCGTCGAGGATGAAGGGGAACTTCTGCACCGTCGAGACGATGATCTTCTTGCCGTCCTGAATGAACTTGCGCAGGTCGCCCGAGTTCTCGGCATGACCCACCGTCGCGCCCACCTGCATGAACTGCTTGATGGTCGTCTGGATCTGGTCGTCGAGCAGGCGCCGGTCGGTGACCACGATGACCGAGTCGAAGACTTCCCCCTTGGCCTGATCGCCGTCGCGCTTCAAGCCAATGAGCTGATGCGCCAGCCACGCGATGGAGTTCGACTTGCCGCTGCCCGCCGAGTGCTGGATCAGGTAGCGCTTGCCCGCACCGTGCGCGCGCACGTCGGCCAGCGCCTGCCGCACGAGAGTAAGCTGGTGGTAACGCGGCCACACCTGTTTGCGCTTCTTCCTGCCCGTGCGCGGGTCCTTCTCCTCGACGATCTGCGCGTAGTTCTCGAGGATGTTGGTCAGTCCCGCCGGGGTGAGCACCACCTTCCAGAGGTAATCGGGCTTGAGGCCATGCGGGTTGGGCGGGTTGCCCGCGCCGTCGTTGTGACCCTTGTTGAAGGGCAGGAACCACGAGCCCTTGCCGCGCAATTCGGTGCACATGCGCACCTCGCTGTCGTCCACCGCGAAGTGCACCACACAGCGGCCGAACTCGAACAGCCGCTCGCGCGGGTCGCGGTCGCGCTTGTACTGCTGCACGGCGTCTTCGACCGTCTGCTTGGTGAGGCTGTTCTTCAGCTCGAAGGTGGCGATGGGCAGGCCGTTGATGAACAGGCCGAGATCAAGCGCGCGGCGCGTCTCGTCCATGCTGTAGGCGAGCTGGCGCGTGATCGAGAAGCGGTTCTCGGCGTGCAGCTTCTTTGCCCTGGCGTTGCCCGGCGACGGCGTGCCGTAGAACAGGTCGCAGTGCACCGGCCCGTGCGCCACGCCCTTGCGCAGCACATCGATGACGCCACGTTTCCCGATCTCGGCCGAGAGGCGGGCAAGGAACTTGAGGCGGTTGATGTCCTTGGCGTCGCCCGCGTCGGCCAGCGCCAGCTTCTTGAACGCCTCGGGCTGGGTGGCGCGCAGGAAGGCGAAGAGCTGCGGCACATCGAGCGCGTTGGCGCGGTCGTAGTCCTTGGCACTGCCTGCGGTGTAGCCGGTGCCGCCGTAGGGCGGCGGCCGTTCGGCGACCTGATTCGGCTCGACGGCGAGACCATCCTCGCCGGTCATGTGCCGCATGATGAGCGTCTCGAGGCCCTTCTCGCTGGTGTCGGTCGTCATACGACGGCCTCCTCGTCAGCGGCTTCGGTCTCGTCGCCCAGGTCGGCGTCATCCTCAATGGTGTCGGGGGGCGCTTCGTCGGGCAACCGCGCCGCCGCCTCGCGCACGTCGAGCTTGCCGGTCACCACGTCGGCGACGAGGCGGGTGCGGTACTCGCGGAGGAGGTCAATCTCGCGTTCGAGGCGGGAGATGGCGGTGTCGACCGGTGCGCATTTAGCGCCGATGCTCTCGACAATAGCCCGCTGCTCATCCATGGGAGGCACTGGGAACAGGAAATCCACCGCATGTCCGATGTTGAATTGCTTCTGTGCTGCGCCATATTTCACGGCGTCAATCTGAGAAGCTACGAGGGGCGAGTTGAAGGCATGCGCCAACCATTGAGGCAGAAACGAAGAGTGCTTCCGCACGATCATTACCGAGGCACAGTTGCAGCCATCGAGACTCTCTGGAACAACAGCAGCCACACCCGGAGCCCCGACCCGAACGACTACAACATCACCGGCAGCAAGGCGACTAGCACTCAATCGTCGACTTGCATCAGCGCCGATATGTCGCACTTTCGACAATCGAAAACCATTCGGTACGATATTGTTGCCCAACAGCATCGGGACGGGATTTGGGTGTCCGTCATCGACGAAGTACGAAGATGGATTGACGACCAAACCCACCCCAATCCGTGGCGAAATGGTCTTCAGTCTCCGCACCTCCCAATGCTGCGGAATATCGCTGAGCCAGGGGATGCCGGAGGGTTTGAGGGGGACGGAGGGGTCGAGGCCGCGGGTGACGGCGCGGTGGATGATGGCCTGCTTCTGCTCGCCCAGCAGCGCGATCACCTTCCGCTTCGCCCGGATCGCCCGCTCCAGCCGCCCGTTCGCCCAGTCCAGGAACCGCACAATCGCCGCCTGCTCGGGCACAGGCGGAAAGGGAAAGAGAAGATTCTTGAGCTCATCGGGATAGATGTGCTTGACCGTTGTCCCGCGACCCATCGTCGCCTTCTGATTCGCTGAAGGACGACAGTCCATCAGGTAGCCAAGAAACGGTGCGTGCACGGGAACAATCGGCCGCAGGATGATGACATCGCCTCCGCAGACAGCCGTTCCCTCAATGAGGTTGACAGCCGACTTGCCTATCTCCTCCAGGGTCTCACCCGACGCAGCGAAGAGAACATCGCCATAGTGAAGAGGCGTGTAGTTCGAGACGCGATCCGGGTGGATGAACGCCTTTGGCTTTCGGACGAAGAAGGTGTGTGTCGTATAGAGCTCGCCGTACCGCACGCAGGGCACGCCGGCCGACAACGCATCTTCCTTCGTGCCGCCGACGCCCTTGAGCAGTGACCCGATGTGTCTTGGCTTCTGCACGTCCCAATGCCCCGGCACCCGCCCGAGCCACGGCAGCCCCGACTCCTTGTACTCCGCAAACGGCTTGAGGTCGGCGATCATGCCTGCCCTCCGTCGCCCATCTGGCGCTCGAACGACTGGCGCACCAGGCCCATGACGTAGGGTAGCTCGTCGAGCGACTTGAGGCCGACCTCCACATCGCCGTTGCCCCATCGGCCCATACCGGTCACGTCGCGGCACAGCCCTTTCGGATCGTTGATCTCGGCAAAGGTCGTGTTCAGGGTCAGGATGAGTCGTTTGGCCTGTGGTACCACGTCCACGAAGTTGGTCTCGGCCTTGTAGGCCACGTACAACTTCTTGAACTCCTCGGTGACGCAGGGATCGAGTGCGAGCACCTCTTTGCGAAGAGCGTCGAATACGCCGCGCATGCCACCCGTGCTCAGGTGCGGATGATCCTCGATGGTGTAGCCGCTAGTCGCGGGCAACTTCTCCGGCTGATACGCGGCAAGCGTTGCGGCATCGAGCCTCGGCGCGGTCCACACCGTGAGCGCCTGATCGGCCAGCCGGCCCGCGCGCTCCTGGATGGCGGCTTCGTTCCACGCGTCGAGCTGACCGAGCCCCGCGTTGAGCTTGAGCGGGCTCTCCTTGAAGCCGCCCTTCATGTCCCGCTTCTCGGCGAAGGGGCGGTCGCTGTACTCGGCGTTGTAGCCGGTGAGCGTGAGGTTGCCGAGGGTGTGCAGCCACTGCTGCTGCACGCGCTGCCACTCGGCCCCCAGCGTCTGCTGCCACGCTGCCGGGAGATCGGGGTTCTGCGGCAGGATGTGCTCGATGGTGTACTCGTCCACCGGCACGCGCTCCTTGCGGCCGTGATTCTCCAGCCGGCGCAGCCAGTAGCTGCGGCTGCGGAAGTTGTAGAGGTCGCGCGTGTGCAGGTCACGTCGGAACTCGTCGTTGGCGGGGAAGCGGCGATAGGAGGGCAGCGTCAGGAAGTGAGCCTGGATGCTCTCGACGTAACGGTCCTTGTTGAGTGCCTTGCCGAAGGTGGCGAAGGTCTTGTTCATCGAGTTGGTGGGAATCGCGCAGATGGCGCGACGGAACACGTAGGCCTCCACCAGCCGCACCACGGCGGCGAAGTCGGCGGCGCTGAGCTTGCCGGTCGCGTAGTCGTTGTACAGCTCGAGCAGGAACGGGTAGGCGACATCGACCTTCAGCTCTCGCAGATCGTGGAAGGCCGTGCCGAGCGCCGCGTCCTGCTCGCGGCCCAGCGCGAGGGCGCAGAAGTAGCGGGCGAAGGCGCGGATCTCCTTCACCAGCGCCTCGATGCCCGCGCCCTGCACGGGCGTGGTGCGGGAGTAGTCCTTGAACGCCTCGTAGACCTCGCGCTCACGCGGGATGTCCCCGGTGCGCACGGTGAGGTAGTGGCGCATGAAGCTGTCGAACTGGGTGCCGTAGGCCTCCTGCCCGAAGTCCTGCTCCATCGGCCGCCAGTACTCTTCGTAGAGGCGCGTCTGGAGCCCGGGCTCGAGGCCCATGAGGATGAAGTTGCGGATCAGGTCGGCCTGGCTCAGCTCCTTGCCCGTGGAGTTCATGCTCTCGAAGATGAGCTGCGGGTTGTCCTGATCGCGGCTGAGCGCGATGTCCACGACCACCAGCTTGGCGAGGCCGCGGCAGACCGGGGCGAGATCGCCCTTGTGTTCCTCGAGCAGCTCGGTGAACAACGCGAAGTTCTGCGTCACCCGCAGCGAAGGCTCCTTCGGCTGCTCGGTGTTCTTGATGACCGCCTTGAGTGAGGCGTTGTCGGTCTGCGAGAGCAGCAGCTTGAAGTAGCGGTCGCCCTTCTCCAAGCGGTTCGTCAAATAGTACTCGCGCAGCTTCGGAGCGGAGAAGCCGTCGACGGGTTCGCCGTCGCCGATGGCGCGAGCCAGCGCTTCGAGCAGGAGCGCCACGGTGGTCAGGCGTTGTTGGCCATCGATCACCAGCAGCGGTGCTTGATGCGTGACCTGCGACAGCCCCTGCTCCACATAGACGATGGAGCCGATGAAGTGCACGGCTATGGCATCGCTCGACCCGGCGCGCAGGATGTCGTCCCAGAGCTGGCGGCACTGCTTGTTGGTCCACGAGTAGGTGCGCTGGTAAATCGGAATGACGAACTGCGGCGACTTCTGCAGGAAGCCGAGCAGCTTGGCTTCGGTGGCTTTCATGGCTTCGCCCTCTTTTGCGACGCGACCTTCGTCCGCTTCGCTGACTTGCTCGCGGGCTCGGCCCTGGCCTGCTCCGGCGCGTTCAGCGCGTAGAACTCGTGCAGCTTGGCCGCGAGCAGTTTCTTGTCGGGCAGTTGCGTCTGGTACTCGGCGATCAGCGCGGGAGAGAGCGTGCGGCTGAGGGCATATTCGACCACCTCGCTGTCCTTCGAGGCGCACAGCAGCAAACCGATCGCGGGGTTCTCGTGCGGCTTGCGCGCGTCGCGATCGAGGGCTTCGAGGTAGAAGCCCAGCTTGCCCAGGTACTCGGGCTCGAAACGGTCCACCTTCAGCTCGATGGCGACCAGACAGTTGAGGCCACGATGAAAGAACAGCAGGTCGAGTGCGAAGTCCCGGCCGCCAACCTGCACGGGGTACTCCGAACCGACGAAACAAAAGTCGCGGCCGAGCTCGATCAGAAACGCCTTGAGCCGCGCGAGCAGGCCGCGATGCAGGTCCGCCTCGTTGTGCTCATCGGGCAGATTCAGGAATTCGACCACGTAGGCGTCCTTGAAGACGTCGGCGGCGGCGCCGTGATCTTGTCTCACCGCCGGTGAGAGTTTTGGCGGGTGGAGTACCGCGCGCTCGAACGCGGCCAGACGGAACTGCCGTTCCAGTTCGCGCTTGCTCCAGTGCTCCTGGACGGCCATGCGCAGGTAGAACTCTCGCTCCTCCTGGCGTTTGGACTGCCCGAGGACGATCAGGTTGTGGGTCCACGGCAAAACTCTCACCAGTGGTGAGAGTTTTGGATCGTCCCGGTAGGCCACGAAGAACTGCCGCATGCGCCAGAGATTCTGCGGCGAAAATCCACGCAGGCCGGGCTCGCGCTGCGCGATGTATGCGGCCAGTTGAACGACCGTGCCCTTGGCCCAGCCGTCGGACTCGATCTTGCGGTGGAGGTAAGCGCCGATGCGCCAGTAGAGCTCGATCAGCTCGGTGTTCACCGCCCGGGCGGCCTGCTGGCGAGCGGTCCGGATCAGCTCGACGATCTCGTCGAAGGCTCCCTCGATCGGCGACACCACCATGGCCTTCGAGATGGCCTTCGAGCGCGCCGTATTGGCTTTCGGGGAGGGCTTCTTCTTCATGCCTTGCCGCCTACCTTCAGCAAGCCGTCCAGCAGGCCCTCTGCCTCTCTTTCAATGGCCAGAATGTCTGCGCTGATTTCTTCCAGCGTGCGCAGCGGCTGCGGCTTGTAGAAGTGCCGCGTGAAGCTGACCTCGTAGCCGATCTTGGTGGCGTCTTCCCTGATCCAGGCGTCGGGCGTGTAGGGCAACACCTCGCGGCGAATGAAGGCCGCGATTCCATCGTTCTCAGGGCCACCGCCTTCGAGCAGCGGCACCTGCTCGGTGTCGCGCAGGTCGGAGTCGGGCTCGTACTCAACGACCGCGGGCTTGCCGTCCACGGTCGCCGCGAACAGCCCGCGCAACGGGTCGGCCTTGGCCTTGCCGGGCTTGTGCACCTTGGCGATGACCGGCGCTGCGGTCTCGACGCGCCAGCTCACAGCTTTGAGAATCTGCTTCAGGTCGGCGGCGGGGAGCTTGATGTCGGCCGGCTTGAGCGCGCCATCCACGCGGTCGCGGAACAGGTTGTGGTCCTCGAAGAGCTTGTCGCCCAACGCGCTACGCAGCTTGGTGGCGACATCGACCAGGCGGCCGCCGCGCTCCCAGGTTTTGGGGTCGAGCAGCTTCTTCCGCTTCTTCTCGGGCAGACCCTTCTTCGTGCTACCGCCCTCTTCGTCCTCGCTTTCGTCCTCGTCGCCCCCCCAGTCGGCCAGACGCTTCTCCAGCGCGGCGGACACCTTGGCGAACTTGGTGAATAGCTCGTCACCGAACTCCTCGTAGAGCGAGGCGCGGATGTCCTCGTCACCCGAGGTGAAGCGCAGCGTCTCGATCGCTTTGAGAGAGAGCTGGCTGTGCAGACGCAGGGGGCGCTCGACGGTGACCTTCCAGTAGCCGAAGCCGGCGTTGGGGAAGATCTTCGACTCAGGCGTTTCCTTGAAGTCGAGGAAGGTGCGGCTGATGCGCTCGATGTCCTCGGGCGAGAGTTCGCAGTTCTTCTTGCCGAGGTTCTTGCGCAGCGGCTTGAACCACTGGCTCGCGTCGATGAGCTGCACCTGGCCCTTGCGATGCGCGGGCTTCCTGTTCGACAGCACCCAGACGTAGGTGGCGATGCCGGTGTTGTAGAAGAGGTTGAGCGGCAGCGCGACGATGGCTTCGAGCCAGTCGTTCTCGATCAGCCAGCGGCGGATGTTGCTCTCGCCCTGGCCGGCGTCGCCAGTGAAGAGAGACGAGCCGTTGTGGACCTCGGCGATGCGGCTGCCGAGCGCCGACTTGCCGTTCATCTTCGACGCCATGTTGGCGAGGAAGAGCATCTGGCCGTCGCTGGAGCGCGTGACGAGCGACAGCTCCTCGCCCTCGTGCATCACCTTGAAGCGCGGGTCGCGCATACCGTCCTTGCCGCCCATCGCTTCGAGGTCCTTCTTCCAGCTCTTGCCGTACGGCGGATTGGCGAGCATGAAGTCGAACTCTTGGGCCGGGAAGGCGTCGTGCGACAGCGTGGACCATTCCGCGCCACCGACGATGTGGTCGGCGCTCTCGCCTTCGCCCTTCAGCAGCATGTCCGCCTTGCAGACGGCATAGGTTTCGGGGTTGATCTCCTGGCCGTACAGCAGGCACTTGACCTGCTGGCCGCGCTTCGCGCCGATCGCGGTGAGCGTCTCCTCGCCCACGGTGAGCATGCCGCCGGTGCCGCAGGCGCAGTCGTAGAGCAGGTAGGTGCCGGACTTGATCCCGGCTTCGATGGGCAGGAAAACGAGGTTCGCCATCAGACGCACGGCGTCGCGCGGCGTCCAGTGCTCGCCGGCCTCTTCGTTGTTCTCCTCGTTGAACTTGCGGACCAGCTCCTCGAAGACCGTGCCCATCGAGTGGTTGTCGATGCCCGCCGGCGAGAGGTCGATGTCGGGATCGAGGAACTTGTTGATCAGCGTGCCGATCGCATCGGCCTTGGAGAGCGTTTGCAGTTGGTTGCGGAACTTGAAGTTCTCGAGGATGTCCTGAACGTTGGGCGAGAAGCCGTTGAGATAGTCCTCGAAATCAGCGAGCAACTGCTGCTGGCTGCCGCGTGACTTGAGGTCGCGCAGGGTGAAGCGCGAGGTGTTGTAGAAGGCCTGGCCCGCGGCATCGCAGAGCGCGGCGCGTTGCTCGGTGATGCGTGCGTCGTCGAGCATCTTCTTGGTGTCGAGCACCTTCTGTTTGGACGGCTCGAGCACCGCATCCATCCGCCGTATGACGCACATCGGCAGGATCACATCCGGATACTTGCCGCGCTTGAAGAGGTCGCGCAGGACGTCGTCGGCGATGCCCCAGATGAAGGAGACGATCTTGTTGTGCGTTGCCTGGTCCACTATGGGTTGCGCTTCGTCACTTTCATCGGTTCATCGCGGATAATTGCTGCCGTAGCGTTCCCCTGGCCGGCAAGAGTCTCAGCGAGGTCGGCATTTCTCGGCGGGCTAGCTATCAAGGTGGGCCGCGCGCCGCATGGGCGACGGCAAAGTAGAAAGCCTGAACGGGCGCAGCCGGTCGACCGCTAGGTTCGGCACCTTATGGAATATCGACATTGGTATAGGTTTTGACGACGCGCTTTGCGAGGTCAATTCGGCCCCAAAATTCTGAAACAAACATCTTGTAGTCGGCGATGCTTATCCAATAGGTCGCGGCGATCTTTTCGTCCTTGTTAAAGGGCGAAAAAATGACTGCGCCCAGGAGCCCCCAAACCAGCTTGTCGCTGAGAATGAGTTGACCCGCTAAGTCAAGACCAAGCGCGACGGCAGAATTCCAGACTATCCTTGTTGCCTTGTCATCCGAGTGGACTAGCGAGCACCGAATCACGTGATAAATGATGTCTTCGATTCCGACGGTGCCCGCGCTATCTGGCTTAAGATTAGGATGGCTGAAAGGTACCCGCACGGTTGACGCCATGAGACCAGGGAAACCCATGTAGGTAATTAGCCACAAATGGTCCCTGACAAATTTCTTGAAATTGGACTGGCTCGAACGCTTCGCTCTAGCATACCGCTGAGAAGTCACATCTAGGGCGATGCATGCTGGCGTAAGCGCGAGCGCGATTTCGCCCTTGCCCATATGGTCAATTGCTTCCTGAACCCGACGACCGACGGATATCAAGATGTAAGGCGCCTAACAATCAAGGTGAGCGGCCCGCCGCCACCACGGCCCGGAGGAAGAATTCCCGAACAGGCGCGTCCACCCGCCGGTTAGGCGCCATCACCAGGGAGAAAACGCCACTTCAACAACCATTCGACGTGGCCAGCGATGCCATCCAGATCGGGAAACATCGACGCTTGGTTAATGCCGCACTTGTTCAAGGTTGCCTTCAGATCGTAGCAAACCTTGCTTGGGATGATCCATTTCACCAAGTCGTCAGGCTGCCATGGTTGAGCTGGTGTTCGGTGCCAGGTAAATAAGCCGCGTTGGCCGGTGATTCGGGGACTTACGTGTCTTGGAAAGTACGCGACGACGGCGGCCGAGGATGATGCAAGCGCAGCATCATCTTCCACCGTCGGAACGGCGGGTAACCCGTAAAGTGCGGCGTCCACTCGCGTCTGGTTGACAATTCCGGAAGGCTTGACTGCAAAATAGACTGCCACAAGAGGGCTTTCGGTCCAATCAAGTAGTCGCGTCGGAAGACCGTGATGCTGCGCAATCGAAAGCCACTCTAGGGCGGATTGGGGCTCAAATGTTAGATGTGGACGCGCTTCCCGTTTGAACCGGTCGATTGCGGCTTTCTCAGAGAAGATTGAGAAGCCAGCGGGGTCTCCATCGCCGCGAAGTCGGGTTCGCTCTCGTCCGATTTTTGGAATCAGGTCAAACGACTCCACTTCAACGCCACGAAAAATCCAATCCGTCCGCGAGTGGCGGTGTGCGATCTCGGCGAGCTCGTTCCAGCAGCAGATAGCTTTCGTTTGCATCGGAGCAATTGGCGCCTAAATGGAAATCGGAAACGTTGAGTACAAAGGTAAACATCGCGTCAATGTACGCCTCCATGGTGGTAGGGTCAAAGTCTAACTGTTTGATCGGCCAACAATATCCGGACACCACGATCTGGGCAGCCACGAAAGCTGCCCCGTCGTCAGACCCGTGTCCCTCCGATTTCGCGTCGCTCGCTGGCGCATTCCCGCAAATTCGAGCACAAGTGATGGAATCGGATTCCCGATATCGAGCGGCGCGCGCAGTCGGACCCAAGCAAACACAGCGGGCCGCGCCATTGCTCGCGCGACGACGCGGCCCGCTTCATTCGATTCCGCTCAACCGTGCAGCGACTCGTACTTCGCCATCAGCTCTTCCGGCGTCTCGGCGAAATCGGGGTTCGCAACGATGCAGTCGGCCGGGCAGA
>Ga0315273_10009708_pt1 | contig 12233 bp, 13 predicted proteins | sample YL17G02_0_MG_FD_205753 | JGI IMG/M metagenome (GOLD analysis project Ga0315273, IMG submission 205753) | Sediment microbial communities from Yellowstone Lake, YNP, Wyoming, USA - YL17G02_0 | ecosystem: Environmental > Aquatic > Freshwater > Lake > Sediment | place: USA: Wyoming | collected... | reverse complement strand
AAAAGCTTGACTCCCATTCTTCTTCAAATTTTTTTGAGAATCTGACATTTTATTAAATAAAATTCACTAAACTAATTTAAAAAATTACACCCTCCTTACCTTCCGAGGCCTGCAGCCATTGTGTGGAATTGGCGTAATATCTTTTAATGAAATTATATTCAGCCCCCGCACAGCCAAAGACCTGATCGCTGAATCTCGACCGGAACCTACCCCTTTTACAGAAACTTCAACATTTTCAACTCCTAACTTCTTAGCTCTCTGAACCATCGCTTCAGCCACCTTAGAAGCAGCAAACGGAGTGGACTTTTTTGCACCTTTAAAACCGATGTTGCTGGCACTTGTCCAGCACAAAACATTGCCTCTCTGGTCAGTTAGGGTCATAATTGTGTTGTTATAAGAAGAAGAGATGTATATTTTTCCTTCCCGTATTTTTTGGGAAGTTTGTACTTTAACCTCTTTTTTCAAAGCCTCATCAACTTTTGTCCTTTCTTTTAAAAGCTCCTCTCCGCTTTTTTCAATGACATGTTTTTTTCCCATTTTCGTAAAAATTTATTATGTTGCTTCTGGAGGCGGTTTCCTGCCAGATCCGACTGTTTTCCTGACGTTTCCCCTGACTGTTCTGGTATTGGTCCTGGTTCTTTGCCCACGCACCGGTAATCTTTTTATATGGCGAAGTCCTCGCCAAGTTCCTATGTCTTTTAATCTTTTCACGTTCATCATGATTTCTCTCTTCAGCTCTCCTTCAACCCTAAACTTTTTCTCTATAATCTCCTTTAGTCTATTAATTTCTTCGGCAGTTAACTCCGAAGCTCTTAAAGAAGATTTAATCTTCGCTTCAGCCAAAATTTTCCTGCTCGATGGCAGGCCTATTCCATAAATGTATGTCAAGGCAATCTCTATTTGTTTTTTTTCTGGGACATTAACTCCAGCAATACGTGGCATCTATTTTAGGATTTAGCTTCTAGGTCGTCAGCTTCTAACTGACTAATAGCTATAAGCTAAAAGCTGATAATCTAATTAACCTTGTCTTTGTTTGTGTTTTTTTATTTTACAAATTACATAAACCACTCCTCTTCTTCTGACAATTTTACAATCTTTGCAAATTTTTTTAACTGATGGCCTCACTTTCATATGAAAAAATTATTCTTAAACATAAAAAAACAACAAAATCTTCTAACTAATCCTTATTTATTACTATCTTCCTCTATACACTATCCTTCCCCTTTTTTTATCATACTGACTCATTTCAACCGTTACCCTGTCGCCCAGCAAAATCTTAATCCTGTTAATTCTTAATCTTCCGGCTAAATGAGCGAAAATTTCATTCCCATCGTCCAATTTTACCTTAAAATTAGTACTCGGCAAAGACTCTAAAACAATTCCTGATTGTCTCAAAAATTTTTTGTTTTGATTCATCAACTAGGTTTTTTACCATACAGCCTAAAAGGCTTCAGGTAATTATTAAGAATAGCAAATCGTCTTTTATTAGTCAACCCCCACACCTATTTCGCGTTTCCAAATCAATTGTTGCGATAAAAATGTCAACTTATTAAATTTAACTTTTGCGGCACACATTACACGAATAGTGTAGTCCCGCTTCGCGGGACTGGGCTATTTGCCCATCGTGTGCCGCCGATAAGCTCTATGGCGAAATTGGTGGGGGGTCAATAGTTAATTTAAACTTCATTTTTTCATCATTATCTGGAATATTTTTTATCCAAGGCGGCCAGGCAGTTATTTTGACCTGCTTAACTTGTTCTTGTTTCTCCAAAATAGCATTGGCTTCCTTCAGAGACTTCTTTTTTATCATTTCTTTCAGAGAAGCAATGTTTATATCCGAGTAAACTTTGGCTGAGAATTTTAATTTTAAAGTGATTTTTCCTGAGTTCAAATCTATCGATTCGGAAGAATAATCAAAAATTAAAGAATCTTCTTTAATTTTTTGACCATCCCTTATCTCACTCTTAATCAATTCTCTGACAAAATTTTCCAGGTCATTCTTTTTAAATACTAATGCCTGCGATCTAACTGCTGCTTCAAACGTGAATGATTTAGCTTCTTTCCCTGCTTCCACAGACGACGAAGCATCTATTGCTTCTTCTTTACTTGACCCATCTAATATTATATATTCATCCGCAGCTTTGATTCTTAAAGATTCTCTTGCTTTCTCGAATAATTGCGTAACTAAAACATTTTTTGCACTTTCTATATCGTCTTTTTCCACTATCGCAACATCACCTTTAAATCCTCCTTCCATTTTAGAAAAAGACTTACCGGTAATATTAGTATATTGAGGCGAACCAACCAATCCGGGAATAGAAAAAGTAACTGGTTCAATGTTATATTCTTCACCCGCCCTATCGGCTACAACATCAACCACAATTGTTCCTTTGGCCGGAACCGTTACTGCCTTAGTTGAACGAAAATAAAGCACAGCTTCTTCTGAAGGAGGTTGAAACCTGGTATTCACTATTAAAAGCTGGGAGCGACTGTAGTTATTATAAATTGTAATCTTTCCTTGCGCTTTGCTTTCTTTTGAGATATTCCCAGATGAAGGAAAAGACTGAGCAGCTCTTATTTCTTCTGTATTAATTATAACAGCCGGAATGGTCTTGCTTAAAACTGAATCATCGCTATTTTTCTTTTCTAAATCGGCGACAATATTTTCTTCCAACTCAAAATCTTGAGTTTCGGGCCAGATTTCAATAGTAATTTTATAGAATACAAAATAAATTAAAGCGAAGACCGAACCTATAAAAATAAAAAATAATAAGGCTATTTTTTTGCTTTTAGTCCAAAAATTTGCAGTTTTATTGGGCAAAAGAAAAATTTTTTCTTTCAGATTCCTTGTTGGTGACGGTGGAAAAATATCAATAATTTTTTTAGACATGCTATTTTTCAAAAATAAGATAATTTTCTTTATAGGAAGACAGGCAGGCTAAAATTAATCCGACATCCTGAATAGAAATTAAACCCCTGGTACGATACTAAATATTTTTTAAATCTTTTGGATAAATAATTTTTACCTCTGGTTTTGAAACAAGAGCCAGCCCCTCCCAATCCCCCTCTTCCAGAACTTCCTGGATTTCCGGCAGCAGGCTTCCCCCGCCAAAAATAAATATTCTGGAAGGAAAAAGAATTTTTTGCTTTTCTGACATTATTTCAAGAGCTTTTTTAAAATCAGAAAACCAATTTCTCACCTCTTCAGTAAATATCTCATTCAATTTTTTTCTCACATCTTCGGACAATGCAAGATCAGAATAATTATGCTTTAAATTCCTGGCGTCTTCCAGGTTTAATCCTAAGACTTTCGAAAGCTTCTTGGTAAAATCCAGTCCCCCGCTTTCGAATTCAAGAACAGATTCCGTTTTTCCTTTTTTTACTAAGAAAATCTGCGATACGTCGCCACCCACATCCAAAATAATGGCATCATTTCCTTCATAAATAAAAAGGTTTGGAATATTCTGTTCTTTACTTATAAATTTTTTAAAATTTATCTTCAGGTCTTTTAAAATTTTTTCTATGTTTTTCAAGTACTCTTTTAAAGAAAAAGCGACAACAATCTTTAAATATACATTCTTTCCCTTGAAACCCTCAAGATTTAAAACATTATAACCATCAATTTTTATTTCTGAAATAGTAAATGAAAGAAACTGGACATCTTCCTGTAAAATGCCGAATTTCTGGGAAAAATATTCTTCTATCTCGTTTTTTATTTTTTTAAGAACTTTCTGGTAAATATCCGCTTCTTCTTTTTTGCTGATAATCGTGCTTCCGTTCTCTCTTTCAAAAATCTGGATTATCACTCTTTCTTTTAAAATGCTTGGCGGTAAACTTACTAATGTCGGGAGGCTATTCATTTTGATGCCGCTTTTTCGCCCTATATTTTGGATAAAACTTTGATATGTCCCCTTTATTGATTCAAGAATTGTATTTTTGACAATATTTTCTTCTAAGTCTTTGATATTAAAAACATCGGATTTATCAAAGTATTCCAAACTCTTACCCCAAATAATTATTTTTTCAGTCTTTTCTTTTTCTAAAATAACTCTCTGAAAAATTATGGATTTTATTGCCTCACTTCCGATGTCCAAACCTAAAAAATATTCAGATTTTTTTTGTTTTAATAAGGCGTTATTGAATTTCATATTTGATTATCCCTCTGGGAATATTTTTTCACTAGCATTAAAAATTATACCACATATAAGTTATTCCAGGATTGCCCTTATTCTCCTGACTCCTGCTCCCGACGATTCTTCTTTGGTTATCTTAAATTTACCTAATTCCGAGGTCTTTTTAACGTGTGGGCCAGCACAGATTTCTCTGGAAAAAACCCGCCCTGAGCCTGTCGAAGGACCAATTGAAAAAACACTGATCTTTTCCGGATATTTCTCTTTGAAAAAGGCGAGTGCTCCTGATTTAACTGCCTCTTCGTAACTCATTTCTTCTTTTTTGACTTCCAAATTTTCTTCTATTTTTTGGTTTATTAAATCTTCAACTTTTTTTATTTCTCCAGGGGTCAACTTTCTTGAAAAAGAAAAATCAAAACGCAATCTCTGGGGAGTAATATCAGATCCCATTTGTTTTACATCTTTGTCTAAAATTTCTCGCAAAGCTGCATGCAATAAATGCGTTGTGGTATGAAGCTTGGCTTGAATTAAACCTGCATCCTTCCCTACTCCGCCAAATTTTTTCTCTACGCCCGCCCTGGAGATTTCTTGATGTTTTTTAAATTTTCTGTTAAAGTCCTCTACATCAACCTTAATTCCTTTTTCTTTTCCCAATTCAACAGTAAGCTCAAGTGGAAAACCATAAGTCGCATATAATTCGAAAGTTCCCTCTGTGTCCAGCCCTGCAATTGCTAATTTTTTGAATCGCTTTAAACCTTGTTCTAGTGTTTTTTCGAATTTTTCTTCTTCGTTTTGGATTGCAACTAAAATATCGTTTTCTTTTGTTTTTAATTCTGGATAAATGTCGCTGTAAATATCGACTACTCTTTGAGCTAGAGGAGTTAAAAAGTTTTTTGGTAAATCCAGCAATTTTCCGAACCGGATTGCTCTTCTTAAAATTCTTCTTAAAATATAGCACTTTTCAATATTGGAAGGCAGAATTCCTTCTGAAATTAAAAATACTGTGCTTGTTATATGGTCGGCGATTATTCTATAAGATTTCTGGTCAGAGCTATAAGGCTTAGTCGATTTTTTTTCTATTTCTTTAATTATTGGTCCAAATAAATCAGTTTCAAAAACCGATTCTTTTTTCTGGACAACAGCTGCCAGTCTTTCAAGCCCCATCCCGGTATCAACTCCTTTTTGTTTTAGAGGCATTAATTTGCCGCTCTGATCCTGATAATATTCGTTAAAAACCAGGTTCCAAACTTCAATACCGTTAAGATAAATTTCACTTGTCGGACCGCAAGGGCCCTCCAAACCAGTGGGACCCCAAAAATTATCTTCCCTTCCCATCTTTTTAATTTTTGACTGAGGGATACCTAAATTAAGCCAAATTTTTTCTGATTCTTTATCGGAAGGCACTTCTTTATCGCCAGCAAAAACCGAAACATAATCAATTTCTAAACCTAATTCTTTGGTTATAAACTCATGAGCCCACTCTATCGTTTCTTTTTTAAAATAATTACCGAAGCTGAAATTCCCGAGCATCTCAACAAAAGTTAAATGACTGATGTCCCCTACTGTTTCGATATCTGATGTCCTAAAACATTTCTGGCAAGAAACGACTCTTTTGCTATAAGGAGATTCTTCTCCTAAAAAATATTCTTTGAATTGCTGCATTCCGGCTGTGGTAAATAAAACCGATGGGTCAGTTGGCAAAAGCGAACTTGAGGGCACTATTTGGTGTCCTTTTTTTTCAAAAAAATCTAAAAATTTTTGTCGAATTTCTTTTGATTCCATTATTTACTTAATTTTAGCTATTTTTTCTGATTTTCACAACTATTGACAGATTTTTTCTTTAAGTATATAATAGGATTAGTTCTTTAACCTAAATTTGGGGAAAAATTTCACCTCTGCAAAGAGGAAATCAAAAATCGGTTTCTTGTTTGAAGAGGTGAAAATAGATGGAAAAAGTGCCAAAAATAGAGCCACAGCGCTTTATGCAGTTCTATAGAGTTCTTGTTGAAACCTTAGCAAAGCACCAACTAGAAGAAGAGGATTGGACCACAAAGGAAGGTATGGAACGTGAGGTAAAAAGGGCCTTTATCGTAGATAAGCAAGACGTTGAAGGATTTGCAAGATTTTTTGCTAACTACGAAGAGGAAAATACCCGAACTCCTATGTCAAAGCGCCCTCTAATATGTTTTTTCGGTGGATGGTATAGATTAGCTATGATTTCAAAAAGAGCATTAGTACTATGGGTCAATGGTTCTGAGGAAAAGCCTGTAAGAGCAGGGAGAAAAACCGTGGAGGATCTCTCCCGCGAATTTCCAGAAATCCATTTGGAACTCGATTGTCTTCATTAACATTATCGGCACTCTCTTCCCTCTTTTTTTCTAGCCCGCAATTCTCTTTAGTTTACACTGAGCCTGTCGAAGTGTGAGCTGGAAAAAACCCAAAAAGCGCCATAAGGCGCTTTTTGGGTTTAAACACCACTTTCGTGGCGTCGTTTTGCAGTTAATTGTTATTTGTTAATTGTTAATTGTCTATGTATACCTATCCGCCACAGTTGAAGCGACAAAAGATTCCGGCTTTATTTTTGGTTCAAACCCATTTCCTCTAATCAGGCCGATGACTTCTCTTATCATGTCTTTTGTCTGGCCATTTTCACCGATATCGGCGTGGATATAACGAAATTCGTAATCTGGAAAATCGGGCAATGCCTTTACTCTCTTTTCGAAATTTTCTCTTAAAAAGAGCGCTAACTGGCAGGAAAGCATTACCTCTTCAAGAACCCGAAGTTTCCAATTGGAAAATTTTTTCTCAGAGCTGGAATATTTCACTTTTCTAATAAAAAACCGGCCTCCTTCGCCTTTCCTTAAAACAACAACTACTATGGGAAAATGGGGTTCTTCGCTAGAAGGAGAATCACAACCGACAATAATGCCATAAAGCCTATCAGGTTTTTCTTTGATGTAGCTTATTATCTCCTCCATTACCTTCTCCACTGATATATTTCCCCGGCTTGGATTATAAAAATATCCTTGAGAAAATTCTTCCATAATATAACTAGAGTAGCAAAAACGAAGAAAAAATCAACCCCCATACCTAATCGGGATATGCGAGTTTGATAAATAAACTCGTCCGGCGTCGAGCTTTATGCCCGACGAAAATCCCGGTTAGGTGTGGGGGTCAAGATTGGCTGACTATTTTCACAATCTTAACGAACTCATCTGGTTTCAGAGATGCACCCCCTACCAGAAATCCTCCAACTCCGGATTTAAAAGAATACTCTGCGACATTTTCGCCAGTTACGCTTCCGCCATAAATAATTTTTAAATTGTCAGAGATTATACTTGGATAAAGTTCTGATATAATTTTACGAATAAAAAGAGCAGTTTTTTTAGTTTCCTCGGGGTTGCAAGGATTTCCCGTTCCAATGGCCCAAACTGGTTCATAAGCTATCACAACATTTTCCATTTCTCTTTCCAAAATTCCATTTAATCCTTCTTTAAGTTGGTTTTCCAAAACTTTCTGGGTTTCACCTTTTTTCTTTTCAGTTTCAGTTTCGCCAATGCAGAAAATTACTTTTAAATCAGCAAAAAGTGCTGCTTTAATTTTCTTATTTGTGATTTCGTTAGTCTCTCCAAAATAGATTCTTCTTTCAGAATGGCCTAAAATTACGTATTGGCAACCAATATTTTTCAACATTAAAGGAGAAATCGCTCCGGTAAAAGCGCCAGATTTTTCCCACAAGCAATCTTGACCGCCTAGTTTTAGATTTAAGATATTAGACTTAAGATTTGAGATATATAAAAACGGGGGGCAAATTATCACTTCTGAATTTTTGATATTTTCTAATCCTTTTCTTATTGAATCAAAAAGCTGCTTCGCTTCAGCCAAGGTCTGCGGATTCATCTTCCAATTAGCAATAATTAATGGTTTCATAAATTATTCGTATATTTGTAGTAATTCGCAGGGCTAGTGTTTTCTTAAATATTCAGCGGCTTTTTCCGGCTCAATAGTTGATATTTCCATTCTTGTTCCTATTTCAAATCCTGCCCAGACAGAAGTTTTCGGCAAAATAGTCCAATGCCAGTGATAATGATCATAATTTTTACCATCGCAAGGAGCAGTGTGTAAATAAAAATTGTAAGCAGGGTCATTAAGAGCTTTGAATATTTTACTCAAAGCAGCTTTAAAAGCTTCGGCCAGCTGCCATTTTTCTTTTTCAGTAATTTTTTCAAAATAAGGCAAATGTTTTTTGGGTGAAATTATAACCTCAAAGGCAGATTTTGAAGCGAAGGGACACAAAACCAAAAAGTCACGGTTTTCAAAAACTATTCTTTTTTTCACTTTCTTTTCCCATTTATCCATTTCGCAATAAACACACTTTTTCTTAGTTTTAAAGTAGTTCTCTGAATTAGAAAGCGCTCTCAGAAGATCGACATCAATCAATGGAGTAGTAACTATTTGTGAATGGGGATGATAAATTGAAGCTCCCGCTTCGGAACCATGGTTATGAAATATCGAAACGTGTCGAACCAGAGGCTCCTCCATTAAATCTAAAAATCTCTCCTGATAAACATCAATAACTTCTTTCACCCTTGCTAAAGAGAGCAGAGCTAAAGATCTTCTATGGTTTCTGGTGATAACTATTTCATGGAATCCCACAGCATTCATAGCCTGATACAAATTACCTTCCACTGTTTTTTCTAATTTCGGGGATGGTAAAAAGGCGGGAAACTTGTTTCTGGCAGAAATTGTCGTCCAGTTTTTTAAATCTTGAAACCTAACTTTCCTGCCGTTAGAGAAAGCAGAGGTTACATCCTTCAGAATTTCATCGCGGCAAAAAGGGCAGTTTTTATGAGAAAATTCCTCGCTTATTTTTTTTTCTCTTCTAAAAGTTTCGGGCTTCCTCGCTCTTCCGGTTGCAATTACTACCCAGTCTTTGGAAACTAAATCAAGCCTTAATTCCGAAGGAAACTCTGATTTATTCTGTCTGCTTTTAAGTTTTTTTATCATAGAAACCTTTTATTGAGTTAAGTCTTATTTTAAAAATATCAAGTAACATTTCCACCATTGATTTGAAGTTCACCGTGCTGTTTATATCGTTAACCCAGGTTACCGGAACTTCTTTTATCTTGTACCCTAATTTTTTTGCTATAGTTAAAAGCTCTACGTCAAAAGCAAAACGGTCAATAACTGCTTTGGAAAAAATATCTTTGGCCGCTCTTTCGCTAAGACCCTTAAATCCGCACTGAGTATCAGGAATCCCCCAAATCCCGGATATTATTTTTGTAAGCAGATTGAAAGTGTTGCCTAAGATTCTTCTGTACCAAGGCTGGGGAACAGCTAAAATTGCGCCTTTTATGTCCCGAGAGCCGATAACCACATCAAAACCTTTTTCAAATTCCGGCCACATCTTCTCAACCTGGTCGACAGAAGTGGAATTATCAGCATCAGTAAAAATCCTATATTTTCCCTTAGCCTTTAAAATTCCCTGCTTAACACAAAATCCCTTTCCGCGCTTTTCTGTTAATTCAAGAACTTCTAAATTTTTTATTTCCGGCTTGAGGTTTTTGGTAACTTCGACTGTCCTGTCGGTTGATCCGCCCGAAACAGCAATAATTTCATAATTATAGTTCTGCTTTTTCAAATATTTATCTATTTCCCTTAAAGTTTGAGGCAGTCTTTTTTCTTCATTATAAGCGGGAACAATGACTGATAAATGAACCTCTGCTCCAAAAGGAGCACTGGCGCCTTCGGCGCTAAAAAACGAATAATGTGCTTCTTTGATGTGGGGGTAAATTTTTGGCATATTAGATCATTTTAGCACAAAAACTATAAACAAAAAAAGCGTATTACTTTAAACGCCTTTTTAAAAATCGTAAAAGCAATCAATTATTAAAAGTTCTGAGTCAACACCTCAGCCCCATTTTTTGTTACTACTATCGTATGTTCAAAATGAGCTGACAGAGAATCATCGAAAGTTTGATACCCCCAGCCGTCTTTGGCTCTTCTTATCGTCGAATCCCCTATTGCCACCATCGGCTCCAAACACAACACCATGCCTTCTTTAATTTCTTCGCCAGTTCCTTTTTTACCAAAGTTTAAAATCTGAGGGTCTTCATGGAGTTCTTTCCCAATGCCATGGCCGCATAAATCCCTGACAATGTTAAATTTTTGGCTCTCAATAAATTTTTGAATGGCGTTTTCAATGTCTCCAATATGATTTCCTGGTTTTATTTCTGAAACGCCCCTTTTTAAAGCTTTTTTAGTTGCCCTGACTAATCTTTGAGTTTCCGGAGAAATTCTGCCTACTGGAACTGTGATCGCCATATCAGTATGAAAACCATTAAAATAAATTCCCAAATCCAGAGAAATAATATCTCCTTCCTTTAAAACTCTCTCGGAAGGCAAGCAATGGACAATTTCTTCGTTAATTGAAGTACATAAGCTCGCAGGATATGGATCTATAATTCCGTCTCTCCGATTGGTATATCCCAAAAAAGACGGTTTTGCTCCGGAATTTAAAATCAGGCTCTCTGCGAGCCTGCCTAATTCTAAGGTTTTAATTCCCGGCCTGACTTTCTTCTCTAATTCTTCCATTATTCCTGCCAGGATCTTACCGCCCTCTCTCATTATTTCGATTTCTATCTGAGTTTTAATTGGGATCATCAAAGATTCATTTTAAAGCCCTCAAAACATCTTTAAAAACATCCTCGATGCTTTGCTCTCCGTTTATTTTAATTACCTTTCCCTGTTTCTTGTAATAGCTTATCACCGGAAAAGTAAATTTTTCAAACTGTTCTAATCTTTTTTTTATAGCTTTTGGCTTATCGTCAGGTCTCAAAACTAATCTTCCTCCGCATTTATGACAGGATTCAATTTTTTTAAAATCCCCGATCCAAGGTATAAGTTCCCCGCATTTCTTGCATTGCCTTCTTTTGCTTAAACGATCAAAAGCCGCCTTTTTTGAAATATCGATTAAAATAAATTTTGTATTTTTTTCCCATTCGTACCACTTCAGAGCCACTTCCAAGAGCCTTGCTTCCAATATTAATCTCGGGCCACCGTCATAAATCCATCCTTTAAAAATTTTCTTTTTCTTGAATTCCTCCAATTTATCCATCCAGATTTTAATAATAGTGGACTCGGGCACCCATTCTCCCCTGTTCATAACCTCTGCCAGTTTTTTACCGCTAAAATCACCGTCTTTTTGGCGCTGGCGAAGAGCTTCGCCGCTGCTAAAATGCTCGAGTTTAAATTTTTCAGCAAGAAACTCAGCCTGGGTTCCTTTTCCTGAACCGGCACGGCCGAAAAGAATTATAGAAAGCGGAGCCTTAGAATTTTTCCTCATAATAAATGGAGTCTTTAGAATATCTCCTCACTGCAAACAGAAGCTTTAAAAAGATTCATATTCTCGCATCTCTAATTGAGCTTTTATTTGCCTGACGGTTTCCAAAATAACGTTAACAAGAATTAATAAGCTTGTGCCGCCAACTAAAAATTGAAATGCCACGATTTTGGTTACGTTTCCAACAATTGTCGGCGCCAAAGCTATAATTGCCAAAAACAAAGCTCCGATTGGCAGTATCCGATTCAAGACGTAGGATAAAAATTTAGCCGTTGAATCTCCCGGTCTTATTCCGGGAATAAATCCTCCTGATTTTTGCAAATTTTCAGAAACGTTCGCGGGATCAAAAGTAACCATAGTGTAAAAGAAAGTAAAAAGAAAAACCAGAAAAAATTCCAGGATTCCATAAACCCAGGCATTTTGGAAAAAATTACCGACACCTTGAGCTATAAGACCTATTTTGCCCTGGATTCCGATTAAAAAACTGGCGATCATTGCTGGAAAGCTTAAAATAGATAAAGCAAAAATTACAGGCATCACTCCGGCTGGATTAATATTCAAAGGTAAATAAGTAGATACTCCGCCATACATCTTAGACCCTCTTACTCTTTTGGCGTAAGAAACCGGAATATTACGCCTGGCTTCGTTTACTATAACAACGCCTATTAAAATAAATAATGCCATTCCAAAGAACAAAAAATAAGAAAAAACAGGATTACTTCCCTTCTTAACCATATCATATATGGCGCCTACATTTGTCG
>Ga0315273_10009707_pt1 | contig 12233 bp, 4 predicted proteins | sample YL17G02_0_MG_FD_205753 | JGI IMG/M metagenome (GOLD analysis project Ga0315273, IMG submission 205753) | Sediment microbial communities from Yellowstone Lake, YNP, Wyoming, USA - YL17G02_0 | ecosystem: Environmental > Aquatic > Freshwater > Lake > Sediment | place: USA: Wyoming | collected... | reverse complement strand
CAATCCCAACCTCGATGCCGGGCGGCCCGTCGCCCTATCGATCGACCAGAGCACGAACTGGAACAACGGCCACGCTATCGTCTGCGACGGCTACGGCTACAACGCCTCCACCCTCTACCACCACCTGAACTTCGGGTGGTCGGGCCTCGACGATGCCTGGTACAACCTGCCCAACCTCACGCAAACCGACTCCGGCGACACCTGGGATGTCATCGACGGCTGCGCGTTCAACGTCTATGTGACCGGATCCGACGAGATCATCAGCGGACGCATCACCGACGTGCATGGAGCCCCGATCAGCGGCGTCGCCATCCAGGCGACGGCCTCCGGCGGCGCGGCCTATACGGCGACGACCAACAGCCGCGGCATCTATGCCATCGAGCACGTGCCGTCCTCGACCTCCTACACCGTGACCTGCGCGAAGACGGGATACGGCTTCGGGACTGGGAAAGCGGCCACCGGCCGATCCGCGAGCGGCACCGCGGGAAACGGCGGCAATTGCGGCAATGTCTGGGGCGTGGACATCCACGGCGGCACCCCTCCGCCCGCGCCCGCGTCCGTTTCGGCCTCCGACGGGACCTATCAGGCCAAGGTCCACGTCACGTGGGCCGCCGTCGCCGACGCGACGAGCTACGACGTCTGGCGCAACACGGCCAACGACCTCGCCGCCGCCAGCCCGATCGCCTCCTCCGTCGCCGCAACCAGCTACGATGACACCACGGTGGCCGGCAGGACGGTCTATTGGTACTGGGTGAGGGCCAAGACCCTCTATGCCACCGGCCCCTTCAGCTCGCCGGACAGCGGCTACGCCAGCGGCGTCCCGGTCCTCCAGGTCCTCTCCACCGCCGTCCTGGACTTCGGCTCCGTCATTGTCGGCGAGTCCAAGACGATCGCGGATGCCTTCTCGGTCAAGGACATCGGCACCGGGACGCTCAAGGTGACGGTCTCGGTCCCCGTCCCGTTCCACGTCCTGGACGGGGGCGGCCTGCCCGCGAGCAGCGCGTCGTTCTCGCTCGAGCCGGGCGAAGAGAAAGCTCTGTCGTTCGACTTCGCGCCGGTGGCGGAGGGGCCGGTCTCCCGCGTCATCTCCTTCACGAGCAACGGCGGCAACACGACTCGCACGGCCAAGGGAGTTGGAGCGTTCCATCACTGGACCTTGGAGATCGATGCGCCCCAGGGCAGCGGCACGACGGCCCCGAAGACGGGGAGCCCGCTCTACCGCGTTGGCACGTCGGCTTCGGTGAAGGCGACGCCGGCGGCGTGGTGGGCGTTCGACCACTGGGAGGGCACGGGCGTCCCCCCGGGACACGCCACGGACAACCCCATCGTTGTGCCCTCGGGCACGGTAGACCAGACCCTGACGCTCCAGGCGGTCTTCGTGCCGCAGTGGGCGCTCCAGATCCAGGCGCCCCGCGGCAGCGGCACCACGGCGCCCGTGACGCGGAAATATAGGTACAACGTTGAGAGTCCGTCGGTTCCCGTGCAGGCGACACCCGCCCTGGGCTGGGTCTTCGACCACTGGGCCGGGACGGGCGTGGCCGCGGGCCACCTCTGGGACAATCCGATCATCGTCCCCTCGGGCGTGCTGGCCCAGACGCTGACCCTTCAGGCGATCTTCGTGCAGCAATGGACGCTGGCGATTCAGGCGCCCCAGGGCAGCGGGGCGACCAACCCCGAACCCGGCAACTACGTCTGCAACGTCGGAACCTCCGTCGCGCCCGCGCAGGCGACGCCGGCGCCAGACTGGGTCTTCGACCACTGGGTCGGGACCGCCGTCCCCGCGGGGCGCGCGAAGAACAACCCGCTCACGGTCCCGCCGGGGCCTGCGAATCAGACGCGGACGCTCCAGGCGGTGTTCGTGCAGAAATGGACGCTCGCGATTCAGGCGCCCCAGGGCAGCGGCAAGACGGCGCCCGGAACGGGAAGCGCCCAGTACACGGTCGGGGTCCCCTCGGCTCCCGTGAAGGCGACGCCGGCGTCGGGCTGGTTCTTCGACCACTGGGAAGGCACGGGCGTCCCCGCCGGGCACGCCACGGACAACCCCATCACGGTCCCATCCGGCGCGCCCGTCGAGACGCTGACGCTTCAGGCGGTGTTCGTGCAGAAGTGGACGCTCGCGATCCAGGCGCCGCAGGGCAGCGGCACGACGGCTCCGCCAACGGGAAGCACCCGGTACACCGTCGGGACATCCTCCAACCCGGTCCAGGCCACCGGCGCCACCGGCTGGGCCTTCGGCCACTGGGTCGGAACCGGCGTCCCCGCCGGCCACGCCACGGACAACCCCATCACGGTTCCCTCCGGCCTCGCCAGCCAGACCCTCACCCTCCACGCCGTCTTCGTGCGCCCGTAGCCCGCGTTGCTCTTGCATTCCCCTGCCGCCGGCGCTATCATCCCCCCTCGACGGGCGGACCGCGGAGGGCTCCCCGGAGGGAACCCCTTCCCGCCCCGCGGCTCAGGCCAGCCTCGCCGCGCATCCAGGAAAGGTCCATACCGAACTCCCGGACAAGTCAAGGGGACAGGCGATGGCAGGCGAGTTCTCTCTGTGGCCGTACGATCTGTTCGTTAGCTACGCGCGCAAGGATAACCAGCCTGGAGGGCCGGGGCAGCCAGGTTGGATTGACGCCTTCCTCGCGGAACTCGTCCGCGAGCACCGTAGCTTCACCACCGTGGACCTGGCCGTTTTTCTCGACCGGGAGGCCATCCGTGCAATGGACGACTGGCGCTGCCGGATCCGCGTGGCTTTGCGCCAATCGAAGATGCTGCTCGCATTCATCTCCCCCAACTATTTCGCGAGCCCGCACTGCCGCTGGGAATGGCAGGAGTACATCGAGCACGAGGTCGACCGCGCGCTCGGCGACGAAGGGATCGCGCCCATCTACTTCGTCGAAGTGTCCGGCTTCGAGAGCGGACAGGTGCAGGAACAACTCGCAGCCTGGGTCAGCGACCTGAACCGGCGTAACCACGTTGATCTGCGCCCCTGGTACCCCGAAGGGGTCACCGCGCTTCAGCGCGACACCGTCAGGCAACGTCTCGCGGCCCTCAATCAGGACATTGCGGAGCGCCTGGACCGCATGGGGCGCGCGCTCGCCGCGCCAGGCACGGTAGACCGACACAACCCGAATTTCGTGGGGCGGACCACCGAACTGGCAGCGCTTCGCCGGATGCTCGCCGAGCGTACGGTCGGCGTCATCACGACGGTCCACGGGCTGGGAGGCGTGGGGAAATCGGCTCTCGCCACGGAGTACGCCCACGCATTCGCCGCCGAGTATCCAGGCGGGCGCTGGCTCGTGAATTGCGAGGGCCAGGAGGACCTTGCTGTCGCACTCCTCGCCCTCGCCACGCCGCTGGGGATTGAGTTCACCGAAGCCGAGAGGACGGGTAACACCAAGGTGAAGCTCGACCGTATCCTCGCAGAGCTTAGGACGCGCGCCTTGGCCGCGGACAAGCCCGCCTGCCTCCTCGTGCTCGACAACGTAGACCGCCCGGCGCTCCTGGCGGTGGGGCAGGTGGGGGGGTTGCCCAAGGTGCCGTGGCTCCATGTCTTGGCTACTACGCGCCTTGAGCCGGGGCTGCTCCTTGATGGAAGCCCGGATCGCGCATTCCTCCCGCTCGACGAGTTGCAGGAGAGGGATGCGGTCAATCTGATCCGAAAGCACCAGCGCGGCGGCGAGTTTGCGAGCGAGGCCGAGGAGGAGGCCGCCTGGCGCATCGTCGCTCGTCTCGGCTATTTCACCCTGGCTGTCGAGGCTGTCGCCGTCTACCTCGGACTCTACGACGATGTTACGTGCGCAGCCTTCCTCCGTCGGATCGAGGAGGAGGGACCACTTGCTCCGGGAGGGCCCGTGACCGACGAGACGGTCCGCCACTCCATTCGACATCGAGAGAAGGACCTCGCGCTTGCGCTTGGCCCAACCCTCGGCCGCCTTTCGCCCGAAGAAAGGCTGGTCCTTGAGTACGCCACAGTCTTCCCGCCAAACCACGTGCCGCTGCCGTGGCTCCGAGAACTCGCCGCCGAGCGGTTCCCAGCGCTCGGCGAGGAACCCTCCCCAGGATACCCGGACCCGTGGCGGCAGATTGAAAGGCGCCTCCTTGGCTTACGGCTTCTCATTCCTACTGCCGAGCCGAAAGTGGTCCGCATGCACAGGCTTCTCCAAGACCTTATTGCGGGGAGGACCGAGTTCCCATCGCGCGAACGGCGCTCGCGCGGGGTAGAACACGCGATTCGGCGCGCGGCCTATCTCTTCCGCGAAGGCTGGGCCGAACAGAACCGGTGGGAGAACGAGCCCCTTCGCCAGTACGCCCTAATGCTCATGAGCGGGGGAGACGCGGGCGGAGCAGAGATAGCGAACGACGTTCAAGAACCGCTACGTCAGATGGGTCGCATCGAGGAGGCAGGCGACCTTCTCAACCGCGCCATAAAGTTGAATGAATCGAAGACGGATGCGGATCAGCTCACTCTGGCAAAGAGCTATAGCAACCTCGGTGTGATCGAGTGGGAACGGCGCAATCCGGCCAACGCGGCGAGCCTTTACAGGCGCGCTATAGCCATCGAACAGGAACTCCTGGGGCCAGATGATCATCGGCTCAGCGTTCGCTACTGCAACCTCGCGGTTGCGGAGAGACTGTTGGGGCATTTAGGCGAGGCAAAGGAACTGGTGCTCCGAGCACTGAGGATCCAGCGTAACGCCCCTGGTGTGGATCCTCGGGAACTTGCTGCATCATTCAACAACCTAGCTACCATCGAGCAAGAACTGGGCAATCTCCGCGATGCCCGACACGCCCTCGGAGAAGCGATAGCCGTTGCTCGGGGCTACCTCGGTCCCACGCATCCCACCTTGGCGGTTTACTATGGAAACTTGGCGAGTCTTGAGCACCTGCTGGATGACTTCGACAAGGCGCACGAGCTTCAGGAAGAGGCGATCACCATTCTCCGCGCGAAGCTCGGACCCGATCATCCCACCTTGGCCCATCACTATGGGAATATGGCCGCCATCGAGGCAGAAAGTGGTAATCCCGCCCAGGCACGCCTGCTCCTGGAGCAAGCGATGACCATCGTCCGCAGCAAGATCTCCCCCGATCATCCGGAGCTGGCAGGTCATTACGCAAGTCTGGCGAGAATTGAGCATGCCGCCGGGAATCCGGCGAAAGCGCGTGAGCTTATCCTCGCGGCGATTGGGATTCAGGAGAAGGCATTCGGGCCACAGAACCCCGAGTTGCTGCAGATGCGTTCCCAGCTTGCGGTGATCGAGCAGGCAATGGGCGCGCCGACAACCGCCAGGGACCGATTGCGGCGCACCATCGACGCCCAGCGGAATACCCTCCCGCCGAACCACCCCAATCTGCTCAATAACTGCGTGATCCTCGTAATGATGGAAAGGAAGTTGGGCAACTTCCTTGAAGCCCAGCGAATCCTCCTTGGGTTGCTCAATTCACAAGAGGCGACACTGGCGCAAGACGATCCCGTGCTGGCGACGACCTACGGCTTAATGGCCTTGGTTGAGGAAGATCTGGGTCATTCGGCCGAAGCCGTGGCTCTCACCCGCCGCGCGTACGCCATCTTCCTCGCCAAGCTTGGGCACGAGCATGCCAACACACGGCGGGTCAGGGAGTGGCTGGCGGAACACGATCATGACTTCGTAGATGGCCGGCCGAACCCAATTGAGGAGGAAAGAGATTGGGCTTCCGGTCCCATAACGGCTGAGGAGCAGGCCGCGCGCCGGGCGGGAGACCAGAAGAGGCTGGGAGCCATTCTACGCATGAAAAGCAAGATGCTCATGGGACGGGCGCAGGCCCTGTACACTGCTGACAGGCTCGATGCTGCGCTGTTGTTGTACAGAGAACAGGAGCATGTTGCAAGGGAACTGGGCGATGCCCAAGACCTGTCGAGTTCGCTGGGCAACCAGGGCTTGATCCTACAAACGCAAGGCCATCTTGAGGAGGCTATGCCTCTGCATAAGGAGGAAGAGCGCCTGTGCCGGGAACTGGGCGACGCTCAGGGACTCCAGGCATGCCTTGGGAACCAGGCGCTTATCTTGCGCGCGCGGGGTGATTTGGTCGGTGCTTTGAGCCTGCACGATGAAGAGGAAGAGATCTGCCGAAGGATCGGGGACAGGGCCGCGTTGGACCAGTGCCTTGCAAATCGGGCCCTTGTTCTCGAGGAAATGAAAAGGCGCGGCCACGGGAGCCCCGGTGCCTGAACAAGGCGGAACCCGGTACTTGGCACAATGCCGCGGTGCTGGCCAATCAATCCCTTCCTCTACCCACCGTCTTGCTCCGACCATAGCCTACGGCCCCGGGCAGAGCCCTGTAGCTGAAACCCATCAGCGTTGGCGATTCCCTGGTTTGGGTGCGAGTTGATGCCCAGAACGCGGGGATTCGGGGACACCATAGAATGGCACTAACTTAGGCGTAACGTGGGCACGCGCAAGAGCTTACGGCTTCACGCGATCTCACTTGGTTGTTCCCCCGAACAACGCGGTGCGCATGCTGAAGCCGCCGAACAGGCCGACGTCGGCCTTCCAGGCTATCGACCATGGAATCCGCGGCTCGGCGATTGTGGGCGGCCTAAGATGTAAACGCTGTGCAAGCATTGACTTACGCTTAAGTTAGTGCCATTCGGGACACCATACCAAATCGCTCGTGAATTGGGTATGGCGTCAATCTGATCTGCTGTTGGGGGCTCGCACGAGGACCTTCTGTCCCCTGCGCCTTCCGATCTTGCCCCGCCCCCGTGATGCGCGAGGGCGCGAGATTTGCAGATTGGCGATTCTCCTGCGGAATGCCCCGTTTTTGCCAATCTCGAGCCCACGGAGGGGGCGCAGGATACGCAAGATAGGCAAGATTGGAGCATGGCGCGCCCATCTTGACCATCCGCCGCACGGCGGACGCGGGGTGATCAAGATGGTCAAGACGGTCGAGATGGGGTGGTCGAGGTGGGAGGAGGGCGAGGAGAGGATTACCCTCCCGAAGGTGCTGGAGCCTTCGGGAGGGGAGACTCCGGCAGGGCGAAGGCGGTGGCGATCAATCGTTGTCGAGAATGATCACGGCCGCGGCCTGCTGAGTGGGATCGACGCTGTAGGCCAGGCTGGGTCGGAGGGTGATGAGGACGGTTTTGTCCGGCTCGTTGCGAAGGTTGTCGATCGGGGTCACCTGGATGGTGACGGAAGGCTGCCCCTGGGGCAGTAGCACGGAACTGGTGAGCCTCTGGTAGTTCGTTCCGTTCCGCGCCGTTCCGCTGATCGCGTAGAGGACCGTGACCGCGGCCTCGGGGCCGCTGAGGCGGGTGACGGTGAGCTGCCCGAAGCCCGGCCCCTGCTCGGGGATGGTGGCGATGGTCGCGGCAATGCCGAGGCGCGGCTTGGGCGCCGGGTCGTTGTCGGCGATCACCACGCTGGCGCTCCGCTGGTTTGCGTCAATGGAGTACGTGTTCCGCGGGCTGAGCGTGACGACGACCGTCTCGTCGGGCTCGACCAGTGTGTCGTCGATCGGCGTCACGGGGATGGGGGCGGAGGCGGACCCGTTGGGGATCAGAACCTGGCCCGTGAGGCGGACGTAGTCGGCGCCGTTCCGCGCCGTGCCGCCGACGGTGTAGAAGACCGTGAGGTCGTGGTCGAAGTTGCCCGAGCGGGTGACGGTGAATTCGCCGGCCGTCGGCCCCTCCTCGGCGGCGGCGGGCGTCGTCGCCGCGATGCTCAAGGTCGGCTCGTCGTCGCTGAGAGTCAGCTTGGCACTCCGAAGGAGCGGGTCCACCCGGTATCTCGGGCTGCCGAGGAGCGTCAGGATCACCGTCTCGTCGCGTTCCCAGACCGAGTCGTCGATGGGCACCACGGGGATGGTGGCCGAGAGCTGGCCCTGCGGGATGGTGACGGTGCCCGTGAGGCGGGTGTAGTCGGCGCCGTTCCGGGCGCTTCCGCCGACGGAGTAGCCCACAACCAGATCCAGCCCGACTCCGCCCGAGCGAGTGACCGTGAACTCGCCGGTGTCGGTCCCCGGCTCAGCGGCCTTGGGGTCGGTGGCGGCGACGGAGACGATGGGCAGCGTCCCGAGCCCGGTCGCCGTGCGGGAGTCGTCGCCGCCGTTGCTGGCGACGGAGATGTGCTTGGTGGCTCTTCCCGCCTTGAGCGGGGCGAAGTCGAATGTGACCTTCTTCTCCTCCGCGGCCCCGAGGCTGAAGGGGCAACTGTGGGTTGGGATGCCGCCGTCTACGGACACGTGGAAGGGTGCGTCGACCGACACCGTCACGTCCAGCGTCCCACCGCCCGTGTTCTTGAGCGTCCAGGCGTCCTTGAGTTGCGCCACGTCGCCGACGCAGACCGAGCCGAAATCGAGGTCCGCGGCCGAACCGAGGCTGAGCGCCGGTGCGGCCTCGAAGGTGGCCGTGATGTCCACGTCCGCGTCCATCGCGACCGTCTTGACGGGACTCGTGTCGGCGTCGCTCCACTGGCTGAAGACCCAGCCGTCCGCCGGGTGGGCCGTGAGCACGACATCTTGCCCCTCGGGGTACGAGAGACCCGGCGGGTTGGCGGCCACGGAGCATCCCGCGGTCTGGGCCTCGGGCGGGTCAGTCGTGATGGTGAGCAGGTGGTGCGGGCCGGGCGTGGAGCCGGGGAAGGCGGCCCAAACCGTGTCCAGGAAATTCGTGGGGTTGGTGGCGAAGACTTGGGTCATCAGGGCGTTAGCGGTGTCGTTCGGGTGGGAGTCGCCCGTCGCGTAGGTGCTCCTGAGGCGGTTGTTGGGATGGGCCGTATCGGCGTCGGGGTAGGCCAGGAGGTCGAAGAGATCGAAGACGGCGACATTGTTGAGCCCCGGGTGGGCCGTGTTGTAGCTCGCGAGCCAGTCGCCCTTGACCCAGTTGTTGAAGAGGCGGGCGCGATGGGCATTGGCGGCCGTCGTGTCGGCGGCGCGCAGCGGCGGAGCGGTGACGTAGATGAACAGGGTGTTGGGGTTCGCGGCGAAGATGTCTTCGAGGGGCTGGTACGTCGTGGCGCCGTCGGTGTACGTGTGGCCCGCGCCGTCGGGGTGGCGGAAGAGGGCGCGGTAGTTGGCCAGGGTTTGGTCGCTGCTGAAGGGGTCGCCCGGCTCGGTGCCATCGCTGGAGATATCGCTGTTGGGGAAACAGCTCTTGAACATGATAATCCGGTTGACGCCATCGGCGCAGCCGTAGGCCGTCACGGTCGCGAGATAGTCGTTGAACCAGCGGATCCAGTGGCACATGTCCGTCAGGTCGCCGGGCGTGGCGGCCAGGGAGTCGGGGCGGCCCGGGTCGGGCGGGAGGTCGGTGCCGTAGGTGATGTCGTTGCGTTCGTCGATGTAGCCCTTGGCGACGAGGGCGGTGTCGAGGCTGTTGTTCAGCCAGTTCTCCCCGACGGAGTGGTGGATGAAGACCAGGTCGTCGGTCGGCGCGGCCAGGGCCGGCAGGGTGAGAGTGACCGCGACGACCGCCAGACGCGAGGACCACGAGTTTCGGCTCACGAGTCAACTCCATAACCGGGAATCGGCAATCGAGGACCTCCGCCACGCCGCCCGACAGGGTACATGTATCACCGAGAGGGTGAGAAGTCAACCGGCGCTGTTGACTGCGGTGCAATAGCGGACTTGCGGAAGCCGCGGGGAAGCCCTCGGCGTTTGTAGTTCCGCCTTTAGGCGGTCCTGTCTTTCCTCGGTCTGGCAGCGGCCCAGTCCCCCGCCTCCCGCCAAGACAGAGGAACGCCTGAAGGCTCTACACAAACGCCGTCCGCCGTACGGCGGACGGAACTACGTGCCCCAGCCTCAAGAGCGGCTTCCGCAAATCCGCTATTCCACCCTATTGACTGCCGCCCCGCGTCATACTATGCTCTGTGTTGCGAAGAGAGGGGTGTCGCCGAGCCGCGGGCCAGCGGCGCCCGCCGGGGCTCGACGGGGAAAACGCAACCGTTGGACAGGAGGACAGCCGATGGTGCGGAGTTGCCCGGTCTGCAAGGAGGAACTCGCGGACCACGAGATCGTGTGCTCGGCGTGCCAGGAGCGCATCGAGGCGCGGATGCCGGCGCACCGCCGGTCCGTCCTGTGGAGCTGGGGCCGCGGGCTCATGCTCGCCATGGCCATCCTCTTCTTCCTGAAGGGCTCGTTCGCCGCACTGAGTCCCGAAGAATACGCGCGAACCGTCGCGGACTTCGGCTTCACGTCGAGGGACGTGACCGCGACGTCGGTGGGGAGCGCCTTCTTCCTGGCGGCGGCCCTGCTCTACGGCATGGCGTGGATCGGCGGCTATCTCGGGCGGGCGTGGGACAAGCACGTCTGTCTGGCCGCGCTCGTCGTTTTCGGGGCAGGAGAGACGGTGACGCGATTCCTCTTCCTCAGCGGACGGGACGGGCTGGCGCGGGGCCTGGCGCTGTTCGTCTTCTGGATGGCGGTCCCGGTCTTCCAGTACTGCATATTCCGCCTGGCCTACCAGGCGGCCGAGCCGGAGGGCGTCGGAGCACCTCAACGCAAGCCGGAGGAAGCCGGCCCGGGCTGAGAGGGAGAAGCGGCGGAGATTCGCTCCACACTGTGTAGCGAATTGGCGCGGACCCGCTATCACCTGCGGATGCGGAGTGAGCTATGATGAGATCAACTTGGGCGTCATGGCGAAGGATGGCTATGGTTCTGGTTATGGGGATCGCCCTCGTCGCAGCCTGCTGGGCCGGCGCGGCAGAGGTCAAGGAGGGCGTGGTCGAGGTGCCGAAGCCGCCAAGGACGGACGGCCTCGGCCTGATGGCCTGGTCGCCGCAGGGCGACGCGGCGCTCGTCCGCCAGCACGGGGAGTACCTGGACAAGCGAACCCTCCTGGGCGGCCGGCAGGGTTACCTGCTCTCCGCCTGGTTCGTTCTCGACGCGAAGACGGGCAAGGTGGCCAGCCTCTGCCGGGCGCACGACTGCGCCTGGATGCCCGACGGCCGGCTGCTCGCCCGCGGCTACGCGCCATTCGATGCCCAGGACATCGAAACGCTCTCGTTCGGCGCCGGCCCGCAGGGGAACCGCGCCGTCTCGACCCTCCTCGAACGCGATGGCCGCGTCGCCGCGACCCTCGCCACGCAAGGGGTCGACTGCGCCCCATCGCCCGACGCCAAGCGGTTCCTGATCACCCAGGAGCCCGCCGGGCGGAACAATTACGGGTGTCTGAGGAAGCTCGTGGTCGAGACGCTCGGCGGCCAGGCGAAGACGCTCCCCCTGCCGATCGAGGAGCGCCCGGGGCGGCTGGTCGGCTACCGGTACGGCGGCCGGTGGCTGGGGCCGGACCGCTTCCGCATTTCGCTCGTCGACATGGACGCCAAGGAGGCGGCCCGCGCCATGCCCGGCATGTGGCTCGGCGTCGAACCGCAGTGGTTCGATTACGTTTTCGCGAATGGGGCGAAGGGCGCGTGGGAGAAGCTCGCCGGCGAGGCGCTCGATGACGCGCGCGCGGAACACTACCCGCTCCCCGCCGGGGAGGGCGAGGCTCCCGCCGAGCCGTCTGGCGAAGTGCTCGTGAGGCCCGGCCGCATCGACGTCCTGAAGGCCGGCCGCCGCTCGACCCTGCTCTGGCCCGAGGCCAAGGACCTGGAAATCACCGTGCGAGCGGCCTCCGCCGACGGGACGCGGCTCTTCGTCTCCCTGAAGGAAAACGAGGTGGGGTTGCCAGGAGGCGGGCGGGATGGCGGCCCGGGTGCTTCGCCCGGTGCCCCCGGCGGCGCGGCTCCCCCGCAGGCCAAGCCCCAGGTCGGATACTACGCCCTCAACGTCCCGAAGAGCACCAAGGTCCGTTTGAGCCTGGAGCCGCGGGCCATCTGGAACAGCAGTTTCTCCGTCTGCTGCTATCTGGAGGACGGGGCGCTGCTGATCATCCCCGACGACGGTCCGGCGGCAACGGCCGACGAGGCCACGGGCAAGCTCTCGTCCCTCGCCGTGCCGGGCTTCCCCTGGCCGAAGTTCATCATCACGCGATGGGCGGGACCCGCCCGGGACTGCACCGGCCGCGGACAGCCGATGGGAAGCGGCAGGGTGGGGGTCCTCGCGCGCCAGGCGCGCTTCGTCCAGACTCCCCACGCCATCGCTGTTTTCCGCGGCAAGGAGGCCGCCGGCTGCCTCGCCATCCCCGAGGGGTTCCCCCTCGGCGACCGCAGCTACCTCCACTGGTCGCCCGACGGCTCCGCCCTGGCGGTCACCAGCCAGGACGGGACAAGGGTCTGGCTCACCCGCGCGATGCCGAAGACCGCGTTCTAATCCAAAAGGAATGA
>Ga0315273_10009706_pt1 | contig 12236 bp, 16 predicted proteins | sample YL17G02_0_MG_FD_205753 | JGI IMG/M metagenome (GOLD analysis project Ga0315273, IMG submission 205753) | Sediment microbial communities from Yellowstone Lake, YNP, Wyoming, USA - YL17G02_0 | ecosystem: Environmental > Aquatic > Freshwater > Lake > Sediment | place: USA: Wyoming | collected... | reverse complement strand
TCCCGCACCGACCATCATATGTAATTCGTCAATGAACAAAATCACATCACGATTATCTTGTAATTCCACTAATATACCTTTAATTCTTTCTTCGAATTGACCACGGTATTTTGTTCCTGCAACTAGCGCGGTTAAATCCAATGTTACAATACGCTTATCCAACAAATTACTTGAACATTCACCTTTGACTATTAATAATGCCAATTTTTCAACTAATGCCGTTTTACCGACGCCAGCATCTCCAACAATAACAACGTTATTCTTTTTCTTTCGAGATAAAATTTGAGAAATTCTCTTTATTTCCTTATCTCTTCCAACTATTGGATCTATTTTACCTTCCTCGGCTAATTTATTAAGGTCTCTTGAAAAGTTATCAAGTATGGGGGTTGTTGATCCTGACCTTTTAGCTTTTTGAGCTTGTTTCGGGGTTTCTTCAAAGAAATCTACTGACATATATAATAAGTATTAGTCTTTTAAAAGGGTTTTAGTTTCAGTTGTGGATGATTTAGGTTTTTTACTAACCATCACAATTAATGCAATAATTGCTGCGACATCGAAAATAGCCACCCATCCCATATTTGCGGTAGAACCGCCAGATGCGCCGATAGCAAATCCAGCAGTAAAAGCAAGAAAACCACCAAGACCAACAGGTATTAGTGAATACCATCTCCACCCGTTTCTCCAGGCAAAAATAGTTAGAATAATTTCGGCAATTAACATCATGACTTACTGTTGTTATTAGTTTGAGTACTTTTTATTAGTATTCCACATAACCATGTGAAACATACAGCCTGCCACCAAGCCAATTTACCAGCAATAGTTCCAGCAGTAACTAACCCAGGAAATACAGCAGGAATGGCTACGGGCCAAATCCAGAACACAATCGTTCCGCCGATTAACGCAATGAAAGCAACTGCTGCCATTACCGCGAAACCACCAAGAAGACTGATAAGGAATTTTTCCATTTTCTTTTTGAATTTAGTTTAAAAATTATTATTGTACAAAAATAACACAAATATTTGTAATAACCAAATAAAAAATGAAATTTGACAAAATGACATTTGGGGTAGATGTCAAACGACATATTGTCAGTAAATTATCCTTGGCAATATTTTTGTATTTTAAACAACAAAATATATTATAACTATGATTACATTAAGAAAGGATCCCTTTGGGAGTATGATTGACCTCTTTTTCGAAACTCCGAGTTATTATAGAGGTATTGTTAAAAGAACTAACATTGTTGAGAACGATGATGATTATCGTATTCAACTGGCTGTGCCTGGTCTTTCTAAGGAAGACATAAAGATCGTTGTAAAACATGATGTGATATCTATCTCTCATGAAAATACAAAAACAGACGATAATACATTTTTCTTTACTGACTCCTTCAAGAAAGAATATTATTTACCTGAAGATTCTGATGAAAAGAACATTACAGGTAAAGTGGATAATGGAATATTAGAAATTATTATTTCCAAATCCAAGAAAAAAAGTAATGAACGAACAATTACGATTAATTAATTGAAACTCCCGACAATATCGGGAGTTTTTTTATTTTATACATATTTATATATTAAAATATGGAATCTAAGAAAGATGCGAAGATATCCGTTATGACGGTAAACCATTGGAGAAATAAATTTGACAGATCGATACGCATATTGTTAGAAAGTGGAATAACTTCACAAGAGTTAATTGAAGAAATAAAAAAAATTACAGATGAGAAAAATAATAAAACTGAATGAATCTCAACTTTTTAATCTTATCGATGAGAAAGCTGCACTTATAGAACAAGAATATCCACGATATGTGGAGCATTGGGAGAACAAATTTGAAAAATCTGCTTTGATACTAATCAAAGCTGGACATTCACCAAATGATTTAATAGAAAAAATAAAAATAATAGCTAATAAAAATCAAATATGAAAAAAAAAGTAAGAATAACCGAAACACAGCTTAATAATATTATTAAGAAATCACTTAAAGAACAAGAAGATCAGTATATGTCAGGCCCAGATCCTGAAGCAATTGCAGGAGGCCCCGAAGAAGAAGGTGATGGCGAGCCTAATTTCGAGGCATTTATGGCGGCAGCACAGGAGTTAATGGGACAGGGTATTACTATTGGTGCTTTAGTCGATAAAATGTGCGAATCTAAAGATACTGAAACCGAGCCTGAAGCGACTGAGCCTGAAGTTGAGCCTGATCAATCCATCCCATCAGACAATCAGTAACTCATTTTTAATAATGAAAAAAATAATCAAATTAACCGAAGTCCAATTTGATAATGTCCTGAAGCGCAAACTTGAGGAACAATCAGATATAAATGAACGTGGTCGTAAGGGCTTATGGAAATCCGAATGGAATGAAGAAGATCAAATGTTGGCAATGTATAATTCCTTATACGGAATTGAAGAGCTGGGTATAAACAAAGAACAGACGGCTGAAGATGTTATTGGAACCAGTCTAGCGTCTTTTAACCAGCAAACGTCAAATTTTGATTTTCTATCGGGAAAAGGGGGGCTGGATAGACCTCATGAGATGCAAACGGCAATATATGAAAAATATAAAGACACACCTAAGACTGAATTTAAGTCAATATGCTCTGATATTGTTCATAAAAGATATGAGAATCCTGAAAACTCTGTTGTTAAAAAGAAATTAGGACAGGAAATTGGGTCTAAAAGAGATGAAATCCAAAAAACAAGAGAAGACGAACTTAGAAAACGAGGAATTAATCCTGATAGAGCAAGTCTAATTAGCTCTCGGCCAAAAAACATACCCGATAATGAGCCAGACTCCTTACCACAAGAACAATCAACCGCAAAAGATGAGATACGGGACTTTCTCAAGGCAATGTATGACCGAGCAAGAAACATAAACACAAAAGAAGACGCAAGAGGATTAGCGGGTGATATTGAGTTTATTATGGATTATATTGATAATGAATTAACCGATAAAAATATGGTGAGTGAAATCACAAATCTTTTTAGGGAGAAAACTCTATTATCTGAATCTGAGGCAATGAAAAACATTAAACGAATTACGGAAATAAATAAGAAAATCAACATTTAATCATAAACCCTGACACATCATCAGGGTTTTTTTTGTAAAATATTTGGATATTTAAAAAATTGAATTATCTTTGTGGTCTAATTAAAACCCATAATCTATATGAAAGAAAAATCCACTAATCCCAAATCAACGAAAACAAATCAAAAAGACATCTACAAACCTGAATGGTCAGGCAACGATACCCTGTTAACATGGTATTGTACTAAGTACGTTAAAAACGGAGACACCCGTAAATTAGGCCTGAAAGACCTAGCCGAAGTCGCAAATCATATTATCGGATCAACTGAATTTTCACTTACACAACAAATGAGCAACATGCGGTATCTAATGGGTGATACCGCGGCATTGAACTGCTACAGTAGGATTCAGGAAGTAACTTATAATACCCACAGAGACACACCTGAAGAAGAATTGCGCGAGATATGCCTCGACATAATTAATAATACCCCTTCATCCATCTATGACATTTTCATTGAAAAGTTCAATAAGAATAAAGGCCTGGAGGATTGTGCTAAGAAAATAAAGACGGAACAGGAAAAAAGAGAAATCTTTAAGAAGGAATCGGAATTGAAACTGGTATTAGAATTCAAAAGGAAAGGATTGAACATGTCCCGATTCAAATCAACAGGAATTAGAGTTTTATAATTAAACATAACCCTCAATCGAAAGTTGAGGGTTTATTTTTTTATATAAATTCCGTATAATTATATCAAAACTAAAGCTATGGGTATAATTTCAGAACAAATCTCAGGTACAACTATTAGCGTTGACATTAAATCATCGAATTTGAAGACTGCAGTTTATGAAACTGGAAGTAAGACATTAACGGTCACTTTCAATAATGGAAGTATTTATGAATATTATGAAGTTCCTTGGACGATATTCACGAAATTGAGAATGTCCGAATCTCAAGGTAAATTTTTTAATACCAATATAAGTAGAACGTACAAATATAAGAAGGTTAAATGACAGGCAAGTCACTAGTTGAAGAATTAGACGAAGATAGGGAACAAGACGAAAAGATTATTAAATCTTTTTACTCAAAGGATTCGTTATCTGAGGATATATTTCAAAAGGCTGGTGGAATATGTAAAATGAACGACTCGGTTAGGGAAAAATTATTAATTGTTGCCGATAATTTTATAGATTTTTTAGGGGTCGACTTTTTTATACATGATGTTGTATTAACAGGATCTCTCGCAAATTATAACTGGTCAGAATTCTCCGATATTGACCTACACCTTGTTATAGACTATGAAGAAACGGGACATAATACTGACCTGCTTAAAGAATTTTTTAAGGCTAAAAAAAATGTGTGGAATAGTACACACGATATAAAAATCAAAAATTATGAAGTTGAAATTTATGTTCAGGATGTGATTGAAAACCATGTTTCAAGTGGCGTGTATTCAATTTTAAATAACAAATGGATTATTGAGCCACAGAAAACCAAAGAAAAAATCGACGATAGAGTTATATTGGAAAAAGGTGAGGAATACGCAAAACTCATCGATGGCTTAATTAAGAAAAAAAATAAAGGTGAAGATGTTAGGGGTGATATTGAGGATATTAGAAAAAAGTTAAAACGATTCAGACAAAGTGGGCTCGATAAAGGTGGTGAATATTCATACGAGAATTTGACGTTCAAATTACTTAGACGGAACGGATATATAAGTAAATTACTCGAACTAAAAAAAACTATTGTTAATGATAAATTATCTGTAAATGAAAGTGTACAATTTAGCGACCGAGATATATTAAGGGTGGAAAAAGCCGCATTAAAACAATATGGGGAAACTAATTCTTTACATCGTGCGGGATTTATATCTCCAAGCGGTTATCTATTAGATTTTTCAGAAGGTACAAATAGCCGTGTTCAGGATCACAGAAATATCGGTTATACATTGGAAACTGTTCCTAATTTAAATTTGGGCGAGTATGCTACTGATAAATGGAAACGTAGTACATCATGGGGAATGTATGCGGTATTGGATATGGGATTTATTCGATACATTCCTGAATCTCATTCTCTTGATATGAGACAGATGCCGTCACAGGAACAATTTGAAATAATTCGACGATTAATAAGACAACAGAATGGCAAAGTAATCGTACAAGTTGAACAATATGTTAGTATTGAATACGAGAGTGATACACCTGAAGAACATATCATTGAAGGAATTAAATCGTATTATAGAGAAGGAGTTAAACCTAAACAATATACGGATGATGAGGATTTCATCTAAAAATAAATAATAACATAAACGCTCTATGAGAGAAAGATAAAGAGTATTTTTTCAAACATAGTTGTATTTATTGCAAAGAATAATTTACATTTAACATTATAAAAATGGGAGAGTTAAAACCAATAGGAAGTGAGAAACTAAGCGGGGACGCAAAAATGAAGCGCATACTCGAACTCACATATTATCAATCCGCAAACGATTCTAGTAAATCGTCCGAGGTTGTGAAAGAATCAAAAACTGGCGTTTACGGCATAGTTAAAGAAAAAGATGGATACTATGTGAAGAAAGGTCTTAACGAAAACTCGTTGGACTATATTGGCGGTTTGTTTATGAAAAACAAAAATAAATTTTCATCCTATGGCGAAGCTTTTAAGAAACTTGAGTTCCTAACAGAACAAGAAAAATTACAGGAAGCAACAAAATATGTGTTAAAACAACAACCTAAGCCGCAGGAAGAAGCCCCTGCTCCAATACCAACGAATGAGCCATCGGCGCCACCAGCAACACCAGATCCTACTGCTTTGGATACTCCTGATACGGATACAGGTAATGATTTCGGCACTGAAGATCCAAACGCGGGAACAGAAGATCCAAACGACTATATGAAAGTTATACAGAAAATGACTGGTAAGCTTACCCAAAAATTAGACATTTATAAAGATAAACTTGAAAGTAATGATATCAAATATGTTATTAATATGATTTTAGGCTCGGTTGATCTTGATAAATTGGATGATGCTGATGAAACTGAAATTCTCGATAATTTTGACGAAGAACCGAATCCTGAAGCAAACGCCTCAGGTGATGAAATGGGAGGATCTGAAGTTCCGCCATCTGAAGATGATCTTGGCGAAGTTCAAGTTGATGGGATGGATGCATTGGAAGAATTGATTAATACTCCATTTGATGATGATACAAGTGTATTCGATGACGATGAAGATGAAATAGATTCTCCTGATATAAGAGATTTCGAAGATAAGAAAGCTTCTAAGTTTGCTGAAAAAGATTTTGAAAAAGAAAATCCTCATTCGGATGACAACGAAGAAGAAATGGATTCTCCTCTAGATCCTCAGAAAGACGACTATGTACCTGACGAAGAAGAAGAAGTTGATGAGGTAAAAGAATTAGATATTGACGAATTAACTAATATGGTTAATAGCACAGTTAAAGATTCATTGAGTAAATATTTTAGTTAATAATGTTTTTGTTATACATAAACGAACTCGGAAGAGATTATAAGGGACAACATCAGTATGAATTTATTTTTGGAAAGAATCTCATATCGTTGTATAATGAAAAAGATACGTTAGAACTCGAAAACGAATGGGTTATAGTACCATCATCAGGAAGAGCATTTCCCCCACAGATGGCGGCTATAGACTTAGTAGGATTGTTAAAGAACTCAGATTTGGAGTTAGAATTAGTGCAAAGCTCCGATTATTTTGGAATGATTGATGCGGTTGACGGGGTTGTGGCGTTGGGATGGGAGAAATTTGATATGGAATCAACTGAAAGAACCACAAGAATTTCTTTCCACTTTGGGGAAACGGTAGAGAGTGTAACTGAAAAATTAATGACCAAGGGGTTAAGATTGATAAATGACGAAATAAAATATAAACTTTCATGAAAAGAAAAAATATAGTAACAAAGCTGATAAGTGAGGGATTCTCAGAAAAAACGTTAGCTGGCATGACTGACAAACAACTTGGAATTATGATTTCAAGGGTACTTCCAGAACAATATGTTCAACCCCCTGTTAATGTGTCAAAAACTGACGTAAACACAATTACACAGTTAAAACAACAGAAAAAACCATTTGCAACATATGAAGGTGAAGTAAAAGAAATGGAAGGACCAAAATTGGGCACAGAGCCGAAAGATACAGAGGGAAAAGAAGCGACAATCAAAAAACTTAAATTTAAAATCGAACATGAAAAAGACAAGGGTAAAGTTGAAGACGCTAAGAAATTACTTGCAAAATTAACGGGAAACCCTAAAAAACATAATACCGATTTAAATGAAAGACATGGTGGTAAAAGTCCAACAGGGTCTAAAACACGCACTCCTAAAACTGACGCTGGGGGAAAACCAAAAAATGATGAAAAAAAAGAAAAAACATTTGCTGATCAAAGATGGAATGCTCCAAGAAGAAAGGGAAAAATGAATGAGGTGCAGAAATTGGTGGACAAAATAGTTGAAAGTAAAATTTATCCATTTACGTCGAAAAATGAAATCATGGAATTAATTCAATCTAAAATGAATGAACAGGTTGAAACAATGAATCCAATGCCGAAAACAAAACCAACAATAGGGCACAACGGTATTCCGGAATTTATGACGTATGACGAAATTGTAAACGCTGGCGCGGCTGAACCTGCTACAGCTCCTCCTGTAACAAAGCCAGGAACAAAGCCAGGAACAAGGCCAGGAACAACACCCACAAAAAGGCCGAATCCATATCAACCAGGTCCAGGTATTAATCCCGCGCCTAAAGCAACCGTAAAAGAACATAAGACATCTAAAAAATAGTCAGTATGAAATTCACCAAAGAGCACATAGACCATTTAATTAAAAAAAATTTAAGGGAAATGGCAATGGATTTACCACCAAACAATGCCCCACATCCGGATGTAACAAATAAACTTGCACAAGGTGAAACACCATACAATAGTGAACATCTACCATCAACAGGAAATGAGAATCAAAATTTTCAAGAACTTTTAGCATCTGAAAGATATAGGCAAGTGATTGAAAAATTACAAGAATATACAGGTCAGGAAATAAACCTAAATGGAATGGAAGGTTATATGCCGATACTTGGTATGGTTCAACAAGTTTTTGCAAATATTTTACGAACAGAAGCCACTCACAGAGAAGAATTGGAACAGTTAGCAGTAGAATTAGTAACAAAAGAAATGGGAATACCCGAAGGGTCGTTTATATTCGATGTTAAGATTGTTGGATTAGGCGGTGAAGGTCTTGAAGCCCCTCAAAAAGCCCCAGAACCTGAACAACCTGAAGAGGATGAAATTGACATACCAGGCGAACAGGATCTTATTAATAGAATTGCCAATCTTGATTTAGAAAAAGCTAAAAGAAGATTGATTGACGGAATGATACAAGGTGCGGCTAAAAGAGGACATTATATGTTCCATTATGTTGCTGGACGAATTGCTGAAATTACAGGATCAAATACACTAACTAATGATTATGGTATTTTGATGGCAGTAAATGATTCAACTTACTGGCAAGCTAGCGATCAATCAATTGATATGATGATGAAACAGGAAGGTGGAAAAGCGGGAGAAGAATCTGTCGATAGAAATACCGAGCCTCCTACAATTAGAGCAAGAGCAGCAATTTTTCCTGTTTTAGTTCATGAGATAGTTAAAGGTGTTATGGAAATTTTTGCTCTTCAGGGATTACCAAATGACGGAGCAGAAGAAGTTATGGCATCCGAAGACACACCAGAGAAAGAAATATGGGATTTAAGATTAGGCCCAGCAATATGGGACAGAATCAGACAACAATTCCCTGAAGAAATTATAATTGATGAAAATCAAAAAGAATTACAAAATTATTTGCTTGTGGCAATATTCAAATTACCTGCAAGAAACTTTTTAGTTTTTATGAAAGAAGTACTTACTGGCTCAGATGCTGGTAAAGAATTCATAGCGGAACTAATGGACGGTATTCGAAAATCATTTAGAAATGAAGATTATGAACCGGACATTGCAAATCTTCAAAACGATATAGAAGAAATATCAGACGGAACCGATGACGATGACCTAAACGATTTTCTCGGCTCGTTGGGGATAGGCCCAGCAGGAGAAAACTAAAATAAAGGTGATTTAATCACCTTTTTTTGTATTTATAGGTATGAATACTAAATTAGAACAGCTTAAAGAGTTAGCACATATTATGAAAGATACTCATTATGCGCTAAAAACTTATTTACAAACATTTGATAACACCCAGAGAAAGTTTGTTCCACTTGACCTATTTCCCGACCAACAACAACTATTACAAGATTATGAAGAATATAATGAAAATATTACTAGAAAATATCGACAGGCTGGTGTTACAACCGTAACTGCTGCTTGGATATCTCGAAAAATACAATTAGCCAAACCTGAAAACCCTGAAAGAGTTTTAATTGTAGCTAACAAACGGGATACTGCCGTGGAAATGGCAACTAAGATAAAAGATTTTCTTTACCAATGGCCTGATTGGATAAATGTGGGATTCGACCCCGATAAAAACTCTGAAAGTAGATTTAGACTGAATAATGGCTGCGAAGTAAAAGCTGTTGCAACCTCTAAAGATGCTCTTAGGGGTTATACGCCAACTATCCTAATTTTTGATGAGGCGGCGTATATTGAGGCGGGAGAAGATTTCTGGTCAGCTTCTATGGCGTCTTTGTCAACAGGTGGTAAGATTATTCTTATATCAACGCCAAACGGATTTGACCCGATATATTATGCAATGTATGATCAATCCATTCGCGGAATCAACGATTTTCATATTACTGATTTAAAATGGTATAACGATCCGCGATACGCCAAAAACTTAAAATGGCTTAAAGTTAATGATATGGTACATTATTTGCTAAATAGAGAGCAATATAAAGATGATGAAATAACTTTATATGATATTGAACCGAGCAGATTTAAAGAAATTATAAATGATGGATACAAACCACTCTCTCCATGGTACGAAAAAATGGCCAAAAAATTCAAGTATGATAAGAGAAAGATGAGTCAGGAGTTGGAATGCGATTTCCTTGGATCAGGAGATGGCATCGTTTCCCCTGATGTGGTGGATCATATTGTGAAAAATATGGTTAGAGAACCTGTTGAAAAATATATGTTAGGATTATTTTGGGCATGGAAGGATCCAATTCCTGGCCATCGTTATATTATGGGAGTTGACGTTTCAAGAGGCGATAGTGAAGATTATTCATCTATTAATATTATTGATTTTGATGATGGAGAACAGGTTGTTGAATATATAGGTAAAATACCTCCCGATGATTTGGCCGCAATTGCTTATAAGTGGGGAATAATATATAAAGCATTTATTGTTGTTGATATTACAGGCGGTATGGGCGTCGCCACATCTAGAAAACTCCAAGAGATGGGATATCGTGATATGTTCATTGATGGTATTAATACTCAGAATATTTGGGAATATAATGCCAAATTAATGGATAAAATTCCTGGTATTAATTTTAATAATAAAAGAACACAGATCGTCGCGTCACTTGAAGAACATCTAAGACATGGATTTTTAGTTAGATCAATAAGATTTGTTAATGAATTAAATACATTCGTTTATATTAACGGTAGACCTGACCATATGAAAGGATCTCACGATGATTCAATTATGAGTATGTCAATTGCTTTATATGCTGGGGATATATGTTTCGGCCAATTACAGAGAGCCGACGCTCAGAATAAATCAATGATGGAAGCATGGACATTATCGGAAAGAACATATGAGCCCAATAAATCAATTTATTCCTATGGACAGGCTTTCGATCCGCTAGGCGCTATTAATACAGATAAAGGAACGCCAGTACTCAATCCTTTATTTGAAAATCAAAACATAAAAATGAGACAAAATCAATATAGGGATTACGCATGGCTATTCGGAAAACTACCTAAACAGCCTTCAAAATCATAAAAAAAATCTTTATATTATAATCAATATTTATAAGTATGGAAAAACAACCTTTAACAATTTTTCAAAAATTAACTAAAACCTTTGGCTTTCAGGGTACATTAAGACAACCGCCCCCATCTTTTGAGTTTACGAAAGACGAGTTACTGAGAACCGATAGTAAAGAAGATTATGAAAAAGCGTTACTACAAGCAAAACAAACTCAATATATTGCGGACAAATGGTCAAAGCTTGATATGTCCCTTTATAATCAATCTGTTTATTATGAACCCAATAGATTATCAGCGTACTATGATTACGAAAGCATGGAGTTTACTCCAGAAGTTTCCGCAGCATTGGATATATACGCAGAAGAATCTACAACAAAATCTGAAAAAGGACAAATTTTAACCATTAATTCCGATTCAAAAAGAATTAAACATATATTGGATGACCTATTCTATAATGTATTGGACATTAATACCAATATTCAAATGTGGACAAGAGGCATGTGTAAATATGGCGATGATTTTGTATATCTAAAAATCGACGGAGAAAAGGGAATTATCGGATGTCAACAACTGCCAAATATTGAAGTCGAAAGAATCGAGGGAGCAAGGCAATCAAGTCCGAATCAAAGTGATAGAGTTGGGAGTAGGTTCCCAACCAGAGAATTAAGGTTTGCGTGGAAAAATAAAGATATGGAATTCCAAGCATGGGAAATTGCACATTTCAGGATATTGGGCGACGATAGGAAACTTCCTTATGGAACTTCGATGTTGGATAAGATAAGACGTATATGGAAACAATTATTATTGGCTGAAGACGCTATGTTAATTTATAGAACGTCGAGAGCACCAGAGAGAAGAGTTTTCAAAGTATTCGTCGGTAACATGGACGATAAGGATATTGAAGCATACGTACAAAGAATAGCAAATAAGTTTAAAAGGGATCAAGTTGTGGATCAAAAGAATGGTCAGGTTGATATGAGATATAATCAGATGGCAGTAGACCAAGATTATTTTATTCCTGTTCGTGACATGTCACAAACTAGTCCAATTGAAACATTACCAGGTGCACAGAATCTAGGTGAAATTGCCGATATTGAATATATTCAAAAGAAAATGTTAGCAGCTCTTCGTATTCCGAAAGCTTTCTTAGGATTCGAAGATGTTATCGGTAATGGTAAAGGCTTAGCATTATTGGATATTCGATTTGCAAGAACAATTAATAGAATCCAACAGTCAATGATTC
>Ga0315273_10009705_pt1 | contig 12236 bp, 13 predicted proteins | sample YL17G02_0_MG_FD_205753 | JGI IMG/M metagenome (GOLD analysis project Ga0315273, IMG submission 205753) | Sediment microbial communities from Yellowstone Lake, YNP, Wyoming, USA - YL17G02_0 | ecosystem: Environmental > Aquatic > Freshwater > Lake > Sediment | place: USA: Wyoming | collected... | reverse complement strand
GTCCGATGCGGCTGGCCATCCGGGCATTGCGCTCGATCAGGCTCCCCTCGCCGCCAAATTGCTCGATGAGCCCGCGGTGGTCGATGACGTCGTAGGTCATCAGGCGGTCGGGCATTTCCCAGTTGATGGTTTTCGCAAACCGTTCGGAGTTTCTCATCTTTGGCTCGATACGATAGTACCGTCCGGCTCAACGCGCCGGGGATCGTCCCACAGCCCGGCCGTGACGCGCAGTTCCCACTCCAGGCTGCCATGAGCCGGAATGACCGGCAGTTTTCCCCACTGTCGCGCGACATCCCAGCGGTCGAGAGGCGCCGTGCACGGTTGGAGCGACATGTTGTACTGACCTTCCCACGCCCCCTCGCTCACCCAGACATTCAGGTACGGGACCTGGCCTACCGGCCACGCCAGCGCAACGGTTTCCCGTGTGGCGGGATCATGCAGGATCGCAAATCCTTCCTGCAGAGCATCGGTGAACGAGTAGTTGAAATAGTGCACGCCCGCATTCTCGTGGATGCGCGACATGTCCCATCGCGTGCCCCTCGCGGTTGCGGCGACCGGAAAAGTGTACCGCGCCCCGTATTCGCCAAGGGCCGGACAGGCAGTCGTGCTAAAGATGTCTCGTGCGGATTCGGGGAGAATGATGCGCGTCCCCGCTGTGACGTTGAAAAGCGGGTGAGCCGCCCACATCGCGGGCAGATCGCAGGCGCACAGGTTTTCTGCCCGGTAGCGCAACAGAAGGACACCGGGTCGATCCATGGTTATGGTCCTGGTCAGGCGGTAGGGGAAGCGAACGCCATGCACCGAAACTCGAATCCCCGACTGGATTGGCTCCACCTGCCACGGTACGCTCCAGACCTCGCCATGGTCAGGCATTTTGACGCCGGCCCAGGGCTCCGCGTCGCAATAGCACTCGCCGATGGTGGGAAACATTTCATCCCAGCCGGCGGCCTCTCCCCGGTTGTAGGGAGCGCCGTAGGCGACCTTGCGGAAGATCGCGCCCGGCAGCTGGTAAAGGCACTCGTGCCCGGTTCGCCTGTTGATCAGTGAGGCAATCTTCGCTCCGCAGCCCGGCACCACGGCTATCTGCAGGACATCATCTTCAAGCACAATGGAGTGCACATCTTTGTAACGTGCCTCTGCAACGGTCACGGGCACTGACATTTGAAGTTACCTCGCAGGTTGTTGGTTTTGCGCACCTGCACGCGCCGGTTCTTCAGGCTCATAAGACATCAATATACCGGCGACGACGGCCAGGGCAATGCCCGCCCACTGCGTGAGCGTCAGTTTTTCCTGCAGGAAAGCAATCGCCAGCAGGACCGTCACAAGCGGATTCAGGGCGGTGAGCGGCACGGCCACGGACGCCTTGGCTCCCTTCTCCAGCGCCGCAAACAGGCACCACGCCCCGAGGCCGTTCGTGACCCCGCTCAGGATGCCCACCAGCGCCTCCCGCCCACTCAGGCTGCGCAAGTCGGATACGACAAGAAGTGCGGGGACCAGGATGACATAGCCGAAGGTCACCCAGATCAACAGGGCCCTCGCAGAGATCCGGTTTGCCCCAAGCTTCTGCAGCAGTCCGACGACTCCCCAGAGCACTATCACGATTGCCGAGTAGTATCCCCAGCGCGGCATCCCTCTCCTTATGCGGATAAGATGGCGACGGCTGTCAATCCGAGGATGACACCCGCCATCTGAACACGATTAAGTTTCTCCCCCAGCACCAGCATGGACAGAACGACTGTGATCAGCGGGAAAAGCGAAGTCACCGGGCCCACGATCGAAGCCTGCCCGCTCCCCATCGCCGCAAAGTAGGCGATGGCCCCAATCCCCGAAAACAGGCCGTTCAGAATCCCGTATCCGGCGCCGACCCTGTCGGTTTCGAGCCTCCTGCCGGCGCGCAGGAATGCTGCGATGACCAGCGGGATCATCCCGATGGTAAAGAGGATCTGCATCAGGGCGGGCGGCGTCTTGTCAGAGCCGAGCTTGGCTACGAAGCCAAACAATCCCCACCAGAGGATGCATGCCAGGGCAGAGAGCAGCCATTTCGGGAAGCGCACGTTTTCCTTGCCGGATTGTACAACCCTAAAAAGAGCGGGTAGCCTGCCTACTCGACCCCATTTGACGCTCGTCACATTTGGCGTAATCTATCACAATTTCCCCCGGAACGAATGCTCTGTGGTTGGTTTTCTTGACCAGGGAAGACATCAGGAAAGATGCAGGATTCCTTGATGATTTTGCGTCTGATCCTATGTCGGTGATAATGTGCACCTGATCAACTTGATCTGGGAACTCACCAACCCTCTGAAGGAGCGACCATGAACCGGCTGAACCGCAGGGGGTTCCTGAGGACAGGCGAAAAGATCCGATGGGATGCGGCAGGCGAGCGGGTTACGAACAGCCCCCGGGCCAATGCTCTCCTTACCCGGCGCTACTGCGCTCCCTGGGTTCTCCCCGGAATGGAGGCATGAGCTATGAGAATTCTCCTGTACCTGAGTCTCGCAGGCATACTCGCAGTTGCGGCGGCGGCAATCTCGCGCCCGCCTGAAGTTGTTTTTGACAAGATCATGGTCGATCCCGGCGCCAGCGAGACTTGCGCGTTCGCGGACGTCAATCGAGACGGCAAGCTCGACGTCGTTTCAGGGGAGTACTGGTACGAAGGGCCGGGATGGAGTCCGCACAAGTTCCGCGATCTGCCGTATAGCGATTTCTACATCGACAATTTCAGCGACCTCCCGATCGACGCCGACGGCGACGGAAACATCGATATCGTGAGCTGCTCGTATTTCTCCCGCTCTTTGACCTGGTGGAAAAATCCCGGGGGCGGACGGGGTCTTTGGATCGAACAGCCGGTCGACAGCGGGCACCCGGTGGAGTTTTCGTTTTTGGTAGATCTGGACAACGATGGGAAGGCCCGGGAGCTGCTGCCTCAATTCGGTGATGACGGCCCGCTCACCTGGTATGACATCAAAGCCGGCATCTGGCGGAAACACGCGGTCAGCCCGAAAAACTACGGGCATGGCATTGGAGCCGGAGATGTAAACGGCGATGGGCGGATTGACATCGTTACGCCCAGCGGGTGGTTCGAGGCGCCGAAAGATCCTCGCATGGATCAGTGGACGTGGCATGGAGAGTTCGACCTCGGCACTACAGGCTTCATTCACGTGCTCGATCTGAATGGAGATGGCCGGAACGACCTGCTGACAACACTGGCGCACAACTACGGCATCTTCTGGATGGAGCAGGGAAACAATGGCCAATGGGCCAGGCACATGATCGATGAGAGCTGGTCCCAGGCGCATGCCCTCGTGCTCGTCGACCTCAACGGCGACGGGCAAAAGGACCTGCTTACCGGAAAGCGCTACATGGCGCACAATGGACGGGATCCTGGCGAACGTGAGCCTCTCGGCATTTACTGGTACGAATGGAAACGGCGCGCCGGCGGCGAACTGGCCTGGGTGCGGCACGTCATTGATTACAGCACGCGTGCGGGCGGAGGGATCCAGATTGCGCTTGCGGACGTCGACAATGACGGCAAGGTGGATTTCGCGGTCGGCGGAAAGAGCGGCCTGTACCTGTTCCGGAATCTCGGTCTGCGCGACTCGCCTGCGACGGTGCCATGACAGCCATGAGAAAAACACCCGACCCGATTACCTGGTGAAGGAGAAGTTCAACTATTTCGACATGAATACAGTCCACCCTCGCGATTTCCAGAAGTGCAATGTGCGTTTCGAGGAATACATGAGACTGCACTTCATCGGCCATTACAACCCGCGGGGGAACCACTTTTTCGCTTATTCGATCAAAGACAAGGTCGTGGAATGGCTCGATCCCAAACCAATCACCTACCAGAAGCGGGATCCCGAATCCAACGATTTCAAGGGCTACCTGATGGATCACCGCTGAAGACTGGCCCGCCTGATTTTCGCCTGAACACAAAGGCGCTCATCGGATCCTGTCAGTGCCACCTACTGATCTCCGCCAGTGTGACTCGCCTCACTTGGGCTGCGCGGTCACCGGTTGTATCGGTCAATACATCAATTCGCCATAGACACGACCTTTTCCTTGGAGATCACGAAACATGCCTCTCCCGACTTCCCGAGAACTGCTGTTGAGCGCGATTTCCTGCGAAACCCCTCCGAGGGTTCCCTGCTGTCTGATGAGCTTCCGGATCATGCGGGATCGCTGCCGAGACTGGTACGAGGTAGCACAGCGGGAAAAAGAAATGGGCCTGGATCCCATGTTGTTCATCCCGCCGGCGGAGCGCCACGAAAGGCCGGAACATCCGGAACTGCGGGGCCTGCCGATCCGGTTCCACCCTGAGGTAGTCACCCGCGAATGGAAAGAGTCTCCCGTGGAGGCTCCCTATCCGCTGCTTCACAAGCGGTACCAAACCCCTGCCGGAATTCTGTCCACAGCCGTCAGTCAGACCGACGACTGGCCGCACGGTAACCACATCCCTTTCATCGATGACTACCAGATTGCCCGGGCGCAGAAGAACCTCGTGACGGAGATCCGCGATCTCGAGGTCCTCCGTTACCTGCTGATCCCTCCCACAGCGGGGGACATCGCCGCCTTCCGCGGGCAGGCTGAACAGGCGCGCCATTTCACACGGAAACACGGAATGCTGGCTTCCGGCGGCTGGGGCGTCGGCGCGGACATGGTGGGGTGGCTGTGCGGACTGGAAAAGATGATTTACCTGGCGGTGGACGAACCGGAGTTTCTCGAGGCCCTGTTCGAGGTGATCGGGGAGTGGAACAGGGAGCGGATGGCCATCATCCTGGAATCCGGCGTAGACCTTTACATCCGGCGCGGCTGGTACGAATGCTGCCAGTTCTGGTCTCCGGCCCTCTACCGCCGCTTTATTCTCCCTCACCTCAAGCGGGAAGCGGAGATGGCCCACCAGGCGGGCTGCAAGTTCGGTTATATCATGACGATGTCCACCGGCCCGCTCCTGGACATGTTTGTGGAGGCCGGCATCGACGTCTTGATCGGCGTCGATCCTTCTCCGGCCGCCAGGAACGACCTGCTGCTCATGAAAGAGAAATTGCGCGGCAAGGTATGCCTCTGGGGAGGAATCGACGCGGCTCACACAGTGGAGATGGGAACGGCCGAGGAAGTCCGCCACGAAACCGAAAGGGCTCTTCAGCTGCTGGGACCCGACGGACTTATCCTCTCGCCGGTAGACAACCTCACGGTGGATACGCCGCAGACCTGGTCGAACCTCCGCATCGTAATCAAGACCTGGCAGGAATTCTCAGGGATCAGAGCGGCCCCTCTCCCGACGGAGGAGCCGTCTGCGCCGGAGGATTGAATAATCGGTCACGTCCATAAGGCCTGGCTTTGGCCTGCCCCGCACAGCAAACCTGTGATACGGTCGGGGTCGGCATTGGAATCGGGCTCTGTATCGGTATCGATCAGGAGTTGACCTTAATCTCGAGATCCGTCGGGTAGTCATGAATTCGAATCCCGATCGCGATTGCGACCCCGATTCCGACCCCGACATCGAGGATTCGTTGCGCTTGACGAATGACCTATTGCCTCAGTCGTTGGTGGGGGCCCAGCGGGAGGGAGTGGGCGCGCTTCTCCGAAGCGCGCAATGTCCGCGCCGGCGGCGCGGACCCACACCGCGGTTGAAGAGATCTCGAATTTCAGCCGCCCGTAACTGACGGGATACCGAATGACGTAAATCGGACTTGACGGGGTCTGATTCGAAGATGGGGCACGTGGGAGCCTCGAAGAGGCGGCAGTGAGTAGCCACGCGCGTAAGCGCGTGGTTGCGGACGACGAAGAGAATCGAGGCCTGAAAGGCCGGCACTCTTGAACCGAACGATTCATTCACGTGTTACGAGGATCCTGAGTAGTCACGGACAACTTAACAAGGAGAAATCAGGATGATAAACAAGGATGCCGTTTCACGGCGCGATTTCATAAAAACCGCGGCTGTAGCCAGCCTGGCCACAGCTGCCCTGGCATCGGCCGAAACCAGGAAAATCAAGGTGAGTGTCATCGGTTGTGGCAGTGTCTCGGGCAGCTATCTGCCTGTCATGGCGGCTTCCCCCTATATGGAGCTGGTCAGCGCATGCGACCTGATCATTCAGCGCGCTGAAGAACGGGCCAAGAAATTCAACATTCCGAATGTCTACCCTCACATCGACGAAATGCTGAAAGGGCCGAAATTTGATTTCCTGGTCAACCTCACCTCCATGCCCTCGCACTATCCCGTCAATTTGAAAGGGCTGCAGGCGGGGTTGAATGTCTGGTCGGAAAAGCCGCTGGCGGTGCATGCTGCCGACGCCAGGAAGCTGGTGGCCCTTGCCAAACAGAAAAACCTCGGATTCTGGGGGGCTCCCATTACCATTCTCAGTCCGCAATTCAAGTTCATGGCAGAAACGATCGCCGGCGGCAAGCTGGGCAAGGTAACGGCCGCGCACGCCCATTACGGCCACGAAGGACTTCTCTGGTCGGCCTGGTTCTTCCAGAAAGGAGGAGGCAGCCTGTACGATCTGGGAGTTTACAATGTGACCACTTTGACGGGCTTGCTCGGTCCCGTGAAATCGGTGGTGGGCATGACGAGTATCTGCACACCTACCCGCAAGCTGACCGACGGGACCGAGGTCAGAGTGGAAGTTTCCGACAACGACATGCTCATCATGGAGCATGCCAACGGAACCCTGTCGCACGTCCAATCGGGCTACAACTATGGTTCAGCGGACGGGCACTCGGGCAAAACCGATCAGTACACCATCGATTTCTTCGGTACCGATGGGGACATGCATCTGTGCGGCTACGACTGGGGACCACACGGCGTCGACGTGACGACATTGAAAGAGCCAAGGCAACGCTTTGCGGAAGACCCTGCCGGTTACTTGTGGCAAAACGGTGCCGTTCACATTGCCGAATGTCTGGCAACCGGCAAATCGACCATCATGAGCATGGATCACGCTTTCCACGTGCTGGAGATCATGGAGGGGTGCCATGTCTCGCAGCAGACGGGGAAACGGATTCCGATCCATTCGACCTTCAAGTGGCCCATCTTCTCATAGGAGCCGCCTGTTACATCAGAGGGGATGACAAAACCGGATGCCATGTGGGGCGGGTTTTCAACCCGCCCCGGCGGCTTGAAAAGCCGCCGCACATGTTTCCTCACTACTCCGGCGCATTTGCCGGTGCGATGGGCTGAATGGCTTGGTCATTTAGGAAAGCGACAATGGAGAAACTATGAAAGATCAGGCAAGAGAACCGAGGATTTCGCGGCGGGACATTCTGGCCGGCGCGGCAACGGCCGGCGTTTTCATGATTGTTCCGCGCCACGTCTTGGGAGGAAAGGGCCAGACCGCTCCCAGTGACAAGATCAATATCGCGTGCGTCGGGGCGGGCGGTCAGGCAGCATGGGACATCGACCAATTGCAGAAAGCCGGGGCTCACATCGCCTTCTTGTGCGACGTGGACCTGAAGAATGCCGCCCGGACTTTCAACAAGTATCCAGACACCCCCCAATACCGGGATTACCGCGAAATGATCGAGAAGGAAAGAGACAGGATCGATGCGGTGCTGGTGGCCACACCCGACCATACTCATGCTCCGGCATGCATGTATGCCATCAAGAGGGGCAAGCACGTCTATTGCGAAAAGCCGCTGACGCGCACCGTCTATGAAGCCCGGGCCATCGGCCGGGCCGCACGCGAGGCCAAGGTCGCCACCCAGATGGGGAACCAGGGGATGGCCTTTGAAGGCAACCGCCTGATCAATGAATGGATCCGGGCGGGGGCCATCGGGCATGTGAGGGAAGTCCACGTCTGGTCCGACCGCCCCACGCACAAGGGGAAGAATCCGTTGTGGTGGGCCCAGGGGATCGAGCGCCCCGCCGACGCTCCCCCGGTGCCGGAGACGCTGGACTGGGACCTCTGGCTGGGAAGCGCTCCTTATCGCCCCTATCACCCCGCCTACGTCCCCTTTGCCTGGCGTGGCTGGTGGGACTACGGGTCCGGAGGACTGGGGGACATGGGGATACACAACATTGCCCCTGCCTTTTCAGCCCTGAAGCTGACGGCACCCATCAGTGTTCACTCCTGCTCTACCCCCGTCTTTTCGGAGACTTTGCCTGTGGCCTCCGTTGTGCACTATGAGTTCCCGGCACGCGGCAAAATGCCCCCGGTGACGCTTCACTGGTATGACGGGGGCCTGGTCCCTGCACGGCCCAAGGGATTGGAGGACAACAGGGAATTGGACCGGGAAGACGGCCTCATCTTTGTGGGCGACCGTGGGTCAATGCTGGTGGAAGGATGGGGTGGGGAGACCCCGATGCTGATTCCCGAGTCAAAGATGAAATCGTTCAAGCGGCCGCCGAAGACTTTTCCACGTTCGGTTGGCCATCACAAGGAGTGGTTGGAGGCCTGCAAGGGCAACGGGACGCCCAGATCCAACTTCCCTGACTTTGCCGGCCCGCTGACCGAAGCCGTGCTGCTGGGGACTGTTTCCGTCCGCCTGAAAGGGAAGAAGCTTCTTTGGGATCCGGTGAACCTCAAGGTGACCAACTCGGACGAAGCCACCAAGCTGCTTCACTACCAGTACCGCGAAGGCTGGAGTCTGTAACAGAGAGGTTGGACTTTCACGCCTTAACACGGTTGTGAGAAGGCTACGACCATGAATTCGAACTCGGTGATCGGAGTCGACCTGGGAGGGACCAATGTCCGCGCTGGATTGCTGAGGGAAGGCAAGCTGGAAAAGGCGTATTGCCGGAGGATCAACCCACAGGGGACGCAGCGCGAGGTGTTTGAGGAAATTGCCGCTTTGATCGACTCTGTCTTCTCTCCAGAGGTGCGCGGCATCGGCGTAGGCGTCCCTTCTGTGATGGATTTGAAAAAGGGGATAATCTACGACACCCTCTACATTCCTTCCTGGACAGAGGTGCCGCTGCAAGACTGGCTGCAAGAGCGCTTCCAGGTGCCGGCTCGGATCAACAACGACGCCAATTGCTTTGTGCTTGGCGAAAAACACTTCGGCAAAGCGCGTGGGCTGGCGAACGTGGCAGGGATGGTGGTGGGAACCGGGCTGGGGACCGGGATCATCATGAATGGTCAACTCTGCTGCGGAAGCCACTGCGGCGCCGGCGAATTCGGGGTGATTCCCTTTCGGGAGGGGATTCTGGAGAACTATGCCAGCGGCCAGTATTTCCAGCGCTTCCATCAAGTGCCCGGCGAAGAGCTTGCCGGACAGGCCAGGGCAGGCGATCGGGAGGCTCTGCGGATCTTCCGGGAGTTTGGCACCCTCTTGGGGGAAGCGATCCGGATAGTCATGTATGCCGTGGACCCGGAGATCGTCGTATTGGGCGGTTCAGTAAGCCGTTCCTTCGAGTTCTTCCGGGAAACGCTGCGGGAACCGCTCCGGGACTTCATCTATTCCCGGGCAGCCAGGGACTTGAGAATCGAGGTCTCCGACCTCGAGCATAGTGCCATCCTGGGGGCGGCCGCGCTGTGTCTGGAGGGGAGTCTCTAGTAGGAGAACGGAAATGGTGTCAGGCTACATTTCCCACTTTCTTCGATGTCCCAGACTTTTCCGCAACGTGCGCCAAATTGGGGAAATTCTAGCCTGACACCATTTTTTTCCCGGGAAGGGTGGAGGGATCGGAGGCGACCTCCTGGAACATCTCCCTGAGCGCGTGCCAGGCCGACTTGCTCGGCGGGCCGGGGCGGCATCTCATGTCTCAGGCGGCCGCGACACCGAAACGCTCGATATTCTGAATGGCTTCATCAATCTCCGCCGTGCCGGCGAATCCGATAACAATGGCGTCCACAAATCCGCACGTCATAGCGTATTGAATCGCCTTACGCCGGTCGGCGGGGTCTTTGAAATCTCCGTTGCCGATGAGTTTCATCCCGATGACGCCCCGCCCTTTGGCGTGGATGGTCCTGATCTCCTTCATCGCCTCGTTGACCTGACCCGGCGCGCCGAATTCCGGGTCCTCCCCGTCCACATGTCTGCCTTGCGGGTTCACCCGGGCCAGTTGCACTTCCGCCCAATCCACCTGGGCTGCCCTCCTCAGGGCCGGAAGCCCGTGGCACGACATTCCCTTCACGCGGATCAGCTTCTTGGCCCTGGCCTCATCGAATGCATCCATCATAGGCCGTACATCCTGCGGCCATGTGCTTTGCATGGTGCAGTGAATCAGCAGACTGTCGATGTAATCGGTGCCCAGTTCCTTTCGATAACGTTCGAGGGCAACCATCGGCTTTTGAATGTTCTCCGGGGTCCACCACATCTTGCTCTGGATCCACAAGCGTTCTCTGGGCAGACCCTTGATTGCCTGGCTGACCAAATGGTGAGTTCCGTAATTGTCGGCAGTGTCTATGTAGGTGATGCCGTGATCATAGGCATATCGGATCAGCCGTGTGAATTCCTCCTGCCCTAGAGCGCGTTGTACTTCACCTCCATTGCTTCCGGTCCCGAAGCCCAGTCGGCTGATACGCAGCCCGGTTTTCCCCAGTGTGACCAGATCACTGGCAGCAACCTTCTTTACGGCGCTGTAACCAGCCGAGGCCCACGGGCTCACGGCGGCTGCTCCGGCCAGGAGCACAGACTTCTTTATAAACCCGCGACGGCTGATGCATTCTTGACTCATGAGTTTCTCCTCACAATCCTGAAACGAATAAGGAATAGTGACCGGGTATTTAGTAACACGACCCGCGGTCTGTCGCCAATAGTCCATTACGACGGCTGACAGGCAACCGAGGATCCCGGATGCTGCGGGTTTTCAGCGCGTATCCGGAGGAAATGGAATTGGCCTCGCCACGGGTGCGCTTCCGGGGCTGCACCCCGAATCCTGACGAGCCGTGGATGCGCCAGGCAGGGAGAACTCTCGGCAACGCGGAAGATGGATTCCTGCGCAGGCAGAAGTATTTTAAATTCTGGATTCTCGGTTCTGGGTCTTCTGCCAATCCGGGCCGCGAGCGCGGACGCCCAGGCCCTCAGAAGTTCTCCAACATCCAGATGTTGCTGTTGATGGTATGGGCCAAAATGGCCAGATGGCGGCCGTCCGGAGAGGGGATGCCTGCAGGCCCATAGTTGAAGAGCGTCTCTCTTTTCCACAGGACGTCCGTTGTACCGTCCATATTCACATAAAGCAGTTCCGCGTCTGGCGGAGAGCCCCCGACAAAGAAGCCCATGCCATCGATTGTCCACGAAAGCGATGCCATTTCTATGTCGCGCTTGATAACGACTTCATGGGCCGCGCCAAGGGATAATGGCAATACATGGATGCGCCTCTCGCCGCCGAGCAGCTCCTGGGCGAAGGCGAGCCGCGACCCATCCCGTGCAAGATCCCAGTAGTATCCCTGCCCCCGCTGCTGGAGTTCGACTCTGGTGAGTTCACGCCCTCTCCCCTTCATGGGATCGAACGCCGTGAAGATGCACTGCTTTCGGTCAGGAGTCTCTTCGCTCAAGACGCACAATGAGGCGGGAGACCAGGAACATCTCAAGCCCTCGATCGTTTTCCCCTCCGACACCATTTCCGGCGCGCCGCCCGAAATGGACACTCGCATGATCTGCTGGCCTTCCCCTGTAACAGCCTGGATGTATAGAATCAACCTGCCGTCAGGGCTCACAACTGGATTACCCTTATCACCCGGTCCGGTCACGACTGGTTCAGCGGAATCCTGGTCGAGCGCCTGCTTGTAGATATCGAATTGGCCGTTGCGATCAGACGTGAAGAGGATGGCTTTGCCATCCCTCGTCCAAGCGCCGGGAAAATCATCGCGCTCATCGAGCGTCAGGCGTCTCGGATTCTTAAGACGATGCCCACCGGCCTCCAATTCGCCTACGTAAACATCAGCCTCTACAGATGCCTTCATGACTGCCAGCCGCTTTCCGTCAGCAGTACCGTTGAGAGCCGTCTGCATATATCCAGCCCACCTCGCGATGCGTTTTGGCGGGCTGAGAGGGCGGCCCTTCTTGGGATCGACTTGGTGGACCATACGCCGCCAGTTGGCTCATAGGATGCGAAGATCATGCGCCCATCCGGCGCCCACCAAAGGCCTTCCGGAACAAAGCGGGGATCGGAAAGAGCTGTGGCCAGCTGGCCACCCTGGAGGTCACGGCTCTCGATGAAACATTCCTTACCATGGAATCTAAGGTAGGCGATGCGCTGGCCGTCGGAGGACCAAACCGGCCAGTTTAACGATTCGCCCTCCGCAGCAATGAGAAATTTGCGGGGGTTCTCACCCTGGGCGCCCATCAGCCAGAGT
>Ga0315273_10009704_pt1 | contig 12237 bp, 10 predicted proteins | sample YL17G02_0_MG_FD_205753 | JGI IMG/M metagenome (GOLD analysis project Ga0315273, IMG submission 205753) | Sediment microbial communities from Yellowstone Lake, YNP, Wyoming, USA - YL17G02_0 | ecosystem: Environmental > Aquatic > Freshwater > Lake > Sediment | place: USA: Wyoming | collected... | reverse complement strand
GATGCCGCTGATGACCATCGTCTCCACCAGGTTGAGCAGCGGCCGGAAACCGATGCCGTACCCGAAGCGGAGCACCAGCGCCACGATGCCGGCCAGGAAGCCCACGAGAAACAGCACGGCGCCCAATCCGCCGAAAAAGAGCAACGGCTTGCGGGCGAAGCGGAGCTGGAACCAGACCGACAGCAGGTCGAGCACGCCCACCGGGATCCGCTTCCAGTTGAACTTCGAGATGCCGGCCCGGCGGGGATAGAGCGGGACCGGCAGCGAGGTGAGCCGCGCGCCCTCGGCCGCCGCCACCACCACCATGTAGCGATGCCAGTCCGGGCGGAGCGGCACGTTGGCCATGACCTCGCGCCGATACGCCTTGACGGAGTTGAGGTCGGTGACGCTCACCCCGAATAGCCAGCGGCAGAGCATGTTGTAGATGCCGGACACGAACGCCTTCTCATACTTGCCCTGCTTGGTACCGGTCACGATGTCCGCACGGCCGGCCAGGATCGGCTCCACTAGCGCGGGGATGTCTTCCGGCAGGTATTGCAGGTCGGCCGGATAAAACACGAAGATATCGCCTCGCGCGGCGTCCCCCGCCGAACGGAGCGCGTCGGCGATGCCGCGCTGGCGGGGGTGGGTCACGGTCACAAGGAATGGGTGCTGCAGACGCTCCCGCTCCAAGACGAGGGCGGTATTGTCGCGGGAGCCGTCGTCCACCACCACGACCTCGAACGTGAACGGCGCCGGCCCGAGCGCGGCGGCGCAGAGCCGGAAGAACTCCGGGAGGTTGTCGGCCTCGTCCTTGGCCGGCACAAGGACGCTGACATCCACCGGGCCAGTCCGGGCGGGGAGACTCATACCCGCTTCCGCATGCGCGCCGGAAGGATGCCGAGCTGGTCGCGGTACTTGGCCACGGTCCGCCGGGCGATCTTGATGCCCTGCTCCTGGAACAGGTGCACGATCTGCTGGTCGGTGAGCGGCTTTCCCGTGTTCTCGTCGGCCACCATCTTCTCGAGCTTGGCCCGGATCGAGCGCGCACTGGCGTCCTCCCCCGAGGACGTGGACAGCGCGCTGGAGAAGAAGAACTTGAGTGGCAGCACGCCGCGCGGGGTCTGCACGAACTTCTCGTTCGTGACCCGGCTCACGGTGGACTCATGCATGTTGATGACCTCGGCCACCTCGCGGAGCGTCAGGGGCTTGAGGTATTCGATACCCCTCTCGAAGAACTCGCGCTGCCGGTCCACGATGAAGTTCATGACCTTGAGCATGGTCTGGCGCCGTTGTTCGATGGCCTGGATCATCCAGGTGGCGCTGTTCATCTTGGCCGCGATGAATTCGCGGTTTTCGGGGGTGAGCTTCTTGCGGTCCCGGGTCACTTCCTGGTAGGCCCGCGACAACCGGAGCCGCGGCATGCCGGTGTCGTTCAGGATGACCTTGTATCCCCCATCGATCTTGTCCACGATGAGGTCCGGCGTGATGTAGCCGTCGTCCTTGCCGGAGTACTTCAGCCCGGGCTTGGGGTCCAGCGAGGCCAGCGCGTCGGCGGCCGCCTGGACCGAGGCGGCCGGCACGCCGAACCGCCGCGCCAGGTCGTTCCACCGATGCGCAATCAAGTCTCCGAATGCCTCGGCTACCAGCCGGTAGGTCAGGGTCTCCGTCAGGCCCATTTCGCGCAGTTGGATCAACAGGCATTCCTGGATGTCGCGCGCCGCGATGCCCGGCGGGTCGAGTGACTGGATGATGCGGAGCATTCCCTCCGCCTCCTCCCGTCCGTACAGCGTGATGCCCGGCGGCAGCACCCCGGCCGCCGGATCCTCGTCCGCATCCTCTTCGTCCCGGTCCTCCCCCGGCTCCGCGCCGCCCCGGGCGTGGGAGGTGATAAGCTGGTTGACCGAGCCGACGATCTCCTCCACCGAGGCCGCGAGGAACCCATCGTCCTTGATGTTGCCCAGGAACTCCTCGCTGAGCAGGATCTGCCGCGGGGTGAGGTCCATCATCTTCAGCTGCTCGCGAAGGTGATCCACCAGGTCCCGGGTCTGCACCGTGACCGCCTCGGTGTACTCGAGCTGCTCGTGCTGCTCGCGCGTTCCGCCGACATCGAAGCCATTCAGGAGGATCTCCTCCCAGTCCATCTCGTCGTCCTTGGCCGCCTGTTCCTTTTCCTGCTCCTTGTCCTTTTCCCGGTCCGCGCCCTCCTGTTCCTCCTCTTCTGGCTCGAGCAGCTCCAGGAAGGGGTTGACAAGCAGCTCCTGTTTCAGGTGCTGCTGGAGGTCCATCATCGGCATGTACAGCATGTCCATCGCCTGGTAGAGGCGAGGATTGATGCGCAGTTCCTGACGCATGCTTGTGTGCTGCGAGAGTCCAGTTTTCACGCGACGTTCTCCAATCGGGACCGGAGCCTGGTAGTCAGCGTCGGCCCCAGGTAGAGCTGGGCGACCCGGTCGTCGAACACGAGTTCCGGCACCGTGCCCGCGGCTTGGACCTTGCCTTCAAACAGGATGTACGCCCGGTCGACGATGTCGAGCGTCTGCTCGACGTTGTGATCGGTGATCAGCACGCCCAGCCCGCGATGGCGAAGCCCGGCGACGATGGTCTGGATATCGTTGACGGCGATCGGGTCCACACCGGCAAACGGCTCGTCGAGCAGCATGAATGTGGGCTCCGTCACCAGCGCGCGAGTGATCTCGAGGCGCCGGCGTTCGCCGCCGCTCAGGGTGTACGCCATGCTCCGGCGCAGGTGCTTGATGGACAGCTCGTCGAGCATGTGCTCGAGGCGTTCCGCCCGTTCCACCCGGGACAGGGGCAACATTTCAAGGATGGCCATCACGTTGTCCTCCACGGACAGGCGCCGGAACACGGAGGCCTCCTGGGCCAGGTACCCGAGTCCGCGACGTGCCCGCTGGTACATCGGGGCCGTCGTGATGTCCTGTCCGTTGAGGCGCACCTCACCCGCGTCGGGCCGAATGATCCCCGTCAGGCAATAGAAGGTGACCGTCTTGCCGGCGCCGTTGGGCCCGAGCAGCGCGACGATTTCTCCCTGCTCCACCCGGACCGACACCTGGTCGACCACCCGCCGTTGCCGAAAGCTCTTGCAGAGCCCAATGCCTTCGAGCACGCTCCCGCGCTTCACGGGGGTCCGCCCGCCGGCCTCCCGCCGTATATGGCCCTCCTGCGCCGCCGCCAGCAACAGCGTGAGGGCCGAGTCGCGATCGGCGGCGGCCGCGGGCCACCACCGTGGGGCCGCGCGCACCGTCGCCCACCCGGCCCCGGCGTCCTCCACGATCCACCCTCCGTCGGCCAGCCGAGGCAGGACCGACTGGGTGAGGCTCTCGCGAAGCTGGTCGCCGGAGAGCTCGGACCGTGGCAGGCCAGGGACGGTCTCCACCGCACTCAAGAACGTATTGCGGTAGGCCATGACCAGCCGGTCGAGGGCCACCGCGCCATCGCTGTCGGCGCTGTGCACCAGGGCGGCAAGAGCGAGCGACAGCGACGCGTCGCGCTCCGACAGTCCGTCCAGCCAGGCCGGGTGCGTCATGGGCGAGCCGCCGGAAGCGAGTCGGCCTTGCCCGTCGTATCGCGGGCGGCCGTCACCGTCGGTTCGAGCTGCACGCCATCGACCTTCCCCTGGATGTCCACCCGTTCCACCCCACCCGTTGAGTCGGCGCGCATCATCACGACGATCCGGTCGCCGCGCGCGTAGTTCAGGGACGGCCGGCCTGGCCGGGAGGGATCCTTCACCTGGTAGAAGGAACTGGCGCTCCGCCAGGACTCGACTCGGCGCACCACCGTCTTGGCCTTTCCGGCCGAGTCCGCCTCCACCCGGGCGAAGCGCGCCGTCACGGTGTCGCCCCGAAGCCAGTCGCGGTTGGCCGCCGTGGTGTCCTCTCCGCTGGCGACCCAGGCGGTGCCGAACGCCCGCGCCTCGGTCAGGACCTTGGCCGGCGTGTCGAGCGCCAGGGAGTCGGCGATGATTTCGTAGGTGGTCGAGACGGCGTGGGGCCGGACGCCGTGGCCCCAGGCCGTCGTCTGCTCGAGGACTCGCGTGTTCACGTCGAGGCCAATGGTATCGGCCACAAGGGTCCAGTCGGCGCTGGTGGCCTGGCCCGCCCCGTCGGCCTGCACGTAGGTCAAGTCGTTCGCGTCCAGCTCGAGATCGATCCGGTTGCCGGCGAGCGAGAATGGGTCGTTCCCGAGTCCCCGAATCTGGGCACCCCGGATGAGGGCCCCGTCCTGCCCGCGCCCGGTATCGAGCCGCATGGAGTCCGCGCTGGCGGCGAGGTCGCTCCGGTCGATCGTGGCCCGGCCCCCGGCCCACAAGCGGTCCTCTCCCTTCATCCGGACCCGGTCGCCCACGATCACGTACGGCTCCTGCGTGGCGCCCGCCGAGTCCCGCGGGACGTAGTCGATGGTCGGCCGTCCGGTGGCGAACACCTCGACGGTGTCACGCTCGCCGGGGATGGCGCGGTAGTAGTCCAGGGACGGACCCCGGAGGGAGGAGCCGCCAGAATTCTTTGTGACGACATTACCGCGCGCCTCCCACCGTTCGCCGTCCCGCCGGTACGTCCCGCGGTCGGCGGTCATCACCATCGAGGAATCCTCGTATCGCACGTGGCCGATGAATTCGATGATCTGGCTGGCGTACGAGGCCAGGCTGTCGCTCCGAATGCGGACCGAGGTGCCCTCGCACCGCAGTCGCACGTCGCCGGCGGCGAAGTAGTTGTTCTGGCCGATTGCGTACCCGACCCGGGCCCCCGGCTCCAACACGGCTCGACATTGCCCAGGCCGTGCCTGCGCCCAGACTGCAGCGGGGGCCAGGCCGGCGGCCCCGGCCGCGAGCAGCACCGCGAGCCATCGTCGCATTACTGCCCCGGGAGGATGACGCCCTCGGCAGCCCGGCCCCGAGGTTTGGCGGTCGTCATCCGCTGGAAGTTGGGGTCGGACGTGAAGCCGTTCCCCTCGAGATGATTCCCGCCCTGGTCGTAGCTGTACGGCTGGTCGGTGGAGATCTCGTTCTTGCCCGGGTCGTAGTTGAGCCGCTCGCTCCGCAGGCTTCGGGTGCCGTCGGTCGAGCGGACCACCACCTTGCCCCGACCCTCCATCGCACCTGTCATGGTCTGGTAGGTGCCCTCGTGTGCCGTGAGGGTCGAGGTGGGACTGCCATCGGCCCCATAAAAAGTGACGGTCACGATCCGAAGCTCGAACGACTGTGATGCCTCGTAGTAATACGCCGTGTCGGCCTGGACCATGCTCTTCTGGATCCCGTCCCGCGTGATGTAGTGCCGGATCTTGATGAGGGTCTGGTCGGCGGTGTCGGCGGCGGTCGTGAGCGTGCCGGGTCGTGCGCCCGTATCGCTGCACCCGACCACAACCGCCGTGACCGCGAGGCTGACCAGCGCCCGGATCATGGAGGCCGCGCTCACACCGCCCCCGCCCGCATCAGGTCATGCAGGTGGATCACGCCCGCAAGCCGGCCGTCGCCATCGAGGACGGGCATGGCCATGATCCCATGTCGCTCCATCCGGCCCAGCGCGGCGGCGGCGAGGTCATCCATCCCGGCGGTCTTGGGTGTGCGGGTCATCACCGCCGAGGCGGGGCCGTCGAGGAAGGCGGGGTCCGATTGCGCCAGTCGGCTGAGGTCTCCCGCGGTCACCACTCCCACCACTCGCTCCTGTTCCGCCACGATGGCCAGGCCGCGGCAGCGGGCCAGCGCCACGACGCCTTCCCGCATCGTCGCGTTGGGCGCCAGGACTCCCTGCGGCGGGAGCATCACGTCGCGCACGCGAAGCAGCAGTTTCCGACCGAGGGATCCGCCCGGATGGAGTTCGGCGAAGTCTTCACGCTGAAATCCCTTCACCTCGAGGAGGGCCACGGCCAGCGCATCGCCCAAGGCAAGGGCCACGCCCGTGCTGGTGGTCGGCGCCAGGTCATGGGGGCAGGCTTCCTCCGCCACCCCGGCATCGAGCACCTCCTGCGCCACCTTGGCAAGGGTGGACTCAGCGCCCCCGGTGAGGGCGATGATCGGCACGTTGAGGCGCTGCAATGCCGCCATGAGGCCGAAGAGCTCCTCCGTCTCTCCGCTCTTGCTCAGCAGGATGGCGACGTCCTCCCGCCCGACGATCCCCAGGTCGCCATGCAGGCTGTCCACGGGATGCAGGTAGGTGGCTGGCGTCCCGGTGGAGGTGAGCGTCGCGGCGATCTTCCGCGCGATCAGCCCTGACTTGCCTACGCCCGAGACGATGACCCGTCCCTTGGCGGCCGCCAGCATCCCGACAGCTCGCGCGAAGGCCCCATCGAGCCGGGTCGCTGCGTGGGCGATTTCCCGGGCTTCGAGCTCCAGGACCCGGCGACCGAGCGCGGTCAGGGCATCGGGATCACGCTTCATGGCCGTCCCGCTCCGCGAGGTACCGGCCCACGGCCGCGTCGTATTCATCGCGGGCGCGGAGCACGGCGGTGACCACCTCCCGCACCGCGCCCTGTCCCCCCGACGCCTCGGTGACGAACGCCGCGATCGCCTTGACCTCCTGGACGGCGTTGGCCACCCCGATCGGGAGGCCGACGCGGTGCATTACCGGCAGGTCCGCCAGGTCATCGCCCACGAAGGCGACCTCGTCCCACCCGAGCCCGTGCTTTTCGAGGAGCGCGGCGAGCGCCGGCACCTTGTGGGCTCCCGAGTCCTGGATGACGTCGTCGATCCGCAGCTCACGGGCACGAAGCGCCGTGGCCTCGGAGCGGCGGCCGCTGATGACTGCGACCCGAATGCCGGTGCCGGCCAGCAGCGCCAACCCCAGGCCGTCCTGGATGTCGAACCGTTTGAATTCCACGCGTTCGCCGGCCACCGAGCCGATGTACACTCCGTTGTCGGTCAGGACGCCGTCCACGTCGAGCGCCAGCAGGCGAATCCGCCGGGCCACCCGCGGGTCAAGCACGGGCGCCCTCGCGGGCGCGGGCCCAGAGCTCCAGCGTCCGGTCCAGGAGGTCGGCGAGCTGGTCGAGCGGCCACTGGGTCGCCGCGTCACTCACGGCGCGTGCCGGATCAGGATGGGTCTCGAGGAAGAAGCCGTCCGCGCCGCTCACCGCGGCGGCCGCCAGGAGTGGCGGGATGAACTGCCGAAGCCCGCCGCTGGCGCCGCCCTCGCCCTGCCCTGGTTGCTGGACGGAATGGGTGGCGTCGAAGATGACCGGCACGCCGGTGGCCGCGGTGATCCGTGGGAAGCTGCGCATGTCCACGACCAGGTCGCCGTAGCCGAAGAAGGTCCCGCGCTCGGTGACCGCCACATCCTTCGAGCCGGCGGCCTTCACCTTTTCGACCGCGCCCAGCATCCCTTCCGGTTGCATCCACTGGCCCTTCTTGATGTTCACGGGCCGGCCGGTCTTCCCCGCCGCCACCAGCAGGTCGGTCTGCCGGCAGAGGAAGGCGGGAATCTGGAGGACGTCCACCACGTCGGCGGCGGGAGCGGCCTGCGCCGCTTCATGGATGTCGGTCAGGATCGGCAGGCCGGACGCGGCCCGCACCCGTTCAAGCGCGCGGAGTCCCTCGTCGAGGCCCGGGCCCCGCTGTCCACTCATCCGCGAACGGTTCGCCTTGTCGAAACTGGCTTTGAAGCAGACTGGCATCCCATGCCGCACGGACAACACCGCGAGCGCCTCGGCCACCCGGAGCATGAGATCGTCTCCTTCGACCATGCAGGGCCCGGCGATCAGGAATGGGGCGCGGCCGAAGGTCCAGGGCATCAGTGCGCGGCCTCCGCCAGGTTCACCTTCCCCTTGGCCGGGGCGGCCGCGGCGCGACGGCGCGCCAGCGCGGCACCGACGAACCCGGCAAACCGAGGATGCGGCCTGGTCGGCCGGGACTTGAGTTCGGGATGGAACTGGCAGCCGATGAACCAGGGATGGTCCGGCAGCTCAATCAGTTCGACCAATCCACCGTCCGGCGACTGGCCGGACAGTCGCAAGCCGAACTCGGCCAGCACGTCCCGATAGGAATTGTTGACCTCCCAGCGGTGCCGGTGGCGCTCGCTGATCTCGGTGGTGCCGTAGGCCTGCGCCACCTTGGAGCCCGGGCGCAGCCGGGCCGTGTACGCGCCCAGCCGCATGGTGCCACCCAGATTGCTCACCTCGCGTTGCGTCTGCATCAGGTTCACGACCGGCGTCCCGCACTCCGGCTCGAATTCCGTGCTGTTCGGGTCGGGGAGCGCGCACACGTTCCGGGCAAACTCGATGATGGCGATCTGGAGGCCGAGGCAGATCCCGAAGAACGGCAGCTGGTTTTCACGTGCCCAGCGGACCGCCTCGATCATCCCTTCGATGCCCCGCACGCCGAAGCCGCCCGGCACCAGCAGCCCGTCGAAACCCGACAGCAGCTTTCCCGCCGCGTCCTGGTCGGTGAAGAGGTCGCTCGACAGCCACTCGATCTGGACGTGCGACTCGTGCGTGATGCCCCCGTGGATGAGCGCCTCCTGGACCGACTTGTAGGCGTCGTGCAGGTCGGTGTACTTGCCGACGACGGCGATGCGCGTCTCGTGAGCGGGATGGAGGATGCGCTCGACGATGGCGCGCCAAGGGCGGAGGTCAGGATCCTTGGTGACGAGCCGCAGCCGTTCGCAGACTTCGCGGTCGAGTCCCTGGTCGTGCAGCCGGATCGGGATTTCGTAGATGGACTGCACGTCGGGGCTCTCCACCACGCACGCGAAGTCCACGTTGCAGAACAGCGCAATCTTCCGCTTGATGTCGGCCGAGAGAGGGCGCTCGGTCCGGCAGACGAGGATGTCGGGCTGGATCCCGATCTGCATCAACTCACGGACCGAGTGCTGGGTGGGCTTGGTCTTCACCTCGCCCGCCGCGGCGATGTAGGGCACCAGCGTCAGGTGCACGAACAGGGCGTTGTCGCGCCCGACTTCCTGGCGGAACTGGCGGATGGCTTCGAGGAATGGCTGCGACTCGATGTCGCCCACCGTCCCGCCGATCTCGGTGATCACGACGTCGTGGCCGGGCGCCGTCCGCCGGATGGCGTTCTTGATCTCGTCGGTGATATGCGGGATGACCTGCACCGTGGCGCCCAGGTACTCGCCGCGGCGTTCCTTGTTGATGACGGTCTGGTAGATCCGCCCGGTCGTGATGTTGTTCTGCTGAGAGAGCGACCGGTCGATGAACCGCTCGTAATGACCGAGGTCGAGGTCGGTCTCGGCGCCGTCGTCGGTGACATACACCTCCCCGTGCTGGAAGGGCGACATCGTGCCGGGATCGACGTTGATGTAGGGATCGAACTTCTGCATCGTGACGCTGAGCCCGCGTTCCACCAGCAGGCGTCCGAGCGAGGCGGCGGCAATCCCCTTTCCGAGGGACGAGACGACGCCGCCGGTCACGAAGATGAACTTGGTCGCGGAAGGGCCAGTGCTCATAGGTCTACCTCACGAGGGCGTGCCAGTGGGCCTCAGCCCGTTTCAGGTCGTCAGGCGTGTCGACACCGGGCAGCACCGAGGCGCTGAGGCGAGTCACGCCGATGGTCATGCCATGCTGAAGGGCGCGGAGCTGCTCGAGCCGCTCCACGAGTTCCGCCGGGGTCGGCGGCAGGGACACCCACCGCGCGAGCGAGGCGCGGGTGTAGGCGTAGATGCCGAGGTGCTGCCAGTAGAGCCCTTCAGCGGAGTCGGTAGGCTCGCGGCGGTGCGGGATGACGGCGCGGGAAAAGTAGAGCGCCCGCCCGCCGAGGTCGGTGACCACCTTGACCCGCGCGGGGTCCTTGACCAGCGACAGTTCGAGGGGAGCGGCTGCGGTGCCGACCTCGTCGCCCTGCGCCACCCGCGCGAGCGAGCCCTCCAAGGCCTCCCGGTCGAGAAACGGCTCATCGCCCTGAATGTTGACGATGACATCGAAGTCCCGGAATTCCGGGCGCGCGGCGACCTCGGCGACCCGCTCGGTCCCGGTCGAGTGCCGCTCGTCGGTGAGCACCCCGGCGACGCCGGTCCGCTCGACCACCTGGATCACCATCGGTGAGTCGGTGGCCACCACCAGCCGGTCCACCAGGTTGTAGGCAGCCACGCGCTGGACGACGCGGGTCACCAGAGGCTCTCCGGCGAGGAGCTGAAGCGGTTTGTTGAGGAGTCGAGTGGACCCGAGGCGGGCCGGGATGACACCGAGGACGCGCATCCCAAAATCTAATAGAATGCGGCTCCAAGGTCAAAAGTCGTGCCGGGAATGCGTATAGGGTCTTGACAAGACCCTATCAGGCTACGCTATAAAGACTTATGGGCTTGAAGGTGGGGTGCGAGGTTGGCCCACCTGGATCGACTGGACCACCGACGGCGGCAGGCCACGTGGCCCGATCTCGAGCCGATAGGTTCCTGACCGAGGCGAGAGCAGTTCGAAGTCGGCCGTTTCTCCGACGTCGATCACGGCCGAGGCCTGGCCGACGGTCTGCTGGGAGGCTGGCAAGTCGGCGCCATCCCGGGCCACCGAGCGCCAGGAGGCGAGCGAGTCCTGCTTGAGGAGGCGCCACGTGAACCTCCCGTAGGGCATGATATTGATGAATCGAAGGCGCTGTGTTTGGCCCTCGCTCCACGTGATCGGCGCGGGCAGTGAATCCCCGTTGAGCAACACCGCCCCCAAGTCGCCCTCCCGCCCAAGCAGGAAGATGTGATCGGTGGCCGGTTGAAAGACGGCTCCGGGCTCGAGGACGACGATCGGGCCATAGAGCCCGGACACGAGCTGCAGCGCGTCGTGCAGGTGCGTGTGGTAGATGAACGTGCCCGCCCGCGGCTGCGTCAGGTGCGCCACGAACGAGTCACCCGGCTGGATCGGCGCGAACCGGCGGTCCCCTGTTTGGCTCCACCCTGCCACTCCATCCGAGGCGCTCTCCAATTCGAGCCCGTGCCAGTGGACGCCGGTGGGGGAATCGAGATGATTCACGACGGTCACGTCAGTCGGCACGCCACGGGTCAGGATGAGCAGCGGCGCGGGCAGGGTGACAGGGCCGTCGTCGGCCCCGCTGCCGAGCGCATAGCTCATCAGCAGTCCGGTGGGGCCGGAGGGCCGTGGTGCCTGACGCGCCACCAGGCGGAGCGCGAGTGGATTGGTGCGCGGCGGAGCAACGCGGCCCGGGCGCTGCGTGACAATGAGCCCGAGGACGAGCCCTGCCATGTGCTGACTCGAGTCGTGCGCGGCTGGCCTGCCGTCGGGCCAGGCCAGAGCCGCGTTCGGCCCCGCGTGGAAGATGATGTGGCAGTGGAAGAGCCAGTTCCCTTCCTCGCGTGCCCGGAACGCCATCGACATCGTGGACTGTGGGAGCATGCTCTCGGTCACGACGAGACGCTCGTCCTCGGGCGCATAGGTCGAATCGCCGGCGAGCGTCCCGAGCGCGGTGACCCGGTAATAGAAGCCGTGCAGGTGCATCGGATGGACCCGCCGGCTCGCGTTGATGATGCGCCAGTGCGCGGAGTCCCCCACCGTGTATGGCATACGTTCCGTGTACGGCCACGACCTGCCGTTGATGGCAAGGACGTTGCGCACCACCTGGGTCGAATCGCCGAGGGTGTCCACGGCCTCAGCCCAGATGCTCATCAAGAAGACCCGGTCGTCGGTCCTGGCGCCGGGCGGGTCGACGACGATCGCGCCCGCCAGCTGGCTCTCCTCTTTGATCAGAAAGAGCTTGAAGGGCTGGGTCTCCGTGCGGGCCCCATACTGGTAGGTGCCGGGCGCGCCGGCGCGGAAGCGGAACCGGCGGGATTCGCCGGGAGCCAATCGGACGGAATCCGGCCCGACAGCCGGACGTTCCGACAGCCCGAAGATGGTAAGGCCGGTATCCGACAGCTGGTTGGTGACCGTGATGTCGAGGACCGTCCCGGCCGGGACCCGGATGAGTGGCCCCGGGACCTGGGGTGCCTTCCCCTCCTCGGCAAAGGCCGGGACGACGACGGATGGTCCTTCCGCCGCCTGTGGAAACCATTCCGCTTGACGCACCACGAGCCGCAGCGTGAGGACGCCGTCAGCGACGTGACCCGCGGGCGTACGGTTGTCGTTGGGCTCGATCCGCGATGGCGTGTCGTGCGGGGCGGCGGCGAGGCCGACTCCCGCCAGCAGGAACACCGCGGCGACGAGGCCGGCACCGCCGAACCCGGGGAGGTCGGCCCTCATTCGCCGCTGTGCCCTGTCATCGCCAGGGCGCGTTCCGCGGCCGCCAGGCCCTGCATGGAGAGCAATCGGTTCGGTTGCAGTGCAAGCGATCGGGTGAACGCGTCCTGCGCTTCGCGT
>Ga0315273_10009703_pt1 | contig 12238 bp, 11 predicted proteins | sample YL17G02_0_MG_FD_205753 | JGI IMG/M metagenome (GOLD analysis project Ga0315273, IMG submission 205753) | Sediment microbial communities from Yellowstone Lake, YNP, Wyoming, USA - YL17G02_0 | ecosystem: Environmental > Aquatic > Freshwater > Lake > Sediment | place: USA: Wyoming | collected... | reverse complement strand
CATCAACGCCGGCCCCGTCAACGGACCAGGGATCAGCAAGTACCCTGGTGACATAGGCCAAGTTGACTGGCTGGACCTGACAGGCGACCCGAAGGGTCTGCCTCGGCCAGACATTCTCACGATCACGGGCAACGGCTCTTCCTATTTTTCCGGTCTGGCCAACGGATGGACCGGGTCCGACGGACGCATCCTGCCCAACCTCTTGAGGCAGTACGGCAGAAGCGCGCTCGACTACGACAAGATCGCCGTGACCGGCTTCAGCGCGGGGCACGGGCTCTTCGGACCCCTGCTGCTAGCCGACGGAGACTCGATCGATGCCGCCGTGCTCTTCGACAGCTGCTTCACCGGCAAGGGACCACCGAGTCACCCGAGCAACGGCAAAGACGGCTACGCTTCTTTCGGCGCACGAGCGATCCGTGGCGAGAAGCTCTTCGTGCTCACGTCCAGCCATGGTGAGAACGATCCGACCCTTGTGGCCACGGCGACAGGCAGTCAGTGCGCCCTCGAAAGCTTCCGTCGTGCCGTCGAAGACGCAGGCGGCTCAGACGAGCCGTTCACGGTTCCGCCTGGCGTCCCGACGAACAGGCCCAGCGGCAACTTCTACGCGCCCACGAAGGTCGTCAGCGAGGTCGAGACGCACCGCGACGGGAACTTCTTCGTCCTCGACTACGGGCCGGCCTACTACCACGGCGACCACATCAACCTGCTCTCACGAGACATCTTGTCGGCCTTCATGGCGCCCTACCTGTCGACCGGAGAGATCCCGGACCTGGTCAGCGGAGGGGCCTTGGAAACGTTTTCGAAGATCCCGGTGTGGCAGATCTTGCTCGGCATCACTGTCGCTGGAGGAGCCGTTTACGGCGGGATTCAGCTGGCAAAACATCGAAAGCGCAACCCGATCATCGAAGCGCCTGAGCGCTTTTGGGGATCGGCAGGAGCTGGCGCCCTGGTACTCGCGGCCGACACGGGACGGGTACTGTTCGCGCAACGAAGCCAGCTCGTGAACGAGCCTGGCACATGGGGGCTCTGGGGCGGCAAGATCGAGGCGGGTGAAACGCCACGCAAGGCGGCTGCACGCGAGCTGCGCGAGGAGACAGGCTACTCCGGAGAGTTCCTCAGCATGAAGCTGCTCTACACCTTCAAGCGCGGCACGTTTCGGTACGACAACTACTTGATCGTCGTGCCACACGAGTTCAAGCCGCGCCTCAACTGGGAGACCGACTCCGCAGTCTGGCTGCCCCCCGAGGACGCCCCGGATCCGTTGCATTACGGCCTACGTGCGCTCTTCGAGAACACAAAAGCGATCAGGATCATCGAGGCAGCCCGCTCAGAGCGGCGCATCGCCTTACCAGGAGACCACCATGAAGACCATCGACGTAGACGGAAAAGACTGCAAAGTGCTTCACTCCTTCGGGCCCGAGCGCTGCCTGATTGACTTCGACGGCCTCACCGTCTTCGCTGACTACATCGGCGACGGATGGTTCCTGTCGGGCGAGCCTGCGTCGGCCATGGAGAAGCCCATCCTCAAAGCGCTGGTCGGCCCGGACGGCACCACGGTGACGAGCACGATCCCTGACCTCCCGGCCGAAGACGACCTCACTGGGGATCAAAAGCCTTAGAGGCAAGACAAATCGTCATGTGATACCCTCGCAGCATGGCGATTGCGTACCGCTTCACGCCCGACATGCTCATCGAGCAGGACGACGGCAACGGGAGTTACTCGGTCCACACCCTGGAAGGGGCCGAGAAGAAGCTCTACGACGACAACCTGAACCCGGGTCCGTACGCCGACATCATCCTGAAGAAGGCCGAAGACTACGGCGTCCCGGAAGCTCACATTCGAGCGACGATCCTGGGCGAAGCTCGGTTCGAGCATGGAGTCATTCAGCCCGGTTACGTGTCGTTCGACCATGGCGCTGGGGTCATGCAGATCACGGACAAAGGCCTGAAAGCAGGCCATTCCGATGCCGAGCTGGGTGATCCTGATCTGAACATCGACATCGGGACGAAGTTCATGGCGAAGCTCATGGCCATGAACGGAGGCTTCGACCCGGCGCGCATGGCGAGCATGTACAACTGCGGACCAGGTGCCCACGGTCCGAAATCTGGCTCAGGACCATGGGGCTACTGCGAGTACACGATCCCATCAACCGGAGCCCATCCGTACATCTCCAAGGTCGTCAGAGCGTACAACTACGGCATCCAGAACCCGCTCCAGGGCAGCGGCATCTTGTCGTCCACGAACCTTGACTGGCTGCAAGGGATTGGCGGACCTGTCGGGCTCCTGGCTCTCGTCGTGCTGGGGGTTGGAGCTGTCGTCGGGGGACGGTACCTGGCTCACGGTGGGCTCGCTCAGATCCAGCGGAGATTCGCGTGAACCTGTCGCGCACCGAGAAGATCGCCGCAGCCGTCACCGCAGCCGCCGCGCTGCTCCTGGGAGGTTTCTTCATGGTCAGATCGTCTCCGTCCAACGCCACGTCCGACTGCAAGCCCTTCGAGCCTCAGCCAGGAGATGGGGTCTGGCTCTGGGGCGACAGCCTGGGCGTCGGCATGTCCGCACACCTTCGCTCGGCGGTAGCGGCAGCCTTTCCTGGTGTTCCGTTCTCGTCAGCTGCCGTCCAGGGGTACAACGCCCGCCAGACGCTTTCCAAGGAGATCGCTGGTCGAGAAATTCGAGGCTTTTCGATCGTCTCGCTCGGCAGCAACGATGCCGCTGGAAACGTTTCCAACGAAGCCATCCAGGTTCAAGCCGTCATCGACGCGCTGGCATCCAACGGTCGTCTGCTCTGGGTTTTGCCGCCCAATTTCAACATCGAACACCCTCCGGCTCCAGCGACCAAAGAGAAGCAGATGGCGTTCATCGAACAGGTCCAGTCCGACTCACGCGTCGAGATCCTGGTACCGGATGACGTCGTCATGGCGCACCTGTCGAGCGGGGATCACATCCACCTCGATCCGGCTGGGTACAAGCTGCTGGCCGAGCAGATCGTTGCTCGAATGCTGTGCTCGTGAGCGACGAGGAAGACCACGCGCGCGAAGAGACTCGCTTGTCCATGTCTCGCGCTGGGCGTGTTGATGCGTGCAGAGCAACGACCGAAAGAAAGACAAGCCAAATGCCTGAGATCGTTACCCACAAGGTCTGCCCATTCTGCCATAAGCGCATCACGTACCTCGATGGCAAGATCGCCATCGACGAGCACGACGAGGACTGCCCACGCAGAGCAGGCGAGTACGACGTGAGCGACACCGAAAAACCACCGGTGGCGACGTGATCATCTCCTACGCTTTGGCCCCAGCTTCCATGGCCGGGAACGAGGACACCTTCGGCATCTGTCCGGCGGGATCGCCCGTCGAATACTCGTCATTTCTGGTCAAGGGAGATGAGGTCGGCTTCACCCGAGCGGGCGACGGCAGAAAAAGCTCCATCCCTGAATCTTTCTTGATGCTTCATGACATTACCAGGAAACACTTCAGGCGTTGTGACTTCTACATAGTGGAGCACGTAGAACTACCAGACTTTCCCATTGTCTTCGATGAGCAGACCGTGGAAGAGGCACAAAACTACTACGGAAAGGCTGTGAAGCTGGCCGCAGCCGGAATTGCGCTTCCAGATGCATCATGGAAGAGTGTCGGCGTAGTCGATGAGATCACGTACCGCAGACACCCGAGTGACCCTCAGCCTTTCCTCTCCGAAAAGGTTGGCGGGCGGTACTACCATCCGTACAAACCAGCTGTGGCGCTCTACGAAGCTGGGCCTGGGCACGGATGGCGCGCCAGCCTGCCAGAAGGCTGCATCGTCAACGCCCACGGCTTCGTACGACCGTGACTCGTCGTTCAGTTCATGATTCGCGTCTCTCGCCAAATCGCTGAGGAAATTTGCCAATGACGAATGCTCAAAAATACAAGATTGCCAAGGGCAAGCTGGCAGCGGCCAAGACCGAAGCGGCCAAGAAATCGGCGCGCGCGAGCATGAAGAAGTTCGCCCCCACCAAGAAGAAGCCCGCCGCCAAGAAGCCGACCGCGAAGAAGAAGACGAAGACGGTCACGGGCGGAAGGGTCGCAGCCGCGAGTCCGCGCAACGCCGTGGGGAGCACGCCCAAGAAGAAGAAGGCTCGGAAGCGGAAGATCGCCGCCAAGCGGAAAGCTGTTGCCGCGCGCCGCCGGGCTTCTGCTGCCGGTCTCTCGCCAGCACAGCCACACGAGCGCATTCCAGTTCACGGCGGACACTCGCCGACCGCAGCGAAGAAGCCGCGCAAGAAGAAGAAGACGGAAGCCCAGAGGCGCGCCGCGGACCGCACGCACCTCGCCGGTCGCACCAGCGCCACCAACCGTCAGAAGGCTGCAAAGAAGGGCGCCGCCACAAGGAAGCGCAACCTCAAGCTCAAGGCCGAGAAGCGCGCTGCGGCAGCTCGCCGCCGAGCGGCCACGGCTCGCAAGACGGCCAAGGGCAAGACGGCCAAGCGCAAGACACGCAAGACGGCCATCACGCACACGCGCAAGGCGAAGAAGACCGTCACGCGCGCACGCAAGACCAGCAAGACCGTCAAGCGCCGCGCGAAGTCCCGCGCCAAGCTCCCGAAGCTCCACAAGAGCAAGCGCCGCGTGGTCGTGACGGCGAAGAAGCGCGCCAGCAGGAAGGGTGCGACTCCTCGTCAAATTGCCAAGCGAGCGGGCGCCGGTCTGTCTCGGTCGCAGAAGCGCAAGGTCGCGCAGACCTTCCGCAGCAAGCGCCAGCAGATCAAGGTTCACGACTACCACACCCAGGTGTGGATGGATCGCAAGAACCACAAGCTGACCTCGATGTCCGTCAACAGGCACTACGCTCCGAACCCGGTGGGCGAAGGCGTCATGGGCGTCGTCAAGCTGACGGCCACTCTCGCCATCGCGCTCGTCGCCATGGACATCATCGATCGTCAGATCGCGACGATGAAGCCAGGCGGCGGCAGCTACTACGGCAAGGATGCGGAGATTCGGCTCCTCGCGAAGCCAAGCGTGGTCCGCGTCGCGGTCCCCGCTGCGGTCGGCGTGGGCGCTCTCGTCGGAAGCGCCTACCTCATGGAGAAGTACCCCACCTGGGCGTACGTCACTGCGGGCGTCGGCATCGCCGGTCTCGTGTACGCCGGCAGCAAGGCGATCACGTACTTCCTGATGCCTGCGGCTCTCTCGGCGCCCAACGGCGACGAGCTGAACATGGGCAACGCCTGGTTCCCCATGGAGCAGGATGCTCCCCAGGCTCGCATCGCGAAGGCCATCGAAGCTCAGGACAAGGCCGTCGAGAAGACCCCCTGGTATCCCTTCGCGGACAAGGCTGCTGCCGACGCCGCGAAGACCCTGCCAGCGAGCTTCAAGGGCGAGCTTCCTCTGCCCACGACCCAGTCGCCTCCCAAGGAGGGGTTCCCTGGACTCGCCGGTCCGCGCCAGATCCCGCGCCAGAACGCCCTCGCAGGCATCCCGCGCTTCACGCAGGTCGCTGCCCCCAAGAAGTTCGTCGAGCCGGTGGCATCAGGACGACTCGGACAGCCTGCCACGGCGCTTCCAGCCAATCGGCCAGCCCAGCCGGCCATGTTCTCTCCCGTCTCCGCTCCTCCACAGACCGGTCTCGGCTGCGGCGGCGGATGCGGTGGACCGATGCCGCCCCTCGGTGGATCGTGCAAGGCCTGCAGTGCCAAGAAGGCTGCTTCCGACCTCGGCCTGACCGTTCCAGAAGGATACAGGGCCGTCAGATCCCTCGCAGCAGACGGAACGCCAGTCATCACGTTCGCCCCACTCGCCGGAGCACCCGAAGCGCCAAGGGCTCAGGCACCAGCGCCAGCACGGGCTCCAGCGCCTGTCGCCTCCGCACCTCCCAGCAGCAACTTCCTCTCGCGCGTCAAGACGCCGAAAGAGAAGAAGAGGCAGCTTTTCACCAACTGAACCGGGGCTGTGGCCCCATCTAACCGTCCACCCCAGTTCATGAATCGAAAGAACAACCCATGACCACCAAGTCCAACGCAGCAGTCGTCGTCAAGGCACGCCCAGGCACCCAGGGCTTTCTCGGAACCCACAACACGATCAGCAGCCCGGCCGATCTGACAGCAGCCATCGCATGCGACTCGGCTCTGTTCCCGACGAGCTACTACCAGATCACCGAGCTGACCACGCCGATGTCCAAGGCGGCGTTCGACGCGCAGTGGGGTCCGGTCGTCCAGCTGCTCGGAACCAACCAGCTGCTCGGAACCTCGGGTGCCGCAGGCCAGTCGACCTCGACGAACATGCTGCAGTCGGCCTCGCTGAACTGCAACTTCTTCCTCAAGGCCGTCCGCATCGTCCTCATCGCGCAGCCAGAGCAGTGGGCGCTGACCGGCATGGCGTTCCCGACGCCAGCGCCAGGCGGCGACCAGGGCCTCAACAGCGGCGTGTTCTCGCGCCCAGGCGGCGTTCAGAACGCCATCCCTGCGACCTTCGAGTACGGCAAGAACATCCTCGTCGCGATCCGCGCCCTCCTCGAAGTCATGGACTTCGAGTTCTCGGTCGGCTGCGACTACCCGCTCATCCAGACGAGCCTCGCGCGCGTCGGCTGCGTCCAGCTCGATGCGGCGACCGCAAGCTCGGGCTCCCCGATGACGCACGTCATGGAGAAGGTCCGCGATGGCAACCGCCAGGTGGCCCTCGCCGGCATCACGGGTGACTACTTCCAGCCCCAGAACTCCATCGGCGGAGAGGCCAGCAACGCGCCGCTCGTCCCAGGCGGACTCGGAGGCTCGATCAACAGCCTCACGTGCGTCAACGAGGGCTGGATGGACGTTCGCGGCGGAATGGGCATCGTCATCCCTGCCAACCAGGGCATCCAGGCGACGCTCACCCAGAACGTGGGTAACTCCAAGTTCTTCGACTCCTTCGAGCAGGAGATGACCATGTCGGGCCTGCCCGTCACGCCAGGCGACACCATCGGTACTGGCATCGCTGGCATCGCCGGCAGCAACGCTGGCGTCCTGGCCTTCAAGTACGGCCTCTTCAAGTACGGCCTGGAGCTTCGCGGCGCCAAGATCCGGAACGCGGAGTGCTTCAGCTGGGCGGCCCAGAACGGCTACACGCTCGGCAAGCCGTACTTCGACAGCACCGCGTGGGACTCCCTCGCCGGCTCGCAGGAGTTCGTCCAGGGCCTCAACCAGGCTGGCGGCAAGCGCTACCGCACGCTCGGCGAGGCCGTCGAGTCTGCCGGCGACAAGTTAGATCCACCCGGCTCGCGTCCCGCCACAAGAAGGGATGGGCGCTCACACCAGAGTGTCCATCCCTTTTTGCTTTTTTTTTTAGCCAAACACGTTGAGGCCGATCATGCGTAAACCGACACAGGAAGACATCAGCAACATCGCCCAGGGCGATCCGCGTCTTGCTCTGGCACTGCTGATGACGTCGCCTCGGCGAGAGACCATGCAGTCTGTCACGCTGCTGTTCGCCACAGGTGCTGCCAACCAGACCGTCGGCGGGTTCGCAAACGGTCAGTTCCAGAAGAACCTGTGCGACGACGTCTACATGTACGATCGCTCGTACCAGATCCGTACGCCACTTCGCCCTGTGACGGCTACCAGCGCAAGAGACAAGATCGACTACGCGCTCAACTCCGACATCGACATCCAGATCCAGTATCAGAACTGTCCGGAGTACAACATCTCTCCGCTGCAGCTGCCTGTGGAGATGATGGGACACCGTCTGGCAGGACCAACTACTCCATATGCTGGTGGCAACGGATTCCTGATGCCGTTCAACTCCAACGTCGTCGTGACAGCCGTCAACACTCGCGCGCTGACAGCAGCCGAGACTCCGACGATCGTGATCATGTGCTGGTTCGGTCTCGTGCTGGCTTGCCGCACACAGCAGTGGTCGTCTGCCGAGGCGGCAGACATTCTGAAAAATAAGTTCGGCATGCCGTGCGGCGGCGACTACGACAGCAAAGACCGCGGTAGCCCGTTCTTAGGTTCATGGAAAACCTGGTCACAAGAGAGACGGTACTCGAAGAGTCCGGCGGAGATCGCTGGACCGTCGAGTATTCAACGTACGGACTGGACAAAGATCTGTTCGGCGTTGGAAGCTCGGCTTTCCCTGGTGACACGTTCTCAAGCTACATCACGATCCCTGCTGCTCCGTGTCCAAACCCAGCGTCAAGGTATCTGATCGTACTGGCAGGAGCCTCGCTCCTGTTCGGCGAGTTCGCTGTCATCAAAGGGATTCGTCAGGGCGCTTCCATCATTGCTACGCTCGTGATTCCTGGCCAGGTTATCACATGGCCATTCATCCTGCCCATCACTGACCCGATGTGGCGATTCGCTGATGGCAACATCAGCTGGGCATTGCAGACACTTCCTGGTGCCCCCAACCAGGTGAACCCGTCCGTGTTCCCAGCAGGCGTAACTGACCCGTACTCCATCACGCCAGGCATCATCAGCGCAGGAACAGACGTCAGATTCAATGGCATGTTCCCAGGGAAGCCCATCGGAGCAGCAGGAATGCTGCGCGACATCAGGTATCCGTGGCTAGGCGAAGGCATCATGGAAAACATGAACGCCAGGATCTGGGGACCTACGAACATAGCGCTCTACGCATCCGTGAAACAGACCGACCCTGCGACTCGCATCCTGCAGCCGGCTCTTGGTCCCAACGCGTCCGCCTACGCTCTTCCAGAACAGCTGTTCCTGGCTGACCATCCTGACGCAAGATACGCCAACGTCTTCGGTTCCATCATCATGGAGCGCAGCGGTCAAGGTGTCTGCGAGGAGTCGAAGGACAAGTTCCGTGACATCATGAACAGCCGAACACTCAGCATGATCCGTGGAGACAAGAAATGAGACACACATTCTTCGGCGCAACGCCTCCCAAGGGTGCCATGGGCGCCGTCGTCTCCAGCATGACCCCAGCCGAGATGGCATCGCTGATCTCCGTGATCGGCCTTCAGGCGGGTGGACCTTTCGACCCATCGTCAGGCACGCTCAACGGTCCGAACGGCAAAGACCAGTACTCCTACATGCTGCCAGTCGCGCCGAGCGGCCAGATCAACCCGGCTATAAACGCTCTCATTTCCTCAGATCCTGTCTCCACAGTGGTGTCCGGCAATGTCGAGGGAGACCCTTCCATCCCCATGGACCCAGGCGGACTGGACACTGCCAAGACCGTGGTCCGCAAGGTCATAGCCGACTTTGCCGTGGCTCCAGTCTCTCCGCCAAGAGCTGGTACAGCTGGCAACGCAACGAGGACGCTGGCGCTTCGAGCTGCCGCCGTTCTTGCGTTCGAGCAGATCGCAGCAGTGTCTGCAGACAAGAGCATGTCATGGATGAGCGCGTACGACGCCCTCGTCGGGACTGGGCTCAATCCTGACAAGACGTGGCTGACGCTGCTGAACCCAGCTCAAGGAAGCACAACTGACAAGTCTGGCTGGCTAGTCAACGCCAACGAGACGTACATCGCCTACCAGGCTGCACTGTCCTTGCTGTCGAGCAAAATCGACCAAGGCATCGTGTGGACGTACTGGGGTGTGCCATCTTTCGTTTCGCAGACCGAGGGCGCGTTCGCTGCTGACATAGCCAGCGTAGCTGCCCCTGCCTTGCAGGAATTTGCTGCCAACGATTACCAAGTAGGCAGCAGCGCCATGACGTTGATGCAGAACAAGAACATCCGCGCACTCGTCAACGACTACGCAGCTGGCTCGAACGATCACATCAAGGGCGAGATCACCAAGCTCCTGGAGAGCGTCACGGCAGCCGTGAATAAGCTGTACGGGTACGATCCGGTCAAAGAAGCAGCTGATAAGGCAGCGGCAGATAAGGCAGCCAAGGAAGCCGCGGACAAGGCGGCTGCTGACAAGGCCGCAGCAGACGCGCTGAAGGCTGCGGCCGACAAGGCTGCCAAAGACGCCGCGGACAAGTCTGCTGCCGACAAGGCTGAGGCTGATGCGCTGAAGGCTGCATCCGATGCTGCTGCCGCCAAGGCTGCTCTCGATGCCAAGCTGACGCAAGAAGCGCTCAAGGCAGCTGCCGACGCCAAGGCAGCGTCGGATGCGCTGGCCAAGGCGGCTGCCGACAAGGCCAAGACCACACTGGACCTGACTGCCGAGCCTGACAACGGCGACAAGCCGAAGGCCAGCAGAGGTAACCTGATCGTCGCAGGACTCATAGGTCTCACTGCGTTCGGCATTCTGTACGCCACGCTGGGTCAAAAGAAGGCTCCAGAAGAAGAGCCTGTTCCTGGGAACGACAAAGAGCCACTCGTAGAAAGCGAAATGACATGACAAGCTCACTCTTTTCACAGATGGCTGGACTCGGCGACGCTGGCAAGCTCGCTGGAGAAGAAGACATGCCAATCACCACCACACGGGTGCCCGTCTCCGCGGTGCGTCCTTCACGTTCAAAGCTACTCGCAGGAGAAAATCACATGACCACTCTGGGAATCACGTGCGGAAGTAACGCAACGCAGGACACTTCTACATTTCCTGTGACTTGCAAGTGCAATCCAGGAACCGAGCTGTCCTCCGACGGCGTCAACTGCGTCCGACGGGTCACCATGGTGCGCCGGCAGGCCCGCATGAACGGAGTCGTCGAGATCAAGCCTGGCGAGAGCATGGTCGACATCGCCAGGTTCTTCGGTCTCGGCAGCGTGAACGACCTCAACTCGCTGGCCAGGGCAAACAAGCACCGCAAGATCGAGCAGCACGGCAAGCGGCTCTACATCATGGGACTGAGCGGAGGAGACTTCCTCGCCGTGCCCAAGTCGTGGCGCAGGCTCGGTGACGACGACGAAGGCAACAGCGGTGGCGACGACGGCGGCGACACCGGCGGCGGCGACACCGGCGGCGGCGACACCGGCGGCGGCTCCAGCGGCTCAAGCGATGACGGCAGCAGCGACAACGGCAGCAGCGACAACGGTGGCGGCGACAGCGGTGATGACAACGGCAGCGACAACGGCAGCGGCGACAACACCAGCGGCGACGCGGCAAACGGCTTCCACGTGTGTCCAGACGGATACACATGGGTTTGGGCAGAATTCGGATGCGTGGCCGACACGAAGGTCGACACCGCCATTCCCAATTACCCAACAGGCGCCTCGATCATGCCGGCTGCTGGTTGCCCCAAAGGCACCTGGGAGGGAGCGGATTCGAACGGCAACCATTACTGCGCACCAGCCGCAGATGGACCTGGCTCGGATCACACCGGTAGCGGAGGAGACAGCACGGACACGAGCACGGACACGAACCCGCCGAACGGCAGCAACACGAAGCCTCCATCTGGTGGCGACAAGAAGCCGGCGCCCTCTGGCGGCGACAAGACGCCTCCGCCGTCTGGCGGCGACAAGGCGCCAGCCAAGCCTGCCGACAACACCATGCGCAACGTGCTCATCGGTGTCGCTGTCCTGGCGGCAATCGGAGGAATCGCGTACGTGGCCACGAAGCCGAAGACGCCTGAAGAGGGAGGCGCGGCGACGCCCGAGCTTCCCCCTGGCGAGATGACGTTACGTCTGCAAGCGACCACGACGCAACGATCGACAAAGGAAACTAGTCATGACCATCGGACGTAACAAAGGCTTGATTCAGCGCAAGGCGATGCTCAGCGGAGTTGTCGAAGTTCGAGCTGGCGAGTCCATGGTCGACATCACTGGCCATTTCAACCTCGCTGGCGTGGAACACCTCAACGAGCTGGCCAAGGCGAACCCGCACCGTCGGATCGAGCAGCACAACGGGCGCCTCTACATCATGGATCTGTCCGGTGGGGACTACCTGAAGGTTCCAGAGCGCTGGCGATCCATCGGCTTTCCTGGACGTCCGAACCGTCCAGGTCAGCCTCCGCGTCGCTACACGCCGCTCAACACCCTGGGCAAGCCAGGCGGCTCGTGGTGCGTCTTCGACGCGCAGTGCGACTCCGGAAACTGCTCCGACAACGCCTGCACGTACCCCGACATCCCGGGGAGCACGCTCGACCCTGGCACCGGCACGAACACGGGGGGCACGATTCCGTTCGCGAAAGAGCAGGACGCCTGCTTCGCCAAGGGACAGGCCTACGACTTCGCGACCAACAAGTGCTTCGGCGGCGCCGATGCCGCCTGCCCTCCAGGGGAGTCGTTCGACCTGACGCTCTCACAGTACGGAGCGCCCATCGGATGCGTCCCGAGCGGCACGGTCAAAGTCGCGATCTCGCCAACAAGCGTCTGTCCCGCTGGACAGGTCTTCAGCGTGATCGGAGGCGGCTGCGTAGATGACATCGTCGGCTCATCGTGC
>Ga0315273_10009701_pt1 | contig 12238 bp, 14 predicted proteins | sample YL17G02_0_MG_FD_205753 | JGI IMG/M metagenome (GOLD analysis project Ga0315273, IMG submission 205753) | Sediment microbial communities from Yellowstone Lake, YNP, Wyoming, USA - YL17G02_0 | ecosystem: Environmental > Aquatic > Freshwater > Lake > Sediment | place: USA: Wyoming | collected... | reverse complement strand
ACTGTTTTGAGGGGTGGCCTTCTGGCCAATCACATCGGCGCAGCCATTCCCGCAAGTCCCTCAGCCCCGTCCGGCCAAAAATCATCAGATCACTCAAGGGGGGATGATGTCCCTTCCGTGTTCCAGTACCTTGAAGTTTGAGGCTTGACACAAACCGGGGATTGTGGTAAAATGAGTGATTGTGTCGCAAAAAGTGGCCGTCCCTTCGACGGCAGGCGGCCAGCAGGGAGAAGATGGATGATCAGACACTCGTTTCGGACACCTGTGGCTGGCGTGATTTTTGCGGGTGTGGTGTCGATCCTGGCGTTGATGCCTGCCGGTTCATCCCGGGCCCAACTCGCCCCTCCGGCTGGTGGCTGGGTCGATGCGCAGGGTCACAGCCCATTCGTCAAAGTCGTCAACAAAGTCAAAGACGCGGTGGTGAACATATCGGCCGAGAAGGTCGTTGAGGCCCGCCAGTACCGCAACTTTGACCCGTTCTTCGAGGACTGGTTTGGGCCCAATGAGCCGCGCAGCCGTCAGAAGTCGCTCGGTTCGGGGTTCGTTTTCCGGGCCGATGGCTACATCCTGACGAACTACCACGTCGTCAATGGCGCTGACAACATCACCGTGAGACTCTCCGACAAGATGGAGCTCCCCGGGGAAATCGTTGGCGCCGACGCCGCCACCGACCTGGCGGTTCTGCGGATCAAAGCAGACCACGATCTGCCGTCGATTCCCCTGGGCAATTCGGATTCCCTGATGGTTGGAGATTGGGTCATTGCCATCGGCAACCCATTCCCTTCGCAGGGCCTGGATCGCACCGTCACCGTCGGTGTCGTCTCGGCGCTTGGACGTAAGGATCTGTATTTCGGCGACGAGACCCCGACCTATCAGAACTACATCCAGACCGATGCCTCGATCAATCCCGGCAATTCCGGGGGCCCACTGGTGAATCTCGAAGGAGAGGTTGTGGGCATCAATGCCGCAATCGCCAGCCCCACCGGCTCCAATGTCGGTATCGGCTTCGCGATCCCCGTGAGCTTTGCCACGATGGTCATCCCGGACCTGATGGCCAAGGGCACGGTCGCGCGCGGCTGGCTCGGGATCCAGCCTCGTGATCTGACTTGGGACGATGTCGAGGCCGAAGGACTCAAGTCGGCCGAAGGTGTCGTGATCAACCGGGTTATACCGGATACGCCTGCAGAAAAGGCGGGGTTGCGTGTCGGCGACGTGATCACCGCTGTCGACGGAAAGCGCGTGGAAGATGCTCAGAGCTTTATGCAGATCATCTGGCAGACGCGAGTCGGCAGCGTTGTTCGTCTCGATGTCCAGCGCCGTGGAACGCCGCAGGCGGTCTCCGTGACCCTCGACGACCGCAGCAAATACCAGGCGTCGGCCGATTCAGGAGACTTAACACCGGCCACAAAGCCGCCACAATGGCTGGGACTGGAAGTGGCAACCGCCACGCAGGAACTCGCCGATGAGTACGGCTCAGAGTTCCATCCGGGCGTCATCGTCACCGAGGTCGATCGCACCGGCCCGGCATATGATAAGGGCATACGCATAGGCATGGTCATTTCGGAAATCAATCATTCAGAAATCAGAAACCGTACGGACTATCTGGAAGTCGTGAAACGATTGGGCGACGTCAGCCGTCCAGTGTCGCTGCTGGTTTTTGACCGGCGCGGCAACACCGGTTACATCGCGGTCCGTCCGGAACGTAAGAAGTGAACCTTAAGCCAAGGAGGATACGGGTACGAGCGTAAGAACCTCTCGCAAGTACCGGGACGAAGACCGGTCATTAGATCTGTACCTCAAGGAGATCGGGGAGACTCCGCTTCTGACGGCTGCCGAAGAGGTATCGCTGGCGAAGCGAATCAAACAGGGCGATCAATCCGCTCTGGAGAGACTCACGAAGGCGAACCTGCGGTTTGTCGTGTCCGTGGCCAAACAGTATCAAAACCAGGGCTTGTCCCTGGCCGATTTGATCAACGAGGGCAACATCGGACTGATTAAAGCCGCCAAGCGCTTCGATGAGACGCGCGGGTTCAAGTTCATCTCGTATGCGGTCTGGTGGATCCGTCAGGCGATTCTGCAGGCATTAGCCGAGCAGTCGCGGATCGTCCGTCTGCCCCTCAACCGGGTCGGGACGCTCCACAAGATCGGCAAGGTGGCCTCGTCGCTGGAACAGGAGTACGGACGCGAGCCGTCGCCGGAAGAGATCGCCAAGGAATTGGAGCTCTCCGAATCCGAGGTGTCCGACACGCTGAAGATCTCCAACACGCATCTGTCGCTGGACGCGCCGTTTTCAACCTCGGAGGACAACAGCCTCATCGATGTCCTCGAGGATGAACTCCAGCCCGCGCCGGACGAATCCCTGCTCAAGGAATCGCTCCGCGTCGAGATCGAAAAATCGCTGGAGACTCTCACACCGCGTGAAGCCGAAGTGATCAATCTCTACTTCGGTCTGTCCCATGAAAAAGCGCTGACGCTCGAAGAGATCGGCGTGCGCTTTTCACTGACCCGTGAACGGGTCCGGCAGATCAAGGAGAAGGCGATCCGTCGCCTGCGTCATGCATCGCGCAGCAAATCCCTGCGCGCTTATCTGGACTGACCGGTCCGAATCAACAATCGAGAATGCCATCCAGCCCCGTCCCGCTAACCTGGGACGGGGTTTTTGTCTGCCCGCAGGGTGCGTTGCTTTCACGCACTTTTGTACTCACCCCACCGTCGGCACGGTATCCGAGGCGTCGGAATTGGGGTGCGGCAGGGGAGTAGGACCGCGAAGAGCGCGCGGATCGGTGTCGGGGCGCGACGGTTCTTCAGCTAGTGGCGGGATCGGGTCTCTGGGGCGGGTGCCGAATCGGGTCATCACGACCGCCCCGGCGCCCACAGTCATGATCACATACGCCAGCAGGATTGTCAGCGCGAAAAGCGCGATGGCGACCAGCCGGAGGTACCCTGCATCGACCTGATTCCCGGCCGCCCACGTTGCACCGACTGCCACGAGCGAGATCGACTGGAGCGCCAGGAAACCGGTGAGCGTACGAGCGAGGGGGGTTCTCAGCACCAGACCTGTGTTCTGATCGATCTTCTCTCCGACCAGCAGCCCCATCGCCGCCTGCGCCAGGACAATGGCCGCCGCGATCATCAGCGGCACCAGGAAGATCGCGACCGGGATGCCGATGATCGTCACCAACAAAAGCAGGATGGCCGGAATCACCAATATCTCCGCGAGCAGACCCATAAAGAACGATTTGAAGAAGGCGCGCTGAATCTTGTCTTTAACCTTTACGACGTTTCGAGCGGCCAGCGCGTGCGCCAGCAGAACCAGAAACATCCAAAACAGGATGTTGAGAATGATCAGAACGGTCAGAGTGGTTGCAGGAGAAACGATCTCCGGCGTCCCCCACCCTCGGCCAACTCTGCCAAATACAGGCCGAGGGGTGTCCCAGCGCCGCCCGAAAATATTCAATAGGACTTCCTCGCGGGTGCCGCCAATGCGCCCTCCTGGTTCCTTGACGATATTTGATGCGACAACGTTGTGTCGCACCGAGCCGGTAGGCCCGATGTGAACCTGCCCAAATGGCGCGACCACGTCCCCGCCGACCAAGCCATCGATATTGATGCTCCCGAACACTGAGACGACGTTCCCTGTGACCTCGCCTTTGATATCCACCTGCCCGCCAAACACACAGACCACATCGCCGCGGACAACCTCATCCTCGGCGATTGTCACATCGGAGGTCAGGTGAATGACATCCTCGCGGCGGATGTCTTTGTCCCCTGGCTCATCCACTTCGGGAAGATCCCCGGGATGTGGAACGATGCCCGGAATCTCAATTTGAGGCAACCCACCCGAGAGGTGACGCTGACGGCCACTTCGGTCAACCACCGTGACACCGCTCATGTCCACAGTGATCTCAGTCGCGTAGATCGAGTCCGACTTCGCGGGGGCCTTGGAGGGTTTTGCTGTCGGAGCTATGACCGGGCGAGCCCCGCTATCCGGTGGAGGGGGCGGCGTCTGCGCCCACGATAAAGATGCCGCGACGACCAGCACGAGCGCGGTTGTGAGGATCGCAAAACGGCTGCAGAAAACAGCACGAGGCAAGAATACAAGGGAACGTTGCGGAAGAGAACCGTCCCTGCCTGACCGTAGGGGCGCACGGCTGTGCGCCCTTGCACCGCCGCGGTCGGAAGCTGGATCCTCCAGATCGGACACCGAGGACATTCGATCCATGCGCTCAACTTGCACTCGCATCACGCAATCCCAGTCAGCTGTCTCTCTCTACTCACAACACGCTCACGCCTGCCTTACAACTCTCCCAAAAGAATGTCGCCCGACGCTGTCGAAACCTCCAGTTCACTGCCTCCATCGCCGAGACGTCCGCTCAATTCGTGCCTGGAGTGTCTCTGAACACGCAGTCCGGTGTCAACCTGGATGTCTCCGGAAGTGCTGGAGAGTCTTACATCGCCGACATCCTTGGAATTCACGTACACCTTGACCGATCCTGAAACCGTCTCAAGCGTTAGACGGCCCGAGGCTTTCGCCGAATGCGCGACCAGGTCGCCGGAGACCGAATGCAGGTCGAGGCTCCCGCCCTCGTGATCGACATCGACCCCTCCCGAAATCGTGTTCGCTGCCACGGTGCCTTTGATGGATCTCAGGCGGATGTCCCCGGAAGTGGTCGAGGCATCAACGTCCCCCGCGATCATGGTCGCTCTCAGCGATCCCGACACTGTCGCCGCCTCCAATGCTCCGCTGCAACTGTCCACCGCCACATCGCCGGACACCGTCTCCGCGTGGACAGGTCCCCGGCAATCCGTGACCTCGACGGATCCGGACACTGAGCTGGCTTTCACGCGGGCTGACACATCCTCTGCCAGGACGTCCCCCGATACGGAACTGATCTCGATCGATCCGGTGGTGCCACTGATGCGCGCTTCACCAGAAACGCTCGACATTTCCCCGGTGGCGCCTTTGGGTCCATGCACATGGAAACTGACACTCACCGTGCGCGACTTCCCGAACAGTTCTTCCAGCCATCGGGTAAAGTCGCGCCGCTGCTTCACGGCTGCTTCGAGCAGCCCATCACGCCCCTCGACTTTAATCCCGAGTTCGTCGCGAATCTCCCTGGCCTCCGCTTCATCCTTTGCGCGGACAACGACGATGATGTCCACGGTGGCACGCGTCCCCGCAGTTGCCGTGTACGAAACGTCGCCCGAGACCGTCTCGATGTCGATATCAGGAGCCGCCCCGACGTCGAATGTCTTGGTGTCGTTGAGCCGAAACTCCTCCAACGCCCATGATGGAGTCGCCGCACAAATGACGGCAAACGATATCAAGAGACAGATGAGCGGGGGCGATGTCCCGCGCGGGCCGCTGTACGAGCGACCCGTCGGGTCGACCTCAAAAAAGCCGGACAAGAGTGTCCGGCCTGCCAGATTTAGATTTTCGGTGGGACGGACACTCCTGTCCGTCCTTCTGATCCGCGCTTTCACGGTTTCCATCCTTCGCATTCCGTTTCCTCCCCGCATCACATCCAGATCGACTTCAGCTTCTTCTTGAGCAGTTCCCGGGCGCGGAAGATGCGGGCTTTGACCGTGCCCACCGGCAGCCCAAGCTGATCGGCGATCTCCTCGTACGACTTGTCCTGCTGGTGACGCAGGACGATGACTTCACGGTATTTTGCGGGCAGAGACGAAATGGCGTCCTGGATGGTGATCTCACGGCGCCGCCGGTAGAGGTCTTCCTCGGGATTCTGCGACCAGTCCGGTATCTCAAAGCCGACCTCCCCGTCTTTGGTCTGGATCGGTTTGTCCAGCGACAGGGCCTCGATCCGCTTCTTGCGCAGAAAGTCGATGGCGTTGTTGGCGGCGATCTTGTAAAGCCATGTCGAGAACCGGTACTCGAAGCGGTAGGTCGCAAGCGACCCAAACGCCTTCATGAATGTCTCTTGCACCAGGTCGGCCGACTCGTCAGGATTCCGCACGATCTTGAAGATCACGTGGTAGATCGACTGACGGTGCCGGTTCAAGAGGTCCCGGTACGCCAGTTGATCTCCCGCCAATGCTTGTTTGATCAACTGCTCGTCCGACTCGGCCACCTGGGCACCCGCACTTCGAGTTTACGCTGTCCGCGACGCTTTGTTTCACCCCGGCGAAGACCCGCCCGGGACGCCCGGAAAATACGCAGGGGATGGGGGGACAGGCTACCGGAAAGGAGGGGCGGGAGGGTGGGTGCGCTGCAGCTACCAGCACGATGACGGCTTGCAAGGCTGCTGCCGCGAGGTACAAGAGTCCGTCTTGCCAGAACGTGCCGCGAGGCCGTATCCTGATGTGGATCGACCTCTGCAAGGTGCAGGACGACATGGGCGGCGAGGGTCTCAGGACGGCTGAGATAGAGGTGGAGGAAGAATTGGCACGAGGTCTCGTATGAAACTGACAGCAAAGAAATGGGTGGAGCAGGCACAGTACGACTTGGAAACGGCCCGTGCCATGCTCTCTTCGGGGCGCTACCTGTATGTTCTTTTCTGCTGCCAGCAGGCAGTCGAGAAGGCCCTGAAAGCATCGATTGTGGAGCGTTCCGAGGAGTCGCCGCCACGCATCCATAGTCTGCCGCGGCTGGCGCAAATATGCGACTTGAACCCCGAGGAGGAGCGGTTGACCTTTCTAGCGGGACTATCTGCCTTCTACATGCAAACGAGATATCCGGAAGAGATCGAAGCCGTGGGGGCGAAGATCACGCGGGAGAAGGCGGAAGCGGCCCTACACCAGACGGAGGAGACGCTGACATGGCTGTTCTCGATGCTGAAGTAAAACGACGCGCCCTGACGGCGGCGAAGGCGCTGGGACGTGAAGGTCTGGTCCGCGCCGCATACGTCTTTGGATCACAGGTCGACGGTCGGGCGGACCGCTGGAGCGACATCGATGTAGCCGCCTTCATGGAAGGTGTGGAGTCCTGGGATATCTGGCGCCGGACAGAGGCGATTGTGAGAGTTCAGAAAGAAGCCGGCTTTGACATCGAACCCCATCTGTTCTCCGCCGCTCTGCTTCAGAACGCCGAAGCCGGCAGCTTCGCGGCCGACGTGCTGCGTCATGGGATTCGTATCTTGTAGGGCGGGACTTGAAGGAAATCAACACACCCGTTGATCGCCTGCCAATGCCTGTCCAATCAACTGCTCGTCCGATTCGGCCACATGGGCACTCGCACCTCGAGTTCACGCTGTCCGCGACGCTTTGTTTCACCCCGGCGAAGACCCGCCCGGGACGCCCGGAAAATACGCTGGCGGCAGGGGATAGGCTACCGGAAAGGGGGGGGCGGGGTTGGTACTCTCCGCCAACCAAATGTCAATGCGGACGGCGGATAACTGCTGGGTTCAGCGTCGGCGCGATTGTGGCCGATGCCCGGCGGATCTTCGCGGCGGCGACGGAAGCACGGCAGCGGCTGCAGGCGTACAAGACGACGTGGGCCGACAAGAAGCCCAAAGCCGTCCGCAATTTCGTCAAGCGATTCGACACGTGCCTGACGTACTTCGATTACCCGGAGCCGTTGCGGACGCTCCTGAAAACGAACAACCCGATTGAGCGCGTCATGGAAGAGTTTCGACGACGCCTCAACCCGATGCCCGCCGCGGCGGGATGGTCGACGTCGGCAATACCGAACGGATCGTTTACGGAATCGTTGCCTATGTCTTAAACCCAAGGCGGGACATGCCCGAAACCGGATTTACACAACTTGCTTGACAGAACCGTTCATCGTTCGCCGAAGAATATGATCGCTTGATCGGTCGTCGCGAGGTCTCTCTCCGCAGTGGGGGTGCAAAGTCGATATCCACGGCCGATCAGGATTTGAAAGGGATTGGTGGGTCCTCCCGCTAGGGGTGAGCGTGCGTCTCGTGACCTGCTCCCTCCAACCCATCAGCAGGGCCAGAGCAGTCGGGGAGATGCAATACACCGTTCCCTTCGTGGGGACGGCGTTTTCTTCGCCCGGTATTGCGGCCCCAGGAGCGGCTATATGTGAGGATCGGAATCTCTCGCGTCTTGTCGGTGCGAATCAGAACCCTGCGAGCACGTACTGATGAGTGTCCCCGCAGATCGCCTTCGAGCAAGCGGGCTTTGATGAAGCATTCTTTGCGCTCATCACGCGCAGGGAGGTTTAGGAGAAAACGCCCGGAGGGGGCCAAAATGCGCTTGATTTCTTTCAAAGGCCGCGGATCAGCAAAATAATGAACGACAAAGCCACAGAAAATGAGGTCAAAGAATCCCGCGGGAAAATCGGTGGACGCGTAGCCGCACTTGCGCACTGCATCGAAGCCGCGTCGACGACTCTCTTGGATCATGTGGGATGAGAAGTCGCACCCAAAGAGGTCTACCCTCCCCCATGCGGGGTTCCTGGATCGAAGACGTGTAAGCTCTTCCCAAGAAAGACCTGTGCCGCAACCATAGTCTAGCACTCGGACCCTGCTGAGCCTGTTCGGGTTTGTGCAGGCAAGCGACGTACGGAGCATCCGACATATCACGTGGCGGTTCAGTGTAAGGTCAATCGCGTCATCGTATTGGTCTGCAATAGAGTCGAAGAAACTCTCCACCTCTGATGGGGACAGTTCGACGGGGAGGTAAAACCCGTCGAAACGACGTGTGTAACGGCGGTCACAGATAAGGATGTCGTCAGGCAGGAAGCCGCATGCCGGACGCGCGTGAGGAAGAGTCACAAAGACAATCGACTCCTGAAAAGGTCCTCGGAAGTGAAGGCGAGAGTCATGGACTGACGTCAGTTTGTAAGCGGCATCGTTCACGCGCAGGACGGTGGGTGGGGATGGGAACAGAACACCCTGCGGAAATGTTATTTCGATGGTTGCAAGTCGCGGCATTCACGCGTCTAGAAATAGTAGTCGAGCGTCTCTGGCGAATATATGTAGCGGTAAAGGTCGAGCGAAAAAGTGTCCGTCATCTTCGCAACCTGCTCAACGGTGGCGATCAGGCGTGGCTCGCCGTGTTTTACCCAGCGGTCAAGAAAGGTAATCTCGGTGTCGGTCACCCCCTGTGTGGCTTCGAGTCGGACTAGCCTCCGGATCACGTTTCGAATCTCATTGTAATCACTTTCCAGGTAGAATCTCACCAAGGAGGCGATCACGACTCTGGCACCTTCCTCGTGACGCACCCAGTGTGGGTGGGTGAAGTACACTTTGTGAAAGGCATCCTTGACCGCAAGAACTGCTTGCTTGAGATCCTCGCTCATACAGATGTGTTGACCATCTTGGAGGCTATGCTTCACAATGTCGTGCAATGCACGGGCAACCCGATGAGCACGCGTCGGCCCTAAGCGCCGGACAGTGTCGAGGAGTGATTCTGGGACATCGAGGTCGACTCGCTCGAAGTCCTCTATATCGTGATTGATCCAAGTCAGATCATCCGCAATACCAACGACCTGTGCTTCGAGTGAAGTGGTGTTCTCAAGTGATGGATCTTGAATTCCATCCCTGACTGACTTCGTCAAATTCAATCCAACTTGGGGCGGCCAGCCAGAGTACGGCCGCTCTTCGTGTACTTGCAGCACCTTCAGGGACCACTCGTGATGTTTGAACTTGTAGTTCTTGATGCGTTCGTATTCAGGATGGCCGGGCCCCTTTTCTTTGACGTATTGCTCGATGCATGCGTCAAGAGCCCGTTCGCCAGCATGACCGAACGGTGGGTGACCCACGTCGTGGCCAAGGGCAATTGCCGCAATGAGGTGATTGTTGAGCCCGAGGAGGGATCCAATCTGGCTTGCTGTCTGTGCTACTTCGATAGTGTGGGTGAGGCGAGTTCGAAACTGATCGTTTCGGGGTGCCCAGAAGACTTGGGTCTTGTGCTTTAAGCGTCTGAAGGCTTTGCACAAAACGATCCGTTCCTCGTCCGCCTGGAATGGGTTCGCAAGAGGGGGATCGTCTTCACTCTGTTCTCGGGAAGTCCCTGCTTTGTCATCGTATTTTTTCCCGAGAGGGTGCCAGACGGTCACATTGTACTTCATCACGGTGTGGAGAAGGAGGTCTTTCAGTGATCCTTCATCGTTTGGCATGTGGCTCTCCCATCCGCTAGATTCTACAAGCTCGCATGGAAATGACACATCATTTCCTTCGCGGCAGATTAGGAAAAACCTTGCTGATAGTCAATCGGGATTGGCGTGAGTTCCTTGGACTGCCGGGGCACGATGGGCGTCCGAGAGACGGCAGGCGTAAGAAGATCCCAAGAACTACGAACCGACAGGCCGAGCGGCTTGCTCCGGTCGAACCGGCTCGATCCTGTCGAGAGCGAGACGCACGGCGTTAACCCGGACTCAAAGTGAATTCTCAGGCCGCACCAGACGGAGACGGAGATTAAGCCTGACCTTCCGCGTAGACCGAACAAGCCGAATCCAGGGCGCGAGGTTTCAAACTTACGCGAACCGGCTCCGGTCGGCATGAATATCCATGGCTCAAGAGGCGATTCACGTCCTCACCCTGCCCACGCCGGGCACTCGCCCCTCGCCCATCCTCCATGGGACCCTCCCCATTGGCGAGGGGATCCTCCCCTTTTCTAGCGCCGAGCCAAACCCAGTAATCCATTGATTGTCAATGTATTAGCGAATTGCGCTTGGGGCCGACCCCCCCGGCAAGGCGGTTGCGGAGCCTGAAGGCGGTGATAAACGCCTTAAGCCACGCCGATAAAACACCTGGGGGATATGAAGCCCGCTTCGCCCTCGGGGACCAACTGTTCTCGGAGGGAGAGCGGACATGAGCAAGCAGCGCAAATCCGGATTGAGACGGCGGCAGAAATCATACTGGCATCTCTACGCCCTGCAAAGCCTCAACTCGGAGAAGTTCATCAAGGTGGTCGACAAGATTCTGAAGAATGAGTTCCACCTGATAAAATAGGATAAGCGGTTTAGGCCTGCACGACATCCTTCGGTATAAGCTCAGAAGCAGGGACCGCTACCCCTGAAAGGGGGCTTGGGTGACAAGACAAGGATTGTCTTCTCGGGGTATCTTCGGCTGGTTAAGTCATTGGCACATAAGGCATTGGGATCTTCGCCCCCAATCGCCAATCTTTCTCTTGACAACTTAGGAGGCGGGGAATACTCTGCCGCGTCTTTCGGCCGAATGGATTTCGGCCAGAATGGAGTTGGGAACGGATGAAACTGGCGGGCAAATATCACCTCATGGTCATTCCACCATCAACCGATGGTGTGCGACAATTCACCATCCCACAATGGATCGTACCTGGCGCCATCAGCGCTTCCGCATTGTTGATCATCGTCACGGTGATCCTCAGCTTTTTGGCGGCCCGCAATGTCTCCCGTGCCGAACGTTTCGATTCGCAGGTGCTGGAGAGCATCTCGCTACGTGCCCAGCTGGCTGATCTGACGCGGGATTTGTCCCTTTTGAGGAAGCAGTTGACCTTCCTGGAGGAGTCCGAGAAACGGGTGCGCATGGTATTCGGCCTGCCGGAGATCAACCCTGCGGTGCGGGCGCTCGGTACTGGCGGATCAGTGGTCCCCTTTACGGCCTCCCCCAGCGCTCTCGACTTGCAGACCTATGATGTCGAGTCCGAGGTCGACCGCCTCTTGCGCCGTTGTTCTTTCGAGCGTGAGAACTACGACGCCATTTACCAGGAGCTGATGCACCGTAAGGATCGCCTCGATCGCACGCCTTCGGTGTACCCAGTGGACGGCTTTCTCGCCCGCGGATTCGGAGTCAAGCCGGACCCATTCACCGGTGAGAACCGCTTGCATTCTGGCCTGGATGTGGCCGCAAGCATCGGCACACCGGTCCATGCGACCGCCGATGGGAAGGTCGCCTCCGCGGAGTACCAGCCGCAGTTTGGCAATCTCATCACGCTCGACCACGGGGATGGCGTTCAGACCTGCTACGGCCACCTCTCCAGATTCACTGTCAAGCCCAAGGCGAAGGTGCACCGTGGAGACGTGATTGGCTACGTTGGCAATACCGGGTACTCCACCGGCCCGCACTGCCATTACGAAGTCCACATCGACGGGCGTCCGGTCAATCCGATGAGCTACATATGTGACGGGGAGACCCTGGCGGCCTTGCCGACTGCGTCAGGCGGGAATCCGTAGGCAGCGCGGATCACCTGCGTTTCACGCAACGATTCCAACGATTGTAGCAACTGTGTTCTATTTTCACACCGCGCGAGCGTAATCGTTTTGCCAATGCGTTCCTTGTCTGACCATTGCGTTCAGAATTACCAGCAGCTTGCGCATGCAGGCGACCTGGGC